>Ga0307942_1000465_pt1 | contig 28069 bp, 29 predicted proteins | sample OrgLakmetagen175_FD_201846 | JGI IMG/M metagenome (GOLD analysis project Ga0307942, IMG submission 201846) | Saline water microbial communities from Organic Lake, Antarctica - #175 | ecosystem: Environmental > Aquatic > Non-marine Saline and Alkaline > Saline | place: Antarctica: Organic Lake... | reverse complement strand
CCCTCTCCCTCTCCCTCTCCCTCTCCTTCTCCCTCTGTCTCATCTCTTACAGAAATACACACACATGCTTGATCAACATACATTAAGACAAAACACAACATGTTATACAGCGCTTGTCAATGGACCATACCACCGGCACAGCCATCCACGAGCTTCACACTGCATTGCGAGAGGCGTCTTCACGTGAAAGTCATATCAGGTATGAGTGGCAATATTCCTGTGTGGTGTCTTTGCTGCTCTCCTCAACTTTGTCCGCTTCTTTGTTCTTCTCCTGCCAGTCGCTGCTCATAGAGTGGCATTCAAACAACAGCAGCAACACTGTCTGTGTGGATATGTACGGTAGTGTGTGTTTGTGTGAAGCATACATATGTATGGTATTGCGTGTTTGCGTGTGTGTGTGTGAAGCATACACGTACTACCGTACATATGTGTGTATGAAGCACCCCTCACCACAAGCATCATGCATGTCAGACCGACTCTATTACTGCTTGCAGTGCCCCAATCATTCAGGCCTCCCGTCCTGTGGGGATGGTGCCAGTTGACAGCAGCCGCAGCATGCCAGGTGAGAAAGTGCTGTGGACATACTGTAGGAGGGTGGCTATGACTCTTAGGGTATGGGATGGCTGTAAAATATTATATCTCATGTAATATTAAAGGAAGTGCCAGCCCTCAACAATCATAATGTGACTCCCTGCTTTAGCAGCCCTATGGTCTACTACTAATGGTGTAGAATGGTGCGGCATCTGGAAAAATTACCGTACTGCTCATTGGACTATTGCGACTAATTAGATAATGGTTTAGTCCTCTCGCAAAAATATTCAACTTTGTTGCTATTCACCCAAACATATTAGTTGTTGCAAACGTGGGCGACCCTAGGAATTGCAAACCCCCTCATAGATGAAGATTTAAAGAGAGACCAGAGCAGAGCTGGCATGCCCAAAAGCTCACAAATAATGAAGTGATTTGGCTGTCCTCGCAGAGCCCAAATACTTGTAATCAAAATATGCTAATTATTTGGACACCTGGCAATAGTTTGAACTTGCATTACTCAAGGAGTGGTACGGTATATTTTTTGTCCTTAAGGAGAATGCAGAGCATGTACAAGCTTTCTGTACAAAGGCAAGTTAGGAGGTATTGAACATAAGGGAGAATACAAAAGCTCACTATGATAGCAAGTCAGGAGGTTTTGATCAAGGGGGGAAGAAGTGTGCACGCCAGTTGCATGAAAGACAAAACATTAATGTTGTAGGCAAAAGGTCATTCCTGTGCCAAATGCCCCCAAAAAAGTGTCAATAAGCTTTTCTTTCAATGTAAGGCCCCTTCTACCTCACCTGAATGCAACATGCTATCTATATTCAAAACATGAGCTTTGCCAAAAATTTGTCATTCAGTGGAGCTGTGTGGGGCCCGGTGCCTGCTTTGCACCCACTTTGGCGGGATAGGGTACATTCCTGACCTTGCACCAGTTAACCTCTGCTTCAGGACATATGCGTGGATATCATATGGCAATGCTACAATGTCGAATTTGGGGTAGGGATGCTTGGAACACCTGCAAGTTGAAGGCACTCACTCGCACAAGGGATTACAGAAATCTGTCGCTCCACACCTGCTGCGAGTTTCAGCCGGTTTCTGTCCCCAGAGTTGCGAGATGAAGTCAAGCTTATTTCGTATGATTTTGATGAGGCCAATCGATGGCCTGGTTGAATTTAGGTGGATCTGCATAAAGCATTACATGCTGTTTTTTAATCTATTTACTTCTCCATCCTTACCGATCTGGTGTTACTGTCCCAAACTCGCACCAGAGCTGTGGGGCTGAATATTAAAATCCTATAGCAAAGTTCAAGGTGTGCAAACTGGTGCAGTGATTGGAGCAGCGATGTCTGTCTTTGTACCATATGAGAACTGGTTCTTTTTGCCTGCTTCCTTTGAAAGAAAAGTAATTTAGATATACCACAGTCATTTATGCCCTCTGCAAGGGTCCCAGCTCTCTTAAAACTAGGTGTGAGCCCTCTATTTTTCAAAGTTGGCCTTGCCAAAATATCCCAGTTGCATGCTTGTTTCAGATATGTTGCTCAGTTGCTTTGTTGAGTTGCTTCTGGATGGACAGCTGGGAAATGTGCAGCGTGGCAGTAAGAAACAACTGGTCCTCTGGCCCAAGTTTGGTGGCCTCAGGTGCTGAAATATACTAGATGTAATAACTGTCTGGTTTTGGCAGCAGAAAGACCTCACACAAACGCCGCTTTTTAATCCATCTGGGCCTAAATCGGCATTTCCGATTCTTTGCAGGTAGTATAACAGTTGCATATACCGGTATGAGCTTGTGCCAATCCCTAGCTATACGCTGTAGTATGCTTCGTACATGCTAGCACATGCAGGGTAGACCCACACAAGCGTTGGTATGCTTCGTACATGCTAGCACATGCAGGGTAGACCCACACAAGCATTCTCACACATTTGCACAAAAATGCACATGCTAATGAACACGCACACTGACAGCGCAAAACGGATGGTCTCGTCATTTTGTAATTTGTACGGGTGTAAAGAGTTGCTAAGCTGCGTCCCAAAGGCACACAACACGACGAGGAAGCATGCAAGGGCTTGTCTAACCTTGTCCACTGACAACTGCTGCTGGCAACAAGTTATTGCTTACACCTACAGACTTGCTTGCATGCTCTCACACCCCAAGTGACGTGCAACTCATGCTCGTATGCAGAGGACAGCCCAAGCGACCGCACCACAGATCCCTCAGTGGACGTTGCCCGTTCAAATGGCGATCGCTCCGCCTTTCCTGCAGAGCGCCGCTCTTTGGGAATAGACACCTCTGGACATAGTTCTTGCAACTCGGGCGTTGTCAAGGTGAGACTGCTTGCATGGGCTCACGTATAAATGCACACACACACGCACACATGCACATATGTTGAACAGCATGCCACACACACACGCACACACATGCACATATGTTAAACAGCATGCCACACACACACACATACATACACACACACATGTGCATATGTTAAACAGCATGACACACACACACACACACACACACACACACACACACGCACATATGTTAAACAGCATGCCACACACAGCATAAGCCTGGCGTTTACAACCGCTATTGGCGAACAAACATTGTTGATCGTAGCAGTTGCAGTTTCCTCTTCATTGCCAGTAAACTCTGCCACATCTTTGATGCAGGGGAGAGGACCTGCGAGCTTAGATGATGCGCAGAAGCTGCTCCTGCTTCAGGTTGCTCTCAAGTGCGCTGATCTGGGGCATGTTGCAGAAGAACATGATGTGCACATCAGGTGTGTGGCGTGAAATGATAACCGTTCCCCCCACTAGCTACTCATAACATCACAGACCTCGCATTTACGGCTTGCGCCTTATAATGGTTGTGTTTGGGAGTATATTTTTTTGTTTTTTTGCACTATCCATTTTGCCTCCGTCCAACTGTAGCAGTGGGGCATGATATTGCAATGTGGGCATGCATGTTGCATGGCACCAGTCGCGAGCTATTTTATCCAACATGGGCATGCACGTTGCATGGCAACCAATCAGAGGCTTCTCATGAACATGGGCATGCATGTTGCATGGCAACCAATCACCAGCCCTCTTTCCACTGTATTTCATTGTAGCTGGATAAGAGGTATGAATGATGTCTATTTTATTATGTCTTTCTGCCCAAATTAATCACTTTGTTGAAATGTGACACTTCCTTGTGCAAGCTTGAATGTAAAGAAAAAAGTCTAGTGTGCTGCTGAGAAAAGAAGTCAAAACAAGTTGTCCCTGGCATGGCACTTCCTGTGCAGGTGGGTTCACTGCTTAGAGGAGGAATTCTACCGCCAGGGCGACTGCGAAAAAAAGGCAAGCCTGCCAATCAGCCCCCTATTTGACCGGACCAAGCCTGGAGTTACCAAATCCCAGATTGGCTTCTTCGATGTTGTTGCCCTCCCTCTTTACCAGGTCAGAATGGGGACGGAATCGTTAATATATGTATGTTGTGATCAGTCTATTTCCTATTCATTTTTCTAAGTGCTTGCACAGTTCATCTTTTTCTCCATGCCCTGCCTTTTCTTTTCGAGGGCTTTGTAAACATCCACATGTCAACATACTCATGTATGTGCGTTTGTGCACGCCCACACACACATGCGGCACATACGAATATACATATACTTACATGCTCTCAGGCTTTCACGTCTGCCATCCCTGGTACAGCACCTCTTTTGGAAGGGACACAGGCCAACTACATATACTGGAAGGCTCTTCCTCCAGGGCAATAGTCCAACATGGGCAAGCCACACTATGGTGCGGAGGGTAACGGAGGCTTTTTGAAGAATGGTGCAGAGGTCTTTGTGCTGTTCCTGCGCAGTGCTCAGCTGGTTCTGAGGTGAAGTGACCTCACAGTCCTTGGTCCCAATGAGGTGAATGCCAAGTTGAGATGCCAAGATCTTTGGGTCGGTGCTGTCTGGAGGTGGATCTGCTGGCTCTGAGGTGAAGTGTCCTCACAGTCCTTGGTCCCGATGAGGTGGATGCCATTGGTTACAATGGTTACAATGGGGGTGACCTTCAGCCAGGTTGTTTGGCTGATCGGCTGCTGACTTGTCTCGGCCAGACACAAATACATCCGTGGAGGTGGATGCCAATTAGAGGTATGCCAAAATGTTTAGGTCAGTGCTGTCTGGGGAAGGATGTGATGAATAGATATGATGTAGCAACTGGAGGCAGCAGCCCTTCTCTTTGTATTCTAGTCCCCCCTCAATTAATAAAGATGTCGTTTGTCACATCTCCTTTTAAAGTTTGTGTCCGACTACGTAGCATATGCTTGGACTCTGTCGGATTCCAGAACACAATCTTTGTTGTGCAGACAGTTACTGTGATCCTGAGAGTTATTTTCATTTTTTAGTACAGTCTGTTGCACTATGGAGGTTGTATTGGAATGCTTGTTGATTGCATTAGCGGGATGCATCAGTGGGAAGTCCTTGTCGCTTAATTGTTTGACTAATCCTTACAAAATATTCCCTGTCATCGTTCTTTCTTATTAATCCTTGTACTTACATTTTCTTTGCGCATAAAGGTTTGTGGTGATGTAATTCTGGTAGTAGCTGGCACATCTTCAGTCTAATGTTTAATTATTTTAAGCCTTTTAATTAGTGTTACTTTGGACGTTATCATGCTTGGTCTTTGAGGATTCTTTAATAAAAATTACCAGTGCGGTTGGCGGCGGCAAAGAGAAGGGAAGATGGCGGCAGAGAAAAATTACCCATCACTGCCTATATTCTTTGCTTGCCTCTTCTGCAATGTTCGCTCACGCACCATGTGCAAAGAAAAACAAATTTAACTGTGCGTGGCAGTGCTTATACAGAGTTTACAGGATAAGCCAACAGTCAAAAAGTGCGACTGCTAGGCTGCGTATGCAGATAAAGAAAAACCACGCAGGCCACTGCCAGTGGTTTTTCACTGGCAGTGAAAAAACCACTCCCCCCATTAATTTAGGAAAGGAGCCACTTTGGTACCGGGTACCGTAAATCTCCTCCACCAAAAGAAAGGTAAAGATCAATGGGGGATCAGGAGGGTCACAGGCTTGACTTGAAACCGTATCCTGATGAGAGTTGACAATAGTGCTGGAAAGGGCACGTCTGGGACGAGTCTGGCAGCGTACTTTTTTTTGCTGAAGCAAACTCCCTACTACGAGGATGAAAATGAACCAAAAGTTACGAATTAAAAAGGAAGCAAGAGAGGCAGGCTAGATGGTGCATATAGAAGAAAGTAGGGGGGGATATCCAGGTTGATGGCGTTAATCGACAGAATGAACATGAAGGTTGGAAGAGTTTAATTTGAGTTTAGTTTCTTAGCTCTTAGAAAATCAAGATCCAGCTCCTTGAAAGGCTCCAGCGTGCGATTGTTGTAGATGGTGCCATCCACTCCCAAAAGGATGGTGTGGAGGGTAACGGAGGCTCCTTTTGGAGGATGGGGCAGAGGCCTTTGTGTTGTTCCTGCATGGCGCTCAGCTGGTTCTGCGGTCTAGTGTCCTCACAGTACTTGATCTCGATGAGGTGAATGTCACGGTGTAGAATGCTGAGATCTTTGGGTCGATGCTGTCTGGGGAAGGTGGATCTGCTAGTGGCTGGCGGTGCTGCTGAGGTGCTCCCAGTCCCCCTCAATTGCCCCCTGCCACTCCTAAGAACCTACCCCCCTTCATTGCTAGTCTGTTGCTTTTTAGTTTTCGCAGAGATAGGAGCAACCAGTAGTACAGCATCCGGACGGCTAAAGGTGAACCTATTTCTGTCTGAGAAGCGGGATGGAAAGTTTCTAGAGGCACTTTGGTATAATCCTGGTTTCAGCTGTATTGGTGATCTGAAAATTTTGCATAGCCAGCCATTCGCTGCTACCTATATCCATGCAGACAAGCAATGCAGGATCCTAGGGAGCCTGAGCTGTCTTGCTGATGCGTATGCAAAGCACAGTTATCTCGTGAGGAGTGTTTGCTGTAGCACCACAGACATGGTGCATCTACAAAAAAGAAGTTAGGTTATAGGTCAGTCAAAAAGTGCGACTGCTAGGCTGCGTAGTAAAACAATGTAAAGAAGGTGAGGAGTGTTTGTTTGACTTGTAGCACCAACAAAAAAAACTTAGAAAGGGTAAAAAAGCACAACGTTGTTTGTCACATTGCAGTCAGCAAATACGCCCCTGACTCAAATCATAGACACTGTTGCATTAAACTCACAAAAAGTAATTCAGCATACTGAACAACCTACAAACAGCCAGCCAAACAAACGCACCACACGCTCGCATATCACTAGCCACAACCACCATGCAACACAAGCGTCCACACAAATAATCACTCCTCCCACTCAGCATATCAATACCATCGACCCGATAATTTTCCAGGTACACAACAACCCAACCTTTGAAATTGCAGACCACCCAGCACCATCATGCATCACAGCGCAGACTCCAAAGGAAAAGAAGATGTGAGGTCCTCGATATACCCCATGAACTTCCTAGCCTAAACCTGACCCTCTTGCGCACCACGCATATTCAACAAGAACTCTGGACGTACAAGAAGGATAAGGCTTTTTCAATGACACCCACAGAGGCCATCAACACACTCTACTATGATGATATGGACGTCCTGCCACACATAGATAATTGGAGGTTCTTCACCCCCAAGAAAATAGACAGAAATGATACACCCCAAAGACAGAAACAATATATGCCCCCATGAATATTGAAAGATGGGCCCTACCCCTCTTTAAATCAGTGGCACCAGTGCCCAAATCCAGTAAGACTATTACCCGGAGCGAGCCAAATTAAGTGCGCAAGCTGTGAAATTTGCTCCTACCATCCAGGACTTGAATCTCCAGACCTCTCCCCACCTTTTAAAAACATGAACATCTGTGACGTCTGCAACCGTACCTACCACTGGCAATGCTTGCTAAAGACAAGCTGCTGCAACGCCACTGAAAGGGAAGCTATCGATGCCAATAGTTCATGGGCCTGCCATGCTTGTATCAATTTGAACCAAAATGAAAAGAAAAATAATATCCTCTACTCTCAGAAAAAAGAGCTTGTGGAGGTTTCATGGAACCCAACCTGGGAGCCAGAAGAACTAGAAAACACGTGTGAAAGCTTCAAGCAGAGCCTCTAAAATTATGAAGAGCAAATCACCACGCCAAACTTATCTCAGCCCGCACCAGATGAACACCTAATGATCCTCAAAAACAAGGGTTTTCTGCCACCCAAGAGGGCAATGCGTACCAACCCTACAATGTCGATCCTCGGAACAAAGTCAGCTTTGACATCCAACCCACCAACCCACAGGCTGACATTACGGTAACAGGGCATTGTGAGTACTGGATCACAACTATCACAACCATTGATCTCATGAAGTATCAAGAAAAGAGTACCCTATCCTCCCCAGATGACACTATGCTTCCTGAAGTGTACACTGACACAGTAGCCTGTATATACAATGTCAACGGAAAGTGTAAAGGTATGCTTACTCCCAAGCGCCTTCACATACTGCAAAAGGCCTTTGGAAAGGCAAAGTGCAGCGGCCTACACGGCCACATTAAACCTCCAACCATTAGCTTTGCATCAGAACTCGTAGGCTTCATCACACGTAAAGACATCTCTGGCTCTACTTACACGAGCAAGAAAAGTAAAGACTCATTCTCCCGGATACTTCCCTCCCACATCACCACCGCCTTTCAAAAGTGGGCCCTGGTCACCAAAGAAAAAATGGCATCCCCCCTTGACCATGACCCCAAATTCCCCCATTACTGGAGTGAGCACCCAAGGGACAAAGTGTTTAGGGCAAGCATTAATGCCTTCTCCTCCCAATTTTCTGGGTTCTCCATCGGCACTCCCATTTACCATAAAAACACCATGTCTCTAGCATCAAGACACGCCATTTACTCTGCTGCTGTCAACACAGAGGAAACAGCCTCATTCACGCTCCTCCCTTCCTGGAATAAAAACATGACCACAAATCCTTATGTATCGCTCTACCGCAAACATCCACATTCATGTAATTTATTGGGCACCATCCCATTAGACCAACTCCAATATGCAAAAGTGCCCTTCTGGAACAACATAGAAATACCACTTTCCAAACACTCCTGGGAATTGCAAATCATTGCCATATGGAACACCAAGGGCAGGGTCTGCCTCGAGGCTCACAACAAAGACTGGCTAAAGGAACTTGCCAAAGAAATCCCTTAGGCAAAGTGGGAAATTCAATACATCCATAACCATCCCTACCAAACAGCCTTAGGTTCCAGACAGCACTCAGGACTCAACAAAGAAATAAGCTACCAAATGACCACCCTCAAGCCTCAGAAGGCCCAGATATAACAAGTGCCCAGATTAGCACAGGCCAACCTCATAATTGGAATATTGACGAAGCACCCCAAAACAGCTCAAGCAAAAACCTAGTCCGTAAGGTAAATAATTGGCGGGATTGGACCTACACTCCAAAAGAATGAAGTAGGGCAAGACACCGGATCAGGTGTATACCACCCTCACTTAAACGTTTCCCACTGTGTAAACCCGAAAGGCATGGGTATAACCAACACCATCTCACGTGCAGAACTAGCAGCTATAGCAGCTGCAGTCATACACGGCTACTCACATATAGCCACAGACGGCCTTACATCACTGCACCAAATCAAAAAGCAGCTCTCACACCCAAATCTCCACCGCCACCACATCCAAGGAGGTGTCCTTCAATCCATTGCTAAAGCAATCCGCCAATCACCATCGCCCATTCACTTTTTCAAAGTAAAGTCCATGCCGGTATTATCGGTAATGAACATGCTGACGCCCTTGCTAAAAAGTCAGGCACCACCTTCTCCGACATTGCTGACACCTCCATCAGAATAGCAGGCCCTGAGGGAAATCCCTTCTACACCATCCACTGGCTTGCAATAGAAGACACAGAACACCAAATACGAACACAAACCTATAATCATACCCATACAACAAACATAGCCCATACAACAAACATGGCCCATCCTCCTCCCCCGAGGCTTTGGTACCTATCAAACCACCGTGACGCCCTTCAAGCCCACATGCATATTCTACATAAACTGGGAAATGCCAAAACTGAAGCAAACTACCATGCGTACTACCAGACCCTCATTAAGGACGGCACTGCCAATGGAGCCACTAGCAATGCTTACCTAACATCATCCGATGTCCCCTTTAAGACCAAATGTATCATTATGAAATACAGAACAGGCACCTTATATAATCAAAAACATGCGGTATTGTTCAAACTCTCAACAAGTCAAACTTGCCCCCTCTGCCCACAAGTAGACAGTGCCCTGCACATCCTTTCTGGTGCCAACACACGCAAGTAAGGAACATGAGCACGGAAAGGCACAACTTAGCATGCCACATGATCTTTAAGGCTATCAGCAAAACAGGCTCCTTAGGATCATGCGTTGTCTCCATGGATATAGGCAGCAACGAACGGATGATGCAGAATCTCCAAATTCCTGAAACAGTCGAAAGTATATTTGTTCCCAAATGGCTCTTCCCACCCCGCTTCCCAGATAAAGACAGATTTACCTCCAGCCACCCAGATTTTGTGCTGGTCACTCCCTTCGCTGCAAAAACACAAAAACAACAAGCTAACGTAGGGGGGTGGGTTCTTCGAAGTGGCAGGGGGCAATTGAGGGAGACTGAGAGCACCCCAGCAGCACCACCAGCCACCAGTAGAGCCACCAACCCCAGACAGCACCGACCCAAAGACCTCAGCAAAACTCGGCGTGACATCCACCTCGTCGAGATCAAGTATTGTGAGGACACTAGACCTCAGAACCAGCTGAACGCCGCAAAGGAACAGCACAAAGACCTTTACAACATCCTCCAAGGAGCCTTCGTTACTCTCCACATCATCCTTTTGGGTGTGGGCAGCACCATCTACAACACGCACACTCTGAAGCCTTTCAAAGAACTGGGTCTTGATTCTCAAAGAGTTAAGAAGCTTGCCTCCAAGCTCCAAGCTCCATGTGCACTCAGTGAACTTTGCTGCTAAACTTGTCCATACCAGACGTGCCCTTTCCAGTACTGTTATCAACTTTCATCAGGAGCCGGTTTCAGGCCAAGCCTGCAACCCTCTTGATCCCCATTGATTTTTCCGTTCCTTTTCGCGGTGGAGGAGCTTTACGGTACTCAGTACCAAAGTGGCTCCTTTTCCTTAATTAATGTGGGGAGTGGTTTTCACTGCCTGCATAGTTTTATCTTTTCGTTGATTCTGTTGCGGATCTGGTTGCATGTCGGCTTAACTTTCTCATGACTGCTGTGGCATGTCGACCAGTAACTCCGAAGCTGTGGAGTGGGTTCCTTGCGTGGCTGCTGTAGATGGTGCCTGTTGCTCCTAGCAGGATGGTGTGAAGAGTTATGCGGTGTCCAAGTAAGCGAGGCATCAGCAGCTTATGCTGTTCTCGTGCCTGTTCTGCTTGTTGAGTAGGGGAAGCGTCTAGACACTTAATTTTGATTTGATGTATATCGCGTTTGTTTGGTTGCATGTCTCTTGGTTTCATAGCCAGGGGGTATGTATTGGCAGCGCCATCTGCTAGGTTATCACAGGCACCTCTTCTTGCATTTTTGGCAGACCTAGTTTGATACGTATTTTTTGGGTTTCGTTTGGGCATGATTGCTGGGTTGCAGTAACTATGATTGCATCTGGCTTGCTAAACTTCCGCCGCTGTTGTGCATTGAGATTGGAAGAGATTGGAAGGTAAGAGCCATGTTGGGATCATTCCTATCTGTGTCTCTTATGAAGGGCGTATAATGCTTTGTTGTACCATTTTTTCAAGACTGCCTACGTCTGCTTGTGCTAGCAGGCATGCTCCCTGCGTACCTTCAAGTTGTTGGATTTCTTCTAGAATCATTCGTCCAGCAGCGTTGTGCCTGATTATAATCATTTCATTTATAATGGGGTGACTGCAGCCTGACAGCATGTAGTAGGTGTTGTCTAGCTTCTGGCAGATGGGGCTAAAAGTAAAAGTAAAAGTCTACGCTGGAAGTCACCAGCGTGCATTAAGGAAAGGCTCTCAACTAGTGCTCACACTAGCCAGAGCCCCACCAGAAACGAGAAAAAAGAGAAACAACAGAGACTAATGAGGATCCGGCGGGTTGTCAGCCATGCGATCCGGCCAGCGTCTAGCCCTCCTGAAGCCAGCCGCTCTACCACTAACCCCCCCGTCAGATCCCCCATTATCACTGTTGTTGTTAAGGTGTATTTTGTGTCTTGTTTTTGTAATCTTGTTCAAGCTGTTTATTGCATGGCAGTGCAGTTTAGTAACTAGTTGGTGCACTTTGTGCGTGGGGACGCCTAAGTTAAGTAAAGGAGTTATGGTGTACTGATTGTAGATTGTGCCCCCCGACTCCAAGAAGTATAACATGAAGTGTGACTTGGTTGTTTCGAGAGATGCCTTGGAGGCTCCTTGTTCGTAGACACTGGATAAGGGGTTTATGCTGGTTGTGCGCTTTTTCTAATGTCTGTTGCGGGTTTATGTCTGAGCAGAATTTGAATTCTACAAGAGGTATGTCTGTGTCCTTTGGGGGGATCTGTTTGAGATCCAAATGCCTGCCTCTTCCCTCAATGGGCATAACTAACACGCCTTCTGGACGGCTTTGATGTCTAGTTGGAAGGTTTTGTTGTGTTGGGAAAACCAAGTCAGGAATGTTTCTTTCAAAGTCATCAGGGGGTTCAATGTTAAGGTCAGATAACTTTTCACTGTTACAAACATCCATTGTAACAATTGCTGAGCCCAGCTTGCCTTTGCTGATCTCTTCACCACAAAGGCTTATAGCGTGGTGGTGTCGGTTTATGTGCATTCTCTTCAGAGTATGGTTGTTGCACCTAAGAAGTATGTGTGGAGCATTGTCTGATCCTCCGCACAAAGGGCGGGTGGCAGGACCTGTCGAATGGCTAAATCTTTTGGTGTGTTTGTCTGTGTGTATTATAACCGTCCTGTACTTAAGGACTTATTCCTGTTCCTTAAAAGTCACATTTGGCATGGACCAAAACTTGCTGAACTGGGCATGCGCAGGGGGCTTTGCAATTGCTTGCCGTGTGCGAGAGTCGGGCTGTGCTGCACGCTGAGGCGTATGATGCAATCTTTGCCAGAGCTTGTAAAGCAGTGTATCTGTGTTAACTTCGCCAAGGTAATGGTGGGCATGCATGTGATGTTTTAGTTTGTCTTGCAGGTTGGTCAAAACCCATAGCTCTTCTGCATGGGAGCCAACTTTGTTTGGAACGCTTAGCCAGAATAGGTCGTAGAAGGGGTCAGTAGCTGGCGGGAGGGAAACGTCAGAAATTTGATTGACTGCTGCTTTGTGTGCTAGGTGGTCTGCACCCTCATTGCCAATAATGCCAGAGTGAGATTTTACTTTGTAGAAAGTGACAGTAGAAGGTGAGGATTGGATTAAATTTACAATGTCCTTGAGTAGTTTCCTGTGCAAGTGGTGGAGTACAGCCATTGGGTTCAATAGCTGTTTTCTAATCTGAAAGACTGTCTGTAGCAAATTCAGTGTGGCCTTTTTGTACCGCTGCTAGCACAGCTGCAAGTTCAGCTCTGTTGATGGTGAGTGTGGGGCCGCTGCCTCCAGGATTGATTGTGACGGTATTACTATAGCCAGCGTCTGTAGTGGGGGTGAAAATGCCAGCGCCTATAATTTGCTGTTTGCTGATTGCATCTTGCATGGCACTACCATCAGTGTATGTGATTGATTTCCAGTTTTGTACTTTGGGAATGTGTGGGCTCTTGTACTGGTTGACGTTTGTGTTATGAAGCATTTGCCACTGGCTGATGTTAGCAGCAATGGGAGTATCTGGGTGTAAGAGTTGAAATCTCTTCCTCTGCTTGTTCTTGCATTTCACACGAGCAGTGCCAAGCACGTGGGCACTATTGTTAAAAGTCCACGTTGCTTCAGGAATTGTCTGTTTGAGATTGTTGAGCCAAGCTGGGTTGAATTCAATCAGGGCCTGTTTCCCTTGATTGTTCCAGACGACTATTAGCTGCATTTTTTTCTTGTTGTGCTGAGGCTGGGGTGGGGCGTCTAACCAAACTTCTGTAGGGTTTAAGAGCATGCTGTCTGCAGAAAACTTGGCTAGAACGCATGCATGCTCAGGGTAGTCATTTATCCAAGTCATGCACCCGATCTTACTCCGACCAAGCCAGTCAGGGAGGAGTAGGAACGTTGCTGTAGCTTTTTGAGTGGAGTTTGTTGATTGAAGTGCATGTCCCACAAGTAAATGCAGGAGATGGTCGCAATAATTCGGGTGACAAAAGGAGGTCATAATGTGCCTCGGGGTGCAATACATATCATTGGAATCTCTTGCCTTCTCCCCAATCTTGTTAAGTGAGCTCATTTGAAGTTTATACCTCTGTAGCAGACCTACAATTTCAGTTGCCGCGTCTTGCACAGGTGGTTGTGTAGTACTGTGTAGGCCAATCCGTTTAAATTGGTTGTAAGCATGTAGCAAGATGTTGGGCCGTTTAGGGGTAGCATGCCTGTGCACTTGCCGTAGATGTCATACGCACAGGCTGCTTGACAGGTTATGTGTTCAGGAATTTTGGGTTCACCCTCCGAGTCTTTATTAGATCCTGGCTTAAGGAGGTCCACATCCCGCACGCAGATCTCACATTTCCAGGTGGGTTGAATGTCTGCTTGGGGATTGACAGTGTCTGTGATAAAGATTGCCTTGTCTCTGGATGTTTTGGCCTTGTGACGAGTCCCACATATTTTCAAAGTGCTGAGTACAACCATCATAGCCTTGCTTTGTCAGATTGTCAATTTCTTGGTCTTCTGATTGGGCATTTAGCTGAGTGCTAGTATCAGCATTTCCATAGCTATCTACATAGGTTTTGATGTCAGGGTTGGCTAAGAGCAGTTCTGCCGCTTCCCATGTGGGTTGCCAGATCACTTTTATCATTTCTATTTCTTCTGCATAGGATTTTCTGGTGTCCTTTTCCGCTTGGGTTAGGTCATTACAGGCTGGGCAGTGCCAGTCTTCACTATTTTCCGCATCTTGCCTTGCAGTATATGAGCAAGCATTCAGGTCAGCCAGACAATTCCAATGGTAGGTGCGTTGACACGTATCACATTGGCATATCATCATAGTTTTCTTCTCTTTCTGGATGCTCTCGGCTGACCGGGCTCCAGCAAATTTGGCAGCAATCGTATACCTTTTGGCTTCTTGAAAAGGGCTCTGTTTTTGCTGGTTTTAGCCCCGTGCTTTGAAACAAGGGTAACGCCCAATTTTCAATAGTGACAGGTTGTAATTGGATTTTGTATTGCGTCTGTGAAGTTGTGTTGGTGTTACGTTTAGGTTGCTTTTTTGCTGCCAGTCCGACACCTGCATTAAGTCATACTTGAAAATTGTGTTACAGGCCTTGACATTGCCAAAGAGAGCCTCAGTGCTATGTTTATAATGCCATATTTTGGTTGCCGCATTATCACCTGGTTGCAGAGGCTCTGGAGATTTAGGTAGTGGGATTTTCAGTGAGTTCCGAAGTGGATGGGATTCCTCTTCTGCCTTTTGTTAGGTTGTGATGAAGGTGGGTTGTTGTTGGTTCGTGTTTGGCGGGAAGGATTATTGGGTTGCGTGTTGGAGCAGCCTGGATCTATGTCCATGCTTTCTGTCTGCCTCTGAATTGTGTGTCTCGTTCTCCTTGTGGAGGACTGTTCGCCTAGCAGGAGTTCGCCTAGCAGGGATTCGCCTAGCAGGAATTTGGATCTGTTGGCGTTGCGAAACCTGTACATCTGACCAGGCCCATCCTATTGCTTGGAGAGTAAGCCTTAATTGCATCTAGAGCAGTAGCATTGATTCTCCTAGCCCTTTCTTCTTTGCTAGGTGTCGTGTCCTTATTTTTATGTAAGTCACTGATGATCTGGGGGGTTATATTCTCTGAGTTCAACAAAGAGGCAAGCCTGTTTATTGCAATAATTTGACCCGTTTTAATTTTGCTTCCAAACTTAAATTTGAGGTTGTTTCCATTTAGTATGTGTGTGCCGTCTAGGCTAAGTAGTCTTGAAAGGCTGGAGATCCCGGAGTCCATACGAGAAGCATTTAATGCAATGTTATTAATTAGGGTTTCCAGAGTAGGCAAGTTGGGTGCCCAGAGTGCTTTTGTAATCTTGTCGAAACTTTTTGTGTTAATGGGTTGTCCTTGGAGTGTGAGACGCAAATTGCTATAATGGATGCTAATGTACTGCCGTGCTCTTGACATGTATTGTAATTGCTTTTGAAGGTATCTTGGTGTTTGACACTGAGGTCCCAAGTGGCCTTGTGCAGTTTTTAGTTGCTGAGTTTGATGCTCGAGGAGAGTTTTGGTGAGCCTACCATGCTTCGCCTTAGTGTTAAGGCTAGTGATAAGTGCAACGGCGTTTCTGTAGTGGTATTCAATTCTCAAGGAAGAGCATCCCAAGCCGTAGTGTAGTTTATCTTCTCAGAGCAGTGCAGTTGAAATGCACATCCAGAGCTTATACTTGCTTTTTATGGCTGCCAGAGTTTGTGTGTCCCATTGATTTAGGACATTTAGGGAGCAAGGGGTAACTGGAAAAGAGTGAGCTATGCTTGGCACGATTGCTGTGCGAATGATGTCCATTGTTTGTATAGGGCTAGCAAAAGAATTCTTTAGTCGTTCTAGTTTTAAGGAAAGCTTTGTAGTCATGTGTGTCAGTTGGTGTGTCCAGTTGAGGTCCATTGTGATGTGTACCCCAAGGTATGGGAAAGGATCGTCAGGCTGAAGGAACTGTGCTGCTTGGCCTTGTACTAAGACCTTGTTGGCCAGCTGGTGGTGTGCAAAGTCTGCCACTGACGTGTTGCCACGCAGAGCTTTGTTTTCATCGCTGTATGCGGGTGCGCAAAAAGAGGGCCATGCGCAAAGCAGTGTGCCGTCCTGCCAGCCAGGCCGAGAGGATTCAAGGCACCCACCCAGGTTGAATGCTTTCAGTAGCAGCCAAGCTGTGCTCAACTAAAAGCTAAAAATCAACGCCGACCCCGTGACCCTATCAGGTAGAGACAACGTATCCCTACCGCACACAAAAGTAACAAAGCGTGAAGGGTTGCTTCACCTTCATGCCCAGCCACAGGGGGATGCCGTTGGAGAAGCGGACCAGGTTGAACATGTACGACAGCGCCTCGCAACCTGCACCCGCCTGCAGCAGGACAAACCGGAAAGGGAGAATGTCAGACTGACTGGTCAGATGGGCGATGAGAGGCGGTCTAGGTTAAACATGTACGACAGCGCTTCGCAACCTGCGTCTGCCTGCCGCAGGACGGAGCGAAAGAAATCCGACTCAGACTGGTAAGCAGCAGAACATACCTAGATGAAATGTTTTTGGCTTTGTTGTTGGGGGTGCTAGTATCAGCATGGCCGTGCATGTATCCTCTGTTGCCTGCATGGAGCCAACAAAGCAGCGGCTCCATGTAGATCAGGAACAGGAATGGAGAGAGTGTGTCTCCTTGAATGGTTCCTCCTCTTTCAACTGGGATGTCTCGTGCAGCCCACGTGCAGCCCAAGGGCAGCCTGATTCTAGTGTGTGCTTGATAGTACAGGTTTTTCACTACATCTATGGCGTCTGTGGGAAATCCCAGATCAAACATAATAATGAGCAGCTTGTCATGGTCTGTGGTATTAAATGCGGAGGTAAAGTCTACAATGAGGGCATAGACGTCTTGCTTATAAAGCTTGGCATCTTCCAGAGTCATTAGGACATTTTGGAGTTGTTGAATTGTGTCGTGTTTTTTACGAAAGCCAGCTTGCATGTAGCTGAGAAGGAAGTTAACCTCTGCATGTTCGTATAGTGTGTTAGTTATTAAAAGTGTCCACAGTTTGTACAGTGTAATTGCAAGACCGATGGGCCTGTATGAGGCCACGTCTGTCTCCGGTCCTTTTTCCTTGTAAATCAGAATAGTTTCACTGGCTTTCCAGTCCTTTGGGGTTATCCCTGTTGCCCACAAGATTATGAGCAGCTTGTGTATCGTTTTTGGTATTCTGAGGGAATGGCTTTCAAAAGCTCGTTAACAATACCATCAAGGCCAGGGGCTTTGTTATTCGTAAGCGATTTAAGGCTTTCCTGGAAGTTGCACGCTCCAGTAGGGTTCCATCCAGTAGGGGCTGAGTGGTGGGTTTTCTACACGGTTCTCTTGCACTGAGTGGCACACTTTTGGTTGTCACATACGGTATATCAAATATATGCGGCAGAGTACTCTAATAAGTGCAATGTTTTCCAGGTCAGCATTCTCCAGTGGCTTCAACCCGGTTTGTTTGTTTTGAGGTCTACCTCGTACCTCATTGGCTTCATCTGTAAGCTCTGTATCTCATTGGTTTGGTCTCCTTTTTAAACCAGAACAACGTTTTTCCTAGGCATTTAGCTAGGTGTGGTTACAGGCTTTTTTCCAAGCTTCCGCTCAGATGCCCCTGAGGCATTATATATAGCGATGTGAACTTACCTTACCTTTGTGTTTCCTCAAAAAGCACTAATTACGTTGAAAGGTTAGAGAACGTACGTTACCAGGCTTACTGTCTCGATTATTTCGGTAGTAGGCGGGTGTTAAGCGGCAGGGTTACCGACCTGGAAGGCGAGTAGTAAGCGATCGCTAAAGCAAGTTTCCTCAGGGTTATACTAACTTCATTAAACTTGAGCTAACGGAATAATTTGTGGCTGGCCCAGAGCTAGCTAACCAGCAGCTGCTCAGCAAAACAAGCGACCCGGCTGAAAGTCACCCCCTAATGTAACCGCCGCAACCATTCTTACACGGAGCCTCGTACTCAGTGTCAGCATGAGCAGCATACTGTCTTCAAAATACGAAGGAAAAGCATAAGTATATCTAGGCACAACGTGGCTCGAAGACTTCATTAATTAAATACTGGTTAAAAGAAAAATAGTACCGGTATTGCAGTATGTATCAATGTAGATCCCGGGATCCAACTCATATTATACAACTGGACACACAAAAGAGCAGCTACCAAACTAGCTTGCTTGCCAATAACTCATGCCGGGTCTCTGAACCACACATATGAGAAAATTGTACTTTGATCCCATGAGGGCTACACCTGCTTTTCAGCAAGGCAACAACAGTGGCAGGTTGCCAAGTCCTTGGCTCTTCACGCATCTTTTTTGATGCTCAAATCCTGCACATCTTTTACTGTCGCTCCGCTTCTCCGCACGCAGCATCATATTCAGTAAGTCAAGTGGCACGTTGCAAACGCAAGCTCGTCATAAAACAACCTTGGCAAAATACCGAGCACATCTATATCCGTCTCTTCCCTAATGAACAACCAAAGCACATGGCAACTGTGAACCTCAACCAATGCATGCACTACGTTCGCTCAGGCAATGGCCTCTCAATTCAACAATGCAGTCAACTGTCGAACAAGAAGGCTGCCTGCCTGCCTGCCCGTTTCAGCAAACGTCAGGATGCACATACTTCAAGTGCCTCGTGCAAAATCTTCACCTAAACCTTTGTAAAACATCATAGGAATTGCGAACAAAATAATCTACCTGGAACCTTAGATTTAGCTTGTACAAGTATTTGTTAAGCCACTGCGCATTGCACACAAATGTTTCCCTTCTATTTCAGCTATCTTTCAACCGCACCCACTTCTGTCAATAATTATTCCAGGGCATTCCTGGCGTCATGCATTGTGTGCCAGTCAAACTTGCGCGCCTTTTCTGGCCGTTGCCAATAAGGACACCTCTCCTCCCTTACTCACACAACGGCACCCACAAAGACTTTCTGCCCACCCTACTGTTTAATTTCGTTGCTCCATATCACAGCCCCATATCACAAACCAACATTTCAAAGCAGCATGGAACTGACGCCATCAGTGTGCTTGCGGCTTAATCTCCTCCCTCTCCTCCCCCTGCGCACGTGAGGGTACTGAATTTGGTGTTACAAATGCAGCGTGACCCACACGCAAGCAAAGCTGTGTGCTATCTATTACGTGAGACCAGTTGCCCCCAAATGGCAGGGTTTGCCAGAATCAAACTGAGGCATTTGCGTAGGGTGTAAACACACATTGTCTAGTCAATAGGCCTCCAATTGAATGGTCACATATGGCACACACAAACACACACACACATACACTCTGACCAAACCTCAAAAGAACGTGTCACAGGGGCATGTGTGTAGGGTTGGCCAGAGCCGTATATATACACCGTATATTTGGCGATCTCCCTGCCAACAATACCGTATATATAGAGTTGGCCAGGACCATATATATATATATACGGTGTATATACGGTAAATTTGGCAGGGAGATCACCAATTTTACGTATATACACCGAATATATACATGGTTCTGGCCAACCCTACATACGTGCATAAGATAGGTGTTAGTCTCGTCATTCTTTCACCCATGACAGATATTCTTGTTTCTAGTTTACACAATGCACAACAACATTCAGCACACGCAAACAACACATTCAGTTAAGATGCGCGCACTAGGTAAAAAAATCTACCTGCTTACAGCCTGGCTACGCAATATTTTATGCATCAAAGGTCAGGAGAAGCGTGTGTTGTGCACGCTCACCGGTAGCATATGCGCATGTGCATTGCCCTCACACGCTTGCACAAGTTTGAGGAACAGAAGTGAAAGAGGACAGAGATTGCATCCACATTTACCTTTCAGAGTGCACAAGGACAGCTAAACTTGCTGCTGCTGCTGCTCCCCAACCTCTACACGAGGGCCAGCCACGGACCCCACCAGGGCACTGGCACTGTCTGCAACCACCAGCCCAAAGCATTTGTGTGTGTGTGTGTGTGTGTGATCAAGGAGTTTGCGTGTGACAGGCAGAGTGTGCATGCGGGTGTGCAAGCCACAGGGTGAACACCCGTAAGGGTTTTCACTTCCTTTTTGCACCATCCCGACCTTGCTATATCCTCATGCCTCTGAAGCAGAGCAATGCGCTTTGCCACCGCCACTGCACATAGTTGTGGTCATGAACCAGCAGGACAGAGTAACCTTGTGCTATCCAGCGATGTGCAGCTATGCGCAGCTAGCACAACACGCGCCTGTGCATTTTTAACTGTTTGTCATTGGAAACAGTGCCCACCTGTGCGCCGGGCAGCGGAGGGCTTCCCTGAAGGTAAGCGTATCATGCTGTTTAGACACTTGTCTTGCAGCTGCATATCAGTGCCAGCACCTCCCCCCACCCCACTGTTTCCATAACCCTGAGCGTACGACTGCAGCACGCTCGCTGAGGGTAAGGGTCCACTGCCTGTCATTCGTCCACTGCCACTGTAGAAGCTCCGGAGGCGAGGGGTCTCCTTTTCACAAGGAAGGGAGGTCTCAGAGTTGGTGGGTGGGTGGGTGTGAGAGGAAGATGCATGGCCGCAGTCCGCGGACACCAACGACCCGCTCTGTAAACCTGTGGCGGCGGCGGCAGCGCTGTCTGCCCCCCCTGCCCCTGTTGCAGTCATGCGCTCAGCCAGGCTGTGCTGGCGCTGGCGGGAAGCATGTGCTGCTGGCACGCTGCTCCTACTAGTAGAGGAAGATGAACAAGGAGATTGAGGGGCGGACAGGTAGCAGTTGCGGCTGTAGGGAGGAGCGGCTGTCGAGGTGGGGGTGCCTGAGCTATGAGTGCGCGCTGCCTGCTCGTGTTTGCTGCTCACACCTACAGGGCCTGCACTGTAGCGTGGAGGAAGCAGGGAGTGGCAGGGAGGGGAGTGGGGAGTGAGCTGGCGTTCCCTGCCCAAGCTGGAGGAGGCGGCTAGGGATGGAGCGGCGCTTAGGTGGAGGGGGGATGCCTGTGACAGGTCTCGCTCTGGTTGAGGGTTGTTCGAGGGGGTGGCTGATGATTTGTCTCCACGGGCCTGGAGGCTGGACTGTGGCGCGATGAACTCGCGTGTAGTCAGGGGGTGGTGGGCTGCGTAAAAAACAGGATGATTGCACAGGACGTGTGATGGGGAAGCAGCACGATACGATGAAGACTTGGGCTGCATCAAAAACAGTAAGGTTGCACAGGACGTATGATGAGGAAGCAGCACGATGTGATGAGAGCTTGGGCTGCACCTTAAACAGTAAGGTTGCACAGGACGTATGATGAGGAAGCAGTACGATACAATGAGGACTTGGGCTGCAAGGTGGCCAGTAAGGTTGCACAGTACGTATATTGCGAGGGGACAGCACGACACGATGAGAGCTTGCGCGTGGTCATCAGGGGGTGTGGTGGGCTGCATGACGAACAGCAAGATTGCACAGCACAGGCCCGATAAGAGGGACACTTTCTAGCACACGCGCATTGCACCTGCTCCCTGCCAAAACTCACCCACACACGTGTGCATGAGCAGCAGCAGGTGCTACGGGGAAGGATAACACAACACACACCTGCAGAGGAGTGAGACAGGCTGCTGCTGTGAGGGGTCCACAGCCCCCAGGCTGCCAAGCCGCCAGAGAGGGTATGCGGATGTGTGTGCAGGGGGTTGTGGTTGGAGAGGGAGGGAGAGCGAGTGGAAGTGGCGCCGCTGGCGTTGACGGTGGCGGTGCCGCTATTGCTGGTGCTACTGCTGGAGATGGCGTTGTGAAAGGGGCTACAGCTGGTATTGAGTGTGCGGGAATGGGTGGGGCTTGAGCCGCTGGCCGGGCTGCGGGGCTGTTTGGGGCTGGCGGGGTGGCTATGGGGGCCGTAACTTCCCTGGGGGCGGTGAGGAGGAGGAAGAGGTGTGTGTGTATGTATGGTTGTGGCGTGGGTTCTAAGAACTAGGGTTTAAAAAGCAACAGCAGCAGCTCGATACGAGTCTGTGCACGGAGTGGGTACAGATGAGGGGCAGAAGTGGGGAAGTTAGTTACTTTGTTCCCTACGTAGCTAGTTCCCTACGGTCAAAAGCACTTCCTGACAACCTTTAAATTGGCCTCTTCTTCCACCTGCGAGTGCTAACAGCTGGCCTTAGTCGTCGCTGGCTTCCTCAATTTATCTGGAATCTCACGTGGCCCCCACACCTTCTGTACAACACTGCAGTACTTTTGGCAGGCTGTAGACACCTGCTCACACCTCTCCCTATACTCCACGCACCCAATTCCCTACAAGTGAGCCAAGGCTACGCACGCAGACACGCTTGAGTGTCATATACATGATTTTGTCACGATGTCCTTAGTTTTGTCATCATACCTGCTTGCCATCTTAAGAGGCAGCAACGGCACACGCAAGCACCTCATGTGTGCGATTAGCCAGAATTTTGTGCATATGACTGGGCTTCTACTGCAGGGAAATCCTGGACATACACACTTAGCCAGCCCTACTCACCTTCATGGCTTGAGAGCAAGGCCTTAGGCTTGCCTGCAGCAAGCCCCTAAAAGCGAGGCCCATTTGCAAGGTAAAACGCACACACACACATACACACACACATGCGCACATACCTGAGCAGGGCTCTGTGCTCGTCTGCTGCCCCCACAGCAGCTGCTTGCTGGGGAGGCCCCCCCAGAGAGGCGGGGACTGAAAGAACCAAAAAAGTGGTTGGCAGCTTGGGCTGCCTGCTGTCCACCTGCTCGTGGGGTGCCTGTGAGTGTTTGTGTGCGTGTTTAACAAGTTGTTGCACACTATCTACCTGTGGAGTGTGTTGGATGTCAGTGTGAGAGCAAACCTGTTGGTCAAGCCGTTGCACACAGTTTGAAGTGGCTGTACGTGTGTGTTTGTTTGTTTGTGTGTTTGTGTGTTTGTGTGTCTGTTTGTTTGTGTGTGTGTTACGCGCTTGTTGGTGCAATGCAAGTACCATTTGTTTTTATTGGACTGTTATAAAGCTCACATTTGAGGCTAGGTTCATTTGAAACAATTAGCTCTTTGTTTGTAGGAGTAGACCGACGTTAGTGTGTGCCTCTCTGAGCAGGCTTGTGAGGCAGTACGAGCTGAGAAGGCTACTGAGCGAGCAAGAACCTCTAAGGCATGTCCAAACCCCACTGTATCGTGATAAGAGTTGGGAAGCACCTTGGGACCACAGATGCCCATATTTGCGATGCGCATCTGCTCACATGCGCCAAAAAAGTGTGTGAGCTCCAATTACATGCTGTGTGTGCTCTATCTGTGGGTGTGCTGTGCTTGAATCTTGCTAGTTTTGGCCCACATGCTCAATTTGTGGCGTGTACGCCACACCTGAAACCACAGCGCATACCCCTGGAAGATACACTGCCCCAGGAGTCCTTACGAACACCGTGCGTGCTGCGTTTAAATTATACCATTGCAGAAGAGTGTGTGCAAAGGCACACCAGGTGGTCAAACACGCGATGTCAGCCGGTTTCCATACGTACAAGAGGGTCTGCGCGCATTCTTTGACCTTCTCCAAACCAACAGCAATACAGCCATGAGGCTCGTTAGAAAAGTAGAGTTGCGTCACACATGTTTTTAGAGGGATAAGCTTTCAAGTGGGCCTCCTATGATATATCCTTCAAAAACCGTGCCATCAACTCGGCTGCAAAGCCGCACAGCCCCGGCAGCTGAAAATTCAATGGACCTCTAACTTCATCACTCACTTATCAATGCTGTTGGGTGCCTGTGCAAAGAAGGGAGGACACCGGAAAGGATGTTCCGTGGTCAACCTCTGGAGAACTTTAACGTTTCCCTCCTCTTGGGAACTTCCCCTGGTCCACACCAATTGCGCTACTACACATCCCACCACAACATAGCACGCTACACCACATGCGCAACTGCACATCCCACGACGCCGCAGGTCATGCACCGGCATGCCCGTGACACATCACACAACGGCACAACGCAACCAACCCACCAGGCAGGCCGTCTGGGTCTACACAGGCCCTGTTTGGGCCTTGCAGCGACTCCACAGATGAGGTCAGCTCTGTCAAGTCATCTGTGCCTGCTGTGTGGCTATGCTGGTGATGGCTGTGGTAGCCAAGCCCTCCCACACCCACGCCCCGCAGCAGGCCTTGACCTACCGCATCCAGCAGGTGCTGCGGCGTGTGCCTGTGTGTGCAACGTTGACTGAGCCTCAGTTTGGTGCATGTGACATCGGCACACACAACGTGGGTTCAGTGGGGGTATGTCAAAGCCGCAACTAAGACAAGTATAATGAGCAGGCCTGTGCACTTACGCTGTAAAGTTGGACTTTGGACCGTGATGGGTACTGACGTAATTAACCCGTACAGTACGGTCCAAATTACACTCGGCCAAAATAACGGTGTCAAACTGTACAAGACGGTGCCATTTCAAAATATGATTTTGGCCGTAATTTGGCCGTTTGCCTCCAGTTTTGGCCCAAACATTTCTTCTTTTCAACAATTGATTGTAATAAACTGCAAATTGTAAAAACAGAATGAAGTGCTGCGTCCGACTAAGATTTTCCATGCAACCCACTGCTGAACCTCTCCCCTGAGCTGATGCAGCCCCAACCCAGCCTAAGGGTCATTCAAATAAGCATTGTGTGGCGTCGACACTGAGAGGAGCTTGCTAGAGGTGGAATGGGTGGTTTTGGGGTGGAGGAGCTTTTCTGAGGCCATTTTTGGACTGCAGTGCCAGCTTGGCACCGTACCATACACTGTACAGTAAACTTCCGTAGTTACGGTAAAATACAGTCCTCCAAATTCAAAATTACGCCGTGATTTACATAACTACCAATGTACGGTAAAGAGCGTATCGTACCAAGCACCGTACAGTGCACAGGCCTGATCACGAGAAAGGGTGGCATCCACAGAGGCGTGGAAGCGTGATTTGAGGCACACACACACACACATGTCCAGAGGCAGGTGACCTCACCTGTCCTTCCTGCTGCTGTGGTCGCTGTCCCCCCCCCCCCCCCCGCTGTCAACAGCATAGCTGTTCGCGGGATTATCGGCTGAACAAGATCCCAAAGCTACGTATGGGAAGCCGTCGAGGGTATCCTGCGTGGTTGATTGTGTGGGAAATGCAACTTGTGTTAGTCCTATCTCGTAGTGTTTGTGTGTCATTGCCACGAATACTTGGTGGGTGGGTTTGTCATTGTCCTTGCAGCCTGCACGCACTGCTGGTCAGCATCACAAAACAATTCCTGTATCCAGGCCCCACCAAGTGCCACGTATGCTCATCAGCTTACCATTGCACCGGGCAAACCCAGCTGTGAGCCACTACAGTCTGAGCCCCTGTGGCTCGTCCGGGGGCTGAAAGCGCTGCTAGATAGCCTGTGTGGGGGTTGCAATCCAGACAGCGCGTGCGGCAGCTGGGAAGCTATGCCATCTCCACCGCCTTCGCCCGCCCCACATTGAGTTTGAAAATCGCCCGGCTCGCATGACCTATGCCTGATCATGGGCAACGCAACCGATGCACTCCCCCCTCCCCTGCTGCTACTGCTGCCGGCTGTGGCGTCTTCTTGGCTGAGCACGCTGCTCCCTGCAACTGGAGAGGGGCTGAGAAGGTGGGTGGTGAGGCCTTGTGGCTCTGACACTAGGCTGTCACCAGGGCCGCTGACTTTCACGCCTGAAGAAGACCAGGGGCGGCTGTGGGTCATCTCTGCGCTGTGCGTGCGCATGTGACCGGTGCTCCGTATGCTGTACTCTCCTGCTGCTGCTGACCCTCGTGTGGGAGACCCATCTCCGCTCCTCGCACTGACCCTCCCTTGTCCTATGCCTAGCCAGAAGGCCGTATTCCTGCCTTCGCTTGGGCCAGAGGAGTTGGGCCGGGGAGGAAGGCTTCTCTGGATATCAGCAAAGGAGGACTCTAGCACAGGGGTTGACGCAGCCTGCTGCCCAATACTCAACCCTGCGCCTTGTCTGTGCTGGTCTGGGTCGGGTGGCCAGAGGCTGAGGGCAGACATGTCAGGGCTGAGCACGTTGTTGAGCTCTGCTGTGAGCTGCTGGAGCTCCAAGTGCTGCTGCTGGCGCCGCCGCCGCTGCTGATGCTGCTCCTGGACCTCAGCCTCAAACGTGACTGGGTTGGGGGCTCGGACGAGGCCGAGTTGCCTGCTGAGTCGACCTGACGCCTTAGCTTCTGCAGCGTGTAGCGGGTGGCAATAAAACGTATCAGGTAAACACCAGATTTCGCATGAGATTGTCAGCCCCTGCAACAACCCTAAATGTACCACACCTGCAGCTTCCAGATCCAGCTCCTGCTTCCTCCTCTCCAGCTCCTCTGGAAAACAGAATTCCATGACAGACTTCAGGCGGTGGCACACTCCTGCGTGTGTGTTTATACGTGTTCATGTTTTGTGTATGTGTGTGTGAGTGTGTGTGTGTGTGTGTTTGTGTGTGTGTTTTTTTACGCACGCGTGCAAGTGTGTGTATGTGCGTGTGAGTGTGTGTGCGTGTGTGAATGTGTGTGTATGTGTGTATGTGAGTTTGTGTGTGTATGTGTGTGTGTGTGTGTGTGTGTGCAGCTGGAACTTACACTAATCCCTTCTTCAATCCAACCACGTCAATTATTGGCCTAGACCTTTGATATGAGCAGGTCAGCAAGTGCTGTCCAGGTTTCCCACCCCCCCTTCCTAGCCACCTCACCTAGGTCGTGCGGCAGCTCCGTTCTGCAGATGGGGCACTGGAAGGAGCCGGACCCCGACGCAGCTTTCCACTTGCGTATGCAAGCATTGCAGAAATCGTGTCCGCAGGGACCTGCGTGTTTAGTAATACATACCGGGCAGCAACATGTTCCCTTGTCGCTACAAACGCCTAACACAAAATGCCGTGTGAATTGGAAGGGCACAAACACATATCCCTTGCGACATGCTGCGGTCACCGTCAGTGCGGCGACACCCCGTTCGTGCCCCCATACATCCCAGACTCACCGACGACGGGCATATAAACAATATCGCTGCATATGCTGCACTCGAAGTCTGCACATGAGCCTGCTTGGCCCTGGTTGTTGGTGGCTAGCATCTTTTTTTGCCCTCCCACAAATGCCTTTTCCGGTCTGCCTCCCTCCGTCGATTGTTCTAAGCTAGGAATTCCCATGGGAAGGGAGGCGAAGCAACAACGGGCAGAACCCCAGTTAGTCCGTGCAGACGAATATCATTTTGCAAAACTACAGTTATTTGTTATAGTATATATTTAATAAGTAGAAATGCAGGCGAGTCTTGCTTCACGAGGAGCTATCTTCTTGGGCAGGAGCTCCTCCTCGGGTCTAGTGGCCCCTTGCCGGATGCCCGTTGCTGTGAGAGTTGCTATGCGTGCCGTTAATTACTATCACAGGCCTGTCCCGCCCCTACTAAACCACACAACCTGTTGTGTGCAGCCCGCCAAGGTCACCGCCGTGGATGTGGAGGCAGGCATGGGGGGCAAGCTCAAGACACGCAAGGTAGAAACTGATGCCTGGTCGGGCACGGTCTAAAGTCGACCGACCCGGCTTGCCCACCCACCCCCGGCAAAATTGCACACCCTCGAACGCAGGCAGCCTCGAAGCGCCTCAAAGTCACAGGCTCGGGTAAAGTGATGGCGCGCCACGCAGGAAAGCAGCACTTGAACGAGAAGATGAGCCGGAAAGAAATCAGGGAGGCCGGAAAAATGTGAGTGGCAGACAGTAGACAAACACATACAAGCACACACACACACACATACACGCGCACGCGCACCCACCTACACACACGCGCACCCACACAGATGCGCACACCCACACCCACACCCACACC
>Ga0307942_1000464_pt1 | contig 28160 bp, 25 predicted proteins | sample OrgLakmetagen175_FD_201846 | JGI IMG/M metagenome (GOLD analysis project Ga0307942, IMG submission 201846) | Saline water microbial communities from Organic Lake, Antarctica - #175 | ecosystem: Environmental > Aquatic > Non-marine Saline and Alkaline > Saline | place: Antarctica: Organic Lake... | reverse complement strand
GCCTTGAAGGCCACGACATGAAGCTTGGCCGTGGCGGCATCCGCGAGATCGAGTTCTTCACCCAGACCCGGCAATTGATCGCGGGCGGGCGCGACGCCGATCTGCGGGTGCGCGGCACGGTGGACGGCCTCGCGCAGCTGGCCGAAAAGGGCTGGGTGCCCGAGGACGCCGCCGACACGCTGACGCGGCACTACCGCTTTCACCGCGAGGTCGAGCACCGCGTGCAGATGCTGCGCGACACGCAGACCCATGACCTGCCCGACACGCCCGCGGAATTCGATCGCCTCGCGGCGTTCATGGGGCGCGACACGGACGATCTGCGCGCCGATCTGACGGCGCGGCTGACCGAGGTGCACGAGCTCATCGAGGAGTTCTTCGCGCAGGATGACGGGGACGCAACCGGCCCGGACGCGGTGCCCGGGATGCTGGACGCGGATGTGATCGCCCGCTGGCCGGGCTATCCGGCGCTGCGCTCTTCCCGCGCGGTCGAGATCTTCAACCGCTTGAGGCCCGACATCCTCGACCGTCTGTCCCGCACCGCCGAGCCGAACGAGGCGCTGCTGGCCTTTGACGGGTTTCTGTCGGGGTTGCCTGCGGGCGTTCAGGTCTTCTCGCTGTTCGAGGCGAACCCGCAGCTGATCGACCTGCTGGTCGATATCGTCGGCACGTCGCCGGTGCTGGCGCAGTATCTGGCGCGCAATGCCGATGTGTTCGACGCGGTGATCGCGGGCGATTTCTTTGCCGACTGGCCGGGATATGCGACGCTGGAATCGGATCTTTCCGACCGGCTGGGGGCAGAGGGCGATTACGAACGCGCGCTGGATGCGGCCCGACGCTGGCACAAGGAATGGCATTTCCGCATCGGCGTGCATCACCTGCGCGGGCTGATCGACGCGGACCGGGCCGGCGCGCAATATGCCGACCTCGCCGGCGCGGTGATCACCGTGATCTGGCCACGGGTCGTCGCACAATTTGCCGAAAAACACGGGGACCCGCCGGGGCGCGGCGCGGTGGTGCTCGGCATGGGGTCGCTCGGGGCGGGGCAGATCAACGCGAAATCCGATCTCGATCTGATCGTGATCTACGACGCGGGCGATTCCGAGGCGTCGGACGGGCGACGCCCGCTTGGCGCGCGCGCCTACTACGCGCGGCTGACGCAGGCGATGATCACGGCCCTTACCGCCCCGATGGCCGAGGGGCGGCTTTACGAGGTGGACATGCGGCTGCGCCCCTCGGGCAATCAGGGGCCGGTCGCGACAAGCTGGCCCGCGTTCCGCAATTACCAACAGGACGAGGCCTGGACATGGGAGCATCTGGCGCTGACCCGCGCCCGCGCGATCGCCGGTGACGCGCGCCTTGCCGAGGATGTCGAGACGTTCCGCGCCGGGCTGATCGCCGGGACATCCGCGCCCGCGTCGGTGATCTCGGCGGTGTCGGACATGCGCAAACGCCTTGCCGACGCCAAGCCGCCCGACGGGCCGTGGGATGCCAAGCTGGGCCCCGGCCGGATGCTCGAGATCGAACTGATCGCGCAGGCGGGGCTTCTGATGGCGGGGCGCGACGCGCGCGATGTGGTCTCGGGTCTCGAGGGTGGTGTCGCAATCGGCTGGCTGAGTGACGCCGACAGCGCAGCATTGAGCCGCGCATATGCGCTTTGCTGGAAGGTGCAGATGGTGGCGCGGCTGATCAGCGAAAAGCCGTTCGAGCCGGACCGCATCGGTGAGGGGGGCGCGGCCTTCCTGCTGCGCGAAACGAAGGAAGAGAGCCTCGATATGCTGGAAACCCGGCTTGGCGAGACCTGTGCGGCGGCAGCGCAGGTAATCGACGCATGCCTTGCCCGCACGCCCGACCGCGCGTCCGGGGCGCAGTGACCGCGTGGACCGTGATCCGCTGGACCCCAAGGGCCTGATCCGCGAGGCCTACCGCATCGACGGGATCGGGCCGGGCGAGTGCCGGTCGATCTTTCTCGACTGGGCGCTGTCGCGACCCGACGACACGCCGACCGAGGACAGTATCGCCCGGCTGATCGAGCGCTACGGCGCGGCGAACCCCGATCATCCGATGACCGCCGTGCTGCGCGAGGGGCTGACCCGGGCCGAGCATCCGCGCCGCCGGGGCGGCTGGCGGTCGCGCCCGCGTGACACCTGACAGGGGCGCGCAACTTCGCGCTTTCCCGGCCATGGCAAAGCGCGTAATGGGACGGCATGACACAGCCCCCCTATCCCGTGATCCGTCTGCGCCCCAAGGTGGATGACCGCGCCATTCGCCATGGCGCGCCATGGGCCTTCGACAACGAGATCGTGACCGACCGGCGCACCAAGGCGTTGCCCCCCGGCGCCATCGCCGTGCTGGAGGATGCTGAACGCTTGCCGCTCGGCCTTGTCGCCGTCAATCCCGCCTCAAGGATCATGGCGCGGATGCTCGACCGCGATGCAGGCGTCACGATCGACGCGGGCTGGTTTGCGGCAAGGATCACCCGGGCGCTGGCGCTGCGTGCGCGCCTTTATGACGCGCCGTTCTACCGCCTCGTCCATGCCGAGGCCGACGGCCTGCCTGGCGTGGTGATCGACCGGTTCGACGACATCGCGGTGATCCAGCCCAATGCCGCATGGGCCGAGACGCTGCTGCCGGCGCTGACCGAGGCCGTGCAGGCGGTGACGGGCGTCAGCACCGTGCTCAAGAACGCCGGCGGTCGCGCCCGCGGGCTGGAGGGGCTGGACGACCACAGCGCCGTGCTGGCCGGCACCGCCCCCGAGGGTCCAGTGCCTGTGCCGATGAACGGCGCGAGCTATCTCGCAGATCTGACCGGCGGGCAAAAGACCGGGCTTTATTTCGATCAGCGCGCCAATCACGCCTTTGCAGCCACGCTGGCGCGGGAGGCGCGGGTGCTCGATGTCTTCGCCCATGTCGGGGGGTTCTCATTGGCGGCCCTCGCGGCGGGGGCAGGCCACGCTGTTGCGGTGGACGGCTCCGCCCCGGCGCTGGATCTGGCGCGGGACGGGGCCGCACGGATGGGCGTCGGGGACCGGTTCGAGACCCGAAAGGGCGACGCCTTCGAGGTGATGGAGGCGTTGGCAGGCGAGGGGGCACATTTTGATCTGGTGATCTGCGATCCGCCCGCCTTCGCGCCGTCCAAACAGGCGCTTGAAAAGGGCCTGCGCGCCTATGAGCGTGTGGCACGGCTGGCCGCGGCTCTGGTCGCGCCCGGTGGTTATCTGGGGCTGTGCTCCTGCTCGCATGCCGTGGATCTGGGCCGCTTCCGCAGCGCCTGCACGCGCGGTATCGGGCGCGCGGGGCGCGAGGCTCAGTTGATCCATACCGGGTTTGCCGGGCCGGATCATCCGCTGCACCCCAATCTGGCGGAGTCCGGCTATCTCAAGGCGCTGTTCTACCGGCTATGAAGGTGCTGCTGGACACCTGCGTGATCTATCCCACGGTGATGCGCGAGATGATCCTCGGTGTGGCACGGGCAGGGGCCTTTGTCCCGCTTTGGTCGGAGCGGATCATCGCCGAATGGGTGCACGCGACCGCCAAGATCGGGACGGATGCACAGGCGCAGGCGACCGGCGAGGCGGCGCTGATGGCGGCAAAGTGGCCGGGGGCCAGCATCGCCTGGCCGCCCTCGCTCGAGGCGCGCCTGTGGCTGCCCGACCCGGCGGACCGGCATGTGCTGGCGGCGGCAATCGCGGGATCGGCCGATGGCATCCTGACGCTCAACGCGCGCGATTTCCCCAGGGGTGTGCTGGCCGAGGAAGGGCTGTGGCGCGCCGATCCCGACGGGTTCCTGCACGGCATCTGGCAGGCGCAGCCGGATCCGGTGGCCGAGGTGGCGCAGGGCGTTCTGACCAAGGCGCGGCGGATGTCCGAGAGCCAGTGGGAAATGCGCCCGCTTTTGAAGAAGGCGCGGTTGCCGCGTCTGGCCAAGGCGCTTGGCGGGGGCTGAGAGGTGGGCAGTCACCGGGGGCCTTTGGCGTTGAGCGGACATCTGACAAAGCAGCTCCAGCGCATGTCCGCGGGCAGGCGATCCGACGTATTTTCAGAGCACTTTATTTCACCGATCCCGAAAAAGCCCCAATCGATGCGCCAACTTCGACAAATCGCCTGTCCGGGGGGCGGACATGCGATGGCGCTGCGGCCTACGGCCGCGTATCGCGCCCGGAATATAGCCGCAACGTCCGCTCAAGGCCAAAACCTCCCCGTCTGCCCGGGCACGCTCTCAGCGGACAAGCTGCCGCATGCCCTGATCGAGCCCTTCGAGGGTCATCGGCACCATCCTGTCATCGAAGATCTCGCGGATCATCGCAATCGAATGGGTGTAGTCCCAATGGCTGCGCGGCACCGGGTTGATCCACAGATGGTCGGGCCACTGGGTGCGGGCGCGCTCCAGCCAGACCTGACCAGCCTCTGCGTTCCAGTGTTCATTGGCGCCGCCGGGATAGGCGATCTCGTAGGGCGACATGCTCGCATCGCCGACGAAGATGCATTTGTAATCGGACCCGTAGGTGTTGAGAACCTCCGATGTCGGGGTCTGCGCGTTCCAGCGCCGCGCATTGTCGCGCCACACGCCCTCGTAAAGGCAATTGTGGAAATAGTAATGCTCCAGATGCTTGAATTCGGCCCGCGCCGCCGAGAACAGCTCTTCGGCCACCTTGATATGAGGGTCCATCGAGCCGCCCACATCGAGAAACAGCAGCACCTTGACCGCGTTGCGCCGTTCGGGCCGTGTCTGCACGTCGAGATAGCCATGCTCGGCGGTGGCGCGGATCGTGCCGTCGAGGTCCAGTTCCTCATGCGCGCCGTCGCGCGCCCATTGGCGCAGGCGTTTCAGCGCGACCTTGATGTTGCGCGTGCCAAGCTCGACCTGATCGTCGAGATTGCGGAACTCGCGCTTGTCCCAGACCTTGACCGCGCGGCGATGGCGGCTTTCCTTCTGGCCGATGCGCACGCCTTCGGGGTTGTAGCCGTAGGCGCCGAAGGGCGAGGTGCCGGCGGTGCCGATCCATTTCGAGCCACCCTGATGGCGGCTGTCCTGTTCCTTGAGGCGCTCTTTGAGCGTTTCCATCAGCGCCTCGAACCCGCCAAGCGCCTCGATCTCGGCCTTTTCCTCGGGCGTGAGGTGCTTTTCGGCCATCTTCTCCAGCCAGTCGGCGGGCAGGTCCACCGCTTCGAGCACCTCTTGCGGACTGATCGCCTCGAGCCCCGAGAAGGTCGCGGCGAAGGCGCGGTCGAAGCGGTCGATCAGCCGCTCGTCCTTCACCATCGCGCTGCGGGCGAGGTAGTAGAAGCCGTCGATATCGTAAAGCACCAGACCCGCGCGCATCGCCTCGAGAAAGGTCAGGTATTCGCGCAGCGAGACCGGCAGGCCCGTCTTGCGGAGATTGTCGAAAAACGGCAGGAACATCGCGGCCTATACCGTGCTGCGGTAGATGATCAGGCTGGCGAACAGCGTGCCGATCGCGAAAAGCAGGCCGTAGACGAAGGCGTAAAGCAGGATATCGGGCAGCTTGCCCTTGCGCCGCCATGCAATCCACGCGCCGGTGCCGGCACCCAGAACCGCCCCGATAATGATGATCATCGTCTACCCTTTCGGTTCACCGCGCCTGTCACGCCGCCCCGCAGCGCGGATATCCAAGCGTGATCCGAAGCCGTAACGCGCCCATCCCAGACTGTCCAGCCTGACGCGGTGCGCCTCATCCGCCCGTCCCATGATCTGAAGCGCGTCGGCGCGCAGCATCAGCAGCGTCGCGAGAAGGCCTGCGTTTTCATGGCGTTCCGCGACGCCCCGATACCGGTCCAGCAGTGCCAGCGCGTCGCTGCTGCGCCCTTCGACAAGGGCGTTGCTTGCCAGTTGGACGGCGACATGGGCGCGGTGCAGGTCGGTGCCGGGGCTGCGGCTGTAGACCTGATCGGCGGCGATGAACTGTGCCTGTGCAGCCTCGGGATCATCGGCCTGCACCAGCTTGCCGAGCACGAAATGGCTGAAGCCGCGGCGGTGATCGGTGATGCCCTCCGCACTCGCGATGCGCAGCGCGCGCGTCGCCTCGGCGCGTCGGGCGGCGGGGCGCGTGCCGGGGCCGAGCGCGGTCTGGATGGCCTGGGTCCAGGCGCGTGGTGTGGGTGTCTGGTCCCGTGACGCGATCCGGTCGCCTTGCGGGTTGAGCCGGCCGAGGATCGCCGGCAGGCGCGCCGCGACATCGGCGCGGGTCATGCCCGAGGACAGCTCGGGCGCGTAATAGGCGCGCAGGATCAGCATGTCGAACCCGGTGAGCACCGCGTGGATGTTGTCGTCGTTGAACACGGAGTCGGCGATCCGGTAGAGATCGTTGAGCGGGCCGAGCGCCTGTGCCAGCTCCTCGTGCAGGCAATCGCGCGCCTCTTGCGGGCTGGAATCACCGGGCACGAAAATCGCGATCCGCTCTCGCGTCCTGATCTGGGTCCAGTCGGTGCGGCTCAGCCTGCGGGCCTGTCGGTAGTCCGACAGCCGCGAGATGTTGGGCACCACGAAACAGGCCGCCGTCGGCACGTGCCGGCGGATCTGCGCGCGGCGCACGGCCTCGATGGTGATGTTCGCCTCACCTTGCGTCACCCGCCGGATATCGAGCCCCGCCTCGGCCCTCAGCCGCCCGATCAGCCGATCCAGATCGGCGGCCATCGTGGGCGGGGGGGCACCGGTCAGGCGCACCGTCACCGGCCCCTCGAAGCGCGAGAAATACGGCAGGGCGCGGCCCGATTCCATCTGGAAACTCAGATCCAGGAAGTCGCGCATGATATCGCGATTGGCGCGCTGCGGCGGTTGCGGGCGCGTGTCGGGAAAGACCTTCATCTCGGGCAGGGCGGCGGCCGGTGGCATCGCGGCGCGCGATGCGGGGCCGCGCTCGCCGCCCGCGCAGGCAGCTACGGCAAGGCACAGCACGACCGTGCAAAGACCGCGATACGCACCGGCCTGCGCCCGTGCCGTGACCGTGCCGCGCGCCCGCATCCCGCTAACGCTGTCGTCGCGCCATGAAGGCGAGGCGCTCGAAAAGATGCACGTCCTGCTCGTTCTTCAGAAGCGCGCCATGCAGTTTCGGCAGCGCGTCGGCGCCATCGCGGCGCAGGTCGGCGGGGGCCAGATCCTCGGCGAGGATCAGCTTCAGCCAGTCGAGCACCTCGGAGGTGGACGGTTTTTTCTTCAGCCCCGGCTGATCGCGGATCTCGTAGAACTGCGTGAGCGCGGTGGTCAGCAGCGCCTCCTTGATGCCGGGGTGATGCACCTCGACGATGCGTTTCAGCGTCTCGGCCTCGGGAAAGCGGATATAGTGAAAGAAACAGCGCCGCAGAAACGCGTCGGGCAGTTCCTTTTCGTTGTTCGAGGTGATGATGATCACCGGGCGGTGTGCGGCGCGGACGGTCTCGCCGGTCTCGTAGACGTGAAACTCCATCCGGTCGAGTTCCTGCAACAGGTCGTTTGGAAACTCGATATCGGCCTTGTCGATCTCGTCGATCAGCAACACCACCTTGCGGTCGGCCGCGAACGCCTCCCACAGCTTGCCGCGGCGGATGTAGTTGGCGACGTCATGCACGCGCTCGTCGCCGAGCTGGCTGTCGCGCAGGCGGCTGACGGCGTCATATTCGTAAAGCCCCTGCTGCGCGCGGGTGGTCGACTTGATGCTCCACTCGATGAGGTCGAGCCCGAGCGCCTGCGCCACCTGCCGGGCAAGCTCGGTCTTGCCGGTGCCCGGCTCTCCCTTGACCAGCAGCGGACGCTCCAGCGTGACGGCGGCATTGACCGCGACGGTCAGGTCGTCTGTCGTGACGTAGCTGTCTGTTCCCTGAAAATTCATGGGTGTCTTGATCCTTTCGAGGCGCGATCCGTGTTTTGTTTCCAAACCTTACGACCTTCGACAATTCACATCAATGGCAGGTCTTTGGCTAGTGACAATCCGCCCCGGCGGGTATAGAGCAGCCGCATTGGTGGCCTGACCGTTGCAGGAGATGATGATGCCGGACACGTGGCGTGAGGAGGGAACAGAAATGAAATCCGAAGTGTTCCTGCCCGAAGATTATCGACCGGCAGAAGATGAACCATTCATGAACGCACAGCAGCTTGAATACTTTCGCCGCAAGCTGGTCGCTTGGCGTCAGGATCTGCTGGATGGCAGCCGCGAAACCATCGAGGGGCTGCAGGACGGCACACGCGCCATCCCCGATATCGCCGACCGGGCCAGCGAGGAAACCGACCGCGCGCTCGAGTTGCGCACCCGCGACCGTCAGCGCAAGCTGGTCTCCAAGATCGACGCCGCGCTGCGCCGCATCGAGGAGGGCGAGTTCGGCTATTGCGAGATGACCGGAGAGCCGATCAGCCTCAAGCGTCTCGATGCACGCCCCATAGCCACGATGACGCTGGAGGCGCAGGAGCGCCATGAGCGGCGCGAGAAGGTGCACCGGGACGATTGATGCGGTCGGCGCCGATGTGGCGGGACTGGAATGCGCGATGCGCCGGGGGTCAGTCTCCCGGTGTTTTTGTTTGCGGTGCTTTTGTTTCTGAAAGGCGGTCATGAAACTGGACGGGCTCAGGGTCTGCGTGATCGGTGCCGGTATCGGCGGGCTGGCGGTGGCGCGCGCGCTTGCGCGGCGCGGGGCGGTGGTCAGCGTGCTGGAACAGGCCCCCGAGATCGCCGAGGTCGGCGCGGGTCTGCAGGTCAGCCCCAACGGGTTTGCCGTGCTGCGCGCGCTTGGCCTTGATGACGCGCTGCGGGCCGGGGCGGTGCAGGCCCGCGCGGTCAGCCTGCGCGACTACAAGGGCGGCGAGGTGGTGCGCCTCGACCTCGGCGCGCTCGGCGACAGCGATTACCATTTCATCCACCGCGCCGATCTGATCGACATCCTGGCTGCGGGCGCGCGCGACACGGGGGCGCGCATCCGCCTGATGCAAAAGGTTGTGGGCGTCGAGGATGGTGCGCAGCCCCGCGTGCATCTGGCCAATGGGGCCGCGGTCGAGGCCGATCTGGTGATCGGGGCGGATGGCCTGCATTCGGTTGTGCGCCACGCGCTCAACGGCACCGCGACGCCGGTTTTCACGGGGCAGGTGGCGTGGCGCGCATTGGTGCCCAACCTGTGGGATCGCGGCCCTCAGGTGCAGGTGCATATGGGGCCGATGCGCCATCTGGTCAGCTATCCGCTGCGCGGCGGCGAGATGCTCAACCTCGTCGCGGTGCAGGAACGCGCCGCCTGGACGGCCGAAAGCTGGAGCCAGCGCGACGATCCCATGGCCCTGCGCGCTGCCTTCGGCGATTTCGGACGCGATGCGCGCATACTGATCGAGGCGGTGGACGAGGTGAACCTCTGGGGCCTCTTTCGTCATCCGGTGGCACAGGTCTGGCATGCGGGCGGGCTGGCCATCCTCGGGGATGCGGCGCATCCCACATTGCCATTTCTCGCGCAGGGCGCGTCGATGGCGCTCGAGGATGCCTGGGTTCTGGCCGATGCGCTGTCATCCGAGGCCACGATCGACGCGGCGCTCACCCGGTATCAGGTCTTGCGAGAGGGTCGGACGGCGCGGGTTGTCGCGGCGGCCAGTCGCAACGCGTGGAAATATCACCTGTCCTTTCCGCCGCTCCGATGGGCCGCGCATACCGCGCTGCGGACAGGCGGGCGGATTGCACCGCTGCGCATGATGCGGCAATTCGACTGGCTTTACGGCCATGACGTGACGCAGGCGGTGTGAGGCCGGGACAGTATGAGAGGGCATTGGTGCGATGTCGGCCTTGAGCGGTCGTTCGATGAAGCAGCGCCAGCGCATGTCCGCGGGCAGGCGATCCGACGGTTTTTCAGTGCACTTTATCTGACGTCCCCGCAAAAGCCCCAATCGATGCGCCAGATTTGACCAATCGCCTGTCCGGGGGGCGGACATGCGATGGCGCTGCGGCGCGGCGCGCCGCGTATCGCGCCGGGGCTATCGCTTCGATGTCCCCTTCAGGCCAAAATGCCCCGCTCAGGCGTCGATCTCCACCCAGACGGGCACGTGATCCGATGGCCTTTCGCGCCCGCGCATGTCCTTTTCGATGTAACTTTCTGTCATCAGATCCGCCGCTTGCGGGCTGAGCAGGAAGTGATCGATGCGGATGCCGTCATTTCGGTTCCACGCGCCGGCCTGATAATCCCAGAACGTGTAATGCCCCGGCCCCTGCACCCGTGCGCGGAACGCCTCGGTGAACCCCAGATTGACGATCCGCCGGAACGCGGCCCGGCTGTCGGGCAGGGCGAGCGCATCGCGGTGCCACGCCTCGGGCTTGGCGGCGTCCTCGTCCTGGGGGATGATGTTGTAATCGCCGCCCATCAGCACCGGTTCCTCGCTGGCCAGAAGATCTGTGGCCCGGGCGCGCAGCCGATCCATCCAGGCCAGCTTGTAGTCGTATTTCGGCCCCGGCACCGGGTTGCCGTTGGGCAGGTAGAGCCCGCAGATCCGCACCGCGCGGGTCTCGCCCATCACCGTGGCCTCGATCCAGCGGGCCTGTTCGTCGTGCGCGTCACCGGGCAGGCCGCGCGTGACATCCTCGAGCGGGCGTTTCGACAGGATCGCCACCCCGTTGAAGCCCTTTTGCCCATGCGTCTCGACGTTATATCCACGTTCCTCGAACGGCTCGCGCGGCACGGTCTCGTCGACGGATTTCAGTTCCTGCAACAGCGCCACATCGGGCTGCGCATCATCTAGCCAGTCGGTCAGCGCGGCCAGCCGCGCCTTGATCCCGTTTATGTTGAAGCTCGCGATCCTCATGCCAGCATCGCCATCGGATTTTCGAGATTCTCGACGATCCGCGCCAGAAGCTGCGCCCCGAGTGTCCCGTCGATCACACGGTGATCGACCGACAGCGTCACCGACATGACGGTGGCCACGGTCAGCGCGCCATCGGACCCGACGACCGGTTTCCGCACGCCCGCCCCCACTGCGAGGATCGCGCCATGCGGCGGATTGATGACCGCATCGAAATTCTCGATCCCGAACATGCCGAGATTGGAGATCGCGAAGGTGCCGCCCTGATACTCCTGCGGGGCCAGTTTGCGGTCGCGGGCGCGGGCGGCCAGATCCTTCATCTCCGCCGACAGGGTCGAGAGCGTCTTTGTCTCTGCATCCCGCAGCACGGGGGTGAACAGCCCGCCCTCGATCGCCACGGCGACGGCGACGTCCGAGGGTTTCAACCTCAAGACCTTGTCACCCGCCCAGACCGCATTGGCATCCGGCACATCCTGAAGCGCAAGCGCGCAGGCCTTGATGATGAAATCGTTGACCGACAGCTTCACGCCGCGCGCCTCCAGCTGCGCATTGAGCTGGCTGCGGAACGTCATCAGCGCGTCGAGCCGGATTTCCCGGCGCAGATAGAAATGCGGCACCGTCTGCTTGGCCTCGGTGAGGCGCGCGGCGATGGTGCGGCGCATCCCGTCGAGCGTGACAACCTCGTAATCGCGCCCCTCGTACATGGCCATGACCGCATCCGACGAGGGGCCCGCGGGCGCGGCTGCCGGCGTAGGGGCTGTCTCGGCGGGCGCGTCGGTCTTCGCGGCGGGGGCGGCGTCCGCCTTGGTCCCTTCGACATCCGCGCGCACGATCCGCCCGTGCGGGCCCGAGCCGGTGATCCGCGTCAGGTCCAGCCCATTCTCGGCGGCGATGCGGCGGGCGAGCGGCGAGGCGAAGATGCGGGTGCCGTCGGCCGTCTTCGGTGCCGCCGGGGCGGGCGTGTCGGGGGCAGCCGCACCAGGTGCGGCCTTCTCGGAGCTCCCTTCGGGAGCCACCTCGTCGGCCGCGTCGGACCGCTGCGCGGCCTTCTGCGCGTGGCCCGAAGGTGCGTCGATGTCGTCGGCGTCCTCGCCTTCCTCCAGCAGCACCGCGATCGGTGTGTTGACCTTCACGCCCTGGGTGCCATCCGCCACGAGGATCCTGCCGATGGAGCCTTCGTCCACCGCCTCGAATTCCATCGTGGCCTTGTCGGTCTCGATCTCGGCCAGAAGGTCGCCCGCATTGACGGTGTCGCCTTCCTTGACCAGCCATTTGGCGAGTGTGCCCTCTTCCATCGTGGGCGAGAGGGCGGGCATCAGGATCTCTGTCGGCATCGCGTCTCTCCCTCAGCGATAGGTCACTTTGCGCACGGCATCCATCACCTCATCCACCGAGGTGAGCGCCAGCTTTTCCAGATTGGCCGCATAGGGCATGGGCACGTCCTTGCCGGTGCAGGTGATCACCGGCGCGTCGAGATGATCAAAAGCCTGTTGCATCAGCACCGACGAGATATGGCTGCCGATGGCCCCCACCGGCCAGCCTTCCTCGACCGTCACGCAGCGGTTGGTTTTCATCACCGACGCGACCACCGTGTCGGTATCCATCGGGCGCAGGGTGCGCAGGTCCACGACCTCGGCCTCGATGCCGTCCTCGGCGAGCTTGTCGGCCGCCTCCAGCGCATAGGTCATGCCGATGCCGAAGCTCACGATGGTCACATCCGCGCCGGTCCGCCAGATCTTCGCCTTGCCGAAGGGGATTGTGAAATCGTCGAGTTTCGGCACCTCGAAGCTCTTGCCGTAGAGGATCTCGTTTTCGAGAAAGATCACCGGGTTGGGGTCGCGGATGGCGCTTTTCAGCAGACCCTTGGCACAGGCCGCCGAATAGGGCTGCACCACCCGCAGGCCGGGGATATGCGCGTACCAAGCCGCAAAATCCTGGCTGTGCTGCGCGCCCACCCGTGCGGCAGCACCATTGGGGCCGCGAAAGACGATCGGGCTGCCCATCTGGCCGCCGGACATGTAGAGCGTCTTGGCCGCCGAGTTGATGATCTGGTCCATCGCCTGCATCCCGAAATTCCAGGTCATGAACTCCACGATCGGGCGCAGCCCGCCCCAGGATGCACCGATGCCGATGCCCGCAAAGCCGTGTTCGGTAATCGGCGTGTCGATCACGCGCCGCGCCCCGAACTCGTCGAGCAGGTTCTGCGTGATCTTGTAGGCACCTTCGTATTCCGCGACCTCCTCGCCCATGACGAAAACGCAGTCGTCGCGGCGCATCTCTTCGGCCATGGCGGTGTTGAGGGCCTCGCGCACGGTCTTCTTTTCCATTTCCGTGCCCTCTGGCCAGTCGGGGCTTGTATCGGATCTGGGCGTGCCGGGCGACCCGGCCTTGGCCGGAGAGGATCCTTTGCCACCTCCGGATGTCTTCTTCGGCTTTTCCTCGGGGTCTTCCCCGGATTTGTCCGCGGAGGGGGCCGCGGACGCGCTCTCCAGATCGTCGGCGCTCTCGCCGTCTTCCAGCAGCATGGCGATCGGGGTGTTGACCTTCACCCCGCCGGTGTCATCGGCCACGAGGATCTTGCCGATCGTGCCTTCGTCCACGGCCTCGAATTCCATCGTGGCCTTGTCGGTCTCGATCTCGGCCATGATGTCACCGGCCTTGACGGTATCGCCCTCCTTCACCAGCCATTTGGCAAGCGTGCCCTCCTCCATGGTGGGCGACAGCGCGGGCATCAGAATCTCGGTGGCCATTCTCGTCTCTCCTCCTCAGGCGTTCTGCGGTGCCGCGTCGGTATAGATGTCGGTCCAGAGCTCTTCGACCGCCGGTTCCGGGCTGTCCTTGGCGAAATCCGCGGCGCCGTTCACCACCTCCTTGATCTCCTTGTCGATCGCCTTGAGATCCTCCTCCGAGGCGTGATCGCCCGAGATCAGTAATTCGCGCACATGCTCGATCGCGTCCTTTTCCTCGCGCATCTTCTGCACCTCTTCGCGGGTGCGGTATTTCGCCGGGTCGCTCATCGAATGGCCGCGATAGCGGTAGGTCTTGATCTCGAGGATATACGGCCCCTTGCCCGACCGGCAGTGCTTGACCGCGGTGTCGCCGGCGGCCTTGACGGCGAGTACGTCCATCCCGTCCACGGCCTCGCCGGGGATGCCGAAGGCACCGCCACGGGTGTAGATGTCCGGTGACGAGGTCGAGCGTTGCTGCGAGGTGCCCATGGCATACTGGTTGTTCTCGATCACGAATATCACCGGCAGCTCCCACAGGGCGGCCATGTTGAAGGTTTCGTAGACCTGCCCCTGATTGGCCGCGCCATCGCCGAAATAGGTGAAGGTCACGCGGTCGTTGCCGAGATACTTGTCGGCAAAGGCCAGCCCCGCGCCAAGCGGCACATTGGCGCCGACGATGCCGTGCCCGCCATAGAACTGCTTGTCGGTCGAGAACATGTGCATCGACCCGCCCTTGCCCTTGGAATAGCCGTCGGCGCGCCCCGTAAGCTCGGCCATCACACCCCTGGGATCCATGCCGCAGGCCAGCATGTGCCCGTGATCGCGGTAGGTGGTGATGCGCTTGTCGCCCTCCTCGGCGGCGGCTTCCAGCCCCACGACGACCGCTTCCTGTCCGATATAGAGGTGACAGAACCCGCCGATCAGACCCATGCCGTAAAGCTGGCCGGCCTTTTCCTCAAACCGCCGGATGAGCAGCATGTCGCGGTAATACTGCTTGAGCTCGTCCGCGGACGGTTTCGGTTTCCTGGTGCTCTTGCGGGTCGCCATGGTCGCCCCTCCCTGCTGAGACATGTCGTTGACCGTCAAGGATCTTGGTATACCAATCGCGATCCTGTTGCGAGCGTGATTTGCCGGCCTGCCGGTCCCAGGTACTGGCACTGGCCCCCGCGGCGCGGCCCCGGCGGTCAGCGATCGGCGGCGTCCTTCAGGCGGCTGTCCACCAGCATCCCCTCCTCGTCGAGGATCGGATGCGCGACCGACACGAGATGCGCGCTGACGCGCTTGAGATCGCGCAGCATGTCCAGATGCAGCGACGATGTGTGCAGGCTTTCGGCATGTCCCTTGCGCAGGCGCTTGAAATGGCGCTCGGCAGAGCTGCGTTCCATGTGGCGGATGCGCACCTTGGTCTCCATCAGCTGCTTGGCCAGCCGCCGGTCGGGGGTCATGAATATGGTCTGGGCGATCTTCATCGTCTCCAGCGTCATGTCGAACAGCGACTGCAATTCGCGGTATCCTTCGTCGGAAAACCGCAGCCCGAGGCTGATCTTGCGGTCGACCTGCACGGCCAGCCCCTTGTCGATGATGTCGCCGGCATGTTCGAGATTGATGATGTAGTCGAGCACGGTGATCGTGCGGCGCTTGTCGCGCTTGGACGCACCCGACCCCAGACGCGACAGGTAGATCTTGACCTCCTGCTGCAGCCGGTCGACGCGGTCCTCCAGCACGGCGACCTCCGCCAGCGGGGCGGGATCGTTGTTGCGAAAGGCGGTCATGACCCGTTGCAGCATCCGCTCGACAGTGTCGCCGAGAACCAGCGCCTCGCGGCTGGCCCCCGCCAGCGCCATGTCGGGGTGATCGAGCGCCGCCTCGTCCAGCCAGCGTGGCCCCTCTCCGGCCTCGATGGGCGGGTCGGGCACGAAAAACGGCAGCGCCCGGGCGATCAGCCCCGCGACCGGCCAGATCAGCGCGGCGAGCGCGAGGTTGAAGGCCAGATGCGCCTCGACCGGCAGGCCCCCGGTCAGCAGCGCCATGCGCTCCAGCTCGGGCCCGATCACCCCGGCGAAGGGGAGTGCTGCAAGACATCCCAGCCCGCGCACGGCGAGATTGCCGAGCGTCACCCGCCGCGTCGCCGGGCTTGAGGCAAGCGTTGCCAGAACCGGCGGAATGGCCCCGCCGAAATTGGCCCCGAGCACCAGCACCACCGCCAGCGCCGGGTCCAGATTGCCGGCATGGCTCAGCGACAGGACCAGCATCACCATGGCCAGCGATGACGAAAACAGCAGCGCCAGTCCCGCCGAGATCGCGAAGGCTATCGGCCAGGCATCGCTCAGCAGGCCGAGAAACGCCGTCAGCGCCGCCGAGTCGCGCAAGGGTTCGGTCGCTTCGGTCATCAGCGCCAGCGACAACAGCAGCAGGCCGATGCCGATCAGCGCCTGCCCGATGCCCGCCACCTCGGCCCGGGGTTGCCGATGCATGGCATACCCCACCAGCAGCAGGACCGGCGTCAGCGCCTCGATCCCGGCGGTGACGATCAGCGCGGTCAGCGCGGTGCCCAGATTGGCACCCAGCAACACCACCTGCGCCCGGTCCTGCGCGATCATGTCACGCTCGACGAAGCCCGATGTCATCAGCGCCGTGGCGGTCGAGGATTGCAGTCCGAGCGTCGCGATCAGCCCCGAGACAAAGGCGCGCGGCGAGGTGCGGGTGCCCTGACCGAGCGACAGTTTCAGCCGGACCCCGAACGCATCGGTCACACCGTCCCGAACCAGCCGGAGGGCGAACAGCAGCAGCGCCACCGCCCCGACGATCGAGATCAGAACCGCAAGCGACTGCACGCGGGATACCTCCTTTGCCGAACGGTCCGGGCCGTCGGAATTGTCATAATTCTGTTACAGTCAACCTGCGCCGCCGGCCAAGTCAAGCTGCGCCCCGGCGTCTCCGCCGCCTTCGGTCAGCGGATCACGATCTCGTCGCTGCGCATCAGGCCCAGAACCTCGCGCGCCTGCTGGTCCAGAAGATCGAGGTCGAGGAAATCATCCGACAGCCGCTTCGCCAGGTTTTCCATCCGCGCGACATCGGCCTCCAGCGCCTCGAGCTGGGCGCGCAAGGCGGTCTCCTGTGCCTCGATCTCGGCGCGCCGGAACAGGCCGTAATCGCCCTGAACCGCGGCAAAGGCGAAATACCCCCCCAGCAGAAAGGCGACGGTGTAGAAAATCAATGCGCCCCAGGGGCGGTTTTGGGGGGTCATCTCGTGCTCTGCCTCGCGATGCCGGATTGATCCGGCTTATATTGGTATAATCGCACAGTATCAGGCTTTTGTGAATTCTCTTTCGCCCCGAATTGTCCCGCTCTACGATCGCCGGTGATGTAAGGAAGGAAGACCGGCGATGCCCGACAGTCCGGCACGAGACGCGCTCGCCACGCATGAGGTGACGAACCAGCCCGCGCCGCGCGGCGATCTGGATCTCTGGGGCAGCGATCCGGGCCTGCAGACCCATGCCCGGGCGGTCGGCGCGGATGCCGATCATCTGGCCGATTACGGTGCACGCATCGGCACGCAGGCCATGCAGGAGGCCGGGTGTGCGGCGCGCCGTCATGCGCCGGAACTGGTGGCCTTCGACGCGGGCGGGCGCAGGCTCGACGAGGTGCGGTTTCATCCCGGCTATCATCAGCTGTTGCAGGCCGGGCTCGGCGCGGGCTACGCGGCCCTGCCTTGGGAAGGGGCGGCGGGCGGCCATGCCACCCATGCCGCGATGGTCTACCTGACCAGCCAGGTGGAGCCGGGCGTCTGCTGTCCGATGACCATGACCTATGCCGCCGTGCCCGCGCTGCGCGCCGACAAGACGCTTCTGGGGCAATGGATGCCCAAGCTGACCGCGCGGGCGCATGATCCCGCCGCCCGACCGCTGGCCGGCAAAAGCGCGGCGACACTCGGCATGGCGATGACGGAAAAGCAGGGCGGCTCGGACATTCGCGGCACTGCCACCACGGCCACCCCCGATGGCGACCTCTACCGGCTGACGGGGCATAAATGGTTCTGCTCGGCACCGATGTCGGACGGGTTCCTGACGCTGGCGCAGACCGGGTCGGGGCTGACCTGTTTTCTGGTGCCCCGATGGCTGGAGGACGGGCGCAACGCGATTCAGGTCCAGCGGCTGAAGGACAAGCTGGGCAACCGCGCCAATGCGTCGGCCGAGATCGAGTATCACGGCGCGCTGGCCCACCGGCTGGGCGACGAGGGCGCGGGCGTGCGCACCATCATCGAGATGGTGCATCACACAAGGCTCGATACCGCGATGGCCCCGGCGGGGCTGATGCGCGCGGCGCTCGACCATGCCACGCACTGGGCGCGTCATCGGTCGGCCTTTCAGAAGACACTGATCGACCAGCCCCTGATGCGCAGCGTTCTGGCCGATCTGGCGCTCGACTGGGAGGGGACTCTGGCGCTTGGCCTGCATGTCGCGCGCGCCTTCGACGGCCACACGCCGCAGGACCGCGCCTTCGCCCGGCTGGGCGTGGCGCTTGCCAAGTTTCTCGGCAACAAGCTGTGTCCCGGTCTGGTCTACGAGGCGATGGAGGTGATGGGCGGCATGGGCTATGTCGAGGACACGCCCCTGCCGATGCTGTACCGCGAGGCGCCGCTCAATTCGATCTGGGAGGGGGCGGGCAATGTCATCTGCCTCGATATCCTGCGCACCCTGCGCCGCGAACCTCTGGCGGGCGAGGCGCTGAGCGCGGAACTGGGCAGCGTCTCGGGCCACGACGGGCGGTTCGACAGCGCGCTCAAGGCGCATATGCAGACCTTTCCCAAACTGCCCGAAGAGGCGCAGGCCCGCTGGTATGTCGAAAGCCTCGCCACGCTGCTGACCGCGTCGGTGCTGCTGCGCCACGCGCCGGATGCGGTGGCGTCGGCCTATGTCGTGACCCGGCTCAGCGATCCGCGCGGCCGGGTCGCGGGGGCCATCGGCGCGATCGATCCCGCGCCCGTGCTGGACCGGCTGGGCGGCTGACCCCGCGATCTGCGCAGCGCGCCGCCACGTGTCGGAAAAACATATTCTAAAACTTATATGTGATTGATCCAGATCAAGGCCGGCCCCGGGCACGGGCCTTTATGGGTAAGCCTGCAAAACAAAGGTTTCGAACTCATCTTACCGCATACGGAGGTTCCCATGCGCACATTCCTGACCGCCGCCACCCTTGGCCTTGCCACCCTTGCCGCCCCTGTGAGTGCCGACGAAAAGGCCACTCACTTGGTGACCATCCTCGCCAGTGCAGAGCCGCAGACCCAACTTATGAGCATGGTGCTGACGATGCAATCCATGCAGGCCGGGGCAGAGGCCTACGTGCTGCTATGCGGCCCGGCCGGCGATCTGGCGCTGAAGGAGCCGCCCGAGGCCGCGACCGCCCCGCAGAAACCCATGGGGATGAGCCCGCAGGGCCTGATGCAGAAGGTGATGGAAGAGGGCGGCACGGTCGAGGTCTGCGCGATCTACCTGCCCAACAAGGGGGTCGAGGCCGATGCGCTGCTTGACGGCGTGACCGCCGCCAAACCGCCAGCGGTGGCCGCGCGGATGCTGGCCGAACGCACGCGGATCATGTCCTTCTGAGAAGATCCGCCTGATTGCCGGCACCGCCGCCCGTGATGGATCACCCGGCGGCGGTGTCGTGACGCGCCGACCGCACACACCGGGGCAGACGTCGCATTCCTATGTTTCACGCCGGCCACCTGCATGGTAATCACTCGCCAACATGTGAGGGGATCCTGCAATGAGCCATGAAATCCGTCTTGCCTTCGAGCATCCCGCGGCGCGGGCTTCGGCCACGTCACCCGACGGCCCGCTGGACCGGATCTCGGTGCGCGATCATGTCGTCGCGGTCGAGATCGGGGCCTTTCAGGCGGAACGCGGCACCACGCAGCGCATCTGCTTCAACATCGTGGTCGAGGTGCGCCCGATGGCCGATGCGCTCGACGATGACGTGGACCGCATCCTGTCCTATGACCGCGTGACCGAGGCGATCTCGGCGGCGCTGGCCGAGGAACGGCTCAACCTTCTGGAAACACTGGCCGAACGCATCGCCGAACGCATCCTGTGGGAGCGGCAGGCGGTGCGCACCTTCGTGCGGATCGAAAAGCTCGACCGCGGCCCCGGCGCGCTCGGTGTCGAGATCGTCCGCTCCGTCGACAACCTCGCGACCAAAGCCGCCACACCGCATCACGACACGGCACCGCACCCGCATGTGGTGTTCCTGACCAACGCCGCGGTGCGCTCTGCCAATCTGGGCCGCTGGCTGGATCAGCTGGAAGCCCGGGCCGAGCCGGTGATCTTGTGTGTCGGACGCCCCGACACGCCCGGCCCCGAGACCGGCCACCGCATGACGCAGCGCCGCGTGGATCTTCTGGCGATGGAGCAGAACGCATGGGTGCTGGCCGGGCGGGACGCGCGCTGCGTCGTGGTCGCCACCCGGACCGAGCTTGACTGGGCGATGAAACACGGCCGGATCAGCGTCTGGGCACCGTCGAAGATCGTGCTCGACGCGGTGGACGGACCGACCGTCGGCCCCGACAGGCCGGTCGATCTGGCCGCGTGGTTCGCCGGCCATATCGAGGCGTCGGATCTTCTGCTGATCGGCGAGGGGCCGCCCGCAGCGTGCCGCGTGCCGGTCATCCTGCAGGACATCGCCCGTTCGGGCCTGTGAGGGCCGCGCCCATGCCGTATTACCGTGCCGTCCCCAGCACCGATGCCGCCCGCCCCGAAGACGCGCTGAACCTTGCCGGCGGCTGGTGCTGGTTCGACACTGTCGAGGTGCTGGAGCGTGGCCAGCCGGGCCGCCTGATGCCCGCGCGCGATCTGCCCGACGATGCCCTGACGCGCCTGACCGCGCCGCGCCCGCCCGTGGCCGGGCTGGACATGGGCGCACCGCGGATCATGGGCATCCTCAACGTGACACCTGACAGTTTTTCGGATGGCGGCGAGCATGTCGATCCGGCGCAGGCCCTGGCCCATGCCCATGCGATGACCGCCGCAGGTGCGGCGATCCTCGACGTCGGTGGCGAATCCACCCGCCCGGGCGCGGCGCAAGTGACCATCGACACCGAAATCGCCCGCACCGCCCCGGTGATCGCCGCCATCCGCGCCGAGATCACCGCGCCGATCTCGATCGACACGCGCAAAGCGGCCGTGGCGCGCGCGGCGGCCCGTGCGGGCGCGGATCTCGTCAATGACGTGTCGGGCTTCACCTTCGATCCCGACCTCGCGCCCTTTGCCTCGGACCACGCGCTGCCGGTCTGCGTGATGCACGCGCAAGGCACGCCCGAGACCATGCAGGCCGATCCGACCTACGAGGACGTGGCGCTCGACATTTATGACTGGCTTGGCGCGCGTGTCGCGGCGCTGACCGCGCTCGGCATCCCGCAGGGGGCCATCATCGTCGATCCCGGTATCGGGTTCGGCAAGACGCAAGCGCACAACCTGCGGCTTCTGCGCACCCTGTCGCTGTTTCACGGGCTGGGCTGTCCGATCCTGCTGGGCGCGTCGCGCAAACGGTTCATCGGCGATCTCAGCCGCACGCCCGAGGCCCGCGACCGGGTGCCCGGATCATTGGCCGTGGCGCTCGGGGCGGTGGCGCAGGGGGTGCAGATCCTGCGCGTGCATGACGTGGCCGAGACACGCGCGGCGCTCGATCTGTGGCAGGCGGTGCGCTGCGCCGACTGACCCCGCTCAGCCGCGCAGAAACACCCGGCGCAACGCCCGCCACTGGCTGAGCGCCACCCCGCCAAGGATCAGTGCCATCCCGGCTAGCAGGCTGGGGGGCAGCGGTTCGGCAAGGATCAGCCCGCCGAGGACCACCGACCAGACCGGCACCATGTAATTGACCAACCCGAAAAAGCTGGGCCCGGCCTCGGTATTGACCTGCACCAGCAGGATCTGCGCCACGCCCGTGGGCAGCACCCCGAGATAGAGCAGCGCGAGCGCCCCTTGCAGGCCGAGACCCGTCGGCACGCCCTCGACGATCAGCGCGACAGGCGTGATGATCACCGTCCCGATCGACATCACCGTCGCCGCCAGTGCCAGCCGGTCCACATCCGGGCAAAGCCGCGTGGCGATGGTCCCCATGGCATAACACACCGCCACGCCGAGACAGGCGAGCCGTGCCAGATCCTCCAGATCCGCGCCGGTGGTCGCAAAGGCCCCCGGCCCGATCAGCACCACGACGCCGATGGTCCCGAGGGTGAAGCCCACCAGCTTGCGCGCGCTCATCTGCTCGCCCGGCACCATCAGATGCGCCAGCGGCAGGATGATCAGCGGCACCGCCGCCATGCAGACCCCGGCAAATCCCGAGGCCACCGATTGCTGCGCCCAGCCGAGCAGCAGGAACGGGACGACATTGGAAAACACCGCCATGAACAGCGCGAAGGTCCATATCCGACGGCCGACGCTTGCACGCGGATCCGGCAGGGTGCGGCCCTTCAGACGCAGCAGCCCCAGCAGGAACAGCGCCCCGAGGCTGATCCGGCTCGCGGCGATGAGAAACGGCCCCACATCCCGAAGGGCCATGGTGATGAACATGAAGGACGCGCCCCAGATCAGGCCGAGCGCGCAGATCCTCAGCCAGTTGATCGGGGTGATGTCCTGCACGGCGTGCTCCGTTCAACGCAAAGGACGCCCCGTGCGGGGCGTCCTGTCGACCGGCTGACGAGATGGATCAGTTCTTGTCCTTGTCCACCATCTTGCCGGCGCTGATCCAGGGCATCATGCCGCGCAGCTTTGCGCCGACCTCTTCGATCTGATGCGCGTCGTTCAGGCGGCGGGTGCCCTTGAAGAACGGCTGACCGACAGCATTCTCGAGCATGAAGTTGCGCACGAACGCGCCGCTCTGGATGTCGTGCAGAATCGCCTTCATCTCTTTCTTGGTCTGCTCATAGGGCAGCACGCGCGGGCCCGAGACATATTCGCCGTACTCGGCGGTGTTCGAGATCGAGTAGTTCATGTTGGCGATGCCGCCCTCGTAGATCAGATCGACGATCAGCTTGACCTCGTGAAGGCATTCGAAATAGGCCATTTCCGGCTCGTAGCCGGCCTCGACCAGCGTCTCGAAGCCCATGCGGATCAGCTCCACCAGACCGCCGCACAGCACCGCCTGCTCGCCGAAGAGATCGGTCTCGCATTCCTCGCGGAAGCTGGTCTCGATGATGCCCGAGCGTCCGCCGCCGATCGCCGCGCAATAGCTGAGGCCCAGTTCCAGCGCCTTGCCGGAGGCATCCGTGTCCACCGCGACAAGGCAGGGCACGCCGCCGCCCTTGGCGAACTCGCCGCGCACCGTGTGGCCGGGGCCCTTGGGGGCCATCATGATGACATCGACACCCTCTTTCGGCTCGATCAGCCCGAAATGGATGTTGAGACCGTGGGCGAAGGCGATGGCCGCGCCGGGCTTGATGTTGTCATGGACGTATTTGCGGTAGGTCTCGCCCTGCAGCTCGTCGGGCATGGTAAACATCATCAGGTCGCACCACGCGGCGGCCTCACTGATGCCCATCACCTTGAGCCCCTCGGCCTCGGCCTTTTTTGCCGATCCGGAGCCTTCGCGCAGCGCCACGACGACGTTCTTGGCGCCCGAATCGCGCAGGTTGAGGGCGTGGGCGTGACCCTGGCTGCCATAGCCGAGGATGGCGACCTTCTTGTCCTTGATCAGATTGATATCGCAGTCGCGATCGTAATAGACGCGCATGGCAGTCTCCTTTGGTTCGATTGGATGGGGCGCAGGGTAATGAAAGAGGGTTTGAAATTTTGCATGTGATTTTGCGTGTCATGGGCCTTTTTATCGAGTATTTATTCGCAAGATGAAGACAAGGCGAGGATTTCATGCTCGACGATAGTGACCGGCGCCTCCTGCGGCAATACCAGCACTCCCCGGATCTCGGCCCTGCGGAGCTTGCCGAGCGGGCGGGGCTTGCCCCGGCCACCTGCGCGCGCCGTCTCGAGCGGTTGCGCGCCGCGGGCATCATTCGCGGCAACCGCGCGGTGATCGACTGGCGCGCGCTCGGCTACGAGGTGGAGGTCAGCTTGCGGATCACGCTCGACAAGACGCAAGCGCGTGCCTTCGACGAGTTCCTCGGCTGTGCCAGGGAGATCCCCGAGGTCATGGAAATCCAGACCTTTCTGGGCCGCGTCGATCTGCGCCTGTCGGTGATCGCGCGCGACATGGCGCATTATCAGCAGATCTATCGCAGCGCCATCCTGACCCTGCCGCATATCGCCGATATCGAGGCGTTGATGCATGTGGCGCGGATCAAGTCCGACCAGGGGCTGCCGGTGTGATCGATCTCGACACCACCGACCGGCTGATCCTGCGGCTGCTGTCGGAGGATGCCACCCAATCGGCCAGCGCCATCGGGCGGCGTCTGGGATTGTCGCAGCCCGCCGCGTGGCGGCGCATCCGCAAGCTGCATGATGCCGGGGTGATCAAGGGCCAGCGTCTCGATCTCGACCCCGAGAAGCTGGGGTTCGGCGTGACGGTGTTTCTGGGCGTGAAGCTGGCCACCAAGGGCCGCGTCAGCCTCGAGGATTTCGAGCGCGCGGTCAGTGCCATCCCCGAGGTGCAGACGGTCGAGCATATCCTCGGGCTGTACGATTACCGCCTGCGGGTGGTTGCGCGCGACATCCCCGATTTCGAGCGGGTGCTGCGCCGCCGGATCATGACCCTGCCCGGCGTGGGCGATGTCGAGGCGAATGTGCTTTTGTCCGAGGAACGTCGGCCCGGCCCGATCGGCTGACGGATCAGCCGCGCGCGCCGAGGCCAAGCTGCATCAGCGTGCGGCGCACCGGGGCCAGCGAATAGATCGCGTTCAGCCCCATGGCACGCGCGTCGCGCAAGGGTTGCGCGTGCAGTTGCGAGGCGCGATTCAGCAGGTCTATGCCCGTCACCCGGGCGCGCACCTCCAGATGGCGCTTGCGGTGATAGGCCTCCAGCATGTCGCGCGCGCCCAGAGTGTCAGGCGCGGCTTCGGCCAGATCCAGCAGCGCGCGCAGATCGCCAAGCGACATGTTCAGACCCTGCGCCCCGATGGGCGGCAGCACATGCGCGGCCTCGGCCACCAGCGCCACGCGTTCGCCCGCCATGCGGTCGGCGACCTGGCTGATGATCGGCCAAACCGTGCGGCGCGAGGCAAGGCTGAGTGGCCCGAAAAGACCGCAGGACCGGGCGGTCATCTCGGTCTCGAAGGCAGCATCCGGCAGATCGGCCAGCCGCGCGGCCTCGGGGCCGTCCTCCATCCAGACCACGGCCGAGGAGGGCTGCCCCTTGTGGTCGGGCAGCGGAACAAGCGTGAACGGCCCACCCGAGCGGTGGATCTCGGTCGAGACATGTCCGTGCGGGACGGGATGCGTGACCGCGAAGGCAAGCGCCTTTTGCCCATAGCGCGTGGTGGTCACATCGATGCCCGCCGCCTCACGGATGGGGGAGTTGCGACCGTCCGCGGCGATCACCAGCCGGGCGCGCACGCGGGTTCCGTCGCTGAGGCCTACCAGCGCCTCGGCCTGCCGGGTCAGAAGGCTGCGTGTGCCGATGCCGGGGCGGAAGATGACCGAGGGCAGGGCGCCCAGATGCGCCACCATCTCGCGCCGGAGCAGCCAGTTTGGCAGGTTCCAGCCGAAGGGCTGGTCCGAGATGTCCGATGCGTTGAAATCCTTTGTGACGCGCGGCTCGGGCTCTGGGCCGCCGGCATCGACGATCCGCATCACCTGCAATTCGGCGGCATGCGGGGCCAGCCGGGGCCAGAGGCCGATGCGGTCCAGCAGAGCGCGGGCGGGTTGCAGCATCGCGGTGGTACGCAGGTCCGAGCCTGCCGCGTCGCGATCCGTCACAGGTGCTGCGGGATCGACGCAGAGCACGGTAAATCCCGCCCCGCCAAACGCCGCCGCCGCCGCCAGCCCGGCGACGCCGCCGCCCGAAACCACGATGTCATAGCTTTCCCGCGTCACGCTTGACCCCTCCGATCCACTCGTCATTACAGATAAAGCGCGAAAATGACCCATGACAAGCCACGGCCGGGCATCGCTCAGCGCGTGGTCAGCTTCAGCTCGATCCGCCGGTTCTGGGCGCGCGCCGCGGGCGTGTCGGCGGGGTTGACCGGCTGATATTCGCCGTAGCCATTTGCCGACAGACGCTCCGGCGGAAAGCCCACCTCGTTCGAAAGATACCGCACCACCGACAGGGCGCGCGCCTGGCTGAGCTCCCAGTTATCCTGGAACCGCGCCCCGTCGATGATCGGCACATCGTCGGTATGCCCGTCCACCTGCAGGACCCAGTCGATCCCGTCGGGGATCTCGTCGATCACGCCGCGCAGGATACCCGCTACATTGGCGATCTCGGCCTCTCCGGCCTCGGACAGATCCGCCGCGCCGGGGTCGAACAGCACCTCGGAGGAAAAAACGAAGCGATCACCGACGATCTGGACGCGCTCGCGCTCACCCAGGATGTCGCGCAGGCGTCCGAAGAACTCCGACCGGTAGCGTTCCAGATCCTCGCGTTCGGCCTCCAGCAGGCGGGCGCGCTCTTCCTCGGCCTCGCGGCGGCGCCGTTCCTCCTCGGCCACCCGTGCCAGCGCCGCGTTGAGTTCGCCGCCAAGCTCTTCCAGACGCAGCTCTGCCGAGGACTCGCTGTCGCGCGTCTCGTCCAGAAGCGCCTGCACCTGCGACAGCTGGGTCCGCAGGGCCGCCACCTGCGAGTATAATAGCGCCTGCTGCTTTTGCGCCTCGGTTGCGCGGTTCTGTTCCTCGCCGAGCCGCGCGCGCGCCTCTGACAGAAGGGCGGCGCGTTCTTCGGCGCGGGTCATCTGCTGGCTGGCCTCGGCCTCGGCGGCGCGCTGCGCGGCCAGCGCCCGGATCAGGTCGGCGCGCACGGCCTCGGCATCGCGCGCCGCGTCTCGGGCCTCGGCGAGCTGATCCTCCAGCCGCGCGACATCCTCCTGCCGGGCGGTGCGCGCGCCTTCCGCATCCAGAAGCGCCTGCGCGAGCTGGCTGTCGAGATCCTCGCGCGCGCCCTCCGCCGCGGCCAGAAGGGTCAGCGTTTCCTCGGCGCGCTGGCGCTGCTCCTCGAGCGCGAGCGACATCGCGGTCAGTTCGGCCTGCGACGCCTCCAGTCGGTCGCGCAGCGCCTCGGCCGCCGCCGCCTCGGTGAGGCGGGCCCGTTCCTCGTTGCTCAGGCGGTTTTCGAGCGTGTCGACCTCGTCGGTCAGCGCCGCCTGCGCCTCTGTCGCCTCGAGGTTGCGGGCGCGCAGATCGGCGACAAGGGCGGCCAGCGCTTCGCGGCGGGCGGCGGCAAGGCGCGCGGCCTCTTCCTGGGCGTCGACCTCGTCGCGCAGCCCGGCCACCTGATCCTCGAACCCGGTGATCCGGCCCCGGGCCGTCTGCAACGCCTCGGCCTGTGCGGTGTTGCGCGCACGCAGGGTCTCGATCCGCAGCGCCTGTTCTTCCTGCCGGGCGCGGGCATCGCCCAAGGTCTCGGTCAGCGCGCCGACGCGGTCCTCAAGGCTGGCGCTGCGGTCCTGTTCCAGCCCGAGCGCCAGCGACAGCGCCGAAACCTCGGCCGACAGCGCGTCAAGCTCGGTCGCCTGTCCGCTGATCTCTTCGCGCAGCACGAACTGCACCACCATGAAGATGGTCAGCACGAACATCAGTACCAGCAGAAGCCCGGTCATCGCATCGACGAAACCGGGCCAGATCGCGCCCTGAAACCGGTTGCCCGCACGCCGCGACAGCGCCATGCTCAGCCCTCCCTGTCGCGATTCCCGGCGCGATCCGCATCAGCGTGATGCGCAGATGCGCGGTGCGGCGTGGCCTCGCGCCCCTGTGCCAGCAGGCGGGTCAGCGCGGCGAGATCGGTGCGCAGCTCGGTCATGGTTTCCTGCCGCCCGGCGCTGATTTCCTCGAGGATGCGCAGCATCTGCACATCGATCGAGCGTAGGCGCATGCGGCTTTCGGCGTCGATCCCGTCATGCGCGGGCGCCTCGCGGTTCTCCAGCGTCTCGATCAGCCGTTCCTGCCCGTCCGCGAGCCGCATCAGCGCCACCTGCACCGGGTTCTGGTCGCTCATCCGGTGGGTCAGACGCTCGACGGAATCCGCAAGCACGCCGAGTTTCTGGTCGACCACGGCGCGGCTCGTGTCCGACTGGCTGAGCATGTGGTGCAGCGCGTCCATCTGTTCGGACATCTGATCGAGCACATGCGCCACGGCCCCCGCGCCGCTGTCCTCGCCCTCGCCTTCGCCCTCGGCCAGACCGACACGGGTGATGGTCGACATCCATTCTTCCAGCTCGCGGTAGAAGCGGTTCTGCCCGTGGCTTGCGAACAGTTCCAGCAGGCCGACGACCAGCGATCCCGCCAGCCCCAGCAGCGACGAGGCGAACGCAACGCCCATCCCGCCAAGCTGCGCTTCGAGGCCGGTCATCAGGCGGTTGAAGATGTCGACGCCTTCCTCGCCCTGTTGCGGGGCAAGGCTGCGGATCGTGTCGACCAGCGCCGGAATGGTCGTGGCCAGCCCGTAGAACGTGCCCAGAAGCCCCAGAAAGATCAGCAGGCTGACGATGTAGCGGGTGATCTCGCGCGCCTCGTCGATGCGCTGCGCGACCGAGTCGAGGATCGACCGCGCCGAGGTCGAGTTGATCTGCATCCGCTTGCCGC
>Ga0307942_1000462_pt1 | contig 28189 bp, 43 predicted proteins | sample OrgLakmetagen175_FD_201846 | JGI IMG/M metagenome (GOLD analysis project Ga0307942, IMG submission 201846) | Saline water microbial communities from Organic Lake, Antarctica - #175 | ecosystem: Environmental > Aquatic > Non-marine Saline and Alkaline > Saline | place: Antarctica: Organic Lake... | reverse complement strand
CTCTCTCTCTCTCTCTCTCTCTCTCTCTCTCTCTCTCTCTCTCTCTCTCTCTCTCTCTCTCTCTCTCTCTCTCTCTCTCTCTCTCTCTGTGTGTGTGTGTGTGTATGTGTGTTTATCTTTATGTGTCTGTCTCAAAGCGTCGCTCACCCCCGGTAATGCTTACTCCACACACACACACACCTATCATGCCGCTACCAAGCACAACCCCAGTGCTCTTGCTCTCACACTCACCAGCTGCACACATTGACCATCCACATCCACAACCACCAAGCAACCGACAGCGCATCACCTGCTTGTGTTCTGCTCTTGCGCTCGAGCCTTCAGTACCGCGGCCAATGACAGCCCCGGCCTACGCGCACTTCCAGCGACACCCTGGCCTTGAAGCTGCTGCTGCTGCTGCTGCTGTGGCGGTGGTGGCTGTGGGAGCTTCAAGGTTGGTTTGGTGTGAGGAGGAGGTGACGGGGAGGTTGGATGGAGGCCAGGCAATTTGTAAGGGGACCGCACTCGATTCTCACGGCCAGGCGGGGGTAGGAGCACCTTGTGTGGCTTGCAGTGCTTGTAAGGGCTGGGAGAGGCTTGTCCTGTGATGCGTGAGCGCGTGTGGGCTTGTGTGTGCTTGTACGTGTGCATGTGCATGTGTGTCAATGTGTGTGTGTGTGTTCATGGCACGAGGGGGAGTCAGAGCCTTATTTCTGCAGAGGCCGCAAATGTGTGCAACATCTTAGTGTGTGTGGTGTTACGTGCTCACAGGGACAGCTTGGGATAGTTCAGACGGGAGCGAGAGCGTACATAAGAAATAGGTGGGGGAGAACTGGCAAAGCAGAGGGGAGATTAAGTAGGAAACACAATTCAGGGTGTGAGAGGCGACCTGCAACTTTCTTTGCTGGTGCTCAGGTACAGTGATACTGACCTTGCACTAACGTTCACACCATCAGGGAGCATTATGGGCAAGCACACTCAGCTCAACAAAGCGTAAGGAGCCCCTACCACATAGGTGGCACGTTACCCTTTGGAGTAAGGAGGCCTTGCCTAGCCTTATGCGGACCCCCCTAAATAAAAACACTGCCCAAACACTGAACATTGAAGGAGGGAGAAGGTGAAACCTTATTGAGCCCCTCCTCCCATCTCTCCCACCCGCCTGCACCCTCTAAACCCTTACCCAGCGCCATTCCTCCCCCCCTTTCCTTCGTCACAGCGGCCGTCGCCACTAGCACACGCATGCCTCCTCCTCCTGCTGCCGTTGTGTGCTTGTTTGGCGGTGCTGGTGCTGGTGCTCCTGGACGCATGTGTGCAGGCCCGTCTTTACCTTGGCCAGCACCGGCATGCATTTGGGGCTCTTGCCCAGCGCTGTTGACCGCGTTGCTGGTGCGGCCATTGCGTGGCGGGGTGAGGGCGGCATTGTGACCGTTGGCGCTGGGTGGGGTGTGGAGTGCGGTGTTCTGGTTGGGGCGGGAGGGAAGGGGCGAAGGTGAGAGGCCGGCAATGAGAGGGTTGGGGTTTGTAGGAGGGTAAGTGGCACCAGAAGGAGTTGTAGTGGGGATGCGGCTCTTTTGATCGCCTTGTGGACTGTGGGGGTTGGGAGGCAAAGGGGATGGGGTACGGGTCCGGAGGCCAGCTTTCCCACTACCTCCTCCTGGGGTTTTGCCGCTGATCTTGCCGCGCATGCCCCCTCCCCCACTCGACAGCACGCCGCCAGAGCTGTTAGCAGCGCTGGCGAGGTGTGGCGACAAGGGCAGCGTGTGCGAGCCACGTAGACGCTGCTGTGCTGCCACGAGCTCACGCTTGCGCATCGCGTAGCTTTTGGTGCGCATGCGGCGCAGCACAGGGAAGGGGCCGGCAGCAGCAGCAGCAGGGGGGGGTGATGGCCGGGGCTGCTGGGGGGGAGCCCTTCCGAGCATCTGCTGCTGCTGAGGCAATGTATGCTGCTGTTGCAGTGCCTGCTGGCGTTCCTGCTGTGGCTGTGGCAATTTTTGCTGCTGCTGCTGCAGCTTGGGAGACTGCTGCTGTCGGCCAATGCTTTGCTGCCCTGTCCCCTTCCCCCCCTCTCCCTTCCACTCTTGCACCCTCCTCTTACTTGGCTGCACCTCTCCCCCATCACCGCCTCCATCCGCGTACGCCTGCCGCCCTTTTCCCCCTTCCTCACCTGCTCCTTCAGGCCCCTGCTGCACATGGGCGCTCCGCTTAGGGCCTTGGCCTTGCGTATGCAGAGGGGAGCGTGGGTTGCTGCGAGGCATCGCTCCCTGTTCAGCATGGCCTTGCTGCTGCTCTGACCTCTCTCGTGGGTCTGGCTCTCCACTGGTTCTGTTTCGAAGGGGTTCTGCTGCTGGGGGTCTGGAGACAGGGAGGGCTTCTGGGTCGGTCTGGGTCTGGGTTTGGGAGCCTGGGCAAGGAAGGGAGGCGTGAGGGCGAGTGTGTGGAGGATGGTGCATTTTGGTGAGCGGGGAAGGAAGGGGTGAAAGTGTGAAGGTCGAGGAGCAAGGAGCGAGGAGTGCGTGAAAGGTGGGTGGGGTGGGAGGGCAAGCGCATAAAGGGTGTATGAGTGGGATTGGGAGAAGGGCAGATGAGATGCAAGAGAGGAGGATGGGAGCGAGAGAAAGCATGATTTGACGCTTGGAGCTTTATCCCATGAGACGAGTGGGTAGGAAGCAAATCAGTGGCCTGTGTGCATGCTGTGATATTGGTACGCGGTGCCCTAGCTACTACTGATATCTGCTGCGTGGTAGCTACTACTGGTATGTAGTGCCCTGGCTACTACTGATAGCTACTACGTGGTAGCTACTGCTGGTATGTTGTGCACTAGCTATTACTGGTAGTGCCCTAGCTACTACTGGTATGCCCTACTAATGAAATGCCCTAAGACACTACTGGTACGTAGTGCCCTATCTATGACACAAATACTTGGCCTTGATTGCGTCATCAATCAAGAGCACAACTTTTTTCATTTGGAAGCAAACCAGGAAACCAGCGTTTTGTAAAAGGGTTTGCTGCCAAAAAGCACCGGCGATATGGATTCAGAAGCGGATGAAGAACCCTTGATCTTCAGATGGGAATACAATACTGCTGGAACTGGAACGAAATCGGTTCATTGATTTTTAAGCGCATTAACACAGAACGCAATGCCCGGCACCAGCTCCCTCAACACAGGACAGCAGCTCACCAAAAACAAAGAGCCAGACAGAGACACGGCAATGGGTAGGCTTGTATCTGCACACTAGGATCTTTACCCTAATTATTAAACCTCAGATAATTCTATTAAACAGGAGGACATTAAACGCCACAACTCACCAAATCCAACAAGTGGGGCGGAGCCCTGACTGGCGACCGGCAGCCGGGCAGCTGCACCCCAATGGGGGCGGCGTAGGGCATGGCCGGGCGCAGGAGGAGGGGGCATGGCTTGCTTGCTGCCCGTTAATTGGGCCTGGGTTTCATGTGAGAGAAAGGCAAATTTTGGCAAATTTTTAAACATTTCAGGGGATCAGAGTATCTCCAACTGGGGTACCAACTCGCTGGCTGCCCGTGCATCAAGCGCAGACTTGAAAGGGGAGACAGCTTGGGTGATCTGTGAGCCAAAGTCAGTACTTGAAACCTGGAAACCTTGGCAGGCAACTAGTGAAATGTACTCTTATGTTTCAGTGTTAGGACACCTGCACAAACACACACAGGACATCTGTTATGCATGCACGCACGCGTGCACACACAAATTCACACACACTGTGCATTATGCATACTAAACATGGAAGGCCAAATCCATGAAATCAGCATCAGTGGAATGTTCTGGTGCTATATCATCTGTACACACAAACCGTATGATTTAAATTATAGAGTTTCACAGGAGGAGGATAACAGGAAGAGCAGGAAGCGGCAAAGTGGAGAAGCTGTATCCACCACCACAGGTTAAACTCGCACACTCCTACCTGCTTGGCAGCCACCTCCTTTTGATAAGCTGCGTGTCCCTCTTCGCTGACCTGGCTGCCGACACCCTCACCCACTTGTGGCTGCTGCTGCTGCTGCTGCTGCTGCTGCTGCTGTGGCGGCGGCGGGTGTGCGCGTTTGGGGGGAGAGGGGAGGGAGGAAGGAACCCAGGAGCATGCCCCGTCTACAGATACCTCCGGTGGAGACTGCAGGGGTGCAAAGCAGTGCAAAGCATTGCTTGTGTGATCTAGGGTCGGCTAGGGCCGTACATGCATACGTAATACGGTGTGTATACAGTATTTTAGGCAGGGGTATCAATGTACATTCCGTCATATGCGGTGTAAGCGTTACTACATGACTACGGACGGTCTTGGCCAATCATAGTACTTTGCAGTCAGGCAACAGCAGTGCAGTGCAGCAGCACTAACGGACAATGCTACGGGTCAAGTCATCATGATGTCAGTGGAGGAGCGTGCAAGAGTGCAGTGCAGCAGCAATAACGGATAATGCTATGGGCTAAGTTATAATGATGTCGGTGGAGGAGCGTGCAAGGGTCACTGCGTACCAGAGACTGCTTTAGTAGCCCTGTTCAAAGAATGATCTGGCATAAGCTGTGCAAGCAGAGAGGATTGTAGAAGTAACCTATCTTGCTTTCCATAATCTCAAGACGCATTATCTAGGTCCTTTATAAGTTATGATGTATGACAAAAAACACCCTACCTGCAGCTGCCCATTCTCGCCCTGGCTGCTGCTGACAAAGCCCCCTGCCATATGCGCATGCTGAGCGTGTGCTTGGCTGCCACTGCCTCCTCCTTGTCGGGCCCCCCCTCCTTGCTCGGGCGCAATTGAGGCCCCACTTTCGTGGTAGGCAAGTAGGCCCTCTGGCTGGGTCCCTTCTTGGGCTGCGCAGATAAGACGTACACAGACACATAGTCAGATCCTGCAAAGAATGGGTCTTTGCTCGGACGCAACTAAGGCTTCACTTTTATGGTAAGCTAGCAGGCCCTCTGGCAGAGTCTTTTCGTGGGCAGAAAAGGCTAAATGTAAGGATTCAATGATCTAGGTGAAGAGCTTACCACCAAAGGCCTACATCAGTGCGAAAGCTAGGTAAAGAGCTTTCCACCAAAGGCTTGATTCAGTACCAAAAGCTAGGTGAAGAGTTTACCACCAAAAGCTTACATCAGTACCAAAAGCTAGGTGAAGAGCCTACCACCAAAAGCTAACATCAGTACCAAAAGCTAGGTGAAGAGCTTACCACCGAAAGCTAACACCAGTATCAAAAGCTTGCATCAGTGTGCAGCAAGGAGCGGATCCGTACGGTATGTGTAAAACATTTGCGTGCCCACACGAGTGTTTAAAAAACTAGCTACATCCCTGTCAACGATTATACAAGATTGCAATTGAGTCTGTGACAAACGCTGCCACGATCGACCCTTCCCTCTACGTCCTAATCAAACCTGAAAGAAATGTCAAGTGAAACCTACGCAGGCAGTGGGAGCCACTCTGCATTAAATTGGGTGATTGATCAACCTGGGATGGCTCCTTTGGCCAGCTACTTTTGTTTCACGCCGCACACGCATACACAAAACACACTTTGCACCTGCTGCTGCTGCTGCTGCTGCTGCTGGGGTGGACTTTGTCACAGTTGATGCAACTGCGTCTAGCTTCTGTCCCCCTGCTGCTGCAGCTGCTGCAGCTGCTGATGGCTTTGTCGGGGTGCTGCCTCCTGTGCGAGAATGGGTATGAAACTATAAATTACACAGTGTATGCACAACTGCGTGTTCTAGTGTGCGCAGATTGATGTGCTCTTTAAGTTACAGGGCAGAGTAAGCAAGAAAATGTGAATGTGTGCCTGTGCTTGCGTGTGTATGCTTGTGGACAAGTGCATGAATCACTGCTGTCCTCACAGGCCTAAACGTTATCACTGCTGTCCACACAAGCCTACCTGCCATGCCATCAGCAAGAGATGCCACGAAACGGGAGGGGGAGGTACGGCCTTCAGCTGAAGGTGAAGGAGGAGAGGGGGGCGTGTTTGTCCGCTCTCCCTGCTTCTCCTGCTGCTGCTGTAGCGTTCGTTGCTGCAGCTGCACTCGTTGTTGCTGCTGCTGCTGCTGCGGCTTGTGTGGGGGTGATGGGGTACGCTCATTTGTAGGCCCCCTGTCCTCCTCTTCCTCCTCGTCAGTCTCAGACAGTACCAGCTCCAGCTGCTGAGTGGCAGCGTGCATGCCAAACTCCTGATCCAGAGATCCCTCTGCGTCACCATTGTCTTCGCCACCACACTCATCACTACTCGCTCCACCCTCGGCGGCTCCACCTCCACCTTCTCCACTTCTGTTCACACCACCACCGCCACTGCCATCACCTGCTCTCCCCTTATCACCCTTGCCAGCGTCTGCAACCCTGGCATCACCCTCCTCCCTCAAATCTGCCTCCCCTTCTTGGGCACGCACACCACCTGTGGCATCAGTATCTTTGTGAGCAAACTGCGCTCCCTCCTTCCCTACCTGCTCCTGCTGCGGCTGCTGCTCCCCTTCCTGCTGTTGGAGATGCTCGCTTTGTTGCTGCTGCTGCTGCTGCTGCTGCTGCTGCTCGCTTTGTTGCTGCTGCTGCGCAACCTGCTGTTGCACTTCACTGCTCCCTCCCTGCATGCGCGCACCCCCTTCAGCAGCAGGCGCTTGGAGCTCGGAGCCTACAGTCACATCTGAGTCCATCATAGCAGGCCCCGTAAAGACTAGAGGCGCAGGGTTGTGATTGACAGCTCCTGCTGCTCCTGCTGCCAGAGCGACAGATCCAGCATCATCCATGCCCTTTCCCTCCTCCTGCGCCTCCCGCACTGCCTCTGCTGCTTCTGCTAACCCCCCTGCCACACCAATGCCACCCGCGCCTTTCCCCCCCTCTTGATGTTCTTTCCTCGCCAAGCCGAGGAGGTTGGGCTGCACTTCAGTGCCACCTCTCGGAGTGGGTGCTGCTGCACCGCTGCTGATGTTTTGGTGCTGCTGCTGCTGCTTCTGCTGCTCGTCTTGTTGCTGCTGCACTTGCTCCTCCTGCGCCTGACCCCCCGGCTCCTCCCTTCTATTGTCCTGGTGGTTGTGCTGCTGCTGCTGCTGCTGCTGCTCGTCCTGTTTCTGCTGCACTACCTCCTCCTGCGCCTGACCCACCTGCCCCTCTCTAACGTCATCCTGGTACTGCTGCTGCTGTAGCTGCTCACCCTGCAGTTGTGCCGCCCCCCCTTCGTCGTTATCCGTGTATGAGGCCGGTGCTGCAGACAAGGGAGCTGCAGCAGCAGCAGCAGCAGCAGCAGTATTACCCTCTGCCTGTGTTCCAGCAGCACCTGCCCAATTGCCCAGGGACATCACTGCCGGATAACCTGCTGCCAAGGAGGAGCCTTGCGGCTGCCCCTGGAGTGCATGCAGCTGGGTTTGCTGCTGCTGCTCCGCTTGTTTGGATTGTTGTTGTTGGTGCTCTTGTTGGTGCTGGAGGTGCTGCTCGTCCTGCTGCTCCTCCTGTTGCTGCTCTGGTTGTCGGTGTTGCTGCTGCTGCTGCTGTTCTTGCTGCGGAGAATCGTGCTGCTCGAGCTGATGGCTGGGCTGCAGCGCCATTTGGAAGGGCTGAGGCGGCGTGGGGAGGGAGGGTTGGGAGTGCGGATGTGCTCGTGGGCACAGTGACAAGTCCTCCTGTGGGTCCTCCTCTTGCTGTGGCTGCTGCTCTGCCTGCTCATGTGGCAGCCTGTCGTGCCGCTGCTGCTGGCCACGTGGATGCTGCAGCTGGTCGTGGGAGTGCAGCTGTGGCGTCTGCTCTACCTGCTCTTGTGGCTGCACCCTGTTGTTATTGTGCTGCTGCTGCCCTGCCTGCTCTTGTGGCTGCACCCTGTTGTTATTGTGCTGCTGCTGACCTGCCTGCTCTTGTGCCTGCACCCTGTTGTTGTTGTTGTTGTGCTGCTGCTCTGCTTGCAGCATCTGGTGCTGATCTTCAGAATGCAACTGCGGGAAGGCTGGAGGGTGAGCAGCAGCTTCAGCACGAGCTGCACGCATGCGTGCCAGAGCTCTGGCCTTTTGGGGTGAGATCAGTCCTTGGTACTCGCTGCTTGTGGGCAGAGAAGTATAGGGGGCACTGTCATCACAGCTGCTGGTGGTGTGTAGCCTGTTTGTGTGTATGTGTGTGTATGTGCAAGTGTGTGAATGTGTGAAAAACGCATGTGAAGACAAGACGTGCGACTGGGGTGTTGCTAGAAGCTGTTACAGAGAAGAAAAAAGGATCACGACATCGCAAGCAAATCAAAATTGAAGAGGAGACTTGCCAGGTAACGGGCAAACTTCCTCTTTTTTTGATGAGCGCCTACATGCGGGCACAGCACGCAAGCAGCTTCAAAATTCAAAACGCCTTGCAACAGACGATCCTTAGCCTACAAGGGTGTCCAAAAAGGAAGGGTCAACTGCGTGCACGCACTTGTCAAAGGCATGTCGCAGGGAGCTGCTGTTTGGGGGGGCAGGGCCGCCTCCCCCGCTTAATCGGCCTGACTTGCTCACACTGCCATCTCCTCCTTCTCCTGCTGCTGCGCCTGCTCCAACGATCCGTGAGCCTGCAAATGTGTGGATGTGTGCGCATATGAGTGTGTGTGTCCTTGTGTGTGCGTGCATACATGTGTGAGTGCACTTGCCTTTATGTGTGTGCATGCGTGCATACTTGTGCGTTTGCATGTACACATGCTTGTGCGTGTGCGCGCGCAGACACCAACATTTGGTGTGCTGCGGGAATGATGTAGCAGTCATACTGCAGGAAAGAAGCAGTGGCGAGCTTGCAACCGCATAAAGCTGGTCAAAATTGTTTAAGTGCACCACGTATGATACAGCACATTTCTAGATTACCCTCATTACCCTTCCCAAAGTATCATACATTTGCCGTTTGTCACGAGGCTCTGACCAACCTAACTAAACACATGTGCAGTGCAAACGTAGGTATGGACAAGACCACGTGTATACATTAATATGTATACCTAGTGTATAAGTAATCCTACTTTCTGGCAGGGACGCTCATACACAGCTTACACGCTTACACCTGTATGTCACAATTCTAGTTGACTTCAGAGCAGAAGTAGAGCATCTTGAGTGTGCGCTTTTGCACAGGCACCATCCACGGTCTTGGCACGTGTGCATGATTAGATGCATCGGCGGGCTTTTCATATGCATGCATACCACTAACGTGAGGCAGCCTCACAATGATTCAACCTCCACAAGCGCCTGTGTGCCATCAACCATGGGCACCTATGTCCCGTCAGAACGCGTGGCATGTCTCGCTCGACCAGTAGCCACCAATTTCACATCACCACCACCAAACAATAACCCTGGTATTTGCCAGAGACAGGGGCGACGCATTACAGTACTTGGCATCCTTCTTCAACTGACGGCATGAAGTCGCATGCTTTTGATCGGCAAGTTGTCTTCACAAGCACACTGCGACATCATATCATCACCTGCCGGCCTGGGAGTCGCTCTCGAGTTTATCATTTGACAAGCACGACGCATGGAACTAATGCACAACGTTGCCGTACCTGCCGGCGTGGAGCCGCTCCCCAAGCCTTTTTCCCCGGCAGGGCGTGCCCTTAAAGGGCTCTGCCCCTTCTTACCCGCTGACTCAGAGTCAGTGCTCCCTGGCGCCTCTTGTGCTGCTACTCCCATCCCTGCTGCTGCCCCTGCTGCTGCGACTCCCTCTTGTACCGCTCCTGCCCCAGAGCCCCTTGTCCCTGCTCTTGCACTCCCCACAGAAGCCAGCGGCGCAGAAGATCCTGCTACTGCTATTGCTGCCACTGCTGTTGCTGCTGCTCCGTAGTGGGCACCGCTCATCGCCCCCGGCTCCTGTGCACCCCCGGCAGCAGCAGCAACAGCAGGGGCAGCGGCAGGAGGTGGCATGTCAAGTGCGAGCTTGTTCACGCTCCCACTGCCATCCGTTTTTCCTGCGCTGCCGCCACTGGAGGCACCCTCCCCCCCTGCAGCAATGCCAGGGTGGGCGGCCCCTTTAGTGCTGACGGCGTTCCTCTCTGCTGCCGGCTCCGTTGCATTGCAGGGTAGGCAGAGCGCTGGTGCGGGTGCTGCCTCATGCGCTAGATCTACAGCTGCTGGTTTCAGTGCTGGAACTGGTACTTGCGCCGGTTCTGGTGCTTCTACTGCTGCTGCTGCTGTTGCTCCTGCTGCCTCTGGTTGTGGTTCTGCAGCTGCTGCTGGTGCTGGTGCTGCTGTTGCTCCTGCTGCCTCTGATTGCGATTCTGCAGCTGCTGCTGGTGCTTTTGATGCTGGTGCTCCTTCCTGTTGTACAGCTTGTGCCGCCGCCGCTGCTGCTGCTGCTGCTTCTGCTGCTTTTTGGTCGATTTCAGAGGCATCAACTGGGGCTTGAGCATGGGCATTTAGGCCAGAGGCACCACCGGTTGCAGTAGCCGCAGCTGGAGCAGCAACTGGATCAGTGGAGGCTGGTGCACGCAGAGCTAGTGGAGAGGGTGTGGGAGACGGCAAAAGTGCCTGGTAGAGGCCCCCTTCCCTATTGTCACGCCTGCTTGCTGCCTCCTTGAGCTGTGTGCGTGTGTGTTTGTATGTGTGTGTACGTGTGCGTGGGTGCGTGTGTGCATGAGGAGTATTTGTGTGTGTATGAGTGTGTGTCGTGCACAGCCAGGTTTGTGTCGTTCAGTGTTAGACCATCTGGTGCAATGTGCCTCTGCTAATTCATGTCACCGCACTCCGTCAAATGAAGGTACCTCAAGCTGCAGGGGCGACGACGCGGTAGGCAGCAGAGAGCCATGCGCAGCCTCGGGTGTAGAGGGGGTCTGACCAGCAGCAGGTAGGGTTGAGCGTGAGGGAGAGGGAGGGGGTAGGCTTGCTTTGGGGGGGGTCTTTTTGGCTTGACCTTCACCTCTAGGGCCCCTACCTCTACCGGCCTCACAAGTAGGAGTCCTACCACAAGAAGCCCGGCCAGCACTGCCACGGGGTGGGGTGGCAGACCGGCTGCGCTGTTGTTTGCGCTTGTAGTGTGAGTAGCTCATCACGTTCCCACCCAGGCCTTGCACGTAGAACTGCAAGTAATTGAGGGGTGGGGGCAGCTTTCGATGAAAATAATGTGAGAAGCTCATCAATCAGGTGCCATCAAAGCCTTGCACATAAGACTGTGAGTACATGAAGGAGAAAGTGCGCCAGTTAGTTCAGTGTTGAAAACTTTACCAATTTGCTGTCCAGCAAGTCCACTTTTTCAAGGGCCAAGCGTCTCAAATCTCACGGTGGATGTGAGGTTTGAGACGCTTGGCCCTTGGAAACGAAGATTTAGGAAAGAACTAGAGCTGGTAGAAAGTAACAAGTAGTAGGAAGAAGGAGAGAAGGGCAAGGCGATTCCCGTTATTTACAACAACATGGCGCACTACAACACACCCTGCACTGTACTGTGACACAGCCCTGACCCTCAGCTAAACTTCAGCCTACACATAAAAACCACAGCACCTTTGAGAGCTCAAAGCATGCACTGCAAGCTGGCTGGAATTGCGTATGATGCATTCCTACTTGCATACCTAATTACACCCTGCTTTTAATACTCTCCTTCGACATAAACTCCCCAAAAAGCACTGTAACCGGCATCCGCGTCTCCGATTCTTTCTGTTTCCGTCGTGCTTGAACCAGCTGCACCACTGGAACTTCCTTTAAAACTACTTTGAAAGCTCTACTTCCTTTTGTGCCCCACGACTTTCCTCAATATTGCCATTTAAATTCTGCTCTACAGAACAAATTATAAGGTCAGGCTAAGCGTACAGTGAGAAACCGCTTCATGTCAATAAAACAAAATATTGCAGTGTACTCTGTTTATCCTGTTCCCAATTTGTTGTCCAATGTTCTGCACTTTGCATCACCCTGTATCTCGTCCGTCCTTATAAATCAATTGGGAAGTGGCTTTGCTTCCTGCGCACTTTCTTTCTCTCTTGAGACCTTCCTTGTCTCATGAGACCTTCCGTGTCCAAAGCGTCCTTTTCCTTTACATATTGCGGGATCGATTTCCTCTGCCTGCGTGATGCCTTTCTATTCTTTGGCACCTTCCTCACTTTGCCGTCAAACCCTCGACTTTGCCGTCAAACACGTCCTTTCCCTTTCAATACTGTGGGGCATGGTTTTCACTGCCTGCGTGAAGCTATTCTATTTTTGGCACCTTACTCACCTCAACTTCGCCATCTGAGATGTCTTCCAATAAATCCTCCGCTTCCTGCTCCACCTCCTCCACCTGCACCAACCCCACCCCCTCCCCTCTTTGCCCAGCAGACGCCTCCCCCCCCCATCCCTCCCACAGTTCCATCCCAACTCCTTGACCCTCTTGCATATCTAGTAGACCTGTCGCAACTGCTCCACTCTCTGCGCCCCCTCCTGCTACACCAACGCTATTGCTGCAACCATTGCGTCCACCACCATTACCATCACCACCCTCTGCCCCTGCCAACGCATTGCTGGGAGACTGCCCAACGCTCAAGCTGCCAGGCAGGCTCGCACGTGCTGATCTGGGAGGAGGCAGTCCAATGCAGCTAGAGCAGGTGCAGCGCACGCGCGGGTTGCGGGAAAAAGTGTGGGGCATGATCCCGAGGTCGGTGCGTGCAGTGAGGTCCATGATCTGAGTACGTCGCAGGATCTGTATGTGCGGCAAGAAAGAAGGCATTATATCATAGGATAACCATTAAGGGCGAATCTGTGTGCAGCGAGTGAAGACAAAACAGAAAGTATATGATGAATGTGCATATGTACATTTGTAATTATATGTACATGTAGCCATGAAACGAAGGATGAAGGTTTCTGGGAGGAGAAAGTTGCGCAGACAGATCCATCTCTGAGCGTGTTGCAGCATCTGTACAGGATGCTGGAAAGGGAACTCTTCCTTTCCTGCATCCTGAGAGTGCTTGGAGGGTAACACACGGACGCTGCACAGAATGGATGCATAATGAGCCAGAGCAGCAGCCACGTACACACGTACACACATACACACAGAGACCCACCATTTGCAGTTTGCAGTCCTCAGGGGTCTTGCTCGCGTCCAAACCAAGTCCCTCTTTTAAAACGATGCCACCTGCAAAGCAGGAGGTGAGTTCAAGCATTATGAAGCAATCAGGCAACTTGCAGGCTTTGCAACTAGAAGCAAGTCCACACAGTGCAACAAAGTCCTGTGCTACTTGACAGCACTTCATTTATTTTAAGTTTGCCAGCTGTTTTTAAATGCCTGTTCAGTTTGTATTTCCTAGGTTCCTGGTGTACAAATCTTCAGTTCATTCCATTCCCTGGGCTAGGATCTGCAAACGCGCCTGTCAGTGGTGTTGGAAGCCCTCGGTAGGCAGACTTATTGCAAGTAAGGTATCATGTTCTTTAATCCTTGTAAGCCAAGCAGAGTTTGTGACGTCAGAGAAAAGTGCACGAGCTATCTATCCATTAGCTGGATTCGGATGGACTCCTAAATTTCGTACATGGAAACCTGGTACCGTTTTCTCTAAACCCCTTTAAAAATACCTGTCTTCGAGAGGCATGTGCGCAGCATGAAACATCTCTTTCCTTTCAAAAGCACTTGTCCTCACAGAATAGAAGCGTTAAACCTAGGCTTCCATCCCTTAACAAATAAGTGTTTTAAAAATGGTGCTCGTTACATTCTATCTCGTACCCTTTTATAAGTACCTGTCTTCATGAGGTCTGTGCTCATAAGGCCAGCACACGCGTTGCCAGAGTTGCACCCTGTAGAGGTAGGAAGAGAGAAACGACACAATGTAAAGCACTGAAAAGGAAATGACCCTACCTGAATGATCAGGTGCTTTATCGCATTGTAGCGCCTTCTGAGGGCTTGTCAGTGTTGAAAGACACCTCGTCTCACAACGTGCACAACTTTGGGCAGAGGAAGTAATTAGGCAGAGGAAGTAATTTGGAAGGGGAGAGAGCAGCCTCGCCTCAAAGTACCATGCCTTTTTTAAAGCATGCCTTTGCAAGCAAGCTGCATCAATCTCTACCCTTGATCCACGTAACAGCACTAAATTTGGCAATAACATAGAAGCTGAAAGCTGAAAGCTGAAAGCTGATCAACAGATTACCCCTTGTGAGAGGTTGCAGTATTGACTGAGATACTAACAGGGTGTTTGAGCCCTCCTTGTGTGGCTTTTCCTCATACTGTGGTAAAAACTTGAATTGGACATACAAGGTGAGCACGGGTCTGACCAAATCTATGTAGATGTGCAACTTGCACTCACAATCTTGGTACCTACTCTTAAAGGTGCTTGGAAGGGTATGTCTCAGCAGACACAGCCTGACCTTATCGAATGATAAAACTGTCACTCACAATCTTGGTACTCGTGGAACTGCCTGTGGAAGGGGTTGTCTTCAGCAGACAGCTGGACTAAGGACTGGGGGAGGCTCTCTGGCAGGCTCTCCTGCTGCTTGGAGGCATGTGCATCCAGCTGCTGCTCCACGCCTAAAAGAGGCCCCCCCTGTTGCTGCGGCTGCTGTTGCTGCTGCTCTCTACACTCTGCTTTGCCACTGTCTTGCTGCCTTGCTGGCCGCTGCTGCTGTTGCTGTGCTTGTGCGTCACCTTGCTGCTGCAATTTTTGTGCTTGCGCATCACCTTGCTGCTGCTGTTGCTGTTGCTGCTGCTGTTGCTGACCCTGCTCAGACCCTTGGTGCTGCTGTCCATGCCAAAGCTGTTCAGCCAAACGATTCTGCTGCTGCTGTCCATGCTCAGGCTGCTGCTGCTGCTGCTGCTGCTGCTCTATTGGGACACGCTCCTTGGGCTTGACACTGCCATCAACAATAGGGACAGTTGCGAGTGCCGCAGTGGATAGGGGAGCTCCTCCTGGTGGCAAAGGCTGGCTGCTGTGTGTGTGACAAACGGGGAGGGGAGCTGCTGCAGGTGGCAAGGGCTGGCTGCTACGAGAGGGGCTCACACGACCATCCTGGCTACTGTGTAGATGACGCACATCTTTGCCAACCTGCTGGTCTGAACTCGCCACCACCGCTGTTTCTTTGAGCGAGGGATCGCTGACTGAGGAAGAGCGCTGAGCTGCTGCTGTCTCTGGGAGCGTGGGGGGCAGCAATTCGCTGCCCCTGCTGTTTTGAAACGCGAGCCTTTGTGTCTGTAGCGTGTGCAGCTTCAGCTGCTCTGTCTGTGGTGGCAGCTTCTGTTGTTGTTCCTCTCCTGACTCCAAGCCAAGTGGCCCTTGTGGCTCTGTTTGTGGGGGTGGGAAAGAGTTCTGCTGCTGCTGCTGCTGCTGCTGCTCTGTTTGAGGGGGGCCGGGGAGTAATGAGTGCTGCTGCTCTGTTTGAGGAAAGGGGGCTGAAAGATGCTGTGATGGAGTGTGAGATGGAGTGTGGAGCACTTGAGTGGCTGAACAAAAAGCTTCCTGGAGCTCCTGCGTTCATGGGATGCGTAATAGTTCCTCTTGTAGCTTTGCGAAAATAAGGTTTCGTACTATGAGTGCTTGTGTGTCTGTGTGTGTGTATGCATGTGTGCAAGCATGCGTGAGTGCGTGCGTTAGTGCGTCTGTGTGTGTGTATGTGTGTGTGTGTGTTTGTGTGTGTGCGCGTGCGTGCGTGTGTGTATGCGTGCGTGTGTTTATGCGTGTGTGTATGCGTGCGTGTGTTTATGCATGCGTGTGTATGCGTGCGCGTGTGTATGCGTGCGTGTGTGTGTATGTGTGTGTATGTGTGTGCGTATGTGTGTATGTGTGTATGTCTGTTGTGTGTGTTGTGTGAGTGTGTTATTTTGTGTGTATTCTCCCGAGCTGTCAGCTCCTGCTTTGCATGCTGTGAGAGTTCGGTCTGGTAATGAGCAGGGAGTTCAGGCACTGCTTCTGTGAACCCACCAGGCCCATGGTTGCTTCCATCAAGTTCAAATTGAAACGCGCGTTAAACGTCCGCGCATCCGAAGTAAGTATTCGCAAAACCAAGATTCTATTGATTGTTTACAAATTTGAAATTAGACATAGTCCCTGATTCACACACCTGAATATAAGACTGGATGCAAGGCTCCTTGCCTTTTGCGCGGCATATCGGGTTGCACAGGCACAGCACTTCTAGACCGAGTGTTCAATACCGTGCGCATTTTTTGAGACGGGTTGGGTCGTGCAGCCCTGAGTGTTCCCAGGATGTGCAAACGCGAGAGGTGGTCCTGGCTTCTCCTGTGAGTTTTTCTTAACAGTGCCTATGTGTATGTGTGTGTGTTTGGGTGTGTGTGTTTGTGTGGGCCAGGCCAGGGAATCTGTTTCGGGGGGGAGCTGCAGTTGCTTCCTATGTTGACTCAACCCTCTCGTCCTGTGTGTCAGTGTCTTACGCACTGCATGCCAACCTTGATGCTAGAAAACGCATGCGGGAGGAAGCATTCCCAGTTGATTTGATGTGAGGGGTTGAGTCTGACTGGCCAGCTGTCTGCGGAATGGTCCCTATTCCAGCGTATTACCTACTAATTGGCTTAGATGCCATGCACTTGCATACAGAGATGCACGAACAGCAGGTCTGGACTTGTGACAGTAATCGAGTACCACAATTGCTATCTAAGTCCGTTGAAAGGACCCTACATGTACACCAAGAAGAGTGAATGCCAGCCCTTCAAAATGTGCTTCAGGGTTGTTCTATGGATAAAGTTGCAGTTCCTCTTTTGTGACGCACCCAATCAATACCCTCAATCCTCGATACCCGTGCTGCAGGTGCCCCTTGAAGGTTCTCGTCATCAGGCCGTGCTCACCATTCAGGAAATCGTCGCTGCACACCTCCTTCCAGATGGTCGATCCAATGGCACACACAAGCGGCACCAGAGTATCAGGAGCACGGACAGATTTGTCCTAGGTGCGCTTCAAGGTTATCCTTCTGGGGGAAAAGAAAAAGATGCGCACGTGTGTAGTACCTCGCACCGCTAAGCTTGTATTTTGTAATGCCAAAGGCCCAAGTGCGGTGTTTATTGAGCCTTTACGCGTATCATGCATGCCTATTTGAAATTACAGCCAAAGCAGAGGTCAGAGCTCCTGCGTCCTTCCCCTCCTTTGCTGTATAACCTCTTGAAGTAGTTCTGTGCTCCATTTAATACAAAAGGTCTTGACAATGGTTAGAAGGGCATCAACGTCCATGGCCATGTGAGCAAAGCTTTGCTGTTCAAAGGTGAACTGCAAGTCCTCAGTGAATTACTAAAAGCCTCCAGCAGAAGTAAGCGACTGATGGTCGGGGTGTCAGCAATGCACCTACCGTTACTCAGTACTCAGCACAGTAGACAAGCTCTCCTTAAGTCCCCTATTATGGCTCAGATTTCTATACAAGTGCACATTGCTAGTGCTGATGACTAATGTTCTTCTGTGTGGTTGCAAACAGCTTACGAGGTGGATGGCGTAGTGCAGCCCCGGAACAGCTTGGTGAGCTTGAGGAAGGACCCCTCTAGCCAGCAAGTCCAGGTCAACGGCAATTTGGCTGTTGAGTTTCTGCAAGGCCGTCAGCTTGAAGGATGGAGAAGAGAGGCAAATGGGAGGCTGGTTGCCGTTCTTCACAGCACGTCAGCTGAGGTGTGTGTGTGTATGTTGTGTGAGTGTGTGTGTGTGCTTGTGGGTTGTGTGAGTGTGTGCGTCTGTGTGTTTATGCATTTGTGTGTGTACGCGTTTGTGTGTGTGTGCATGCACGGAAATGGCCATGCAAGGAATCATCATACTGACCTTGATTTAACGGGCAAACGCTTTCAAGTGTTCCTATGTGCACTGTGTACTGTGATGTTATAGGGGTGGAGATAAGAGTTACAAGTTAGGTTTGCAAAGCCGGTTTGTTTGCAGCATCGCATGGCAATGCAGGTTTATAGAGAACAACCTGGTTTGACATTGCGTAGATTTTTGTCTGTACTTTTATAACCGCTCTCGGTCTTGAAATTGCCAGGAACAGGCATATTGATAAGAACAGATGTGGCCAAGATAAGAACAGATATGACCAGCGCTCACTGTATGCACTTCTTGCTTTGAGTACTTTGAACGTGCAAATGATCAAGGCTGCACTTCATAGTTTCTCCTCTATCTGCGTTTGGCTTAACGTGCTTTTTGGTCACACTGATATGCTCCAATTATTGTGCGACTTCTGGTGCTGTTGCCCAAAGCTGCACGGGGCGTTTGAAATAACGCTCTTTTTTCAAACCTGACTGGACTTTTGTATCCCAGCTTAATCTTTGAGTTACATCACGCGCACCTGGCCAATGAGGCATAACAGACCTGAGACGCGCACCTGGCCATGAGTTACATCACACGTACCTGGCCAACCCTGCATTTGTGGCAGCTTCTACCACCGTAGCATCGACCTTTGTGCCCACTCAACATTCTCTGCAGTTCTCACGCCCTCTCTCATGCACATGTGAGCACAGGCACTCCCCACCCTCACGCCCGGGAACGTGCAGCCATCAAGGGACGTGGCTTCCCAACACCACTTGCCAGACACCCAAGCCCACATGCAGCAGCACCTCATGTCTGCAGTTCAGCATGCCATGCACCTCCCACAGGAGCGTGCTCGTACCTTCACGCCCTCGAGTGTGCGCCCCATCTCAGAGGTAGGAGCCGCTGGCTGGGGGCTTGTTTAGTCATGGCTGAGTGGATTAGGCTAGGCTACAATGTAGGTCAAATAGGTACCTTTCACCTGCCTTGCCTGTATGCATCAATGGGCATGTTCAACCCGGATTTCATTTAGGAGGTTTTGAAAATCGAGAACCTTCAATGTGCTAATGTGTCAGGAACATCCTTCAGGGTTTAATGTAACCGTTTTCATGTGGTTGCACAACAACAGAAACTATTGCAGGTGTGCGGGTCCTTTTGACTCCTCTAAGTGCCTTGCTTTAGAACACGCGCGCACACACACACATACACACACCACACACAACACACACATACACACACGCTTACACACACACACACACACACACACACACACACACACACACACACAACACACACAACACTCAGGTGTACGTGCCCTTCCGATTCTGGCGAGAGCTGTTTGATGGCTCCACCAAGCCCGTGCCACCAAGCGGTGTGCCTCTGCAGGTCGTGGTGACAGGTACGAGGCTGACTGTATTGCGTTCTAGAATGTAATATATCACATTTGCTCAGGAATGCTGCTCTGCATTAGCTGGTGGGAAAGAAGCTGCCAGCCATTGCCATTGTACGTCATCTGACATGAAACATCCTTTCTTTCCACATCATCCACGCAACTAATGTTTGCACTAGCAGCATTCTCTTTCCCTTTCCTTTTAAATGTGTACATCCCAGCCAAATATGTAAGTGGGACGGAACAAACACTACTTTAGAGAGGTGCATTTATACACCACCTTGAGTGTATGTTTGCTTGCGTGTGCTTACGGTGTGTGTTTAACACGCTGCTGCAACAGTATTTTCATTTGTGGCAAGGCTTCTTAAGCAGTTACTCACACTGACTGCATTCGACACCTAAATAATTTTATTTCGTATTTGCTGAATACATAGATGCAGCGAAGTGCATACATTGTTACATAGGTACCAGGTACCCAAGCCACCATCACAGCGTTGCACGATTTGTACCTGTCTGTGGCTTGCAAGCAGGTGCCGTGCAGATGGCGCAGCAAGACGTCGTCCTGGTCAGGCACATCACAAGATATGGCTACTACGTCCTGAAGAATGTAAAAGGGCTGTCGAAGCTGCGCGGGAAGCTGCTGGTGAGTCTTTGCACATGCTTAGGAGTGTAGCAAGACATCCCATCCTGGTTGACGCTGCCACTGTGCTTCCTGGAGATCCAGACAAACACGTTTGTTACCGTGCGCTCCCTTCATTGTTCCAAGGAACAGGCAGCACATGCATTCTACCTAGCAACAGCTGCCGTACTGTAGAAATTAACTGCACACACACACACACACACACACACACATACAAACACACATCCTCATTAGGTGCCCAATTGAGTTTTAGTGAGGAGCTCTTCTGTAGGTGCACCTAAGCGCTCTTAGAAAAAAATTTAAACGCAAGAAATGATAACACCACAAGCATGGATTGTGGAAACGGAGACGGAGCTGTCGGACAGCGGAGTACTCACGCTACCAGACGGATTCAAACCCGCGACCCCAAAGAGTCTGGCCTGACCACTGGCCACTAGGCTTTCACTGAAAGTTTCAGGGCAGCTACCCTAACGCACTCTTAGCACTGTATCACACTGAGTATTACTATTGGCATACTCTTTTTCTTTTCTTCTCTAGGACGAAAAAAAAAACTACGCAGGCAGTGAACAATCACTCCCCACATTCTCAAGGGCGCATTTCAACCACCTGGATTTCACTTAGACAACAAGCCTCTTTCAACACTCATCGATTGTTTCAGGTGCGATGGAATTTACTGGTGAATGGCGTCGTCGAACTAGAAGTTGCAGAGCCCCAGCTCGTACCTGTGGAGGTTGATGATGGGAGGGGGTCTCCATACAACAACTAAATGCAAGGAAGTTGATGGTGCGTGGCAAGGAGCATGAACTTGCAATACTGACAAAGCAGGTATCTGCATGGCGGCCACATCTCCATACATGTGAGCCAGCCGTTCATGGGTTTGTTTGTGTAGCACAATTTGTTTAAAATGTATGGTTTCAACATGTATAGAAGACAGTTGCTGCATTGTATCTGTTGAAAGTAGCCCAGTTGAACATGTAAATAATTGTTTCTGATCAAGACCATTTATCCATTATTATTCATTAATTCATTGTTCATCTTAACTGATTGGAGAGTCGTTTGTTTTTCCCTTCTAAATAAATGTAAAACCATGAGCTGTTGCTTTTGGAATTTTTGAGTAAGGGAGATGTAGACAAGGAGAATGGATGGAGCGATTGCAAATGAGTGATGATAGCGCGCTTCATCAGCAATACATCATCACGTATCAATATCTAACTGCGCTCAGCTAAAGGCATTGAGCACAGATCCGAGTAAAGACCACAAGTTTCCTAGTTCCAAGTGAAAGTGGGCTTGTCGGGGAAGGTGCAACCAGCCCTCTGAATGATGACAGTTGCAGCATAATTTCCTGTATACAAAAGAGAGTAGTAATTGTGTGAATAAGATTTACAAGATTTTCAAAAAGGGCCTTCAGTCAAGAAGAAGTAAATGTGTGAATAAGGTCATAAGAGAAACCTTTTATAAAGGGACGATATCGGATATCATCACAAAAGCGTTGAGGCACGATGGACAAGCTTAACTCCAAACAAACATCCCCTTGAATACACACCGGACAGAGGCTACACTTCCTGCAATAATTACCAAACCCCCCCCATGCATGGTCATGCCGACAAGTTTGTCAATCTCACCTGCACGCACGCACTCAGAGACGGCCTTGCCGCATGCAAGCTGGCTCAGGAAGCCACCCACAAAGGCATCGCCTGCACCGTTTGTGTCCACGATGGACTTGGAGTCAATCTGTGGGCAGAGACGCAGATAGGGGGGGGGGGGGGTCATTGTGGGCAGTCAACATCATCTTGCGTAGAAAGTTTGTTGTTCGTCAGATCAAATTACTGTCACTGCAAAGTATAAGACTCAGCACATCTACTGATACTCGCCATCCAGCTTATTGAACACATAAATAAACTCTCAACTGTCAACCAATTCAACTGCTCTGTCACACGATTCGTCGCTGCCAACGATTGGGCATGACATGTTAAATCACTTAAAAGAATACAAGGGCCAGTACAATGTGAAGTAAAAAGAGATGTTGTGGCTATATAGGATATGGCGGCAGCGAGATTTAGCAGTAAATTAAGCTTGTCAACTTCACGCGAAACAGACGGGATCTTAAAACACGAGACAGAGACAGACGGAATTTAAAAAGCCGATTGTGCACATGTTAAGCTCGGTTATCAAAATTGTGCATTTAAACTGGGGATGGTCTTTCTAGTTAAAACATTCTAGCGAGAACTTTTTCAACCTTCATGTTTAATGTCACTAAACAAAGACTCCCATAATAATCATGAAGCGCAGTAGCTCGTACACAAGGGACCTCAGTCCTTTTCCCTTGGCAACACTTGATTTCACCTTAAAATTTATGTGTGAGTTGATGATTAGCCTCCCTTCAGGGTCCAACGAGCAAAATCCAAAGGTTGCCTGTGAACTTCGACACCCCTCCACACCCCCTCCCTTCCCCTGGTGCCCCTCACCCCTGCTCTTTTTCTTTTCTGCTTTCCCTTACCTTGTTTACTGGGTACAGCTGGACCTTGCCCTCCACAGCAACAATGGTGGGCTGAGATCCCTGGGTGAAGACCACCATTCGGGGGCGGCTGCCGTTGGCCTTGGGCATGCGTGAGACCTGCAGGAGAGGTCAGGGCAGTCCGCACGTCAGCCTTGCTTGTTGCGCATGGCATGCACAATCGGGCAGGCTCTACGAGGAGAGGTCACTTAGAAGCAAGAACAATTGTGCAGACGGTCATGTAGCATTCACCCACACAAAAATGGGCCCGTACACAGACACACAAACACATAGCCACATGTACGTTTTATATAGCCCTGCGAGCACTTGCTGTGTACAAGTACAGTCTAATTTAGCCTCTGCTACTACAGGACATGGACAGAAACTGCGGTGTTTTTTCTTCCTGAGAAAGAGCTGCTATTATAGTTTGGGCATGACATGCGCAGGTCAAAAGCCTAAACTTACAGGCCATCTGTCCCAGCGGAATTGAGTACAGCTGCCAAACACAAAGTACGGTTTTTGCCAGAGGGGGTCAACGGAGGCCCCCAACGGGGGTACTTTTGAAATGTGAATAGAGTATGGTGGCCAGGACTGGCAACAATCACGCTCAGTTCCCAAAGGTAGCACTGCGGATAGCACCTGAGCTTGAATGTTGCCGGTATTGGCAATAATGTCTGATTGCCTGCGGCGTGAACCCTATTTTTCACCACAAAATCTCTAGCAGGCCACCCACATTACCAAATCACATGATATTTGGTGTTATAGAGTCCATTTAATAAACAAACATCATTGCAAAAGAAATGGAGTAAAATGGTCAGCTAGTTGGGGATGTAGGCCAACATATGCTGTTTTCCAATGCTAAGCCACCTTCTTAGGGTTTTGGTGGTCACTGTGGGCTTTCAGCCCTGCCATTTTGCACACAGAGCGACCCACATGAATCCAAGCACATCTTCGTGTAACTCATAATGCCAGCTTCAATTTAATGCAAAATTTAATGCAAAAATGGTACCAGTCGGATAAAGGGGCAGTGGATGGCTGGCTTCCGAGTGCAAATTGGGCACATATTTGGACATTTGCTCCATTGACCCCCTCTGGTTTTTTGCCGTCATTTCTTGACGGCCTAATTGGAAAGGCACGAGTTGAAAAGCAGCACGGCTCCCACGTTTGCTTAGGCTTGGCCAAGAGCATGTACAGAAGTCAATCTAAAGTAAGTATTTGCACATTGTATATTGTATACACAGTGCCTTTTTGTGGGGAGTCTCCAAGTATGCAGTCGTTAGAGTTCTATGTATGGTTCTGTGTACGGTTCTAGCTCACTCTGAATACACATCTCTGCCCAGCCCTACACAGACACCCACCTTCAGCGCAACCTCCTCCAAGTTACGTGTGGCCCAGCCCTCGCTCTCGGCAAACGTGGTGGCCTCCACCTGCGCACACAATGTGGCGTATGTGTAATGAGTGTGCATGTGTGCGTGTACGTGCACTTGTGGATATCTTCCCATTTCTGATAGCTTCATCAAGCAAAGCAATTTATTTATTATGGTGCGTGGGTGGGTGCTCGTTTAAATGCTAGCAAAAGACCTAGGCTGGTGCATTGAAGAAACTAGGTATTTTCTAGGGGCCTACTTAAATAAATCGTGTAACTCGTATACTCGTTTTCACAGCCTTCGTAGTCTCTACCTTATTTTGGTCAAAGCTAGGAGGCTCATTTAAAGAAAGGCTGTCTATCTGTCAGGCAAGCAGCATGCACCCAAGCACACCTCGTTTCCGAACAGGAAGTCCACGAACGGGATAGAGTCCATGAGGGTTTTCTTGAAAGGAGGCACTTGCATGATGAAGGGGGCAGACAGGTTCTGTGTACAGGGCACAAGATTTAGGCAGGTTAATTGGAAGGGTGGTAGAGAGCATCAGGAGAGGCTGTAAATGGTGGAAAGAAAGGCCGTCACTGTTAGTGAAAACAAAGTTGTCACTAGTGAAAAGAGCTGCCGAAGAGTAGGCTGTATCTGGTGGAAAGAAAGGCCGCCACTGGTGGTGAAAACAAGGCTGTCAGGCAGAGCAGACGCAAGTACAGGGAGACAGGGCTGTTAGTTGTTAGGCACAAGTTGTAACAAGCACGGGAAGTGCTCAAGATGGCAGCCATGTGCCAATGTAGCAATCCTATGAGCAGTTGTAGCAAGTCAATATCAGCAACATGCACACGTTAGTGATGTACTCATGCATGCACACATACGTGCTCATTGCATACTCACACCAACACATACATGTGCATACACACACACACGCACACACTTGTATAATCACGTAACCACACAGACAGACATGCATACGGACTCACAAACATGCACGCACCATGCACAAGATCTTGTCGTTGTCAGCCACGTGCTGGGCAACCTGCCCAATGGCCTCAGGGGACACTGTAATGAAGAAGCCAGACATGTACACCACGCGCGCCTTCTCCACCAGGTCCCAGTTCTTCTTAGCAAAGTCAGCCTGCGAAGCATTGTTTCGTTCATTTGTAGTCATGTGAGTCAGTACGTAGCAGCAAGCAGCTGTGCCAGTATCAATATGAATTTGAAACAAGGTGAATTACGACCCTTTGAGGCTCAGTAATTTTTGGAGCTTTTCGATCAACTTGAGGCTGGCCTAGCCTCTGCCCGATCGTAGGGTTGGCAAAAAATGTTTATAAACGCCACTTACGACCGTATATTGGGAGGTTTCCCTGCCAAAACACTGTCTAAATATTATATACTCGTGTGGTTCTGGCCAACCATGCACGCACTGCTGCAGCGAGTGCCATGTAATGGACACTGTATACAGATTTCAACAGCAGATTTGCGCTGACTGGAGGACAGCACAGTAGATTGTTGCCAGCATACATCCGTCAATCAGCCATGCACTGTTACGGCAAAAAGAGCCGTACGTCGCAAGACGTCCCTGCAGTTTTGACCGACCTTGTACAATTTGTATTGCGGCAATCTGCGGCAACCAAGGCATGATGGGTGGGTTACAACAATAGCTACCTTAAAGTTGTTGGCGGCAGCCAGGTGGGCTACAAGGGAGCGCTCGATACCAGTCACGCACACAGCGCACTTGCCGGTGGGGGTGCTGGGGTCAATCTGGTAGCGGACCTGTGTTTTGCACAGGCAGCACATGTTACAGGAAGCAGCGAATAACATGGGCAGCCCAGGTTGAAGCTTAAAATGCGCGTGCATGAGTGCGCGTGTGTGTGCGCGCATGTGTGTGTGTGTTTGTGTTTGTGTGTGTGTGTGTGTGTGTGTGTGCACGCATGTGTGTGCGTGTGTGAGTGTTTGTTTACGCAAATATGCAACAGCTTGCAATCAGACGTGTGCAAATTTCACCCACATCGACGCCGTCCTTCTTGGCCTGCTCGGTCATCCTGGAACCGAAGTCATCATTGCCAATGCAGCCCATGTAGGAGGTGGCGTGGGGAACCTGCAGCATCCACTGAGCCACACGTACAGAGTTCTGGCCAGCACCTCCAGCGATGTACTCCACATCAGGGCGGGCAGCCAGCTCCTGTGAGGATGTGTGGATTGTGTGGATGATCGCACACGCGTACAATGCCATGACAAACAAGTTGCAGAAGCAATGTGGGGCCTGACTGATCCATTTGGTAGAGAAACACTGGATTGAAGATGCATGAAACCTGCAACTGGGTGTCGCATTGCAGGCTGGCTCTACGCGCGAAATGCATGGACATTGGCCTCTTTTGCGTGCTTGCAAAAGGCTAGGGTACGCACCGGGTACATGGGCAAGTGCTTGTCTTCAGCTAGGATTTGGTTGGCTGCTTGCAACTGTGCGAATGGTGGTAGAAAGGGAGGGAACATTGTTAGGACGCTCTCGGATGTGCAACTATTTGCATGAGGAGTCATGCGCACGCCCGCTACCTACGTCATACTTCTTCAGAAATGCGGCGTCCACATTGGAAGACACATCGAGGAGGGGGTTGCCCAAACACAGGATGCTTCCGATCATTTTCTTTCCCGTCTTTCTGAAGGAAGAATATTAAAAATGTTTACCTTATAAACTCAAAATAAATTTCTTCTATGAGCCGGTCTGCATGAAATGTGGAATCCATTGACGGATGAGGAGACGGTAGAAGAGCCCGCCTTTTCCTTCTACAGGTACACACACACACACACACACACGCACACACACACGCACATACACACACACACACACACACACACACACACACACACACACACACACACACACACACACACACACACACACACACACACACACACACACACACACACACACACACACACACACACACAGATGCACACACACAGTCAAGGAAGATAGATGCTAGGTTTGCTCACATGTACATGCTTAACAATACCCTCCCAGTGACCCTCTGGCAGCGTTTGCACCTGGAGGTGTGAAAGGAGTTAAACCAGGAAGCACGGCTGCAGGTGCGTGCGCTGGTCATTTATCCAAGGAATTGCTCGATTGCAAACACACACACACATGCACATGCACACATGCGCGCGCGCACACACACACACACACACACACACACACATAAACAAACACACACATGCAAGCACACACAGAACACAGAGATAATTTGCTGTCTGTACATTTGGACGTGTCTTTTTCATCCCTATACGGACCCAAGCTCGTCCCATTGCAGGCTGCCTCCCCTATTCATTGGCTGCCACCAACGGTCTCATTTCCTTCACATGCACACACACACGTACACACGCTTTTGGCTCCCCTCTCCTAGATATATCGACACCCTCCACCCCCTCACAAGTAAAACCCACCCCCCCCCCCGCTGCCTACACCACCCGCACAATGACGCCTACCAACAACATAACCATGATTGGTCACCTGTGCATACAGGTGCCAGGAGGCCCCCCGTCCCTCACACACAGACGCCACCCCCCATGCCTGGCCCTCCCATGCCACAACAACGACCCACCTTCAGGCCCCCCTTCAACCCAACTCCCAACCCCCAGTGGCGACCAGCCCCACCTTCCTTTGGCCTCCAGCCACATGGCATGCGTCCTTCAGTACCTCCTGGTGCACCGATGGGGGCTCATCCCCAGGCTTACCAGCAGCAGCAACAGCAGCAGCAGCAAACCTGGCAGCAGGTGAGGGCTTGAAGCGGTTACGTGAGAAGTACGGAAAGTAATGCAAGTGGTGCATGACTGTGAAAATAGGAAACACGTTATCTTGGTTCTGCACCACAGAATGGGCGTAGAGAGCCACACAGCATTCCATCCGGGGAATAGCAAGGGGGAAACCTCCTTGATGGGGATCAGGCAGTTAGGGTGCAGAAGCGGCTTGTGAACGTAAAGGCACGTCAGAAATGACTGTGCACTGTTGTGGCCAGGCCTGGCAAAATGGGGGCCCCGTGGAAATGAATTCCGGCGTAAACGGGCACCATGTTTTCAATGTTGCAGCGTTATATTACCGACCATCAATTTGTTAATTATAGAAATGTGGCTGTGTGCGCCTGATGGGGGCTCGTGACCATGTGTGCAGGCTTGCATGAGCAGCTGATGTTTTGATGCAGATGCGTGAGGGATTGCCGTGCATGAGCAAATGTAAGGGCAATGTGTCTAGTAGCGAGCACGTTGTGAGAGAGCAGAAATGACGTTGGCTGTGCCGTTAAACCAGACGGAATTTGTATGAGTTTTGCTCCTTGATGTTTATATTCCTCTGCTTCAACATCATCACCACCCAATTACAGTCTCTGATCACTGTTTGCAGCTCAAATGTGTTTCTTTTCTCACACCTAGTAGTAAATGAGGTCACACTTAGTAAATGAAGTTGCTCTCATTTGCACCCTCATTGACACACATGCACACACACATGCATACTTGCAGCACATAAAAGCAGGAAAGGCAGACATGCAAACACTTACACGATGCACATACATACATAAATAATCAAGCAATACACACATGCCGCACATGCCTCCCCCACAGTCAACGTGGCAGCCTGCGCAGCACCAATCCACACTGCAATCTCCTCCTTGGTCTGCACAACAGCAGCAGTACCAGCAGCAGCAACAGTTCCAGCAGCCACAACAGCAAGGGGGGTGGCAAAGTGGTAGAGGGGGTAGAG
>Ga0307942_1000461_pt1 | contig 28239 bp, 28 predicted proteins | sample OrgLakmetagen175_FD_201846 | JGI IMG/M metagenome (GOLD analysis project Ga0307942, IMG submission 201846) | Saline water microbial communities from Organic Lake, Antarctica - #175 | ecosystem: Environmental > Aquatic > Non-marine Saline and Alkaline > Saline | place: Antarctica: Organic Lake... | reverse complement strand
CCTCTCTTCTCTTCATCTTCACTCCCAGCAGTGTGTGACTTAGTCCCGTCCCGTCTGCGGCCGTGCTCTTGTCCCCCCTGTCCTTCTTCTGCACCTCCACCATCACTCCAATTACGGCTGTGGTGCAACGGCTCATGAGCTACTCCAGAAGGGCCACTGTGTGTGTTTGTGTGTGTGTATGTGTGTGCGTGTCAGTTCAAGAGTAACTCCAGAGGGGCCACTGTGTTTTTGTGTGTGCATGTATGTGTGTGTATATGTGTGCGCGTGTCGGTTCAAAAGCTACTCCAGAGGGGCCACTGTGCGTGTTTTTGTGTGTGCATGTATGTGTGTGTATATGTGTGCGCATGTCGGTTCAAGAGCTACTCCAGAGGGGCCACTGTGTGTGTTTGTTTGTGTGTGCATGTATGTGTGTATATGTGTGCGCGTGCCGGTTCAAAAGCTACTCCAGAGGGGCCACTGTGTGTGTTTTTGTGTGTGCATGTATGTGTGTGTATATGTGTGCGCGTGCCGGTTTAAGAGCTACTCCAGAGGGGCCACTGTGTGTGTTTATTTGTGTGTCCGTGCATGAGCTTATCCAGAAGGGTCACTTTTACATATGTGTTTGAATGTGTTTGTGTGAGTCTGTGCACGTCAGCGCATGAGCTTCTTCATAAGGCCCACGTGTGTGTGTGTGTGTGTATGTGTGTGTGTATCAGTGCATGAGTTTGTCCAGAAGGGCCACTTTGTGTATGTGTTTGTGTTGTTTGTGCATGTCAGCTCATGAGCTTCTCCAGAAGAGCCGCTGCATGTGTCAGTACAAGAGCTACTTTAGGGGGCCACTGTGTGTGTGTGTCTGCGTGTGTGTGTGTGTGTGTGTGTGTGTGTGTGTGTGTGCGTGTGTGTGCATGTCAGCTAATGAGCTTCTCCAGAAGGGCAACTGCATGTGTCAGTACAAGAGCTACTCTAGGGGGCCACTGTGTGTGTCTGTGTGTGTGTGTACGTGTGTGTGTGAGTGTGATTGTGAGAGAGCATAGATATCTGTCGATAGCGCCTCAAGCCAGAGCACTGAAGCACGTCAACTCACCCTTCTCTGCCTTCTCGTGAGCCGCCATCAGGCGACGGTGAGTGGCTCCGCTTTTGTGGGTATTCATCAAACCTGTGTGAAAGGTACACAGAGGGTTCCTTCATTCCGTGTCAGAGGTGTGTGTGTGTGTGGAGTTCTGAATCAAACATGTGAGTTCCAAATCAAGCATGCATCTGGGCGTGTATAGAGCACAGATTAAAGGTATACAGAGGGTTCCGTGATTTTGTGAGCTCCAGATCAAGCACGCATCTGGGCGTGTGTGCGAGAGCACAGTGCACGCACATAGCTAGCTTCCAATATTTACGGTTATGCTTGAACTATGCATTTGACTGAGTGCAGGGCTGTGAGAGGCAGTGAAGGCCAGCTAATACATGGACATCGTATGTGCATAGAGCACAATTAAATATGGGTCATTCCTGCTGTGGGAGTGTCTGGCATAATCTTCTGTTCATGTCTTTCCTGTTCTTCTTTCCTTTTCTTTGTTCCCTTGAACGAATGTCATTTCCAATGTACCTGTGGCGCTCAGCAACTCATGCAAACAACAGGTAGGCTTTGTCATACACTTATTAATCAGACTTGCTCGCCACTTTCAGGTGTACCAGTAGCACTTGGTAACTTGCATGAACTACAAGTAGGCTATCTAGTACACTCATTTATCACATATGCAGCACGCTATCAACAAACACAACGGTCGCTCACGCGAACAAGACGGGGCTGCAGTATGACACTGCACGCTGCGTGCTATAAACTAGTACAGTGACCACTCACGTGAACAAAAAAGGTTTTTTTTTTTACGCTGTGGATGGTACTTGTTCGACCAGTCTGCATGCTATGAACAAATGCAACCATCACTCACGTGAACAAGACGGGGCTGCAGATGTTACGCTGCAGATGGTACTTGTTCGAGACCTCCCACCTCCCGGCATCGTAGCTACGATCCTTGTCCTGTATGTGTGTGTGCGTGTGTGTGTTTGCGTGTGTGTGTGTTTGCGTGTGTGTGTGGTACTTGTCCGACACCTCCCACCTCCCAGCATCGTAGCTACGATCCTTGTCCTGTATATGTGTGTGTATGTGTGTGTGTATGTGTGTGTGTGTGTGTGTGTGTGTGGTACTTGTTCGACACCTCCCACCTCCCGGCATCATAGATACGATCCTTATCATGTGTGTGTGTGCGTTTACACAGGCGCGCTTACAAAAGTGCTCTGAACAACGCTGTGCATTGTTTAGGCAGTCTAGCACCATGCATGCACTGTCGTGCCTGTAAGAACCTATAGGGACTTCGAGGCTGCGCAAATCAACAAAAGGAATTGAGGCGGATGTCTAGCGCTTGAATTTAGGACACAATACGCAGGCGGGGATAGGTCACTCCCCACATAAATAGGGTTGGCCAGAACCATATATATACGGTGTGTATACGGTACTTTTGGCAGGGAAATCATCAAATATACGGTCATATACGGTGTATATACACGGTTCTGGCCAACTCTACACATAAATGAGCACCTGCTGCCCTGTTGACCCTCAGTTTAAGGCACGCTAAGATGTGCAAACCCTAGGGGTTGAGGCTTTAGTGATACTGTACACATTCCAAGCGTTTTAGCAAAGATGACGTCGATCATTAAATGTGTATGTCCACAAGTCGCACTTAAGAAGAGCCTGTAAGAAATATTACAGTATGTAATATTGAGTTATTTTACGGATCGTTCAAAAGGCGGAGGAGTACAGATATTCAGATATCATAAAGATGTCTTTTGTGTGAAGGTGCATTACACAGGTCACTCGTCTGCAAGAACTAGAGTTCTTCTGCAAGCAGAGAACTCGGCAGGATTGGCACACTGGTGGGGTAGCAACCTCTAGACTCTGATTTAGAGACAGCCGGTTCTCTTTGTGTGCGCATTTGAACAGCAATTGTCGTGTGCGCATTTGAGCAGCAAGCAAAATACGTGCAGGCTAACCCACACGGCCAGAACCGACTGTCCCTTGTTTTTAAGTACAGAGATTGCAATGATTAGGGTTGGCCAGATCCGTGTACACCTTGTACAAACACACAAGGACAATGACGCACTGGATCAGTTCTGGCCAACCCTAGCTGCTATAAACGGTGCCCTTTCAAAGTACTACGCCTCCTTTGTTTTGGGTTAAGCATTTTTACTTCAAAGTAACCACGCCCCTTTAATTGGGTTAAGCATGTTCCAGATACCCCCCGTTTTCATTACTCCTAAAGTACCACGCCCCCTTTGTTGGATTAAGCATGTTTCAGATGACCCTAGTTTTCATTACTCCTAAAGTATCACTCATCCTCTGCTTGGGTTCAGCATCTTCCAGATAACCTTCATTTTCATTACTTCTAGAGTACCACGCCCCCTTTGTTGGGCTAAGCATGTTCCAGGTAACCCCTGCTTTCATTGAACGGTGTGCTTTGTGAGGTACCCACCAAGCCTCCTTTGTTGGGCACAGCCGCCCGAGGGCCGTAGAAGAAGCAATGACCCTCTGCATCTGTCGAGTAAGCGAAAGTCGTGCCCTCAGCCCCAGAATGAAGATGCTCAATGCCTGCATGTGCGCAAGGACATTCACATCCGTTTATATGTTGCAGCATTATGAGTCAGTGCCTAGACCTCCAATCAGCCGAACAACCTGGCTGAAATTCACCCCCCATTGTAACCATTGTAACCATTGTAACCATTGACCTCAATCATTCACACATAGGGTTGGCCAGGACCACATATCTGCACCGTGTATGACCGTATATTTGGTGGTTTCCCCGCCAGACACTCCGTGCATACAGCGTATGTATATGGTTCTGGCTGAGCCTATTCGCGCATAGCGGACATATTGTTAGGCGATTCTCTCATAGCGGATGTGCACCTGCACGGCATCGCTGCTGCTGCACTGCATCTGAGTCGTTGCCTCGACCACATTCGTTCAGACAAAGCAGTCGTATTGTGAGGCAATTACCTGATAGAGGATGTGCACCTGCACGGCTGAGCCGCTGCTGCACTGCATTTGAGTCGTTGCCTCGACCACATTCGTTCAGACAAAGCAGTCGTATTGTGAGGCAATTACCTGATAGAGGATGTGCACCTGCACGGCTGAGCTGCTGCTGCACTGCATCTGAGTCGTTGTCTCGACCACAATCATTCAGACAAAGCAGTCGTATTGTGAGGCAATTACCTGATGGAGGATGTGCACCTGCACGGCTGAGCTGCTGCTGCTGTACTGCATCAAGGCTGTTGTCCAAGCCGTACCCAGACCCCGTAAGGGTATCTAGTGCTGCGGGCTGAAGGGCAGTTCCATCCACTTGCAGTGCGTGGTGTGCCCTGGGTTGGGAAATTGAGGTCAAGGGCGCATGTGTTGTGCAGTGCGTGGTGTGCCCTGGGTTGGGAAATTGAGGTCAAGGGCGCGTGTGTTGCGCAGTGCTCTAATGTACACTAATTTGAAGGCTTGGGGCGGTCAGGCAGGCAGGCAGGCAGCGGGGCAGGCTTTCAGGCAGGCTTTCAGGCAGGCAGGCAGGATTTCAGGCAGGCAGGCAGGCAGGCAGGCATGCAGGCAGGCAGGCAGGCTTTCAGGCAGGCAGGCAGGCTTTCAGGCAGGCAGGCAGGCAGGCAGGCAGGCAGGCATGCAGGCATGCAGGCAGGCAGGCAGGCAGGCAGGATTTCAGGTAGGATTTCAGGCAGGCAGGCATGCAGGCAGGCATGCATGCAGGCAGGCAGGCAGGCAGGCAGGCAGGCAGGCGGGCAGGCAAAGCTGCAGCGGTTGCAAATTATTGGGCTTAGGGTTAGGTGTGTGTGTGTGTCATCTGAAGGCCAAAGGGCTGTGATCTTTGTGCTATGTGAACTGTGTGTTTGCAGGAACCAATGGAAGCAAAGAGGCTGCCAGGCAGCTTGGGACTTATTCAATGCAATGTTGGCAGCATTGGGACAAATTTCCTGTGATCTTTGTACTTGCATGTCACAAAAGATTGTTCTGGAATGCAAATCAAGTGTGTGTGTGTGTGCGTGTGTGTGTGTGTGTATGTGTGTGTGTATGTGTGTGTGTGTGCCATAACATGTATACTATATACTACTATATGTTGGTTTGTTTGTGGGTGTGTTGGTGTGTTGGTGCGGAAGTGTGAGTGTGTTTGTGTGAATGTGTGTGTGCGTATGTGTGTGAGAGTGTGTGAGTGTGTGAATTTGTAAATTTGTGTGTGAGTGTGTGTGTGTGCGCGTGAGTGTGTGTGTATGTGTGTATGTGTGGTTGAATGTGTGTGCTTTGGTAGCATCTGCATCAAGCTTTACATCTCACATCAAGTGGCCGCCAGGAAGCAATTTTAGGGTTGGCCAAAACCGTGTATATACACTGCATGTGACCGTGTATTTGGTTACTTACCTGCCAAAAATACCGTATATACGCCGTATATATACACCGCATATGACCGTGTATTTGGTTATTTCCCTGCCAAAAATACCATATATACACTACATATATACATATATATACGGTTCTGCCAGGCCAACCCTAAGTATTCTTCCTCCCTCTGCAGGACCGCTGCGCTTCATGCCTGCTCGTCTTATAATATTCTGCAAGAGCTGCAACTTACATCAACGTCGCTGCTAGGAAGTCTTGCTTTGCCCTCCCTGGGAGGGTGAAGCCCACTTTCTGGGGAGCTACCCCAACTCCAGGAGGAGGGGGACAGAAGAAGGGGTTGACTTGGCCGTACACATCCTGCATGGTTGTATTTCATTTTGTTGGGTGAAATATTGCAAGGTGTCGCTCTGGTAATCGCGAGGGGGAGGATGGAGAAAGAAGGGTTTACATGCCTGCACATATCCAAATACTATGATCGCTTTTTGTTTGAATATCATTTGCATGTGAGAAATTGTATGCGATACGCTTTTCCTGTGAATGAAGAATGAAAGGGAAGACAGCTGCTCAGTGTGTAGTGGTGCTTGCAGGGCTTGTGCCTACAAATGCGTACACGTGCAAATACGCACACCTGCAAATGCAAAAACGTGCAAATGCGTAAAAGTGCAAATGCGTAAACGTGCAAATGCGTACACGTGCAAATGCGCAAACGTGCAAATGCGCACACCTGCAAATGCGCAAACATGCAAATGCGCAAACGTGCAAAAGTGCAAATGCGTAAACGTGCAAATGCGTATACGTGCAAATTCGTAAACGTGCAAATTTGCAAACGTGCAAATGCGCAAACGTGCAAATGCACAAATGTGTAATTGCGTACACGTGCAAATGCGTACAAATGCAAATGCGTACACGTGCAAATGCGTACACGTGCAAATGCGTACACGTGCAAATGCGTAAACGTGCAAACGCGTAAACGTGCAATTGCGCAAACATGCAAATGCGCAAACGTGGAAATGCGCAAACGTGGGAAAGCACAAACGTGAGCAAAATGGGCAAATGCGTAAATTGTCTTCCTAAGAAACCTGAACCACCTTGACGATCTTTCCTTCAGCGACTGAAGTATAGCAACTTCACACAAACACTCACACAATCACAACCTACAGCAGCAGCACACAAACACTCACACGCAAACACAACCTACAGCAGCAGCACACTAACACACACAATTACAACCTACAGCAGCAGCACACAAACACTCACACGCAAACACAACCTACAGCAGCAGCACACAAACACTCACACAAACACAACCTACAGCAGCAGCACACAAACACTCACACGCAAACACAACCTACAGCAGCAGCACACAAACACTCACACACAAACACAACCTACAGCAGCAGCACACAAACACTCACACACAAACACAACCTACAGCAACAGCACACTAACACTCACACAAACACAACCTACAGCAGCAGCACACAAACACTCACACAAACACAACCTACAGCAGCAGCACACAAACACTCACACACAAACACAACCTACAGCAGCAGCAGCACACAAACATTCACACAAACGCATACAGGAATCCACACAAGCCAGGCTCAGCTAATGGCCTCGGCTCATACCACCCTTTGCCACTTCCTTTAAAATGGCAGCGTTTCTTTTAGATGCAATGCTTAGCAGAAAGGCCTTTTTCTCTCACCACCTGCATGCCAGGCCCAGCCAAAGGCCCATACCACACTTTGCCATTCAAATCATAATGGCAATGTTTCTTTTACATGCAAATCCATTGACCGAGTTTTATGGTACCCGGTACCAAAGTGGCTCCTTTTCCTTTACTTGTGTGGCGAGTGGTTTTCACAGCCTGCGTAGTTTTTCTTTGCTTTGCTTTGCAATCAGAAAGACCCTTCTCTCTCTCACCAGCTGCATGCCAGGCCCAGCTAAAGGCCTCAGCTCACGCAGCGTGACCACGACGGTCATGCGCAGGGGGGTGAGGGCAATGGTGCGCTCCAGCTTCTCTCCCTCACGTGGCATGAGGACCATGACCTCACCAAAGGCTCCAAAGCTGCAGAATGGTTGCATGAATGACACACCACTTTTAGGGTGGGCCAAAATCGTATGTATATAACTGGGTAAGGATTATGACCTCGCCAAAGGCTCCAAAGCTGCAAAATGGTTGCATGAATGACACTTCACTTTTAGGGTGGGCCAGAGTCGTATGTATATACAACTGGGTGAGGACCATGACCTCGCCAAAGGCTCCAAAGCTGCAGGAATGGTCGCTTTAATAATGCCTCGCTTTTAGGGTGGGCCAGAGCTGTGTACATACACTGTACATGAGCGTATGTGTGGTAATTTCCCAGCCATAAACGCCGTACATGCATCGCATCCGCACGATACACATTTATATGTATGATTCTGGCCAGCCCTACTTACGATCTACTTCAGACCAGCAAGAGCAGCTGAAACAATCAAGGACCTCTCAATATAGTAATGGAGCAAGGTGTGCAAGCATTGCGCCAAACAGGCTTAATCTAGCTTTCCTTCTAAAAGCCTGATCTAGTGTTTTAATAACAGGTCCAAACACTGCAACTGGAAGCGCCTACCATATTTACCCGGCTGGTACAGCTTTGTCGGTGGGTCACAAACAGGTTCAGTCAGACAAGCTAAAGATCTAAGTCAAAGGCATGAACGCGTTGAGTATTCATTTGCAAGCCTGTCTTAGGTTAGGTACCCCACATAAAGTGCTGTAACAAACAAAGTTTTGTAAAAACCACAGGCAGAGGCATGAGCGTGTTCAGTTAGGTAATTTTGAAAATTAACAAGGTGCTGTGACCAATAATATGATTTAGACAAATTTAAAAACACACAAGGGGGCATGGATGTGGTAGTATTCAGTTGCAAACCTACCCCACACAAGGATATAGCATTACAACATTAATTTTGAAACAGGCTCGAACCCTTACTTACTCCTTTTAGCCAAATTGCACACCAAAAGTGCTGGGACCCCAGAAGGGAACTCAAGTCCTCCGAGGGTTTCAACAGACAGGATCGGTCAAAAGAATTACACCGTAAGGATGCGTTACTGCCTTGATACTCAATTACAAACCCACCTTTGGTATTTCACACAAGGTGCTATAACAGACAGGATCAGTCAAAAGAATTAAAGACGTATGGATGCGTTGCTGCCTTGATACTCAATTTCAGACCCACCTTTGGTACCCCGCACAAGATGCTGTGGCCACATAGGAGCGGCCAGGCATGAGCTTGATGAGGACGATGCCATCAGATCGACTGTGTACATCAGGTATATGAGTGTGTGTGTTTGTGTGTGTGTGCATGAGCTTGATGAGGACGATGCCATCAGATCGACTGTGTACATCAGGTATATGAGTGTGTGTGTGTGTTTGTGTGTGTGTGTGTGCATGAGCTTAATGAGGACGATGCCATCAGATCGACTGTGAACATCAGGTAGCGTATTTGATGCATGTGTGCGTGCGTGTGTGTATGTGTGTATATGTGTCTATATGTACATGCGTGTCTGTGTGTGTGTCTGAAGGGGCAGCAGCAGAAGGACGCAGTTGTTGTTATGCGCATAAATAGGCAGAGTTGTCGCTATGTGCATAACAAACATCGGGCATGTATGCATGCCTGTACGCAGATTTGTGACTGTGCGAGTAAAGGTTTTTGGTTCAGCAAAGACCTACTGTAAGAGCTGGTATAAGTAGGGTTGGCCAAAACCGTACATGTATACACCGTATATGACCGTGAATTTGGTGATTCCCTGCCAAAATTAGCGTTTATAAACCATATATATATATGTATTTACGTCCGGGCCAACACTAGGTACAAGACAACTCGGTTGCATGCTGATTGCCTAATGCATGTGGGTTGCTAACAGCATCACGCCTGCAATCCTCCCCATTCCCACAGATAGGCCCACTTTTTTTTGTGGCTGAGTATATAACGGCATTTGATACCGGAGGGGCTCTTATTCCTTGGTTAAGTAGCAATAATAGTTGTTGCTCTGATTGCTGCGGTTTTTCCTTCCGGGAGTATTGTTCAAAGCCTGCGTGGTACTTTATTCTTCATTAATCAGAGGGAGCATCAACGCACCTACAAGATGCCACCTACCTACCATGCGCTTAGTCACGTCAGGTTATGAACGAGCGTGAAAATACGAATACCAAAAAGGTTCATTTGTGTCTCGTTTTTACTCATGCACTTCAAGTACGTCTGTACAGCTTGTGCGCATTGTGCACTTTTACGCGCATATACCTGTAACTGGTGCTTGCAAATGCCTTGTCCTTGATGTTTGTGCTGGGTCCTGTGCTGGTGGTGGTCTTTTTCTTCGGAGGGTTCAACTCTGGGGCAGTGACCAGCTTCAGCGCCACACCGGAGATGGGTTCACCTGCATGTGTTGCACATCAACTTGGAACTGGTGCATGAAGTCACAGTACAGTTGTTTTGGAGAGTGCTACTTTGGAGCAGTGACAAGTGTCAGCGCCTCACCAGAGATGGGCTCGCTTGCATACGTTGCATGGCGCCTTAGACCTTGATCATTCAGGTTTTTGCAGCAACATGTCAATGTGGCACAAAACAAACAGGCTTGAGACTGCTGTAGTTTAGGTGACACCACTTCCTCGCATACAGAGCTGCATCAGGAATACGAGAAGGTCTGTACCTAACTGTACCGTTTAGGTGACCAGTTCCTTGCATACAAAGCTGCATCAGGAATACGAGAAGGGCTGTACCTAACTGTACCGTTTAGGTGACCACTTCCTTGCATACAAAGCTGCATCAGGAATACGAGAAGGGCTGTACCTAACTGTACCTTTGCAGACTTATAATTTGCGGCTGTATTGTAATAGACATTGCAGTTTAGGTGACCACTTCCTCGCATACAGAGCTGCATCAGGAGTACGAGAAGGGCTGTACCTAACTGTACCGTTTAGGTGACCAGTTCCTCGCATACAGAGCTGCATCAGGAGTACGAGAAGGGCTGTACCTAACTGTACCGTTTAGGTGACCACTTCCTTGCATACAAAGCTGCATCAGGAGTACGAGAAGGGCTGTGCCTAACTGTACCTTTGCAGACTTGTAATTCGCAGCTGTACTGTAATTTGTAATAGACATTGATTGCCTTTTGCACAAAGGCTCTTACAATTATCAGAAGCGATTACCCTTTACTGGTTAAGAGGAGCTTTAGAGGATACGCAAACTTTCCAGTACCGTTAGCAGCTCTCCATCAACTGGTTCCAAATTAAGCCTGCTGCCTTTTAACTTCCATTCATGCTGCTAAGTCATTGCATTGCAAGACCGCTGCTAAGTCATTGCATTGCAAGAACTAGACTGCTGCTAAGTCATTGCATTGCAAGAATTAGACTGCTGCTAAGTCATTGCATTGCAAGAATTAGACTGCTGCTAAGTCATTGCATTGCAAGAATCATGATTTCCATACATGTGGGGCGGTAATGTGGGGAGTCATTTTTAAATGCCTGCATATTTCTTATTTTCTTTCACACGTTATTTTTGGCGGTGTCAACACGCCGTTCATAAATGACTCCTTCCCTTTAGTAATATGATAGGATTGGCCAGAACCGTATATATACACCGTCTATGGCCGTATGTATGGTGATTTCCCTGCCAAAATTACCGTATATACACCGTATATATATGGTCCTGGCCAACCCAAAATATGAGTGTTTTCCAAGCCTGCAGTTGTTTTGTTGTGCCTAAGAACAGCAACTGTACTGCAATGGTAGGGCACCGGGCACTTCCCACTGTGATTGAAATACAAGGCTACAGGCAAGTGGCAAATCACTGAAACTCACACAACAAACGTTTTGTACACATATTTAAAGCAGTCCTGGTAGACGCACACACTTGCGCTGCAATCGATGCAGTAGCAACTGCAGCTGCACACACACACACACACACACACACACACACATGTAGGCAAATTGCCTCTGGCAAACGCATTGCACCTAATCAGTTTTATACACCAGCCTCTATCCTGCAACCTCATTAGCAGTATGCCCTAACATTGCGCTGGCGTAGGGTTTACCTGTGCTACGATCGTGGCAGAAAACTTGCAGCTTCGCCTCAGGCATCTTGTTGGAGAGGGCATCCTTGTGTGAGGCTTTTCTTTGTCGGCCACCTGCTATTGGTGAGTGTTTATTCATGTTGATGACAAGCGCTGGTGTTGTTATGTGGGGCAGGGGCCCCACACTTTATGAAGCATTTATCGACGCAAGGGTGAGTCGGCCTTCGTTTGTACCAGCAGTAAGTGGTTGAATGATCACTCAGGGATTAGAAGAGCGAGTTGTGGATACATAAGACAAATGGGTACATAAGCAAGCTTTCTGTAATACATTCAATACTGCTTTCTCAACTAGCCTGCCTGCCTACTTACTGGTGCAGACATTGCCTATTTTTTCCTTAATCCGCACGCACCTTGTGGAGCATCCCCCTCGACCACCACCCGCTGGAAGTCCTGTGTGCATGAGAGCATGAAATTCAAGAATTCAGAATTCAAGAAGAGCAGAAGAGATGATTAAAATGCATCGTGTGGAAGTATAATCAGCTGTCTCATAAATAACCTGGGGTAGGGCCCCTGGGGAGGTTAGGTGTAATCAATTGGGGTGCATCGGAAAGGGCTGCCTGGTCACGACGGGTAGATAACAGGCACTAGCTGCACATTGGCTAGCTAGCACTTGAACACAATGCTCCATTATTAATGGGAGGAAGCAGTCAAAAGGAAGAGGCATGTCAAACTTACATAAATGCTTGCATACGTGGTGCGTACATGTTTGCGTACCTGGTTTTGTAATGGCTTCGTGGCAGCTCCCTTCTCACCATGAGCAGGTGAGCTGGACCTCATTTTAGCCTACTGTCATGTTGCGAGCAGGTCAAGGAAAAACAAGAAGTTCAATTTTATGCAAGTATTGTACGATTTTATAAATGATTTGTTATACACCTTTTTGTGCACTTGTTGATCATTGCCGTAGCTGAGCCTGTTAAAAACATTTGATGTAGATATCTATCTCATTTTGATGCGCTCGGAGTTCTGAAAGGCATGTAGCCTTCGAGCGCTTTTGTTGTTCGGGGTATAATTATTCGATTATTAATCTTCACTTTTTTATGTGCAACAACAACCGTGTTCCAATACTGAGAGTAACAAGGATATTTAATGGGAAGGAATAAGGCGCAGCAGCCGCAGGTGGGAGGGGGAAGCCCTCTACACCCGTGTGGGAAAACGACGATGCTTGCATTAGCACTATCCGTGTTGTTTGGGCTGTTGGCATGCTACGTGGGTAATGCTGAAGGTAAGCGCAAGATCTCATCTTGTCCTGCAAAGACCTTGTTTGAGATCTCTGGAGGTGCAGTCCCCCCTTAACATGTGTAGGAGGCATCACAAACTTCAGACTATCAGTGAGTGCATCATGTTAAACCATATATTGGGCCTTTATTGCAAGCACTGCAGGAGGCCCGAAGACAAGTTACACAGGCCACACGGGACTCGTTCGGAGTCAGGTTTGTCTCATAGAGGACACATAATCTTGCCACAGAATTCATTACCAAGAGCAATCCCCCTTCTTGATACAGGCATCTACAACAACGTTGCCGGACAAAACAATCCTTGAAGGCGCCATGATCCCCCGGTTCTGTCAGGTGCATGTTTAGTTAAGGAGGGAATGCAAACTTGAATGCCATTGAAACGGTTATATGAGGAACAACATATGCATGTTGTTGAGCATGGAATGCCTCAGGAACTTGGCGGGGATTGTGAGCACGCCATTCTAAACATCACATTTTAAGTGCAATTACTTCTGGCACTGTGACTTCTTACTTTCAGGCTGACCATATAGAGCGCCCTTCAAGCAGTTCAGAAGTGTCTGAGCTCATCAAGCACCACAGGAAGAAGTGTGAGGATCAAGGGAAAAAGTGGGTGTGGTGCTGGCAATTCAAGATATTCCTGGCACTAGGTCGTCTGATCAAACGCAATGGTTTGCTGACTTGACAGCAATCAAAGTAATGCAAATCAGTAGCACCATTCTGCCTTACACTATTGCTGTAGGCTCGTTGTCAGAGCCTCATGATGTTCCTGGCATATAATCGTCTGCTCATATGCGATGGTTTGATTACTTGATAACGATCAAAGCAATGGTAGCACCATTTTGGCTTACACTGTTGCTGTAGGCTCATTGTCAGAGCCAGCAGGGGGTATTACCATGCAAGCTCTGACATACTTTGTCCAGAGACCAACAAACCAGAATGGAGCGATGAGAACCTTGCCAGTCTTTACAGCAAGGAAGGCCTGAAACGAAAACACAACAAGAAGGATAATGAGGAAGCGGAGGTGAGTTTTGGAGGAGAATTTCGTCTAGCTGTGAGAGAGTGGGCCGAAAAGCACAAACACATTAGAACAAAATATGAAGAGGGATGAGCAACAAACAATAGGATATGATGAGCGTGTATGTATTGGCCCCGTAATGAGTTATATTGGGCAATAGCGTCCAGCCTCCGCTTTTCTTCCTATTATGCTGCACCTTTGCCCTTATTAATCACAATCCAGGGACTCTGTGTCCCGTGATTCATGCAAGATCATAATGTTCGAAAAAGTAAAAGAAAAAAAATTACTATACAGGCAGTGAAGCCACTCCCCACAATAAGGAAAAGGAGCCATTTTGGTACCGAGTACCATAAAGCTCCTCCACCGCGAAAAGGAAAGGAAAAATCAAGGGGGATCAAGAGGGTGCAGGCTTGGCCTGAAACCGGCTCCTGATGAGAGTTGATAACAGCACTGGAAAGGGCACGTCTGGTATGGACAAGTTTAGCAGCGAATTTCACAGAGTTCACATGGAGCTTGGAGGCAAGCTTCTTAACTCTTTGAGAATCGAGACCCAGTTCTTTGAAAGGCCTCAGATTGTGGGTGTTGTAGATGTTGCCGCCCACACCCAAAAGGATGATGTGGAGAGTAACGGAGGCTCCTTGGAGAATGTTGCAAAGGTCTTTGTGCTGTTCCTTTGCGGCGTTCAGCTGGTTCTGAGGTCTGGTGTCCTCACAGTACTTTATCTCGACAAGGTGGATGTCACGCCGAGATTTGCTAGGTCTTTGGGTAGATGCTGTATGGGGTTGGTGGCTCTGCTGGTGGCTGGCAGTGCTGCTGGGGTGCCCAGTCTCCCCCAATTGCCCCCTGCAACTTCGAAGAACCCACCCCCCTACATTAGTTTGTTGTTTTTGTGTTTTTGCAGCGATGGGAGTGACTAGCACAATATCTGGGCGGCTGGAGGTAAATTTGTCTTTATCTGAGAAGCGGGGTGGGAAGAGCCATTTGGGAACAATTCTACTTTCAGCTGTTTCAGGAACCTGGAGATTTTGTATTTTGTATGGTCATCCGTTCGTTGCTGCCAATATCCTTGGAAACAACACATGACCCAAAGCAGCCTGCTTTGCTGATAGCCTTAAAGATCATCATGCGGCATGCTAAGTTGTGTCTTTCGGTGATCATGTTTCTTATTTGCGTGTGTTGGCACCCAGAAAGGATGTGCAGGGCACTGTCTACTTGTGGGCAGAGGGGTCAAGTTTGACTTGTTGAGAGATTTTCGGGTTTTAGGTCGGCCTAAATATAACATTACAATATACAATATTTCCGCAGGCTGATGTTGGACACTGCAGCCTGATCTTGGATACAGAGAAAATGAAGTGGATTGGGAAAGTGGACAAAGAGGCCATGGTGGGTGGAGCACTTGGAACACTAGCAAAGAGTTAAATGGATAGGCATAAGTGGAGAGTGAACTGCTTTAGACAGGTGGACAGTGACAAAAGTGGACAGCTTGTGAGCTTGAGCAGATCCTTGAGTTAGGATTTTTTATCTTACTTAATGCTACCCAATTTAAGCAAACCATGCAACTGCTGAGCTTTCCATGACACTACACTTTTAGCAAGCTTGCATAGGGAGTGCCTTTCAGGCAAAATGTAATCTGCAGTTGGTGTGAGTGACAGTACCCGTAAATTGCATACACATACAAATGTGCACACAGACAGTGACAACCGGGCCCACGCTCACGTACAACATCCTCATGGAGCACTTGTACCAGATGGATCTGGCCCTGGACTATGAGCACCTGCCATTCTACTCCAACGTGCGTGGCTGAGTGCATACAATAAAATGAAATCCACTCTGCACATCAATTGACTGGACATATACAATCCTATTCAGTTTGGAATGTTGACAACACTGCTGACAACGTAACATATTGGCTTATTACGATTGACGTCCCACGTGCAGCGTCCAGGAGCGTGCAATCTAGTTTCAATCTAGTCGTCTCAACTGAGGCACATGTGTACAACATAAAATATTCCACGCACGTTTGCAGCTGACCATGGCCGGCATGCTGATGACTGGTGCACACGGCTCGTCCATGAAGAAAGCCAGCTCGTTTGGCCAGCTGCTAACGGAGGTGGACTGGGTGGACGCGTCTGGCAAGCAGCATACCACAACCGAGCCCAAGCGCCTCATTGGCACAAATGGATTATTTGGTATTTTGACCAAGCTGACCATGAAGGTTAGAAAATTGGTATGCAAGCGACATCTCCTCAATTTGTTGCCAGCTGATAGAGTCGCCCTACTTACCGTTGAACTTTGTTTTGAACACCCCTGCACTACCATGTGTCTGTCCTTCCCATGAATTAAAGGTAAAGACAGAACCACGTGTACCACACTGTGCATATCCAAATATGTGGAGGCGAGGTGCCAGACATGCAAAACACAAACCGCACGTTCCTTCTATGAATTAAAAGGTACAGACAAAACCATGAGCACCACTCTGTGCATGACCAAATATGTGGAGACACAGTGCCAGACATACAAACACAAACCGCACATTCCTTCCATGAATTAAAAGGTTTAGGCAGAGCCATGTGCACCACTCTGTGCATGACCAATTATGTGGAGGCACAATGCCAGAAGTACAAAGCACACACCGTGCACGTTCAACGGCTCTGGCCGACCCTACAAAGGGACAATACTCACATTGCCCAGTCAAATGTTTACATGAGCTTATTATGCAGCTTGATGGCGTGCATGAGAGACATGTGAGTGCATTTACAAAGAAGGTAAAAACAGCATTATTTATTAGAAGCAGAACCTTAACGGTGAAACCGGTTAGTCATAAATACAAAGTAAGTTTGCCTGGCGAACCCTCAGACCCGGAGGGAAAAAATCAAAACATTAGCTCACACGTTGAAAGGCATGCGGTGGTGCTAATACGTAAAATACCTAAAAACGTTGCACCCAGGTGATGCCGCTCGTGAAGATCAAGGCCACTGTGAGGAGAATGCACGACTTCCAGTTGCAGAGAGAGATTCTTGATGTCCTGGCGGATCCAAAGCTCACACTCATCCAATGGCTTCCAGATGTCTTTCAGGTGGGCAGGGACGAATCCGTGTTTGTAGAGCTCCTCTTGTTGTGCAGTACATTGATGAAGTGCAAATAATGAGCTATAGATAACGGTTGATGACTGTGCCAGGTACAAGTGCAGTAATGCATATGACTACAAACGCTGAGCAAGTACAGTAATGCATATGACTACAAACGCTGAGCAAGTACAGTAATGCATTTGATTACAAACGCTGAGCAAGTACAGTAATGCATTTGACTACATACGCTGAGCAAGTGCAGTAATGCATATGACTACAAACGCTGAGCAAGTGCAGTAATGCATATGACTACAAACACTGAGCAAGTGCAGTAATGCATATGACTACAAACGCTGAGCAAGTACAACTCCAACGCTTTTCTACAAATTATTCCTGGAAACTGATTGTTTAAACACTTCAGGCAGTGATAATGACAAGGGAGAGCGTGCCAGCAAACACAAAAGGCACGGCAGAGTTCCAGATTATTGAAAATAACCCATTATTAACGGGACCTGGCGCTTTGACCATGGAGATCAATCAGGTGGGGCAGGGAGGTTGTTCTTTTACATGTACTGATTAGTATAAAGAAGGAGCTTAGATCAGCAATCTTTCGTGCTATCACTTCTTAAGGGTATTTTTAAAAAGAAACCGGCTGATGTCTCCACTTCTAGTCGTTATGCAAATATATATATTATATATTATATTATATTATATATTATATTATATATATATATATATATATATGCATCGAACCAGATCTTGGCAATGATGGATCCAAACAAGTCCCCATGCAATAACACGCTTCACAGTTTGACAACGCAAAATTGGGCGATCATAGCATCCTTGATGACGCAGCTTTGGTGAGCGCATCGCTCAGGCTTGCTGTGCTTATTTGTCATGTGCACAGATATAAGTTAAGAAGTGTATAAAACAGTCATGGGATGCCTGAAAATTAGGACTGTTTTCTTTGCATCGTGAGACCACTCAATCCCACAAAACTATGTTATTCTACCAAATTTTCTCAAATACTTTGTGGTACTCCCTCTTCCACTGTAGGGCATTGCTGAAACCGTTTTGATACCCTATTACAGGGATGAAGTCACAAAGGTAATAGCGTGTTCTTCCATGGTTATTTGGCCCTATCTTGTAAGTGTGTAACTAGCAGCATTGCAGACCAATATACTGGAGGTGTACCCTTCAAACTTGTCATTTGGCTCACAGGCCATTAACTGTTGCATTTTCTTACTTTGCAAGGCAACAAGTAGTAGGCAGCGGGTGGTCTATAACTGTGATTACATGCTGCTTAGCAAATGCCAATGGACAAGACAAGGGCAGCGAGTTAATGTCTTCCTGCGAATCTACTGAATAGTGTGTTAAGTGCACTCAGCTGGTTGTACATCGTGCAGATCCCAATTCCAAACATCACTCCAAGCATTGTGGGCCGCCTTCCTGTTATGGCATCTAGCGACTGTGTGCCCGGTAAGGGACCCCTGGCTACTCTTCTGGCATGTGGCATTGAGCCATTGCTGTGTGTATACTGTGCGGTGGTATCTTCCACATTTAATCCGTCATAAGCACAAGACATACTCCACGACCTTGGATTTCACACAAGGATCTGTCACAGTCTCACAAACTCTGAATGTTAAATGACAATGTACAGACATACGTGCTGATATATCCTCGGAGAACAATTCGTGATTAAATCGTGCTCACTCGTGCTATCTTTGTGCAAAAAGCAAAACTTTGTTTGTCGGATCCAGTCTGGTTACCTTTCTCCAGACTCCCAGATTGTTTCATCCCATGTCTTCTGCTGCAAAACATCCTAGGGCCTGATGGGGGCTGTTTTTGGCGGATGATTCCTATCAACCTCATCGAAGTGGACATGCCAATTGCAGTCCTTCCGGTGAGCAAGAAATTTGTCACGACTTACAAAGACAAACCAAACTTTCATTTGAATGGATGGTAGCTAAGAGATATGGCTCGTCAAGTGAGAGTGACCTCCAAGTTGCAGCAGTTTGCTGTTGAGCAGACTGATGTCTGATAAAAACTCACTCTTCTTGCCAGGACTTCATGAATGATGTCCGGAAAATCGTCCAGAAGGAGGTCCCGACTGCCCTGCCCTCTGTCATTGGATTTGCCACAAGGTGTGCTGTGGGCTGGTGCATGATTTCGAGATATAACAACATGTATGCTTGCCAAATTCCCAGACCGGTTTCTCAGACAAAGGCGTGCTTGGTCATTGATTTCGTATATTAGGACAACCTAACAGATCTGCCAACTTTTACACGGGTGATGTTTCAGGTTCGGAGGCAAGTCCGATGGATCACCCCTAGACATGGCGCATGATGCAGACACAGCCTACATTGACATCGTGACCAATAAAGGTGCGCCTTCATAAAGCTGATTCCTTATACAGGCTGGACAGATGGGGTGAGTAGAATTTGTGCCAGTAAAGACAAGTATGCAGCTGCAAAACACCTTGTTTTGTCGCAACTGCCCCTACTATAAAAACTGTTATCAGTGTGCAGCTTTTGTTCAAATTGTTGTGTTACATATAACACTGATCTCACACAGGTCCACTGCAAGTGGACGACCCATCAAGCTATCAGCACGTGTACGACCAAGTTGAGCAGCTTGCTTTCTGCAAGTACAAAGCTAGGCCGCACTGGGGGAAAAACAGCAACAGGTGCCTTTCTATCGTTTGATCTGCTCTCCTTTGGTCTGCTTCTGTGCCTGCTGCGGCATCACTCCACAGCTGACTTGAAAAAAATTTTCTTAGAGAAATGAAGCATAGGTGTCAGTGCTTTGTCCCTCTGGTGTATTCATCTGCAGGGCGTTTTTGAATGAGCTCTGCCCTGCTCGTCACAAGTACCCCGAGTTTGATACTATTTTGGAGGTCTGTTACAGTCTGTGCTTGAGAATAAATCATTGCTTCATTCAGCACACAGAACCAAGCTTTTAATCCCCAGATTTTTGAAGAGCACACGCATTGCCCACCAGAACAACTGGTTCCTTACTTGAGATGAATGTATGGCGTAATTTGCATGCTGTGACCGCATTTTGATGATGCATTTACAGGAGGCTAAGAAATATGATCCAGAGGGTATGTTCATCGCCCCAATGCTAAAGAGGATCATTAACCCTGAGCCTGGAATCAAGTGAGTGATCCTTGTACTCTGACCTGCACTGCGAGCACAAAGCCTACTTTATAGCCAGCACACCCTCACGACCGATTGCACATTTCTATGTTTCCTGTCTTTGCACTGCACAGGACTCCTGGCTGTGCTGTGAGATCTGAGGTGAGCACAAGCTCTAACTTACTGTGCCTACAGATCTGGAGCTAAAATTGACTGAAATCCTTTTTTCCTTCCTAGTCTGCTCGGCTTTAATGTCCGTGTAAATGGTGAAGGTTTTGCTTGCATCAGTGTGCATTCCCTTTCATACGGTTTTGCAGTGCTATTGTGATGAAGATGTCCACTGTGGACAAGGGCACGAGTGCGTACCCGGTGGAACATTCCCAGAATACAAGGTGATGGCTCAAATTTCTCTTGTGATCATCAAGGACTGTTATTGCTGTTATGCCCTTTTACAGTTGAGTAAAATGCTTGCTGCGCCTCCTCTTGTCGACCACTTTCTTATTCACACACAAATACACGCAACACAACACAAAACACACACAAATGTTATCCCCTGAAGGAATGTAATCAGACCAAATCTAATTATTTGCTAAGGGACGATTTTTGCAGTGCACGTAAGTCTGTCGAATTGCTTTACTTGCATTAAAATAACCATGTTTGTGTTTGCAGGTCTGCAAGTTCAAGAACCTGTCTTTTCGTCATAGATGGAGTGCAAAGCTGAAAGATGCAGTCTTATCTTTTGTGAAAGGCACATATGACGGCAAACAGCATGATTAATGAAGTCACAAGCAATTATCTTCAGATAGAAGCTCGTTTTGAGAAAAACAAATAGGAAGAGGTTGAACTGTTTTTGTTAGGCTGGGTGAAACTTTGTTTAGTTAGCTGGGAGGATTTGAAGGCGGGGATTCAGCCGCGTTGTTTTGTTGTCTTATTTTATGCAGCACCATTCTCTTGACTCTCATTTAATGCAATGATGTCAGCAAAATTGAACTGAAGCTACAAGAAATAGATAAGAGCAAGTCAACATGTGTTTTGCACTTGCAAATGAGGTTCAGTGCAGTAGGTTTGCAAAAGTAATAAACTTCAGGAGGCGTAAGTAAGAGTTAGTTGTTGCTTATGGTAAATGCACTGCTAAGGGCTAGTTTAAGCTACGTGATGCTCTCTAGTTTAAACGCGGAATAGAGTTCCACACCTATTCATTCATCACAGGAGGAGCTGTTACAACTATTCCAACGCAGACAAGGGAAGAAAAGGAAAATGTGTCTTAACCTTTTAGACCCGAGTCATTGAAAGTCTCTGCTAGCGTGTGAGCATGTGAGTGTTGATAGCTAATGACGGAAACGATGCTTTGTTTGCATTCCTATATTACCATCACATCGGTGTAGATGATGCCACCCACACCGTTGCTTACTTGAAGAGGTATGTGAAGATCTTCGTGGCGTTCAGCTGGTTACAATTTAGGTGAAAGTCACCTCCATAATTCTAGGTCTGTTGCTGTCTGGGCTGCCTTATGAGTTTAGTGTGAACACCTGAACTCAGTTTTTTGTAGTGTAGCATAAAGTGAGATGTCCTCACTTTCTGGTTTTCTCCGGTTTCTGCTTCCCTTCTCCATTCTTTTTATTCCTTGGAGAACACAACTCTCTTTTGCATACTTCTAATCCACGTGAATCCACGTCGCTTCCTGCAAGGCGCTATGCGCACCAATTCTCGTCACACGGCCCTGTGGGCCCTTGTCTCATGGCTTTTCTCGCTCCTGACGCCTGATACTCTTGACTCTGTCGCAATGTTTGCTGGTGGGCTCACTGCAGCCCTGATGGAGGAGGCGGCAAACATGCTTGTACACGGCGGGGCACTCGCTTTTGTTCTTGCCGCTGACACTAACTTCCTCCTCTCTCGCACCTTTGTCTCTCCCCCCTCCTCCACCTTCCAGACCTAATCGAGGAGCCGTGGTAGAGGTGATGGATATATGCACGAAGAAGTTGATATTGCTCCTGATGGGGAGAACGGCAATGAGTATGGCACTGAGGAACCTGAACCTGATGCGTGCTTTGCCCAAAGAAACAAAGAAGCTAATAAGAAGAAACGGTCCAATAAGTCCAAGAAGCGCAGCAAGAATCAGAAACGCAAGCACTCCTCCTCTGACTCTGACTCGTCATCTTCGTCATCTTCGTCTTTTTCTTCTTCCTCTTCTTCCTTTTCTTCCTCTTTTTCCTCTTCTTCTAACTCTGATACTGACTCCGACTCTGCCTATCACTGTCATAGCTGAGAACTTATGCACTGCCGACAAGCTGGCGCGTCACATCCTCAGCTATAACAATCACCGCAAGAACAAGAGCAAGAAGAACTTCAAAGTGAAGCTGGCATCAAAATATATTCCAAACCTCAACGACAAGCGTCCAGCAAAAGAGAGGCATGACAGGTTAGTTGAGCTCAACAAGCCGCTACACAGGGCACTCATGCACGCCGAGTTTAACCTTAACGACGTCCAGAAAGCGGGTGCTCCACACAAGACTGCCAAGAAGGTGGTGGCAGAGATCCAAAGTGTGTTCAGGGTGATTGAGAAGCAATCTAAACATCTCTTTTCTGGAGCGACATACGGTTGGGATAAACTCGACAACGCACTAAACCACAGTCACCTGCCATCTACCTAGTACAAAGAAACTCGCTAAGAAGTTGGGCGTGAAGGCTGGTGATGTAAGTAAAGCACCTGTTCCCTTTCTTCCCAAACGCCGCCCACCTTTTACCACTCGGACTTTGAACCACTCCTTGCCTCAACAACATTATAATGCACCACTCCATCCGGCCCCTACTTTTTAGCAATCTTTTCCTATGCCGCCCACCGCTCCACCCCCCTATGTTAATGGTCATGCGGGAGGGAATCGTAGTGACCCACCTTACACGTCTGGTGCACACACATGGCGCACACAACCATTCTGCTGCAAACGGTTTCCGTAGGCCAGGGTACAATGGCTACAACAATTTTCAACGGCACTCCTCACTTATAATTACTTCCATTCCTACTTTGGACACATAACTTTTAATTACTTCCATTCCTACAAACCTTTATTCTTGAGGCAATTTCTTTCTGGTACCACTACGCACCCGGAAAATAATTATCTTCATTAGGTACGTTTCCAGGCCAGGCCTGAAGGGTGCCAGGCACCGTGGAGGCCCAGGCCTGCCCCACGTGTTCACAACTGACCCAGGCCAGGCCTAAATTTGCATAATTAATTCCCTTGATCCCTGATCTTATCCAGGCCAGGCCTGAACCCACGCATTTATTACCCTGATCTTTGAAATGATTCAGGCCAGGACTGCAAGGTGCCAGGCACCACGGAGGCCCAGGGCCTACCACTTTGACCTTGTTATTATTTATCATTCTTAATTTTCTTGCCCCAAAGAACATGTATGTAACCGTTCCCATATTTCAGGGCTCGGGCTTCCTTTTCACTTTCCTTTGATGCAGGCCCAGCAAAGCCGGCAGTTCCGTCTTCAAGTGGGCTGAAGCGGCATCGCTCTTGGTGGTTGGAATATTGTTCAGACAAGTAGGTACTTCAGTGGGTGCAGCATGGCTTCCCCTTATTTTGGTCCTTTCTCCCAAGTCCAACACCACCTTTTTCCCAACAAAATAATTAAGAGGCACTGGCCTGCAGCAATTTTGTCACATATTCCATTTTTGACTTTCTCCGCGCAAATGCTATTATGAAGTGGCATACCCAGCCTAAATGTGTGTCCCCCTTGAACGTTGTTACTAGATCAAATGGCAAACAACGTTTGATCTTGGACCTTAGACACGTGAATCAATTTTGTTACCTTCTTTTCGCATGGACTCTCTCAATCTACTGACTGACCTGGCAGACCTGGATGACCTCATGTTTTCTCTTGTAGGATGGTGTGCACAACAAAACAAGCTTTCTTTCTTGCCAGCTGATCCAATGCACGTTGCTATGTTTCTGTCGAATTCTCTGTGTTTTGCTCTCAGCCGAGGTTTGACCTACTTTACTATCAAAGCAGCTAGCGCAGCCATTTTTACCGCGCATAATACGGCTGGTTTAGATGATGTGACCAGCCACTCCTTTGTTCAAGCGGCTCGTTCCTGCGCACAGAGGTCACTTTCCTCTGGAGGCCAATTCAGAAAAGCTCCCTTGTCCCTTGACCTCTGTAAAATAACAGTCTCTTTCCTGCTTCAGCCAAGCCAGTCCACCCTACGCAACCTCCGAATTGCAACGTTTATTATGGTTTGCTTCTCTGGTTTTCTGAGATATGACTGCGCTTGCCAGATTTTTGCAGATGAAGTCAGGTTCTACTCTTCTCACATGGAAATATTTTTTGCCAAAAGGAAGAACGACCAATTGCGCTCAGGCTCAGTAGTATGTATTGCTCGGGGCAAGTCCCTTTCCTGCCCAGTATCTCTCTCCAAATCCTTGTTGGTGAAGGCAGGATCCCTGGGCAAGCACGTTCCCATTTTTCGCTCCTTCAAGAAGAGCTTCTGAAAATGTTGCCCCTCAAATCAGCCCTGGTCTTACTCCTTTGCTCGAGCTCGTGTTCTGCGAGCTTTGGCTGATTCTGCTCACATGTCCTTCACAGATTTTATTGACAGATACGGCCTGCGCTCCCTTCGCTCTGAGGGTGCTACCCTCATTGCCAAGGAGGGTGTTCCTGATCATATTTTTCAGTCTCATGGAGCCTGGAGATCCAGGCCATGCACACAAACATTGAGCGGCCTATTGCCAACATATTGCTTCCAACCAGGGCTATGCACTACTAAACCACGGCTGTAGTCTGCCTTGGTAATAATGACAAAGCCCTATGCATCTCATGATGCAAGCAAAATATAACTTATGAATTCAGTGTGAAACACCTGAGCTCAGGTTCTTGTAGTGTAGCATAAAGTGAGATGTCCTCACTTTCTGGTTTTCTCCGGTTTCTGCTTCCCTTCTCCATTCTTTTATTCCTTGGAGGACACAACTCTCTCTTTAGCATACTTCCCCCCTCACCTCTTTTCTACATTTTAGTCCTTGGTTTCTCCCGTTTCTCCGGTTTCTCTGACTTGTTGTGTTCTCCTTGGTAATAATGACAGAGCCCTAAGCATCTCACGATGCAAGCAAAATAGAACTTTTTAGCTCTGCTAGATAGTGGCGTTGCTGCTGTTACACAATGAAAAAGCTGGTGGTGCTGTTGATGTGATCTCTGTTATAACTCAGTGCAAAATAGGTGGTGCTGCTGAAGTGCTCCCTGTACACAGTGATAAACTGGTGGTGCTGCTGAAGTGCTTCCTATTTCACAGTGATAAACTGGCGGTGCTGCTGAAGTGCTTCCTATTTCACAGTGATAAACTGGCGGTGCTGCTGAAGTGCTTCCTATTTCACAGTGATAAACTGGTGGTGCTGTTGAAGTGCTTCCTATTTCACAGTGATAAACTGGCGGTGCTGCTGAAGTGCTTCCTATTTCACAGTGATAAACTGGTGGTGCTGTTGAAGTGCTTCCTATTTCACAGTGATAAACTGGCGGTGCTGTTGAAGTGCTTCCTATTTCACATTGATAAACTGGCGGTGCTGCTGAAGTGCTCCTTGTTATAATTCAGTGCAAAGTTGGCGGTACTCCTGTTACACAGTGAATAAGCTTGTGGTGTTGCTGAGGTGCTCCCTGCTGCTTTCTGCACAATTATTTTGACACCAGTTGGATCCTGGTAGACCCTGTTCCATCCTGACAGCTTTCAAAAAGAAATAAACATTAGCGTAACCACCACCATGGCCAGCAGGATTAAGAAAGGATGTTGTTTTGTGCCCTGCACCACCCAATGCCGCCCAGTGGTTGCAGAGCCACGCAACATCCCACCTGGAGAACAGAAGAGGAAAGGCTTTTCAGTAGGGATCAGGTGGCCGGGAGGCAGAGGCCTGCACACCACTAGGAGCATTGCTCAGGTATTTAATTTGGGGTTGCGCTCAATGCTGCGTCTGGTTTGGATGATTTTTGTTGCGGACCTGATGGCATGCAAGCTTGGCTTTATTTATCATGTATGCCGTGGCATGCAGACCTTTGCTCTGAGGCTGTGCAGAGAATTTGTGCATGTTGCTCTCAGTAGGATGGTGTGGAGCGATTACTTTGCAATGCCCAAGTAAACGAGGCAATATTAGCATGTGTTGTTCCACTGGTGCTTTCCTGCATTTGGGTAGGATAAGTGTCCATTCAGTCAGGTTAGTTGAGTAAAAGAAAAAAAAGACTCCGCTGGTAGTGATGACACAGCCTGCATGATTAAGGGAGGAGGTTACATAGGTGCCCGCAAGGCAACCCCCTGTCAGATCAAATTACGGTCACTGCAAAGTATAAAACTCAGCACATCTACTGATATGGTTGCGCCTTCGGACCAAGAAAGGCCTCCAAGGTGGAAAAACCATCCAGCAGAGGAGCGAGTTCTTTGCATCGCTGGTCCCTAATGCTTCTACCAGTTCTCTGGCTCATGCCCTTGCGCTCTCTGCACACATGTATGTGTGTCTACTACTCTGAGTCTACTCAGCTTTGCGTGGCTGCCACACTGCTGCTCCTTCCCGGAGCTGGGACCCATGACTCAGATAGACCTCTCAGCCTCATTGTTGTTACACCTTGATAATATAATAAACGAAAGAACAAATCGGAGACCTTACAGGGTCTCTTGAGGATCCCCTCTAATGGTACCTCTTAGAAATCACATGTTGTCAATTGATTACCAAAACCATCAAATCCAGAAGATAAAGGTTATCAATAAGACTGGCCGTCCAGCTTATTGAACAAGACATAATGAAACTCTCAACTGCCAACCAACTTAACTGCTCTGTCACACGATTCGTCGCTGCCAACGATTGGGCGTGACAAGCTGTCAAAAAGAAATGAACATTAGCGTAATCACCACCAGCAGGATTAAGAAAGGATGTTGTTTTGTGTCCTGCACCACCCAATGCCGTCCAGTGGATGCAGAGCCACGCAACATCCCACCTGGAGAACAGAAGAGGAAAGGCTTTTCAGTAGGGATCAGGTGGCCGGGAGGCAGAGGCCTGCACACCACTAGGAGTATTGCTCAGATATTTTTGGGGTTGCGCTCAATGCTGCGTCTGGTTTGGATGAATTTTGTTGCGAACCTGATGGCACGCAAGCTTAGCTTTATTTATCATGTATGCCGTGGCATGCAGACCTTTGCTCTGAGGCTGTGCAGAGAATTTGTGCATGTCGCTTTCAGTAGGATGGTGTGGAGTACTTTGCGATGCCCGAGTAAACGAGGCAATATCAGCATGTGTTGTTCCAATGGTGCTTTCCTGCATTTGGGTAGGATAAGTGTCCATTCAGTCAGATTTAGTAAAAGAAAGAAGAAAAAAAGACTCCGCTGGTAGTGATGACACAGCCAGCATGATTAAGGGAGGGGGCTACATAGGTGCCCGCACCAGGCAACCCCCCCACCGCGCAAACAAATAAAAACTAATGTGAGTTAGGGGGGTTGTGTGCCATAGCACCCAGACCCAAACCTTGGCGTTTGGTTAGTAAAATGCCTTTTGACTTTATATCCTATCCTGCCTTTGTTACTAATCAAACAAGCTGCGCTCCTACAACAAGGTTATATTCATCTTTGTTGGAGCTTTGCTACAAGCTCCTTTTGCCTGACAACGACCAACTGTAAGGCTGTAACCAGTCTTTTGTGATCTCTTACTATTCTTAGCTTTGCACCGGCTGTGATCATTAAACCCCTGGCTTTACTCTGTGCGTTTACTTTGTTCCTGGCCGAGACCAGTGAATTGGCCCACTGTTTGTTGCTGCCGGTAACCACCTTTGTAAACTTTCGAATACTTCTTGGCGATTGGGCATGACTACCATTACGGTCTGAAGTCTTTTTTTTGAGTTCTTAAGAAACTTGCTTCCAAGCTCCATGGACCTGTCAACCACGCTGCTAGACTTTACCAGCCATATCGGGCATACCAGCTGAGCCCCATCCATAAAAAAGGGGAAGTGCTGGATCCAGGAAATTATAGGATGATTGCTGTTAGTGGGGTGATTTATCGTATTTCGCCAATGTGCTGAAAGATTTGGTGACTGATTGGTGTGTGAAAAAGGGCAAGATTCCAGACACGCAGTTTGGCTTCTTTCCGGGCAGAAGCACTATGCACCCTTTGTTTATTCTGAGGCATCTTAGGCATGCTGCAAAAAAGCTGAAGCCCAGGAACAGTCCTAGATTGCATGTTGCCTTCATTGATTTTTCGCAAGCGTATGACACTGTCCCTAGGCAACAACTCTGGT
>Ga0307942_1000456_pt1:15000-28302 | contig 28302 bp, 29 predicted proteins | sample OrgLakmetagen175_FD_201846 | JGI IMG/M metagenome (GOLD analysis project Ga0307942, IMG submission 201846) | Saline water microbial communities from Organic Lake, Antarctica - #175 | ecosystem: Environmental > Aquatic > Non-marine Saline and Alkaline > Saline | place: Antarctica... | reverse complement strand
CTATGGTGCCCCGCCACCCCCTTGTGAGTTGAAAAGGGCATCGTGATTGCTCTGGATCAAAGTTTAGACTTGCAATGATGGGGTTCAGTAAGCGTGAAGGGCACACTCCAAACAAGCGACTACACTAGCCAACTGCTTGACAAGTAACAGCCTCCTCTTCACACTGTTGTAAACGTTGTTCCTCCCTTATCCATTTAAGTGAGTGTGTAGTGTCGCCTTTCCTTGCCATTCCTTTTTAGTTCTGCTCTTCATTCCTTTTGTCCCTCTTTTAATACCCATACAATTCCTTCCCTAATCAATTACAAAACGGCGCCTTGCACGGCATAAAAATGCTCACAGATGCACAGACTCACATACACCTACATACACTGACGCACACAGATGGAGCCCCGCCTCCGCCACAATTTGGGGCGCCGATGCCGCCTTACGCACAGAACCCTCACTACCCCCCTGCTCCTGGAATGCCGGTGCCTCCTCCATGTAAGGGCCCCAGCAGATGTGTACACACAGTGGCAAAAGGAGAAACAGGAAGGCAACTGTACAACAAAGTAAAAAGTGTGTATATACTAGGGAACTGAAGGGAACAGATCCAAACCAGCACTAGTATGAAAATAGGTGAGGTTGTACATCTAACATGTATATCTAATAACGCTAACAAATGGCTCAAATGCAAGAGATGCAAGAATCATAAGTGTTCAAGGAACTGGCAGTAATTTCCACTGTTTTACTGTAAACTAGCATTCTTGCCATTTACCACGCAACAAGAGGAATACTGATGTCAAGCGCAACCCAGCAGCTCCTACCTTGCTCCAGCATTCTTCCTTACCCTAATTTCACAAGCTAGATGTTGAGCATAACGCCTAGCAAGATAAGAAACCTCATTCTGGGGCTGCACGCAGATGGCTTTCCACCAGGCTACCCAGAGGAAGGCAAAAGGAAGAAGGTGAGACAATTGTACCTGCTTTTCTGGTGTTTGAGTCAGAGGGATGCTAGGAGCAAGTTTTGTTGGACAACATCCAGTCCAAAGAGCTGAGCTGAGTGTTTCTCATGCAACAGTGAGTTGCCAATGCAGAACAAAGTGTAGCTGAGCAAGGGCGTCAAGCGCACGTGCTCTTATGACAAGCAAAGCAAATAGAGGAGCATTGTGTGCCAAGTATGATGGCCCTTGGCCAAGAGGCTGGGCTTGCGTGCGTGTCGGTGCCTGCCTGCCAGGTGTGGGTGGGGCACTTCGTGTCTGGCATTGTCCATAACTACACTGAACTACATGCCTTTCTGGGTTCTTTTGCTACTACAGGAATGCAAGTGCTTTGCAAGTATCTTACGTGCTCCTTGTGCAGACACAAGCGGTCATTCAATTTACATACTTACATGTCGTACACAGGATAAAAAGAGCAAAAAGGATAAGAAGAAGAAGAAGAAGGGATCCTCCAGCGGCTCTTCCAGCGGCTCTTCCAGCTCAGACTGATAAATGGATCTGGGTATGAGTTGATTGCATATTTGCCGATGAACGGTCAGCAGCATTTGCATATGGCATGCATGAGCATGTGTGTAGCTCGTTGATAGCCCTCCAAAAATACGCGTGCTTTTCCAGCTCCAATAATGTATGACCTTGTTCATGTACGCAAAGCGCATAGAGGAGGGAAAAAGACTCCACAGTATATTCCACACAACCTGGATTGTGACCAGACAACATTGGACCAGGCTCGTGATTTGTAAGAGTACTGCTATGCGTGTGATTAATTGACTTCTGGCAGCTCAGAAATATGAAGTGGGGAAAGCAGCATTGTTAATATGAGTGTTTCTTGTGGGTTGATTGTGTTCCGTTGAGCAAGGCTGCTTAGAAATCAAGAGCCATTTGATTCTCAACCAACCAACTGTCTAATGTTGAATGACCTCATGGTTAAGGATCACCGTGAATTGAGCTAAGGATTACCGTGAGTTTTTGTGAAAATCCTGAACTGGGGGTCGTGGTTGGTTGTTGTAAATAGTGTAAGCAAGCGTTGTCTGTTGCAAAGAAGGCAAGTTACAAGGGGGGCGTGCGAAACAAGTTGCCTGTATGCCCTCTGCTGCAGACTGTGTTCCTAGTCCTCCTCATTCTGAGCAAGCCCCTAGGAGGCATGTGTGGAGGCAGGCCGTGATCAGGCCGTGTGGTTTACTTCACCCCAAATCCCAGCACTCCTGCTCTCACCAGACGCGGTGGTGTCCTGCAGGCTAAACAAGTGCTATGTTGAGGATGATGGCAATGGCCAAATCTGTTAGAACTTCAGCCTGGATTTGCAGTTGTATCCTCTCTGCTTGGCATCCTGAATTCTAGGCTCTCCGTTTATTTTCCTTCTGTGGTACTCCTGTTCTGTGGTATTTTTCTGGACCCTTTTATTGCTGTAATGTTTTGTCAAGTGACGCCCAGTCATAACAGCGACAAATCGTGTGATATGCAGTTTAGCTGGTCGACAGTTGAGAATTTCTGTGTGTCTTGATCGATCATCTGGATGTGCCAGTTATGTCAAATACCTTATTTTCTAAATTGACAACTAGGTAATTGATTGACAACATGTTAGCACCCTAAGAGGTACCATTGATGGGGATCCTTAAGAGACCCTGTACCGTGTAAGTTTTTTGATTCTATTTGATTGCTTAGTCATATTAACGTGTAACACAATGAGACCGAGGATGTCTGAGTAAACGGTCCCAGCTCCAGGAATGGACAGCGGTGTGGCAGCAACTCAAAAGTCAGTAGCACTAGCAGAGATAAGAGGTGTGTAAACAGGCTAACCATCATTCAAAAAGTGCAATTATTAGGCTGCGTATGGGAACAGCTTAAAAAAAAGTAATCGAGGAGTTTGGTAGTAAGTTCGTAAAATGTAGGGTTTGTACAGCCCATGTTCATGCTAAAAATTACTGGCAAGTGACAATTGAGCAGAAGCGTAGACAAAAAGTGTGTGCCTGATAAGCATGAAACACACGAAAGGCTATGATGTAATGAAGCAGGGCGAGTCTAAAAGTGTATTTCAAACACAAGGACACACACACATACATACGTACAAGTTTGAACAGAGAGCGCACAGGCATGAAGACAGAGAAGTGGTCGAAGCATTAGGGACCACAGCAATGCAAAGAACTCGCTCGCTCTTCTGCTGGATGGTTTTTCCACTTTGGAGCCTTTTTCCAATCTGACCCAAATCTAAATCTAAACCTAGATCTAATGGTAAGGTGCGGTAAGGTAAGGTAGAAAAAGACAAGGTAAGGTTACATCGCTGTACATGCCGCAGGGCATCTGAACGAAAATTGATTAAAAGCCTGCAACTAAAAACCTCATAAAAACCTGAAAGTTTGTTGGTGAGAAAGGAGCTTGTCTGAGAGAGCGTCTGTAAACCCACCCCCCATCTAGGGTAGGGATAAGAACCCGACATGTTTCAAAAGAATCCGGAGTTTGAAGGGAAAGTGTGTATGGAAAGAGAAAGCGGACCGAGAGAAAGTAGAAACAGAAAAGAAGACTGTCTGTCCATAAGGAGTGCGACGGAAAATAAAGAGTTTTAAGAGAAAGTGTCTGCTTAAAGCGGACCGAGAAAGCAGAAAGCAGAATACTAACAGGAAAAAGTACGAATTAAAAAAGAACCATTTGTCTAACATGTGTGTCTGTGTGCATGAAACTGTCGGTGAGTAGTGCTGTATGAGAGGCTGAGAGAGCCTCATGAAAGGAGTGCCAAGAAAACAAAGTTTTAGATATAAATTTCACAAACTCCCACAGTACGTTGAAGCTGTTACTTTGCCAGCGGTGACGGAAAGGAGGAATGAAGTGTATGCACTCCCTGGCAAGTGCATTTAGTTTGGACACTGTGTTCATAGGACTAGCGTGCTTGAAAGAATTACTCCCCCACATCTCTAGCTACCATCTACCAAGATTTAGTTTCAATTTTCGACACTGGTTGACTTTGTTTCACCAGACAATTGCCATCAGCCAGAGTCTCGGGCTGTACGCCATCCTTGTAACCCCTACCATCTACCAAGAAGATAGCTGCTGATGGTTTTTTACACAAATCAATGTCATCATTCCTGCAAGTATTGCAAGGCAAGCAATGCTTGTAGCATTGCTCCTTGAAGTCCAAGCTTCAAGTTCGAGCTTTGAAACACTGAGGCTAAACACAAACCAATCCTAGCAGTCGCACTTCTTGACTGAAGGCTTATTTTTGTAAACCTTGTTAAGACAAATTAAGGAAGTTTTTAGTTTTTCGGATTTTAGTGGAAATTGGCATACTGACTGCTAGCCCTTTCGTAAGAAATAATACTAAAAATATTTGCTAAAAATAAGTATTGTTGTTTCAAGTCAAGGAGTAATGTCATGTCCATGCATCAACATGGTGTGAACTGAACACAAACATGGGCACGTGGGCACCTGTGGAATGCAAGTTGTTAGAAAGAGTGATCAAGGAAGACTATCACAAACAGCTATTAATCGTCCTACTGAGGAACAATGTACAGCATATTCACCTTCCAGCACAGGTACAACGAAAACATGGAATTAAGAGACTACTTTTGTAAAAGGTCTTCTTTACCAAAGTAGTGAGGAAAACCAAAACATCATCTTGTCGTTCGCTTGGGATACCTCCCGTGTTTTTTTAGTTTTGGTGTCTTCTTCTTGCCTTTGCCGCCATCAGCAGGAGGGCTGCGTGCATGTGCATTTGCATAAAATACGAGTGAGTGTTTATGAAGTTTGTGTGCACTGTGGATGCTTGCCATCATTTGTAGGTGGACACAGCGCATTGCAGGCAATCTACGCAGGCAATCTATAAAGATGAAAATGCTATGATCTCTAGGTTGCAAGGAGCATGCAAATGAAGTCCCCCCAAATCACCTACGGCCGTACATCCCAGCATCTTCGTCTCCTTGTCCACCTGAAGCAGCACAAAGACAAGAACCAAGTAAGTGCTATTTTCAATTATATGAGATGGTGCAAAGAGCTAGTCAACATTTTTGTTATGTGTTGTGTTGCTGTCCTACAAAGTAGAAGCAATGATCACTCTCTGTCTATTAGTTCACAGAAACAGTGTTGATTTAGCTCTACTTTGAACTCCTTGATTGCACAAGAGGCAGATACCAAAGCCCTAGACATCTACTCACAACAGCGTCTAGCATACACACATTTGTAAACACAAACCTACGCGTACTCATGCACATCTACACACACGTCCATACACAAGAAGGTACTTGTGATACGCTCTCTGAGAGACAGCATGTACAGGACTGACCCTTTTGCTACTTATTACATCCATTCCGTCAGAGTATCACATGCATGCCTGACAACCCAGGTATTTAAAGTACAGGAATGTACTAGGAGCGACGAAGAGAAAACACATCGTCACTACAGTTTAGGGTTTTGGGACACATTTGTGTATCAGCTTCATGTGTAGCTCCTGCACGTGAGATTGAGACATTATCTGCCAATCTGAATGTACCACCGTACAGATGACATGTGCTGCCAGGAAAAGACTTGCACGTGCACAGAGTGACTTGACGACACACTACATGACTGATCTGGAGATTTCATGATCACTTGCTGCATGTAACTCCCTTGCCACTATAATATACCTGATACCATGCATATTTGAGATCACCAATAAGAAAGGAGCTTCATGCACACTCACAGAACTTACCGGCAGGTAGCCCTCCTTGCTGCTGCATTTCAGCGACAGTTGAGGCTGCGTTTGGTGAGTTTGAGGGGGGCTGGAGCGTCCAGAGGCAGCAGTCCTCGCCTTTCAAGCCAGCAAGGAGCTGCTGCTGGTGGAACTGCAGGTGTAATAGGCATGCAGCCCGGATGATTTCTAAACCACGGCTCCCATTAGTGAAGACCCTTCCTTGCTCCCCACTGATCACTGATCACTGATCCCTCCACCACTGATCACTCCCACTGATCCCACCACTCATCACTGATCACTCCACCACTGATCACTCCCCACTGATCCCTCCCCTTTTTCCTCATGCGTTGAAGAAGGTTTACGGTACCCAGTGACTCAGTGCCTTTTGCGCTACACATGAGGGTACATGTTTTTACTGCTTGCGTGTGTCAGCCTTTTACAAAGGCGTCCATCGCATATATGATCACAGTGTAAATGATGGATGAGAAGCGAAGGGAAAATCTGGAAGATGCACACAGGAGAATGAGGGAGACACACTGCAGCCAACCTGCATAGAGTGCAAGGTTTAACGTGTAATTACTGTACCGAAGTTTGTAGGAACTGTAAGGTGGTATCTCAGCCTACAAAGTTGCAGGAAGGCGACAATCCAGAAGCACTGTTTGTGGTGTGTGTGTGTGTTTGTGTGTGTATATGTGTTCGTTTCTCATGCACAGACTGGTTTTGCACTTGAGTTCAGTATGTCTGCTCCCACATTGACAGGCAATCATCTCCTTGCACCAGGCAGGAGTCATTTTACCTTGTAACCTTACATCTTTGCATGTCAACGCATTAAATATGCGTGGAGCAACTGCAGCCCCCTCTCAGCCCAACAACAGCCTACCCATGGTCCGCAATACTTTTCCGTCTACGGGACATAAACCCACTAGCCTCAACCTCTTCCTCATTTTCCTCCCAGCAGCATCTCGCTTTCATCCTCTGCAACAGTTAGTTGCTCACAGACAAGTGCAGCTGCTGTCAAACTCAGCCTGGCGCCCAGCCTACCGAACATGAACTTCCACAGCACTTTCCCGCCTGCACCACCTTGAAGCAGTTGATGCGCGCAGGTGCGTGTAAAGACAGGACCGGCTCCTTGAAGGCAGAGCCTCCAAACGCTGCGCCTGTGTGAGTTTGCATGTTTGTATTTAGGTATGTGTGTATGTGTGTGCGAGAGTATGGCAGTATGGTGAGCTCGCACCTAAGCAATCAGGTCCTATGTCTTGGACGAGTTGGTGCAGCAGCTATCAAGTATATACCCAGTTGCACCCAAAAACAACATATATTACCTCAGGCCCTACATCTTGGAATGAGTTGGTGAAGCAACCATCACTTACACCTGCTTGCCAACTGTACCAAATTACAGACCTGCAGTCCTGATGTCGTGGATGGTAATGGTAGAGCCAAAGCCCACGGCAAGCTTCCATTCGTCCAGCTGCACCCCACAGCAGCCTCCTCCTGCTTCGTCTTGACCACTATCACTCTCAGCTCCTTGCCTGGATTCGACCTCGCCTCCTGTGAGCATTGCAATTCACACACACACATAGTGTTGTTGGCTGAGCAGCTCCTGACTGACTCTTCATTGTGGCTTCCAGACGAGTAAGCCAGTTGGAATGCAGTTGTTGACTCAAGTTGGAATGCAGTTGTTCACTTTGCAGCTTGTGTGAACCTTAGAGTGCTGAATTCAGTCGTCACATTTCCACACCACGCCCGCTCATCTTTGCATCCCTTGAAACAGGCAAGTGTCATCCTTACAGGATATGGTGACGAATGTTTCGAAGCGAAAGGGGCTCAACTATATCCAGCAATGCTTAAAACCTGGCCTCTTCATGTCCTACAGCTTAAACGAGCCAAGCAGGCACACAAAACATGCGGACCTTTCTCTGAATGATCTATTCTTATTACTGAGCACACCCATTCCATGCCACTTCTTGTGACACATTCATGCAACACATACACAATGCCCTCTTTCCATTCACCCCCCAAGTTGCCACAGGCGTCAGTCTGGCCATTGTTAGAATCGTCACCCCCATACCCATTTGGCTCCACAGACATGGGAGTCCAAACACACTCCTGCCACCAAAGCCAACATTACTGCGCCTGTCCTTGTTCGTGTTCAAGAAACCAAATCTTCTCTGGCAACACTACTTCAGACCGAACCCACCATTGCCAACACCGTCAGCCTGGTCTTCCTCGTTGCCAAACACACACCCTGCCCCACCGTGACTGGCACTGCTGGCTGCACGCATTGCAGCAGCAGCAGGTGGCGACGACGGCTGTGGGTGCCGTGGTGAGAGGTGCTTGCGTTTGAGGCAGCCCACAGACTGCTGTGTTCGTGAGTCCCAGAGCACTACCTCACTGTCACGGCCTGCACATGTTTCACATGTACATGTGCGTATGTGTGTGTGTTCGTGTGTGTGTGTGTTCGTGTGTGTGTGTGTGTGTGTGTGTTTGTGCGTGTGTATGTGAGTGTACGCATGTATGTTTGTGTGTATGAGAACATGTGTTGCTTTGCGGGAAGAGTGCGCACATTATGTGGAAGCTGGTCAATTGCCGCAGCACACTTCAAGGTCATGACAGCGCTGCGGGTGACCGTGTAAGGTCTCTAAACCAGGCCCTCACTCCACCTGGTCAATCCATCACATCACCTCACTTGGCTGCATTTGCTTGCATGTGTACTTTTGCACATGCACGCTCTGTAGGGGACGTATGTCACACACACTCTATGTCATACTCTATGTCACACACACTCTATGTCATACGCCTTAGCGGCCAGATATCACAATGGGCTCGCAAGACACCCACAGCAAGCATGAAACATTGTCAAGAACACATACAAACACTTACATACACGCACAGCACACAAACAATTACTCACCCAGGCATGCACAACCACTGCAGGGGCTCCCGTTGTCTGATAAATTACACCGGTATTACGTTTCTTACATTATATTTAAAGTTCAACATCAAATTTCAGTGCAGCGCAACCCACCTGCAGCCAGGAGGCTTCCGTTGTATGCACACACAGAGAAGGGTGTTCGGGGACCATCCCACACACCCAATTGGTGATAGTCCAGATCATCATCGTTTTGGTGGAGTGCCTGCTATGCACACAAATGAAGAGGAACAAGAAAATGTATTTTGGTGGGGTGTGGAGCAATGAACAACACATACACGCACGCACAAGTACACGCACACGCACAAGCATATGCGTTAGCACATTCCCACATACACACAAGCACACACCTATATCCGCTTGAAGCAGTTACCTTGCTACCCACATACAAACACACACACATATACACAAACATGTACTTCCTTACATACCAGGCTGGCCGCACTGCCCTCAAAGGTGTGCAGCAAGGTAGCCGCCTCAAGGTCCCACATCTGCACGCCCGCCCTGCCAGTGGATACCAAGTAGCCTGCAAGCCATCAACAGAGTAGGTAGCCACACAGTGACATCCTACAAATGCACACCCCCTTCCCACAACTTGCAGTTAATACCTACACACATCACGCGCAGGCACACACACACACACAAATGCACACACACACAAGCACGGGCACATACACACAAACGCACACACACAAGCACAGGCATGCACAAGCACACACACACACACGCACGCACACACAAACGCACATACATGCAGCAACTCACGCGAAGTGTAGAGGCCAGCACACCGTAACAACTGATCACATGGCACACTGCATCTGTTACGAGACGACAATGCATACACAAATGTACAAATACCCATTTGTTCCATCCTGAATGCGGATCATCATCCCAGAACTGATGGATTGGTATCAAGGTTTGGGACAACTCGGTGCAATGGAAATTATTGTTACAGAGCAACCTGTACAGACATCGAGCAGCTGACCTGATCCGTCCTGAGTGGCAAGGCCCAGGACTGGAGCATCGGCATCGAGGTCAATTGGTATGGGTGAGCCTACAAATAAATTGAGGCAAGGGGTGCGTTGCATGAGCAGGAGGTTTGGACTGCGGGAGGTTGCATGAGCGGGAGGTTTGGACTGCACGCCCTTTCTGAGGCCCCTGAAGATGTCAGCACTTTGTGCATGAGCAATGGCAACAGTGCGTCCATTTCAGGGGGTCAATCGGATTACGAGCGAGCCTGCCGCCAATGCAAGGCATGCAGTGCTTTGTGTTGGTAGAAAGTGCCGTGGCATCCTTAGGGAAGCAAGCCAAGACTCTGTGTATAGAGTCTTCATATCAAAGGAAGCAGCAAAGTTGGATGCTAGCTTATCAGGAACGAAATCTGCAAGCATCGCAATACTACACGCAATTGAAAGAGCTGTTACATCTATCAATCAGCAAGGCTCATAGCTATGCTTGGCCAAAACCATACACCCACACCCACACCTACACCCACACACCTGTGCTGACATCCCACAGCCGTATGTGCCCATCCGCATCACAGGACGTCACAGGTATTCCTCCCTGTGTGATGGCAACGCCTGCAATATGGCGAGTGTGTGTATATACGTGTATGTGTGTATGTATGTGTGAGTGAGTGTGTGTGTGTGTGAGAAAGGGGGGGGGAGGTACTACCATCATGAATCCATCATAGTCGGTAGGCCCACAAATGTGGCACCTCCCACCCTCCTAGTGCTTGCTGCTCATTGCTCACTTTCCGCACTGGTGCAGAACCATACGCAACATGCTAGACTTGCATGCACAAGCTGAGGCCCTGCCTGATTTGACATCATATAGCCACAGGGGTGGCCAAGAAACACACACACCATCACACATCAACTCACACATCCACACACACGTACATCCACACAGTGCATTGTTTGACCACATTTCAAATCACGTACGCAGGCAGTCAGGCATGCACGCACCAGAGATGGCAAATCCCACATGTATGCCCCCTGCTGGCCCCCTGCTAGGGCTGTGCGAGCCAACCCACTTTGGAGTCGTCAGGGGGGCCAGAGACCGCCTCAATTGCACATTGACAGTTTGAACTTGCACGCACCAGTGATGGCACCCTCATGCCCCCTTAGGGTGCGCCGGCACTTAAGGTCATCCATGGCCCACACTTTGACCACAGACTGCGAACAGCCTGACACAATGAGCTCCTCATTGTAAGCAGCAGCGGTTATTCTACCTGTGTGTGAGCCAGCACGTGCGGGTAGGAAAATGTGTCAACAAGAATGCACATGGCTTGCTAACCATGTTACGGGCAGGGAAGTTTTGAACTTTGAATTGCAGGCTACGCTTCTGGTCAACCTTTGTTATGCAGCCTCACAACATGAACTCCTTGTTTACAGCAGCAGCAGCAGCAGCAGCAGCAGCAGCACTTGTTCTGCATATGTGTGATCGAGCATGCATGGAGAAGCAAGATATGGATAAAAGGCTTGACGAACACCCACACCAACCCAACCTTGACATCCTCACCCCTCTCACATCCGTCCACGCGGACCCACACACAGAGTGCTCACCTGAATGCCCTGGCAACGAAGCAATGCGCCTGTGCCGCCCTTCTATGTGACTCCACAGTCGCAGGACAGACGCATCCGCACTCAGGATTTTGCCGTCGTCTAGTTGGAGGCACGTGGTGTCCGAAAAACCCACGCCCTCGGAAACCTTTTGTGCGTGTATGTGTGTGTGTGCGTGTGTGTTTGCGTGTGTGTGTGCATGCTCCTCTTACTAAGTTTAAGCCGTCCAGGCTCTAGCGTTTTCACACACACTATAAAGAATTGCCGTCAAAAGCAATAATTGAGCCGTTCGTAATTCAGGATGTGTAGAGGGCTACGTCACCTGTGCTTTTAGCCAGAAATCTGCCGAACTGCCTCCAACAGAGCTCATGCACACAACACCCAAAAACACACACACACACACCTGCACTTTTGCTTCCAGCCATCTTGCAGCTCGCAGGGCTGAGCGCCTGAGGACAGCAATAAGGAGCACAGCCCAGTAAGTGCTTCACATCATAGCCATAATCGTACAAATTACGCATCCTCACCACAAAGCAAGGAATGAAGAACAGCCACACGGAATTGAGTTCAGAATGTACAAGCAAATCCACTTACACATACACATATAATACGCGCGCACACACACACACTAAAAAATGCGAGGCAACACAGTCCAGGGACAACAGCAGACAATGTTTCTTGCGTATTGACGAAGATAAGAGCAGAGATAGAAAAGTAATGAGGACACGAAAGTAGGCAGGGACGTAGGCACATCACACACAGCGACACAGCGACACACAGCGACACACAATGCTGTAGCCAATGAGCACTGTATGCGTTTTTTTGTGTGTTATATTGACAGGCCCAAGGTAGCACGTACAATGCAGAATGCATACATGTGCGTGTGAAATGTAGAGTGTGGGCGCCTGTTCTACATGACCCCTCTCATGTGCAGTTAGTTCCCTGAACGTGCATCTACGTGCATGTATGTGGGTGGGTGGTTGACTATGCAGGGATTATTTACGTCTGTGTTCATGCAACCCGCGATGCACCTCTCACCTACAGATCCTTTTCAGCACGCTGGTGCTGCTGTTGGGGGCGGGCTCACAGCCCAGGACAGAGCGATGCTGTGCCTTCCACACAAGGTCAGTGCCGGCCAGTGCCCTAAGCCACCTGTATATTTTTATGAATGTAGATTTGTTCCTAATCGTAACAAACACAGAGGGGGGAGGAAAAGAAAATAAAGGGTGGTTCGTAAGTTTTTATGGAGGTGGATTTGCTGTCTGATCTGTGAATTGGTTTGTGGGCTGAGCGTATGTCAACCTGTAGTGAAGCAACAGGGAAATCAATGGTGCTGCTCTGCATCTGAAAGTGTGCCCTCAGACATTGAAGTCAGCACGCGCTCAACACAAGGGTCCCTCGAAGGACACTAACATCTTGCTGCTACACACGCAAATAAATCCAATACAGTCGCTGAAGCCGTGTGGTAACTTAAATCACTTTAGGAAGTGCGAAGCAACACATACCCAACACCACATCCCATATGCACACGCTAATTGTGTGCTACTTCCCTTTTGTTCACCCTCCCAGCCATGCCTACATCCTGAATGTCCAGCTGGCAAAAGATTGACTAGCTGCTAGCACACAGACCCTGCTCGGGTTGCCTTGCTGCTAGTACACAGACCATGCAAGCACGACACCGGGCACGCACTCAAGAAGCCTACCTGTTCACCCTCCCAGCCATGCACACATCCCTAACGTTCAGCTGGCACAGGATTTGCATCCAGCAAGCCTCTGGCAGGTTGATCTCCTTGTCTTCTTCCTGCTGTTGTTGTTGCTGCTGCTGCTGCTGGTGCTGCTGGTGCTGCTGCTGGTGCAGCGGCTGCTTTTGCTGGTCGACCACTTCCCCGTCCAGTTCAAGCTGTACGTAAAGTTGTGAACAAAATTGGCGTGGTGACTTGGAGAAAAGATATGGCAGGTGAGAACCCTAAATCCGCAGGAGTACTCTTCATCAATACGTGCATGCGCTGCCGCTTAACCCTCTAGCCTTCTTTCTTTCGGCCCACTTAATTTCTTTGTTGTAGGCACGCTCTGCGTTCTGAAGAGTGAGGCTTGTGTAGGTGACGGCCGTGTGCTTACGTTTTTAGGGTGTACCCTTTCTGCCACGCATTACACGCTTGTTGGTCAGGTTTGAGAC
>Ga0307942_1000456_pt1:0-10000 | contig 28302 bp, 29 predicted proteins | sample OrgLakmetagen175_FD_201846 | JGI IMG/M metagenome (GOLD analysis project Ga0307942, IMG submission 201846) | Saline water microbial communities from Organic Lake, Antarctica - #175 | ecosystem: Environmental > Aquatic > Non-marine Saline and Alkaline > Saline | place: Antarctica: Organic... | reverse complement strand
ACAAATCAAAGTGTGTTGTCTGGCTGTAATGCAGCAGCACCTACCGCACGCAAGACCACTGTTTCAATTGCACGTCCCGGTATCCAGAACGATGGTGCGAGGACAAATTAAAGTGTGTTGTCTGGCTTGTAACGCAGCAGCACCTGCCACATGCAAGACCACTGTTTCTTGTTTCAATTGCACGTACCGGAATGGTGGTGCGAGGAGGAATCACAAGAGGAAGATGATGAAGTTGCTGAAGGGGGAGTGGCAGACTGCTGAGACGAATCTGAGGAGGGTGGCTGGCTAGGAATGGGTGGGTGGGAGAAGGAGGGAGGAAGCTGGCCAGGGTGGAAGGACTCCTGATCTTGCTCTGGTTGTGAGAGTTGGCCTTGTTGCTGCCTCTGTTGCCATTGTTGATGCTGCACCTGTTGCCCCTGATGGCGTGTGTCCTTGTACGCCTGCTGTAGCTTCTTGTGCTCCTGCACGCAAACAAGCGCCCGCGTGTTCGTCACGTTGTTACCGTGAATCCTGGTCAGTTCTGTGCCATTTAACCTAGGCCCAGGGCACGCTGTAATCTTAGTGAGCTGTTTGCCAGTGTTGAGGCCACTCCCCGTACAAGGAAAAGGGGGCATTTGGTACTCGTATTCGTACCAAACTTCTTTGATAATGCACTTGTGTACCATGTTATGTGTGGAGGTGTGAGTGCTCAGCCTCACAGCAATTCATTGCAGTCTTCATCACTTCATGGTGTCGTCACGCATACACACTTCTTCCATTGCGTAAACTTCATACCGTGCCATGTTTCAGTGCTCAGCCTCACAGCAATTCATTGCAGTCTTCATCACTTCATGGTGTCGTCACGCATACACACTTCTTCCGTAGCATGCACTTCACACCGTGCCATGTTTCAGTGCTCAGCCTCACAGCAATTCATTGCAGTCTTCATCACTTCATGGTGCCGTCACGCATACACACTTCTTCCGTAGCATGCACTTCATACTGTGCCATGTTTCCGTGCTCAGCCTCACAGCAAACTGTTGCATCATTCACCTGCTCATGGTAACGTCGCGCAGACCGCTCCCACTGCTGTTGCATACCCACATTGCCCAAACTGGATCCAGGCATAGTTTTGCTGTGAGCAGGGATGCAAATAGTGCAGGTGAAGTAAGTACGCAGCAGGTGCAGGGCTGCTGTTGCACGCCCACATCGCCCAGATCGGATCTAGGCATACTTTCACTGTGTGCAGGGTACACAGTTTTTTTTTGTCGCAACAGGTGGTGTGCAGGGTTTACACGGTTTGCAGCCAAGGGAATCGCAGGGATATCTTTCAAGATGTTGGCACGTCACAAGACAGTAAACTGCTCTCCCACTCGGCTACGAGCTGGACTATCACCGATATCACGATAGACAGAGTCTGTGACACACCATCCACGTGATATAGGACGTAAAGAATGCCGGCGCTTGCGTCGTATTCTGTATGATTGCTCATTCTTCATGAACCAACCTCTGACCTCTGACCCTGACCTGTGCGAAGCGCCACTGCAGAGCCAATGCTACCCCATTTGGGGTATAGGGCAGCAGGTAACTCCCATAATACTGGTACATCACGAAACAGCATACAGTGCAGTACACCCGACTGTATGAAGAAGAAAAAAGAAAAAACTACGCAAGTGAAAACCACTCCCCCCATAATTAAGTACACTTACGTCATGTCCCTGAGGCAAAAAAAAGCACACGCCATTTTTTGCCGGCTATAGCTTTATCAACACGCATGCACATACGCATGCATGCACACTTCACCGCCCCAAGCAAACCATACCTGGCGAGGACGAGGGGTGCCTGGTAGGCTCCTTGCTGCATTCTCTTGCCCTGCTTGCTTGATGACAGCACGGCCTGCCAGCTGGGATGCGCTGCATCATCTTCGCTCCCACCCCCACTCCCACCACCCCAGTCCCCACATTCACCGCCAGCCCCAGGAACACCACCACTGTAAGTGCTATAGCCCTGGTGGCCACTACGCTCGCGCTCCCACACGGACGGCCACAGAGAGCCACCTGCAGCCAGAACATAGTAAAGGCATGATGGGCACACGGTGTGTGTGTGCGTGCGTGTGTGTGTGTGTGTGTGTGTGTGTGTGTGTGTGTGTGTGTGTGTGTGTGTGTGTGTGTGTAAGTCTGAAGGCATTTGGGTTGGATACCCACAATCAAAAACACCTCAAGAGAGGACCGAATGGGTCAACTTCAGGGGCGATGCAGCACAAGTAGCAATGTCTAGAATCCGACTTACATGTATCACTAAAGTGCGTTTGGAGAGAGCTGTGAAAAATCCCAAGGAGATTTGAAGGGAATCTGCATGCAGGCTGCTACAAGGAGTCACCCGCGACAAGATGCACGTGAAACATTGAATAGTACATTTAAGAAGCAAGTCAAAAACTTCGTACGAATTTCCAAAAAAGTAGAAGGGAATTCCCAATTGGTTTGCAAAGATGAGACCAATTCTGAGTAAGTAAACCACGACCAAAAAAGTTAGACTTTACATCTGTACACACCTTTGTGAGCAAGAGAATTTGTGAAAGAATCCATGAAGAATTTGTGCACACCTTTGTGAGCATCAGGTAAATTGCAAAGACTGAATGTCACATGCAGAGGAGCGTTAAATGCAAACATTAAATGTCAAATGCAAACGCTGAATGTCAAATGCAAACGTTGAATGTCAATGCAAACGCTGAATGTCAAATGCAGAGGAACAAAGGCATCAATTCAACATCCTGCACTGAAACAAGTCAGCAACAAAACAGAAAGCGCAGGAGTGCCTGGTGCAATACTGAGGGCTGGATTCAATACCCTGTGGGAGCAAGCAGCTGGAAATCACCTTGGCTAGGGTTGGCCAGAACCGTATATGTACATTGTATATGACCGTATATCGTATATTTGGTGGTTTCCCTGCCAAAAATACTGTAAATATACTGTATGTATATAGTTACGGCCAACCCTAACCTTGGCCTTCATGGTACATTGCAACATGGTGTGCAGGTCAGTAGGTACTTGGCAGCAAGCATCACTATTGAGAATGGGTAGGAGCAAGGAATAGCAGATTGGTTAGCGAAAGGGAACAATTGAGAATACGAGGAATAGCAGATTGGCAAGCGAAAAGGAACAATGGCAGATTGGCAAGCGAAAGGGAACTATTGAGAATGGGTAGGAGCAAGGAATAGCAGATTGGTAAGCAAAAGGGAACAATTGAGAATACGAGGAATAGCAGATTGGCAAGCGAAAAGGAACAATAGCAGATTGGCAAGCGAAAGGGAACTATTGAGAATGGGTAGGAGCAAGGAATAGCAGATTGGTAAGCAAAAGGTAAAGGGAAGAGAGCACACGTGTGAGCCAAAGCCAAGGAGAGATGCCTTAATCATAGAAGTTGAAACCTTTTTTGTAGCAGTAGTAGTTGATATAACCATGGTAGTCTTAAGATGACTTTGGAATCCATCCATAGTCATGGGTGATTGGCAATGACCTATTGCACTTCCGCACCGAGTTGTGAAGTACCAATCTTGAAACATGCAGTAACAAGCCAGGGGCGTGATATAGGTTCAAACAGGAGCACACATGCGAGCCATGGTGCATGAGGTAACGGGACAGAAAGCAGGAGGAAAATGGGCACACTCATAGGGTGGCAAAGGATGGAATTGGTGGGAGTCGCAAATTGTTCGGGCTGAGAGGAGAGGGGTTGCAGATTGGGGAGCACCGAATAGGGAGCAAGGAGCAGGAGAAGAGTATTTGGGAGCATGAATTGAGATGGCAGTAGCAGGGGGAGTGTGTTGGGAACACAAGCTGAAACGGCAGGGAGCAGGGTAAGCGTGTTTTAGAGCATGAGTTATAATGGCAAGGAGCATGGGGAGCAGTGCGCTCAGCAAGAAGGCAAGTGGGAGGATCAAAGGATTATAAACGTAAGGAGCTGAGAGAGCAACAAAAGCACTGGCTAAAGGGTTGGGACGGCAATAAGGGAGGCAGGGGGAGGCAAAGGGAACAAAGGAAGCAGCGTGTTCAATGGTGTAGGGAGCAAGGGAGAAATGTTGAGCACATGCGTGTGGAGTAGCACAGGTCGGGACAAAAAAGAAGGGGGAGGTGCGTATCCATACCCACACAATCGCACCCACACCCATGTGCTAGTTCATCCACCCCTATCCCCACACCATAACGACACCACACGCATTTTGGCATCCAGACTACACCACACACACACACACACTCACACACACACACATTCATCCACCCCTACCCCCACACCATAACGGCACCACACGCATTTTGGCACCTGAACTACAACACACACATCCACACACTTTGGGTGGCGGTCAGAGGGGCCACATCAGAGGAGCCACGTCCAGTGCCTTCCAGACGTGCGCCCACATCAGCCTCAACACCCCCTCCCTCCCCATCCTTTGCGCCCTGCTGCGTGCCAGCAGTGCTGGCTTCTAGAGCCTGCAGGCGGCTGGCAGCCCAGGCTGTATCCTGAGAGGGTGCACATGCCAGATCTACAGCAGGCATCCTTTGCTTCGCCTCCCAAGCCAGTTGCACCTGAGGACAGGTGTCAGTAAGCAAAGGCATGCTGCGTTTTGTGTCGTGTGTGCGTGTATGCACCTGTGCGTGTTGTGTGCGCATGCTCCCTAACATAATGGCAAGCCATAAATTGCAGGTATTTGATACACGTTGGTTTTGATATTCCATGCCTTGTGTTGCAGGGACATCCTTACCCTGAGTGCGAGCAGCATTAGAGCTAGGACTGCACCCCCCACGACATCAACGCATGTTGCAGGCTTTGTGGCACTGCATCCATTGGCGAGCACGAATGCATGGCCCCCCCACAGTTCTCGCACTCATGTCAGGCAATTCTACATGCATGCATGCTGTAAGTCATCTGCGGTCTCCAAGCCATGGTAGGCAAGCCAGATCAATACAGGCCAATGCACAGAGCGACACAGGCCAACACCTCAATCCAGGTCAATCCCTCTGTTAGTGCCAACACGCACAGCAGGCCGTTTATCCTTCAGTCAACACGTGCACGCAGCAGGCCACTTGTGCTTCCAGTGAAGCAAGTATAACAGACCAGTTTAACACACGCACAGCAGGCCCTTGCTTTGCGTCAGGATTCACTTTCCCCTCCTTTGCCACAAAGCCACAAAACAAAGTAGTCCTCATTCCCACTATCTCTTACCTAGAGATTTACAGTGCTCTACTTAAGTAGATGGAGTTTTTTCCTCAATGAACGTGAACAGTGGAATCCATTGTCTGCGCAGATATTCCCTCTGCACAAAGTCAAGTCCACACCTGCCTGCTGTCATGGCTGCTGTAGCAGATGCTTGCTAGCGGAGGAGGTAGAGGGTCGCAATCACATCACTGGACATTGGTGCCGCTTACGTGGCTCTCACTTGCAAAGAGCCTGCTACGGTCAGTTTATCAGTCACTGCTAAAACCGCACCTGCTGCTGGTAGTGGCGTTGCCTACTGGTGTGGTGGGGTTGCGTGTGGGCCTCTGATGACGTAGAACGTTGCTGTTGTTGCTGCTTCTGTTGCTGGTCTTGCTGCTGTTGTTGCTGCTGTTGTTGCTGCTGCTGCTGTTGTTCCTGCTGCTGCTGCTGCTGCTGCTGGTGTTGCTGCTGCTGCTGCTGCTCTTGTTCCTGCTGCTGCTGCTGCTGCTGCTGCTGCTGCTGTTGCATTTGCTGCCATTCCCAGGCCTGCTCCTCCTGGCGCCTCAGCTGCTGCTTCAACCTGTGACTCTCCATCTGCTGCTGGGCCTTGAGCCATGTCACCTCCTCTTCCAACGCCATGCTCTGTGTGTGCCGTGTGTGTACATGTATCGTGTGCGCATGTGTGTGTGGATGCTTCCAGCCAACCGGTGCAGGGTCATGACCCATGCCACTTCCTTGCTGCTTTAAAGTGCAGATGCAAAGCTGCATGCAAATAACAAAGATTGCGCTTTAATTGCATGCCTCAAGATCTTGAACAGGAGCCGCCCATAGCAAAGATCTGACACCAAACCTGACACCCCAGACCTGTTCACGTCCAGTGAACTTGTGTACAGCCTGCCCCCCCCCCCATCCTGAGTGTGCACTGTGCGGCAACAGCAGCCACTAATTCAGCCCCTGTTCAACTTTTTTTCATGCTTTGAGCGTTCACGCTCGGCCCTCTCTGTGTCACACCTGCTGCCGTGAACCGTGAAGCTGCTGCTGCAGCAGCAGCCAAGACTCCGCAGATCCTGCATCCATCCCCCAGCCTAAGTGGTGTGAGTACGGACTTCTGGGAGATTCGGATCGTGGGGAGTACAGTCGGCCTGGAGACCCTGGGCCTGTGAAGCATCAGTTGTGTGTGCGTGCGTGTGTGTGCGCGTGTGTGTGTGTGTGTGTGTGTGTGTGTGTGTGTGTGTGTGGATTGTTGCGTGGCGACTCAAGGATGGCACAAAGTGCCATAAGCAAAACATTTGAGAGCTTCAGTGTGTTCAGCGTGTCAACGCTTAATGGTAATTGGGTAGTATGTGTCGTTGAATAGTTTATGCCCTATGTCAAGGCACCATCGTGCACCTGTGATCCATTCCTCTGCGCCCGTACAAATACCCTCAACACCTAAACCTGCACTTGGGCTGCACCTCTGTACGTTTTGAGCACCATACACATGCATCCACAGCTGCCATGTTGGCCAAAACCATGCATATATATGGCGTATATACGGTATTTTTTGCAGGGATTCCATCAAATATACGGTCATATACAGCGTATATATACGGTTCTGGCCAACCCTACACATTTGCAAACCTGCACCTCCTCGAGCACGCTGCCTTCCCCTCATGTTGCCCTGCTCACATCACCCTGTTAACGAATTGCATTCACTGCTGTGGGATTTGTAAGCATCTGCTGAACTGCAAGCGGTGCAACCTCACAGTCTCTCGTACTCATGACTGGAGTGACTGGAGCAACCTCACACTCTCATATTTTGACTGGAGCAACCTCACACTCTCGTATTTATGACTGGAGTGACTAGAGCAACTGGCAAACCAGCGATGCTGTCTGCAATCCATAACTGGAAACATGAATCTGCACATAACAGGTGGAGCAGTGCTGCAGGAGCTAAAGCCAAACGCAAGGCAGAATAGCTACGGCGCTTTAAACCAAATTCAAATGCATCTGCACAGGATCTTGCGCGCATGCTTGACAGGCATGCTGAATTCCTGCATGATCTCTGCAAAAATGGTCTCAGTACCTCTGATTTTAATTAACTTACTACTCTGTGAGCCTGTAGCTAGGCTATCGGTATCGGCAATCATTCCTCACACACGGCGCTTGCATAGATCTGTGCTCACAGCAGTGATTGTGTAGAGCAACGCTTCCAGCAGTCTTGCCTCACACCTGCACAAGCTTTTGCGACGATGCTCTTAGCATCTGTACAATACAATACATTATGCTAATGCATAGAGCTATGCTCTCAGCCGTCTTGCCTCATACCTGCATGAACTTCCGCACGCGCCATCTGGTCGTAAAGAGCTCTCAACTCCTCTGAGTATGCCTCGCGCACAGCCAACAGTTGGGCTTGCATGCCTGCATGCAGCTCTGCCACCTGCGGCACGAAGCACAACACAAGATCTTCTTGGCATATTACCCAAAGGGCCGGGGTCCTTGAAACATGTAAGTTTCACGGCGCAAGCGACGAACATATAACTAGGGTTAGGGGCATTTGAAAGCAAGCAGGAGACAATTGCATGGTACCAGTGTCTTTTAGTCGATCATCATCATTTGAATGATACATTGAGCAGGAGCAGGCATTAAGCACAGCACGCTCAATTTGACCACTATCAGGATACTTGACAACATGTCGATGAGGGCTGCCACGTAAACCATAGACGCACATACCACCACCCTTGCTGAGAATTAAAATATATCACTACCTACCACCTTTACACATACAGCTCTAGTACACACATGCATCCACACATCCCACAGGCGCACATACCACCACCCCTTGCTCATAATTGATACAAGGGTTTAGTGTGGCGCACATACCACCCTCCTTGCTCAGAAAGAGAGCCTCCCACCTCACACAGGCGCACATACCACCTCCCTTGCTCACGAAAGGCAACCTGTGAACTCTCACCCTCTCACACATATAACTCTTGCACAAGGCCACACATTGGCTCCTACATATCTCCCGCGTTTGTGTGTCCCCAACTCTTGCGTCTGTGTGTCCCCCACTCATGCGTCTGTGTGTCCCCCACTCTTGCGTCTGTGTGTCCCCCATTCATGCGTCTGTGTCCTCCACTCATGCGTCTGTGTGCCCCCCACTCATGCGTCTGTGTGTCCCCCACTCATGCGTCTGTGTGTCCCCCACTCATGCTTCAAACATCAGATCCATTAAGCATTTACAACTCTGTGTGTGTGTGCATGGTTGCAAACCCTCACCCGGACATCTCTCGCTTGCGCGTGTGAGGGACCCCCTCAACTTCGCTCCACCATCACTCCACAATTCAATTTTTTTGACCATAAATCATAGAAAAACTCAGTGCAGTGCAGATGTGAAAATGCTCACCTGCACATCTCTGGCTTGTATCTGTGCTAAGCGAGCCCCACACTCCTGCTGCAGCATCTGCACTTTGCCTTCTAATGACTGTGACTTTGATTGGGCCAGTGCTTGGTCAGTGCCTGCCTGTGCTTGTGCTTCATGCAGCTGATACTGCAAGCTGTCTGCTCGATTGGTCTATGTATGTGAGTGTGAGCGTGAGTGTGTGTGAGTGTGTGTGTGTGAGTGAGTGTGCCTGTTAGTCAGCGCCTGCCTGCCTGTGCTTGTGCTTGTGCTTCATGCAGCTAATTCTGCAAGCTGTATGCTCGATTGGTCTGTGTACACGTGTGTGTGTATGTGTGTATGTGTGGGTGTGGGTGTGCATGTGCAGGCGTGTGTATTTGTTCTACATACTGAAACAAAAAAAGTGGCGTGTGCCTGAATGCGTGGGCTTGTATATAAGAGTGCATAGTGCGTAAATAATAAGAAAACTCGTACAACAGCACACACAGGTAGAAAGCCTATTTTAACTCAGACTAGCAGTTCAGAGCACTCAAATGCACAACATCCTGCGGTTTTTTGTTCAGCTGCTGACAGCATTCCTTGCTGGCAAGAAATGCACACAGAGATCCAAAACTAACACCCTCTTTTGCTCTCTCACTCTCTCTCTCTCTCTCTCTCTCTCTCTCTCTCTCTCTCTCTTACTATTTTACTCTTCTCCCTATTCCTAAAATCACGCACACAATGCACGTTTAAACACACACACACACACCTGCTGCGTTAAACTGAGCTGCAGCTGCTGGCAGTGCTCATTCAAAGCAGCAACCTGCTGGGCCACCGCCTTAGCCTGATCCTTTGCAGCTTTCATCTCTGAGCTCACGGCTTGACTGTGTGTAGCCTCCGCCTGGCTGCTGCTCTCCAGCTGCTGGTATGCCTCGTGCTTTTGTATGAGCTGCTGCCTGCGTGGGAGAGGCAGTCGCTGGTGAATGTGCTTGCATGCGTATGTGATCATTTGTGGTGTATACGCCTTGTATCTGTTCGTTAGCTGCTGGTATGACTGATGCTTTTAAATGAGCCGCAGCCTGTGGACAAGGTAGGACACGTGTACGTAAGGTAGGACAGCATGTGCACGTAATTGTGTGTGCACGTCCATATCCCAAACTGCCTGTGCATGATTTGGTCACATGTACACATGAACACATACTATGGCCATACATATATATAGATAGCGCAAGGTCATGGTATTCGTGGAGATTTATGTATGTGTGTGTGTATGTATGTATGTATGTATGTATGTATGTATGTATGTATGTATGTATGTATGTATGTATGTATGTATGTATGTATGTATGTATGTATGTATGTATGTATGTATGTATGCATGTATGTATGTATGTATGTATGTATGTATGTATGTATGTATGTATGTATGTATGTATGTATGTATGTATGTATGTATGTATGTATGTATGTATG
>Ga0307942_1000455_pt1 | contig 28306 bp, 25 predicted proteins | sample OrgLakmetagen175_FD_201846 | JGI IMG/M metagenome (GOLD analysis project Ga0307942, IMG submission 201846) | Saline water microbial communities from Organic Lake, Antarctica - #175 | ecosystem: Environmental > Aquatic > Non-marine Saline and Alkaline > Saline | place: Antarctica: Organic Lake... | reverse complement strand
GAGAGAGAGAGAGGGGGGGAGAGAGAGCGAGAGAGTGTGTGTACTTAAGTGTAGGACAGCAATTTGTGCTAAGCCAGTCACGCAAGTAGAGAGGAAGCAACGTACCTTTGCTTCTTTCTCCATGCTCTCTTTCTCTTTTTTCAACCTGCAGTTAAAGCAACAACGGTGCCTTGTGAATACAAAAGGCATGAAGCTTGTGTGTTTCTGGTGTGCAATGCTAGAAGTCTTCTCAGTCCTTCTGCAGCGCATTGTAAGAGGCATCTTGAGACGTAAGGCAGAAATGCAATTCTGAATCTTACAGTCCTATATAAACACACATGATTTCTCAATTTTATCATCACACCCACCTCTCATCCAAAATTTCCTCTGTCTTCATCTCTTTGTACTTTGGCTTGGTATACTGTGGTCCGAGATTCCCAGCTTTCTTTGCTGCCGCAATGCGCAGCATATTAGCCTTTGTGTCAGTCACCTGTAGCAATGCATTTGTTTTTGTGTGATGAAGGGCATGGTGTAATGCAGTGCGTAGTACCTTGGACTGTGTATCAAGCATGGACCTCCGCTAGGTACGCAGAAAGTCATGTTCTCTGTTTTCCTGTGTGTGTGTGTGCTCCGGTTGCTGTGTCAATAGACATCTGATCAAAAGGCACGGGAAAGCGACCGGCATCCTGACTAAGTCTACATCAATACTTGAAAGACCTTAGCTTAAGCATAATAGTCTTTCAGGACTATGTCCCAGCTCAAGATAGGGTGTGTGTGCTCCGGCAGAGAGGGTTTTGATGCACGATGCAGCACACACATACGCACATTTACAAAACACATCTAGACCTGGGCTTTTCAGTGAATGTGGGAGGTGTGTGTGCTCCGGCAGAGGAGCTTTTGATGCACGATGCAGCACACACATACGCACCTTAAAACCGGGCTTCTCAGTGAAAGCGGGAGGGGGTGCTGGCCTCACCCTCCCTCGTGCACTTTTGTGAGGCCACCTCTGCTCTGGTAGGAGCTCGTCATCTAGGGCCATGTCCAGAATGATGCGCTGCCGCCTCTCGATGGCCTGTATGTATGCATTTGTGGGGATGCAAATTGTATATACATGTTCAATTACGCGTGTGGATGACGTAACAGAACATGCCTTGGGGATAACATGCTGCCAATTGTATAATGGTGTGTGTAGTAATTGTTATATTAGTGTGCATGGGTGCAACGTCCAAGAAAACATGTTATTGCTGCCTGAGGGCTTGTTTGCATGCGCGATCCAACAGACACAGCTGTAGACGCGTGTATAAGTGCATTTGCTTGTTTGCAGAACATATTCACTTTCTTGAACATGCTGCCGCTCTTGTGAGTGTATGTGTGTTTGCTACCAATAGATAACATCAGCTGTAACAGCAGTTGCGGCTCGTCACGTGCCTTGGAGTTGTTTCATAGTTACTTTTTGCATCATGGACCTCCGAGAACCTGATACAGCTTGTGGTTCCTTTCCTTTCTGCTTGCCTTGCGCACTTTTTCCCAACAGCGGCGCATTTCAAACAATACTGTCACTTCTCGCTCCCTGCAAACACCTTTCTCTGCCGCACTCACCTTCTTCTCCTGGGCCTTTTGCTGATCGGCATCGCCCCCATTGCAATGAAACTCGTACGGCACCGTTGCACGGCGGCGGTTTAGGGCACGCAGCGTGGCCATGCGCTGCTCCCATTGCCTGAACACATGTTCCGTCACATGTGAGTGATTTGTAAGGCATGAGGAATGAATGCATTCAGGGAATGCACATGAACTGGGTAGGGGGTACCATAAGCACTGAGCCTACGCACGTGCATTCATGTTTCAACATGTGCGTGTCGATTCAGCGGCTGCTATTCAGCCAGAAGCGTAGGGGTCGTGAGAGGGCACGACTGAATTAGATGGTAAATTTACAGCAAATTTGACGGGGGACCACAGCAGCTGCCACTTGTGTGGCATGCACCTCACATGTGAAGCATGTCAAAGTCGGGCACAGCTTCAGACCACAGCAGCTGCCACTTGTGTGACATGCACCTCACTTACATGTGAAGCATGTCAAAGTCGGGCACAGCTCCCAAGGGCTTTGTGTCGTACTTCTGGTTCCAGATAGGGTCCACAGTTCGCAGCCGCTCTTTGTAAGACCTGCCCGGTGTGCAGCAGGTCAGCACGTGTGCGTGTGTGTACCCTTCTCATTCTCTCACCGAACAAGCCTGCCGAGCGGCACACGCGGAGGCACAAGGGGGAAAAAGGCCGATGCAAACTTTTTCCAGACATGTAAGCGGGATAGAATCAAGACTATCTGTAAATGGATCTGTGCATGAGTTGCTACAAGCATATTGCAGATGATGCACTCAATGCAATGGTGCAGCACTTCTTTTGCTTGACGTTGTTTTTCTTATCTTTTAAATATCAGTGCTTACGTGACTGCCGCGTCTTGCCGTTCCTTCATGTCCTTCTCCACGCGCTCACGTGCCATTGCACGAGCCTCCTCAGCCCGGGAACGTGCGTTAGCCCGCTTGCTCTCAAGGTCAAGCTGGAGGTGACAGGTTCAAGATGGAACACACGGTCGCTTATTACTAGTAGTGGGGCTGGCCAGAGCCGACACACTCAATATGCAGTATGCACAGCAGACATTGTACGTCCGCTGCAGCGAATTATCAGATTGCAATCATATGCGGTGCCCGCACCGCATATGTAGCAGCAAATCCTCGGGTCACAATCGTATGCAGTGCAGGCACTGCATACGCTTCTAGACCATTCTAGCTGTATATTTATGTATATGTATATGTATATGTATATGTATATGTATATGTGTATGTGTATGTGTATGTGTATGTGTATGTGTATGTGTATGTGTACATGTGGTACTGATGAGCTGGTGCTCAGCGCTTATCGACAATAATCAAAACGCAATTTCCTAATTCCTTTGCCTCAAGCCCAGGCTGACCAAAAAAATGCTTCTTAAATAGACCAAACAGCAACAGGGACAACTACGTGACACAACACCCCGCGCACCTGCATGAATTTAAACTTCTCCTGGTACACGGTCTTTGGTGGGGCTTTGGCCTTGAAAGGCATCTGCAACACAGCAATCAAGCAAATAATGTTGCTGCACCTTTTTTCTTGACCATAAATGTCAATTCAATGGTCACCACCTGCCAAGCATTTCAGATAGTGGGAAATCTACAATCTTTTTAAGGTGCATGTAGAAAAGAACTGGAAAGAGAATTGCTGGAGTACGTACCTGAAATCGGTTGGGGTTCTTTGCAAGTGCAGCCACTGCCTCTTTGATAGCTGCCCGTTGCTCGTCAGCAGCCTGAAAGCTGAACGGTTTTTCCATCAAACTGCGTTTGGGCCACGGCGTGTTTGTGCAAATGTTTCAGATGACAGGGATTTAAGACAAAATTTCCACTTTCTGACAAGACCCTGTAGCCTATGCCGTACAGCGATGATATTTTGCTGACAGATGTTCAGATGTTTGCTTACAGCCACCAGATTGCTCCAGCCTTTACTTTGCCTTTATTCCATGTCCTTGCATACCTTGTTAAACCTTTGTTAATGGCTCATAAGCACTTGAGTTTCTATTATGACAACACATTCACAGCAACACACGAGCCCTTACTTTGCAGCTCTCATTCCAATACCTCTGCACACACTTCCTTTCTGTCAACCTGCTGCACAAATCTCAGACCCTAGCCATTGCAAAGCATAGCTCTCATCCCAAAACCTCTGCACACACATCCTTTCTGTCAACCTGCTGCACAAATCTCAGACCCTAGCCATTGCAAAGCATAGCTCTCATCCCGAAACCTCTGCACACACAGCCTTCCTGTCAACCTGCTGCACAAATCTCAGACCCTAGTTATTGCAAAGCATAGCTCTCATCCCGATACCTCTGCACACACAGCCTTCTTGTTAATCTGCTGGCATTCAGTGCAAGATACTCTAATGTACAAGACTGCACTCACCCTGCTGGCTCTGACGCACTTAATTCCCGCTATCATGACGTTCATTCAAATTGAAGCATACCTGGCAACCGACTCATACAATCACAATACAGCGCTTACGCTCACCCTGACAGCTTTGAGACGCGGCCCTCCCACAATACAGCGCTTACGCTCACAATACAGCGCTTATGCTCACCCTGTCAGCTCTGAGACATGGCCCTCCCTGTTTACTAACTCATACAATCACAATACAGCGCTTACGCTCACCCTACAACTCATACAATCACAATACAGCGCTTACGCTCACCCTGTCAGCTCTGAGACGCGGCCCTCCCTGTTGATCTGTCGTGTCACCTCAGCCTCCAGCAGCATGCGGTCATACTTGGGTTCAGTCACATCCCTGTGACAAAAAGGGAGCATGAGTATGTGTGCGTATATGTGTGTGTGTGACAGTAATGAGTTCAACGCTGCACGTAGGGAAATTAATTGCCAACTGGTTCCTCACGTCTCTGCTTTTGTTGGAGATAGCTTTAGACGTGATATACGTCCAACGACAGTAAGCATGTTCGTCAAGCGTTTGAGATGGTGAGGGTCGTTGGAAGAGCTGAATGTAAGCAAAGCAGGAGAAAGGAAACTATTCTTGCATTTGAGTTTGTGAGGGTCGTTGCAAGAGCTGATTGTAAGCAAAGCGGGAGAAAGGCAACAATTCTTGCAAAGCATGTTCTGCACATGTTGCTCTAAAATAAAGGATCAGCTCACGATATTAGAGCAAAGTACTAGCCTCCTCCTAGAACAGCTAAAAACTTTCGACAGGCCAACGTATTCACCTTAGTTGTATTTTGTTTGTGAGATGGATTATTTACAATAACTAAAGAAATGAGTGGTATCACTTTGGAGTTTACGTGCTAGACACTGAACTCAGCAGTTTCCAATCCCATATCCCACTTACCTGGGTATGGGGTTGGCCTTGAAGCGGTAGCGCTTGGCGGCCTCTGCCTCCAGGCGCTTCATTTCTCTGCCCTGCTCTTCTTTGACCTATGGGCGCAAATTTCAATGAAACATAAATAGAAATATACAAAACAAAACGTACACATCCCCTTGACCAGACGTGCTAAAAACGCACATTCTTGACGTGCAAATGCATGTTGCACGGTCTGATTGATGTGTGCAAAAACAAAAATGTGAATGCACAACTTTATAAAACAAGAGGCGGTACAAAATGTGACCAAGTGAGGGCATAAAATATCTCTGAAACAGCTTCACATGTTTGTCGCGGCCCTCCAAAAGCGCAATGTAAGCAGAGGTGTTCCTATATCACCAGAATACACCTTGAGCAATTCAAAAGCACATTCCAAAGCATTATGAGAACATAATTTCTACTATGAAATTACCAGCTTTTTACCCCATACCACACCACCATGGGTTCTCTGGTCCTCGTTAAAATGCACTTACAGAATTGACAAATTCACACCTTCATGATAGTTTTAGGCCTGCCAGAAGCGCGCTCCTCAAAAGCAAAGGGCCGTGGCACAGTGGAATGGAACGGACGTTGTCCTTTTGCCTTCTTGGGTCTGCAAAAGGAACAGCACGCACAAGGTTGTGCACAAAAATTGCATACAAAAACAATGGGCTGTAGCACCGTGGAGTGGAAAGGGCATCGTCCTCTTGCCTTCTTGGGTCTGCAAGAAATACAACACACACAACTCTTTGCTCAAGGAAACGCATACACACAAACACAAGCACAGATGCAGTGTTGGCCAGACTCAATTTAGTGCATCGCACATAGATGCTTTCAGTGCAAATAATCCCTTGCATGCAACGTATAGCACACGATGCAAGCAGAGAGTATCGTCTACCCTACACAGAACTGATAGATGGCCGTGGTGCAATAACACAGTTTCTGTCCTAGCTAGTCAAACTCAAGATCAATATGGCCAGAGTCTACACATTGCTTTACCCCTTTTTCCATCAATCGGCACCCATTTACGTGTTAAGTGTGCGTGTATCATCCCCCAGAGCACAACATCGCTTAAGTTAATGCTTAAAATCCCACCCCAACCTCTCCTCTATAAACTGCACACTGCATTGTACACGTCTACGCTTCACATAACAATGAACCTGCCCACACATGGGCGTTGCACTCCCATACAGACGCTGCCTTCATGCACGCACAATTTGCCGAGGGCAGTGCCATTGGGCCCGTACTCTCGCTCCATTTCCTCCCTGAACTGCATGACGTAAGGCCCCATCTCTTCTTCGTCATACTCCTCCTCCCCACCGTCCTGGTGGTAGGCACCCTGCTGCACTTGTTGGCCATTGGTTGGGCCAGAAGCCTGCCCATCTTCACTGCAGGCACATGTGTCAAATGAATGCAAGCAAGTGCCTATATACATGTATGCAAATAGATCTCACTTTATCTGGATGGAGTGGAAATTTGTTGTTTTAACGCGTACATGGCCATGCACGCTTTTCCAAAGCTGTGTAAAACAGTGCAATGAACAGATTGCAACACTGTTCAAGGTTGATTCAATAAATCGGCTTGAAATCCTATGCATTTATAGCAGCATACAACAAACAATTGTAACACACACGGCTTAAGTACGGTAGGTCACAAGTAGGCTGCAAGTGCATCTGGTGACAAAGTTTGTCAACGGAAATAAAGATCACGACGGCTTGTGTGAACATTGGCCTTTCACGGCCTGTATGAAAGAAAAGAGGGCAATGGAGGAAGCACAACATATCAGGCAACGAGACGGTTGTACAAGCAGGTCATGAAAATGTAAGTTACATTATACCAAAAGTAGGGTGCCAGTAAAGGTACCAATAGTCGAGGCACCATGTTTGGACATCACATCACGCACCTAGGCACCTAGGCATCACATCACATTACGCACCTAGGCATGGTGCCGTAGCCTTCGTAAGGACCCAGACGAGACCGGTACTCATCCATCCATGCATTCTGCTCGTACCAGGATTGCTGCAAGGTGTGGTAAGGTGCTCGTAATGACTTCATTTCTAATACCAGAAATAAGTGCCAGATCTTTGTAGATGCACCCACACATACTTACACACGAGCATCCACAATCACACACACATACATAAGAGCACAAGCACATACAAACGCACGCAAAAAACATACTAGTACTGCAAGCATACACGTACATACACACCTGCATTACTGACTCCAGTTCTTGCGCCTGCTTTGCCTTTGCCTCTAGCTTGTCTCTCTCTTCCCGAGTGAGATTATTGTACGCTTCAGCTCGGGCAGCCTGCAGGCAACACAGGCGGATGCATTACTTGCTCTGCATGTACGTGCACTATTCTCATTGCACACAAAAAGGGCAACAACAGCAACACACACACATGTACACACACATACAAGCACACCCACCTGATCCTGGCGCTCCTGATCAGACTCAAACCCTGCCTGCAAAGCTCGCTCCTCCATTTCAGCATCCATCTGCTCACGAGTGTGTTTGAGTGACCACGTGAATACATATGTACATATGTGGGTGCATGCGCATGCTTATGTGTAACCAAGCACACGCAGGAGTGTGAGGTGCAGCACCACAAAGGTCAACACAACCTTTTGGCCACACATCCATCTCTGTATTAAATAGCACTAATACAAGAAGCATGCTCCCAAGCACACTCACAGCAACTGCTTGTCACATGAAATCTATGCACACATGACTTGCAGAGGGGAAAGGGCACAGGTGCAGTGGTTCAAAAAGGCAGCAGGTGGCAAAGAGACCACAGCAGCCTCCTCGAAAAAGGATTAATGCACAGCATCTTATCATGCCAAAGAATAGAGAAACGATAGAAAGAGAGTGGTGTGACAGTTAGAAAACTACATCGCTGCAAACAATAGAGACACGATAGAAAGAGGGTATGCGACAGTATACAAAACTACATTGCTGTCACCTACCTGTCGGTTGTACTCCTCATACTTGTTTGGGTCAAACACCCCGCTGGCCATTCGGAACTCCTGCTCACTGAGGGCAGGCCCTAACGGCTGATCTCCCTGCAGCAAAAGCACGTGCATTTAAATGTAAAATGTAACAGGGGGTGTGATTAGCAAGAAGAAAGGAGCATGCCACATAAACTTCTAAGGGCAGACCCTAATGGCTGACCTCTCTGCAGCAGAAGCATTTAAATATAGTATTAAAATATAGTAATTACCTTAACAGGTGATGTGTGTTAGAAGAAAGGAGTCTGCCCCACGGAACTACTGCTCACCGAAGGCAGTCCCCAGGATTGATCCCTTATGAGTATAAGTAAACAAACATGTGTGTACAACGATGCAATCACAGTTACAAAAACCAAACGAGAACGCCTGGTGCTGTTGTCGGCTCCTCGTAGGAAGAACAATGTCCACAGGGTTGGACGAAACTATGCTCATCGGTAGTGCAGTTGGAAATTTGGTGCATGTTTCTCTCAAATGTACGGTCATACACGGTGCAGGTATAACAATTTGGCCATTTCTGCACATAGTACACAGCACACCATCTGGTCATACACGGTGCAGGTATAACAACTTAGCCATTTCTGCACATAGTACACAGCACACCATCTCGCCACCGTTGTGCATTAAGGCTGCCAACCTTACAATGATCCATTTTTTGATAAATACAAGCCAAACCAGCTTTCTTGAGTAGTGCCAGATGTAGTTCAATGCAGCAGATAACAGCAATTTGTGTACGCTGCCTACTCTCACCAGGCAGCCTGACCCCACCTGACAATGTGTGTATTGCCTACCAACAACGTGTGTGCAACTACATGGGCAGTACGGTATGCCATTTGTGTACTTCCAGCGAGTACTCAGCTGCGTGGGCAGTATGCTACGCCTTTTGTGTGCTGCCTACCAACATCAAGTGCTCAGCTGCATGGGCAGTACGCTGCGCATTTTGTATTCTGCCTACCAACATCAAGTGATCAGCTGCGTGGGCAGTACGCTACGCCATTTATGTGCTGCCTACCAACAAAAAGTGCACTGCTGCATGGGCAGTACGCTATGCCATTTGTGAGCTGCCTACCCCCACCTGTGGTCTCACTCCACTAGCGTGAGCAAGGTGGTCTGCAAGGCTGCGACCTGCAAGGGTGAATTGACAGATACATAAGCCTGAGGCATTGGTTCAGACTAGTGCATTGCAACACATCCTGCTCAGGTATTTTGCTAAAATCCTTTGAGATTTCATGTTCTTGGTAAAATGGAGTAGAGTGGAATGATTATTCTGTGCAGCGGCGACGACCTGCAAAACACATAGTAGATCTGTAGGCCCAGAGAGGGCAAATGAGGGCCTTGCCAATGCTTTGCAAGCACAGCCAAGAGTTACACACCCAATCAAATACACTCACAACAAGAGGTCCTTGCACACTTAATTTTATGCTTCTGACACACACACACACCTGCCCTGTCTGGGTCCTTGCTTGCTTGCACAGCCCTGTCTCTCTCCATGGCTGCCCCCTCTCCCTCTGCAAACTCCCCGTAGGATGCCTGATCACCCCCAAGGTCATCTCCATAGCTGTACTGTCGCTGCCCTTGAAAGGAGGCCTCTCTGCTGGGCTGCTGGCTCCCTCCTGTTTGTTGCATGTTGTACGCAAGTTTATTCGTGTGTGTATTTGTGTGTGTTTGTGTGTTTGTGCTTGGTTTACTGTTTACAGTGGATAAGCAGAGCAAGTAGCAGAGTCAAGTCCAAGACGAGTACCTGTCATGCAAAAGCAGCTGAGCAGGAGCAGGGGCATACAAAAGCTGACTCAGATCATAGCAGTAAAAGATAAGGTGCGGCAGACGCCAGACCTGCTTGGTAAGGGTCATGGTAGGAGGAGGGGCTGTGATTCTGCCTCCCATACAAGTCGTCGTCCTGGCCCCAAGCGTCACCACCAGACCATGACCCACGCCTATGTCGTGCGTTGTAATGTGTGTGAGCTGTTGTACAGAGTGTGCCTTGTGTTGTATTGTGTGTGAGCTGTTGTACAGTGTATGTCGTGTGTTGCATTGTGTGTGAGCTGTTGTACAGCGTATGTCATATGTTGGCAATGCAAATTCCAGCAGCAATTTGGTGTGCATTGTTCCACAGCTGTAATGCGCTGATCATTATTAATGGGCCGAGCAAAAAAATACGCATAGAGAGCGTGTGCATGACACTGCTGACCAGCAACACACAAAACCACACAGATTCCAAACACAAAAGACCACTTGGAATAAATCATGTACAAGCTGGCACACTCATATATCCCTTACACGAAGACTACCCACCTGTTAGGGCTGCTGTAGGTTCCTGGGGAGTAGGAGCGCACTGGAGAGGGAGAGCGTGAAAGGCGCTTGGTCTTGTGCTTTGAGGCAGCAATGGCATCCAGAGCACGTTGGTGAACCGCTCGACTGGCTGCAGTGATGTCGCCCCCCTCCTGTATTTTGTGGTGTGGTGCGAATGGTGCGGTAGGTGTGTGAGGAGTACCACAATAATGGTCATGTATGGTGTGCATGTTAATATGGATCGAACGTGATGCGCATTTGTCCTTCAAAGCCTTGATTAAGTATTTAAGCTTATACCAGGTGCACCCTCTGTGCTCACCTTCTTTTGCCAGACACTGAAGGAGCATGAACCCCACACACCTTGACGATCTGACCGGCCACACACAACCTTTTCAGCACAGATTTTGTAGTGTTTCCACCAAGAAGCACAAGCAAATGCACCCCTTGTTTGTTGTAATGGCAATGATTAAAACAAATGCTTACAACCAGAGCAATTCCACACCTGCTCCAGTCGCCTGAGGGCATTGCTGCCGGCATCTCGCTCCCGCACTAAACGAGACACATCTCTGCGGAGCCTTTGAGGAGAGGGCGTGGGCGATCGAGACTTGGGCAGGGTTTTGGAGTGTTCTGCCCTGCAGCAGCATTAATACAAATAAATTCATGCCTGTCGATGCTTCTGTCATAGATACGGGGTTGGTTGTGCTGAGTGCTGAGTGCTGAGTGCTGAGTGGTGAGTGCTGAGTGTTGCCAGTAGGCTGTGCTGAATAGCATGAGCTTGTTTTGCAGCCACGCAAAGTAAATTAGTTTTTGTGGCTACGCAAGGCATGGAAAATTATGAAGAAGCGATGCAATTGCGTTGAAGTGTGTAGAAGATGAACCATAAACTGATGGTGACTGTTACTCTTTTTATTTCTTTGCTTAGCAAAAAGCCAAAGACTGCCAATAAAACAGGGGGTGTAATGTGCTGAATGCTCCCCTTGGTGCCTCAGAAAGCATGGTGCTGTTACTAAGCTACGTGCAATGACCTGCCTAGAGCATCTAAGCCATGAAAGGCGTGAATACTTATAACTGCATCAGTTATTGGAACATGGTTTCAACGCAGCCTCCCTGTTTGGCCTGAGCTTGGGTCAGAGACTACTACAAACTAGATCTGCAAAGGCACATCCAACAACTTTTCCCTGCATATTTAAATAGACATCACACACACATCCAACTCAAAGCTGGCCAGAACGGACATCTTACACATGGTAGCCGATGACATCCTGTTCAATTCCACTGCCGCAGCAATTAGTTTGAGCCAATCCTTACTACAGCCCAGAGTGGCGTTCAGTGCCCCCACAGAACGCACTTGCGCCTCTTGGCTTCCAGCATCCTCCTTTCCTCTTGAATTTTGGCCTCCTGCTTGTTGGATCTTTTGTAGTGCTGGCCAGCAATACCGGGGTGGGTCTCATCAAATGAGAACAGATGCTGCGGGTAGGGAATAAGAGCACGAAACAAGGTTTGAAGGTATGAGGCACATCTTGACGGGGAGAGTGCGCTTACGCAATCATGTGCATAGTAGCCTGAAAGTGTGAAACAGTTGGTGGCTTGGTAACAAGAAACAGGACGTCCTCAATGAATTGCATGCTCAACCAGTAATGCCAAGGTCCATGGAATCCTACCAGCGATCACTTGACCGACATCACAGGCACACAACGACGCTTTGTAGGTGCAACAAGGTGCTCAAGTGTTGTACTAACGATTGGGCTGTGGCAATGTAAAAGTCACAGCTGTGCCGCACCAAGTGCATCAAAGCACGCCTGGAAGCTGGAAGAAAAAACACAGGAAGCGCTTACATAGGCAGAGCTACACAGGCAGACTTGTGCCCACGTCGAGCAAGGAGAAGGAGTCACTTTAGCACCAGTCTACTAAAACATCAGTGGGATCAGGAGGATTAAAGACTAGGTCCAACCCTGATCTGATTGTACGAGGTGGATTGCCAAAAGGATGAAGGCAGGAACCCCGCCTACTGTTGAGCACAGACCAGAAGCATGTTTCCGTTCTTTTTTGAGGTTGGAAAAAGGGAGTCAGGGAGAGAAAACGCAAGCCGACAGTAACGTTTATTTCAGGGCGCACGCACCTGAGCAAGCATGACTTGAGGTCCCTTTGCACAAGGTTGGGAGAAACGGTAGTCGGGGTGGTCGTTGTGGTGCTGGCGGACCTGGTACCTGGGGCCACAGAGCATTCCAGCATACGATTCATCCTAGCCAGAACCGTGCATGTAACTCTTTACAGTTAGTTCTTTCAGCTACAAACTTTTGAGGCAGTTGCATGCCCCGCCCCATTTTTGTGACCTGTAGGATCAAAACCACTTGTCAGCTCGAGTCGTTGTATTTGTATACAGTCCTGGCCAGACCTATTGATAAGCAAGTCATGAGAAACTGCGCTGTTTGAATAATGTTAGGATGATAGGGGTTGTGTAAATTACACGGATAATGAGCACGAGGTCAAGGCCATTGTTGCGTAAATCACCAAGTCATGGACCAATGCAAAATAAACAGGTTGTGGGAAATGAACAAATACCTAAGTGTGGCTTGCTGCTTTATGGGATAATTCAGGTTGGCGGTTTCCACATGGAGCAATGGCACCAATGATATGCTGTTAACATACAACACGTAACACCAATATTCACTTTTTTAACCGGTATACGAAAATCACCCACTGCCAGGTGCCACCCACCAATGGTACATGTTTATACTAAAACGCACCGATGAGCATAGACATGTATTTTTTTCTTGACACACCGATATATGTATGCGGTTTGCAAATGGACACCAGTATATTTATATGCTTTATACACCGATACATTTAGGCTGTCTGCACATGGGTCCATGGCACCGACGCAGGGACACTGCCCAACTTGATTGATCATTCATCACTTGAGAAGCACACATGTAAATGCCTAGCGTGTGCTATGCTAAGGGAAATGCATGCACAATCACATTGACCCTACACACTCCTGCAATAGCTTACGCACGTCCGCTTCATAAACAAGTTATTGAACCAGATCAAAAATCCAATAAAACGTCTAGTTTCTATATTTCTGAACTCAGGCACTTGCAGATCATCCACACCCTTAGAGAAGGGTCATTGTCGAGTTGTTTTGTTTTCTCCTGCATTGTTTCCTTCTGCGTTAGCTTCTGTGCTAAATTTGTGGCCCCGGGACTAAAACCAAAAATAAGAAAAACGAATCCACAGAATCCTACATAACGTTTCTGGACAAAAACATGTGTTCCCACTTCCTGAGTTGGCCTACCCCGTGCTCTTTTTGCCCTGGCTCTCACTAAGAACAAAACCGTACCAACGGACTGCACACAAAACCCAAAAGACTCGGAACCTACTTTCTGAAAAACTTCTCGTCGTGTTCCTTTTGCTGCCGCTGCCGCTCCTGGCTTTTAGACATGTCGGGAGACATGAACCTGAGTGTATGAGGCATTCGACAAGCACTTACATTGTTGCAGGAGCATGTCAGCATGTCATTGATAGGCGTGGAAACCAGACATATACTTGGGTCATGCAGTGAGTGTGTAAAGCCTAGGAAATGGGTCTGTGGTGCAAGAGCAAATCAAAGCTTTGCCAATAAATAAGTATGCAAGCGCTTCACAAAAAGCAGGTCGCTTTCGCATCTCACACATCAGCTCCTGAAAGCGCACTTCACCATTTCCGCAATGGTCAACCACTTTGATTGACCTAAAAGCATATGCCTTACAAAAAGTCCGTGCCTGTCCATGCCAAACAAAGCAGTTGCGTGCAGACACTCAGCAGGGGTCTAGTCAATGCCTCATGATGTGCATAAAACTGAGCATTAGGTTACAGAGCACCAGGCCATCATGTATGGCTACAAGGGTGCCACAGCTATGGTGCAGCAAATAAGGTGCACTATGGTGCCTCAGCATGGTGCACAATGGTGCAGCAAATAAGAGAAACCACAGACAACAAACCAAACGTGTCCTGTTACCAAACCCTTTAATAGTTGAATAACATTTATTCAACCTGGTGCCCAAAAGGCTCCCTTTCTGTCTTTGTCTGGGAACATGGCCTGCAAAGTTTTTCCATGCTTCTATGCTTTCCCTAGGAGGGCTCACTCACCTTGGCACTGCTCCTGCAGATTGAGGGCGGGTTGGGCTGCCCCCACTGCCTTTTCCAAGTTTCTCCAACCGCTTTGTCAAGTAAGCGGGCAGCTCCCCAACTGAGTGCCTGGGGCTGCCTGGAGTGCTGCCACTGCCCCTGCATTAGTGTGTGTGTGTGTGTGTGTGTGTGAGGGAGGGAGGGAGGGAGGGAGGGAGGGAAGGATGGGGGAGGGGTACTAAACGTAACTATCTTTCCTGCTTTGCCACCTGAGCTCCTCAACTGAGATTAGGGAGTATGTGGAAATGTGAAGCGCGTGAGAAAGTGATTTGCCAACAACGATTAGCCTCGTAAGCGAGCAGCTCTTTGACTGCACACCTGAGACGCTGCTACTGCTGCTGCTGCTGCTGGCATACCAGTAAGTAAGTAAGTGAGTGAGTGTGTGTGCGCATATGCGTGTGTGTTGAAACTTAAAACCCTGCCAGTAAGGTGAGCAGCACTCCAAATGAGCACATGGGTGACTTCTGCCATTTCTGCAGCACAAAGGCAAGAAGGAAGACAACTTGATCAAGAACGCCAGGTGTGATGATTCATGTACCTGTATGGTTAAAATCCAAAGTAACATCAATATTCAGCGCGGCTGCGGCAATACAAGCAAACAGAAAATTGAAAACTAGAGCAATAAGAAATTCTGCATATCAGTGCAGCTGTCAACGCTCATTTATTCAGGTTTTGCGGCTAGAATTGCCCAATGTGTAATGCGATCCCCTTCTGCACTTAAGACAGATTCCTGGCACCGAAAACTTCATAGCACACACATAGTAACGCACACACATACACACACGCTGAAGTCTTCACACGCACACACACGTAGACACAACCCCACATGCAAAAATACACATACACACACCTTGGGCTGCCAGCATAGTTTAGGCTCTCACGCGGAGACCCTACGTTACTGCCCACAGGCATCCAAGGCCCTCGCTTTTCTAAAGGCACAGGAGACTGTGGCCTGCTTTCTGTCACCCCTTCAGGCCCCTGCTGCTGCTGTTGCTGCTGCTGTTGCTGGGAGTTCAGCTCAGCTGCCAGTGCTCCACCCTCAGGGTCTGGTACATTTGGGTGTGGCGCAGAGCCATGCACCCCCATCTCAGCCCCTGTGGCATTTTGGCCAGTCTCACCCCCTGTGTGTGGGTTTGATTGCGTGCTGTGGCTGAAGGGATGAGTGTGTGCATACACGCGCATGCTTGTGTCCACACCTATATGTATGGGTCCGCCTATAGCGACGTCACCTATGTCAAATGCGTGTGCATGTGTATGCGCTCTTGTGCATGCAGGTGCCATATTCATGGATGGGTGCCAGTGCGTGTTCATGAGCATGTATGAGGGCATACCTGTGACCCCACCAGTTCCTTGAGTTTGTAGCCATGCAGGAGGTGCTGCTCCACTAACCCGTCTTCGTGGTGGTGGCAATACGCGTGTGCCGATGGTGGTGCCACGTGCACCCGACCTGCAGACACATGAACGCACGTATGTGTGTGTGTTTGTTTGTCGGTATGCGAGCAAAGATAACGTGCGTTTGTTGTATGGGTCACAAAACATAACACGTAAGCAGAGTGGGGGTTGCCATGTACAAAATATTACCATGTGTGGGTGTGCGTATCAATAATTTAGAATACATGCCATTCTGGGAAAAGTATGAGCTCCACTCAGTAATCAGCCAGGCCTCCATGCACAGAATCTTGCTGGCATGAATATGGGGGAGAGCAGCGTGAGCGCAGGCCTGCCATAAGCCATAAGCCAGCTAGATTCACTCACCAATACTTTACGCGCGCGTATTTGCCAACAAACACTCACACTTGCCTGCCTTGCTGTGGCTGCTGTGGTGGTGCAGCTGCTGTAGAAGTGGTGCGTGTTACGTTGTTGTTGGAACCAGGGTACAGGCGAGATACAACCGAGGGCTCTGGCCTTGCACCTTCGTGGATTAAATTTGCAAGTGTGTGTGGCGTGTACGGATCTACGTGTACGTCCGTGTCTTTGGGCACATGTTTGTGTGTGTGTGTGAGAGAGTGTGTGTGTGTAGCTGTGTGCAGCTGTGTGCAGCTGTGAGTAGCTGTGTGTGCGCATGCATGCTCAGGTGAATTAGCAGGTTAAATTGTGTGGGGCCTTTTCCTCGTGTCCTTTTCTTCTATCTCTAGCGCACACTTATTGAGCTGCCCAAACAGGGGTGTCCTACAGTTTGGCCTTGCACAGGGAACCTGTGTGTTCTAAAAACAAAGGAGCAGAGAGAACTGTTTGGCACTAGGGTCCCTAATGATTACTCAGAAACCAGAAATTATCTGTATTTTTTGCAGACACATGTGTGGCCTTTCACTTGTAAGCCTTATAGGCCCTGTCCCCTTTCCCCATTGCTCGTTCTTTGTGCGGCCCACACAAGGGTGTTGTGAAACTTGGTCTAGCGATTGAGCACCGTGGCGTTTGCGTGTTCGTGAAATAAAGAGCTTGATTAGTTATTGTTTTATCGCCAGGATACATGAATGCTTAGAATTGATCTGCACGCATTGCTGCAGCCCATGTGAGGCAGCACTGCAAGGCTTTTTCTCGCTGCAGTGTATGCTTGACACAGACAATTACGCTACCTTATATCTTATAAGTCATATACTCATATGCAAGCAGTTTCTGCTAGCATCCAAACACGCACTCGACGCAGCATTAATATCTAACATCCAAAGCACGCACCTGATGCAGCACGTCCTCCACCTCCATACCGTTGCTGGAAGGCTTGCGCTTCTTTCTGCACGATGGGTGCCCCGCTGGGTGGGTTTTGAGCCCCCGCGATTTTTGCCGCTAGGCTGTTAGGGTTGTTGCTGGGCAGGTGGGCCGACATGGGGCGGCTGCCACTAGTACGTGCGGCTGCAGATAATGGGTGCAATCATGTGGCATGTTGAAAAAGCATTTGAGCATTTGCGTGTGATCAATGCCTGTATTGATGTGTTTGTTGTTGCTAGGCAGGTGGGCTGACATGGAGCAGCTGTGCAAGCAGCTGACGAAAGCTTGAGAATGTATACGGGCGTGTGTGTAGGTATGTTAGGCACGTGTTTTATCACAGAAAGGCTGCTGCTTGAAGCAGCTGGATTTGTTTGGTATGATGCAGTGCTTTGACGTATCAACGTCAAATAGTTGAGCAAGGCAAACGCTTATTATATTCACGTTCATTATTTGGGTAGAAGTCTTGGCTTCTTGGCAGGTCGATGGATTTATAGGAGCCATCGGTTTGGAAGAAATTAAAAGGCATGATTGTCGAAAATGATCGACTGAGCGGAAAATTCACTGATTATTCCTGTGCTGTGCCACTTGTTTCACAATAATAAGCGCATAATAACAGGCTCACTTCTGAGTAAATAGCAAAAAGCAATGACCAAGAACGCACCAGATCTCTGAGCAATGGCCTCCATGCTAGTCATGTTACGTGCAGGAGGAGCTGCAGGGCCTGGGTTAGCTGAACTGGGGCGTGGCCTCCTATACACAGGCGGTTTTTAATGTGTTTGCATGTGTGTTAGATCACAAGAATGGACACACCCTTCTGCATACTGGACTGTGTTCAATGCGTTTGCATGTGTGTTATATCTGAATGTATTCTTATTTTGCATGGTTGCTATGGATAACGTGTGTGAGGTAATACATGGCATTACACTCTTGAGAAAGAGCAACTTTTCTACCCTACCCCCCACACTCAGCCCCCCCCCACACATACACACGCAGACACACAGACATGAATGCAGAGACGCACACACCTGCTAGGTGATGCCGGTACAGAGGATGGAGCGCCAGAACCACTGCTACTGCGCACTGGTTGGCGAGGGGAGGCAGGCGGTAGATGCTGCTGTGTCTGATGCGGAGGCTGCTGCTGCTGCTGCTGCTGCTGCTGCTGCTGCTGCTGTGGTTGCTGATTTTGGCTTGACTGAGCGGCCCTGGCAGCTTCTACTACTGGCAGGTACTTGGTAGGCAGCCTGGAGCTCCCAGGGGCTTCTATCGCAGGATCCTGTACAGTTTGTGGGTTGTATTCCGGTTGCAGCGATATACGTAGGGGCCTAGTACAAGGCAGGCTGGATGCTTATTGTAGGGGGTCTGTACATCAAATGAGTCATGAGGTTGTTGCAGGGGCCTGTGCAAAAGGGACTTGGGCACCATCTGCCCTGTGAATGCATGCCTTGATACAGTACCCCGCAACCACCTGATACTTTCGGCAGGGAGCAGCCTACTGACACGGCTATTGTAAGTAACCTCTGAGTTCAATCTTTCTAGCAAGTTTTTTGGGCTTATTAGTTATGTTGAGGTTGTGTTAAGGGTTGGCCAGGACCATTTATATACGGTGTCTATACGGCATATTTTGCAGGGAAATCATTAAATATACCGCCCCTAGTTATGTTCCACAGGTGTCATCAAGCAGCCTGAAATACCATCGATCACTGCATGTTGGCTACGTTGCAGTTGGCTACTTCGCAGCCTGAACTACCAGTCGGTAGTTGGATTAACAACAAGGTCTATTCAATCCATTGCTGGCTCCATTTCCGCAATGGATGTGGAATAACAGGGTTGGCCACATAATTTTATGTGGTCAGTGCCTGTTGGGTGCACGAGACACATCTTTGTAGAGCGGCCCTACCTGTCCACTACTTCTGTCGCCAGGGTGCAGCTGCTGCCGCTGCTGATGCCAGCCTTGGCTGTGCTCTGATGCGGGCCCTTGGTCTGATACCCAACCTTCCGAGGGAGGAGCTGCAGGTGAAGATGAGGTTGAGTTATCTGACATTCGCTTGTGTATGTTATTTCAGGGCTGGGGTTTGATCTCAGAAATGTCTTGTTGATGTGAGGTGGGAAGCGTGTGCTGGTGTGCAACCAAGAAAGAAGATAAACCGAATAGCAGTGTTGCATTGTTAGAAGAGCAGGCTGATGTTTGACAGCTTTTTTGAGAAACTGCAATTGCTTGAGCTGCAGTGTGCATCAAGCCTTAATAAAACTGGAATTTGTACAGGAGTAAAAAGACACACACACACACTCTCTCTCTCTCTCTTCTCTCTCTCTCTCTCTCTCTCTCTCTCTCTCTCTCTCTCTCTCTCTGTCTCTCTCTCTCTGTCTCTCTCTCTCTGTCTCTCTCTCTCTCTCTCTCTCTCTCTCTCTCTCACGTTAACTTCACGTGATGGGTGCAGAGATGTATACGTCTGTTTGTCTGTCCATCTGCCCGTCTATCCGTTTATCCATTTTTCTTGTATGTTGTCTACCTAATTTCATTAACTAAAAGGCTGGGCAGAAATGAATCAGCGTGTCTCAGGGGAGGCCCAAAACTAATGCTTACACGTGCCTCGTCTCCAGCAAGATCTGTTTACTAATCCTGTACACTTCATGTACACACCAACTACAGCTTTACAAACCTGTACAATCTCCTGCACCTCTTTCTCGCTCACATTTGATGCAGGTATTATGCTAACCTTGATTTGCAGGAAGGTCTTGGGGGAAGTCATGAGGTGCCGGATCAGGCATGTGCGCAAAGCTGATGTCCCCCACATCCTCTGCACTTTGATCTAACAACGGGGGTGCTGCATGTCTCGTGTTACCTGCTCAGCAAATCACAAGTGATTGTAACTAGGGTTAAACGCACGTCGCTTATCTATGCTCACACATCTGTCTTCCAGATCATTCACGCTTGTTTGACACAAAAGCAGAGCCTGGAGCAGCTGTGGTGCAATTAATGACGTGCTTTAACGACCCAACTAAAAAATCTCAAGTCCAAGGCATAATCAATCCCCCGCACACAGCTGAGAAAATTCTAGGATATAAGCGTGGCCTTTGATTATCCAAACCCTGAAGTCCCTTGTATATGTGAGTAGCATAAGCATTTCGACACACAGTTTAGAGCTTGCAAAAGGCTCATGTATTCACCTGGGGATGTGGTGGTCGGGTTGACAAGCAGGTCTGGCTGGCCCACCAGGCCAGACTGTACGGGGTTGTTGAACTGAAACATGCCTCGACTTCAAAGCGTCCCTATTCTGCTGCTTTGAGGGTGCCTGAAAGAGGTTGCATGACAAAACACAGCAGCTTGCCTAGTGCAGTAGCAGGAGCTGGGCCTTTACTACGTACATGCACCCACGGTTTGGGCAGCTGATTAAACAATATGCTTGTTAATTGTTATGTTGATATGTTTTAAGTGTGTGTGCATGTGATTTTGTGTGTATGTGTGTGTCTGTGTATATTTGTGTCTGTGTGTGTCTGTATGTGTGTGTTTGCGTGTGAGTATGTGTATATGTGTGTGTAAGTAGGTGTGTGTGCGTGTGTGTTTGTGTGTGTGTGCGTGTGTGTGTGTTTGTGTGTAAGTAGGTGTGTGTGTGTGTGAGAGTGTGTGTGTGTGCGTGTGTGTGTTTGTGTGTAAGTAGGTGTGTGTGTGAGAGTGTGTGTGTGTCTGTCTGTTTGTGTGTGTGCGTGTGTGTGTGTGTGTCTGTTTGTGTGTGTGTGTGTGAGTGTGTGTGTCTGTGTGTGTGTGTGCGTGTGTGTGTGCAGGTGTGTGTGTGTGTGTGTGTGTGTGAGTGTGTGTGTGTGTGAGTGTGTGTGTGTGTGTGCAGGTGCGTGTGCGTGTGCGTGTGTGTGTGTGTGTGTGTGTGTGTGTGTGTGTGTGTGTGTGTGTGTGTGTGTGTGTGTGTGTTGACGTTACTCACAGGTCAACGAGCACTTCAATTCATCGAAGCATTTCCGTTTAAATTAAATAATAATTGTATGCACAACATTGAACGAAGTTCTTGCAGCATTTCACGTAACTAGCAAATTTATGTCACCCAGGTATTTTTAAAAATGAATATTAGTTGACGTTTTCTCTGATATTCGCTGAGAGAATTTGCCATCCATCATGTTTGGCGCAGCAGTGGCACCCAAGCCTGCAGTAAGTTTCCTTCTTTGCGTGGCATGATTGATTACATCTTCTGATCCACACGGACACGCATATACGCGCTTACAAGCACAAGCGCACGCACAAAACACATGCATGCACGCACACATGCACACTCATGCACACACACACACACACACATACATGCATACACACATTTGCACACACATAGGCACGGCCGCACGCACGCAAGCACACGCGCACGCACAAACACACACACATAGACACCAAAACAAAATCACACATACATACACAAAACACACACGTACGCACGCACGCATGCACACGCACGCATGCGCGTGCGCACACATATACACCACATTCACATGCACGCACACGCACACACACGCACACACATACACACAGACAAACAAATACACACAAGTACGCACGCATGCACGTACAAGCATACATCCTTGCACGCATTGTGCCATATAATGCCAGACTTTGTCTACAATGCCAGTCTGCGACACCCTCGCTCGCAGGCGGCGCCCTACAACCCTAACAACGACATAGAGGTGCAAGTGCCTCCTGACTGCGATGGATTCAGCTCCCTGAAATTCTCGCCCACTGCCGACCTCCTTTGTGCCAGCAACTGGAACAACAGTGTGTACGTGTGGGATGTGCAAGCCTCCGGCCAAGCTGTGCCCAAGGCACAAAATAAAGACCATCAGCAGCCTGTGCTGGCCACCTCTTGGAACCAAGATGGCACTCAGATTTACACTGCTGGCTGTGACAAAACAGCCAGGCTTTGGAACCTAGCTACCAACCAGAGCCAACAGGTGATTGCTAATTGTTAGATGATGCCTTGTTCTAAATTATTTCCCGTTCCTCAGCAACAACACGTCGCTTGAGTTAAAAGAAGAAGCACAACCATGCTTAGCTTGAGTGTGTTTGATGTGTATTCTGCTCTTTACCACACATCTTGTGCCGGCAAAAATGCACGCAACATGCATGCGTTTCTTCCTCAATCCTCATAAAAAAAGTTGCAACACGCTCCACACGTGCCTCTCAGAGATACACAAACACATGACCACACACACACACACACACACACATACACACACACACACATACACACACACACACAAGCACTGACACACGCCCGACCCTTATTGCTCACAGGTCGCCCAGCACGACGCACCCATTCGACACTGCCACTTTGTACCTGGCATGAACATGCTCATCACAGGCGGGTGGGACAAGACGCTGCGCTTCTGGGATTGCAGGTCGCCCACCGCCGTGCACACACAGTCGTTGCCTGAGCGTGTGTATGCCATGGACGTCAACTACCCCATGGTGTGTGTTATCAGGGGTGGGGGGGGAGAGGGGTGCTTACGATTAATTCCTTGGGAAAATGCAGAACTGTGTTGGTTATGACACCAAGCGTAACATTACTAACATAGTCTGTCCTACAGGATGCAATCACTGATTGTACTTGTGGCTGCACAGACATAAATAACTGCCATCTCATACGCCCTCTTTAATCCCACCCGCTCCTCCCTTTGTGCTTTTTAGCTTCCAGCTTGTGCACTCTTGTGGCTCTCCATTGATACAGATGTACATATGTACATATGGCATACAACTGCATTCTGTTTTGGATCTAAAATGTGCGCACCTCGGTGCGTGTATGGATTTGTGTGTCCGTCAGTACTGAGTCTTTCCGTCTGTTTGTTTGTCCATGAACCTTTCAGTCTGTGTGTATGAGTGTGTACAGAGGTAAGTGTATATCTGATTTCAGTTCTATTCAGTCGTTCCTGCACACAGCTTCACGTTACGATGACCAGCGAAAAATTTTATCTCGTGTGTCTGTGTGGCCCGTATTTCAGCAAGAAATCCGTTTCTTGAGTCTCTGTGGCCCATGTCTCGGCAGCAAGAAACCATGTAACACGTTTTTTTGGCTTTTTGACTTGTGCGACATATGCAGTGACATGCATACCTGCTCTACAGTTCAAAGAAGGTTGCACAACAACCCCGTTACTGCTCTGCTTAGGCACGCGCGCACGCACACACACACACATACACACATACACACATACACACACAACACACACAACGCACACACAACCCACACAACACACATTCTTTAATGAGCATTGTGTTCTTAATCAAACAATTGCGCAGGCTGTCGTGGGCACGGCAGATCGAAACATCATCATCTACGACCTCACCAAGCCCCAGCAGCCCTTCAAGCAGCTACCTTCCCCGCTCAAGTGGCAGACACGTGCCGTGACGTGCTTCCCCGACAAAGCGGGTTTCCTGCTGGGCAGCATTGAGGGGCGTGTGGCGGTGCAGCACGTGGACGATGCACAAGCTACAAAGTGAGTGGTGTGGATTAGGAACCTTAGAATGGAGCAATGGGTAGCACTGTGCGGCATCCTTTCTCTGACAGATCAGGCTGGGTCGCAGTAGGGGTGTGTGGCGATGCAGCATAGGGGGAATGCGTCGGCTACAAAGTGAGTGCAATGTACCTGCCAGTTGCTTTCTTGGGTGTTAGGTAGAGCAGTGCATGGAAGTTGTGGATGACGCATGAACTTCAGCATGAGCTTCAAAGTCAAAGTTCAAAATGGCTTGCTCTCTGAGGGTGCAGATGCATCTGTCAAAGGGTAATGTTCTGTGCTTGCGGTTAAAAAGTGAACAGACGATTGACGTTGACCACCTTGCCAGCCAGTGCCAGTTTGGTACAGCTTGAAAGACGTTGCTTTCGCTTTGCAATTGAACTGGCAGTACTACTGAGAGCCTTTTCAAGTGGCATTGACTATTACGGGCTGCGACAGAAGTCTTCTGGCAACTGAAGGATGCAGAAAAGATGGTGCAGCTACGTGCCTCTTTTGAGAGTTTTGCTCTTGTTTCCGCCTGGTATTTATTCCTTTGTATGCCCCCCCCCCGTCTACTAATCTTTGCTGCCGACCTTCTACTAACTACTCTGGCAGTGCATGCCCTCTTATTCCTCTGAACCCTCTACTAACTTTCAACCACGTGTTCTCCCTTTTAATTAAAGGCAATGTATGCTCATTTGCCCAACCTCTAATAACCCTGAATTGTCATCACAACAAACCTTCTTTCTTCATTCAAACAACATTCACACAGGCATACACGCACATACATACACACCTACCTACACACACCTACACACACAACACACACAGGAACTTCACTTTCAAGTGCCATCGTGACAACCAAGACATCTACGCCGTGAACTCCATGGAGTTTAACCCTGGCTTTGGCACGTTTGCCACTGCCGGCTCGGATGGTTGCTACCATTTTTGGGATAAGGACAGCAAGCAGCGCCTGAAAGCCCAGGCACGCAGCATGTATGGGACCACACCTGCCACACCAGCACCCATTCCATGCAGGTGTGTGTGTGTGTGTGTGTGTGCACGTACGTACATACGTATGTGGGCGTCATGTGTGTGTATGCATGTGCAGTTAAATCAAAGTTTAGTGCCAGGGAAGTTCAAAATGTCATACAAACTTGCTGTGCTGAATTACGAATTCTTCCTTGGCTGATGACTCACTGCAGTTCGTACAACCGGAGTGGCATGATCTACGCGTACGCCATCAGCTACGACTGGGGCCGAGGGTATGCTGAGTACAACCCACAAACCATGAAGAACACAATCTTGCTGCACAGCATGAAGGAAGACGAATGCAAAGCAAAGCCAAAAGTGCCGGGAAAGTAGGGCACTAGTCTTTTGTTACTTGCCAGTGCAGCTAACTGGTTGAAGGTTAGGCCTATAATTGCATACCAGGCCCTTAAGCCTTCATCACATTCTGTTGCATATCTCTGTTAGTTAAGGTGTGTGGTTTGATAAAGCACTTTTTCTTGCTGCCGACTTGTTTTGTTAGCATTGTTTAGCCAACACACTCAAGCAACTGGCTGCTTCGATTAAGAAGTTTGTGCTTGAGGAGAAAGTTTCTTGCTTACTTTTCCAGTCGATTCTCGGTTGGTTTCTCAGTAAAGCAACGTTATTTGCAACAACAAGTCAGTGCCCAGGTGGTTTATGATTTCTTCTTGCAACACAACAAACTTTCCTCCTTTGTGTCTGGCGAACTTGTGGATCTATTATTGATTGGCGGGGACCAGTCACAGGCTGGTCAGCCAAACAGTCTGGCTGAAGGCCCCCTGATGTAAATCTAAATCTGAATCAAGAACATGCATGCCTCGGGATCTTTAAGGTCTTCTGCTGAGGCCAAGAAGTCTGTTGTATTTTTGCAGTTGTGTGCTGCATATTCATGGTTGAAAGTCTTGAGCATTAGGATTCGGCCATTGCAAGAACTCAGCTGGGACGGTTCCAACCTGTCGCGTTCAACTCAGCGCTAATGTGGTTAACGGAAGGTAAAGTAAGTCAGATAAGGTACGGCTAGCAGTCGCACTTCTTGACTGAAGGCCTTTTTTGTAAAACCTCATAAAACATTGTAGTGCTGTTCACCCCCAAACCAAGTTGCCCCAAACCAATTTTTGACTTCATGGGTGTTTAAATGGGGTAAAATTGGTTTGCAAAGCCGGTCTCAGTGTCCTGAGTGGTGCAGTGGTTGGGGAGATACAGGGGGTGGCTGTTTTGGCTTAGATTGAGCCACTTTCAAAAAACACGTGGAGCTTCAGCTGAGCAGGCAGATTCATTCAAAATAAAGTTAAAAGTCGCGCTGCACCGGTTTTATGAGCCCCCGTGCGCCAGCTGTTGGGTTCGCGAAATTTGACTTTCGGGTGTGTTCCCCGACCTCGGTGCTGTAAAAACTCGCCGGTTTTGTGATGAGCTCATTCTTTGTAATTATAAGTATGTTCCTGTTGAATATGAGCTCGCGATTCTGAGGAGCAGCAGCAGCAGCAGCAGCAGCATCTGGAGTGGCACCTGTGCAGCACCTAGGAGGGCTGCAGCAGCGTTGAGGGCGAGACCCACCCTGTCCTAGACCTGTATGAAGGTAAGGGGCATGTCATGATGCAAAGATTTGATGCGATGCTGCATGCTTGGGGATGTTGTTGGGGTGAAGGGGAACAGATGCGCGCACACGCACCTTAAATGACCTGCTCCTTGCGTTCCAGCATGCAAATCTTGCATGCATGCTTGAAGTAGGTGTAAATGCATGCATTAGAAGCTAGGGGGTGCCAGTTTGGCGCACCTTGTTGGTTTCATGCAAGCTGATCTATCTGACACAAAAAGATGCGCAACTGACCATGCGCTGCACTTTTCCGCGCAGGCCCACCAGCAGTAGGCAGGCCTAGATGCATGGAGTGACGGTGCAGATTTGCTGGGCAGTGCAGCATGCGTGCACAGAGCTAGGTGAGTGGGAGTGGCGAATGGAGGAGTTGGGATCACTTGCGCGGAAATGAAACAAAGCCCCCTTCAAAACCCACCTTTACTCCTGAATTTGCACAGACGCACAGAGAAAGCATGTGGGCACCTTTTGCACCAATTTTCACATGGATTGCTTAGGATTGTAGCATTTCTCAGCCTTTCCACTTCTCACCTACGCTTTACATGCAGATGGGGAAGCACTGGCATCCCCTGGCTTTCAGCCAACTCTCCCCAGAGCAGCTGGCGTGCTGTTGCTGTTGCAGCTTTTCAGCGCAAGTGGTGGCGGGCAAGAGCAGCCAGGCATGGTTCAAGGTTAGACTGGAGGAGCGGCCAGCTGCAGGGCAGCCGCACAGCGGGCTCATGGTGGGCAGCAGCAGCAGCAGGAGCACAAGCACCACCACAACCCAAGCAACTGCACCACTGCCACCACTAGCGCAATCAAAATCAACACCTCCAACACCGCCAACGCCACAGCCACCAAAGCAAGCTGCCAGCACGTCCACCGCTTTACCACACCACATTGCAGCCCGTCCTCCACCCCAGCAGCAGCAGCAGCAGCAGCCACATGCAACCTTTGCTTCATCGCTGGTTGCAAGTTGCCATTGGGAAGGTGAGGGTGGCTTGTAAAGTGTCTTATAGGACCAAGCAAATGTCTTATAGGACGAAGGACCAAGGACCAAGGACCAAGCAAATGTCTTATAGGACCAAGCAAAAAAGGACTCCCTCTTGTCGTGATGCTTGCAAATTTGGGTGCACGTCAATCATTGAATGGCATAGATGTGTTTGTTAAATTTGTCGTATGTGAAATCATAACACTGAGTGAGCTTTTTGTGTGTGTGTGCATCCCCCTTGCATCCTTGCTACACTCTGTGCCTGCTTTAGCATGTTGTTTACACTAAGTGCAGCAGTGCTCCTGTTCCCTTCCAAATGCAGCAGCAGCCCGAGGAAATCAGAGATATGGGGGCTCAGAATCGTGTGCAGTCGGTGGATGAGCAAACCTTGAATGTGATCAAGGCAGCTGCAGCAGCACCAGAGAGGGAAGGCCTTGGCATGCTTGCCCAGCTCCAGCACCTCATGGAAATATGGGAGCAGAGGGCGCGAGGCCAGCAGCCAGAGGGGGAAGTTGAGCAGCCAGATTGTGATGTCAGCAGCAGTAGGGGAATTGGTAGGGATCATAGGATTAGGCGCCAGTGCACACTAGCGGCGCAGAGCTTGTATTAGGGCAGCAGCAGTGATGAGAGCAGTGCCGGCAGAGGCGGCAGCAGCCTCCCTAGAAGTAGTGGTTGAGTTGGTAGGAGCGTAGAAACTAGGCAGGCAGTTGCAAGACTTGTTGCAGACATAGTGCAAGCATGGAAGCTTTGCAATGAGTACTTCGCATTTCCAAAGATGCACAAAATTTGCTGGCACAGAATGAGGTCCCTTCCCCATTTTTTGGCATGTGCTTATTTATATTCATGTTTACTCGTGTGTGACAAAGTCTCGTGGCTTCCGAGGGGCTTTTGCATGTTTTACACTCCACTATGTGTCAGCAGCACACGCGTATCACCAAAAAACACATGTTCCTGGCAGCACCAAGCTCAGCACTTGATCAATTTTCACTACTTTTGTCTTGATGAGAGGCTTATGCAAATTATGCACCCTACAAAAAAGAAATGTTACGGTTTGGGTTGGTGATGGGCTTGCTGTGGGCCAAAACGTGTGAAAATGGCAGCGATCTGAGCAGGGGCCGGCCCTGGAACAGTCCCTGCACAAAATTTCTTAATTTTAAGTA
>Ga0307942_1000453_pt1:20000-28425 | contig 28425 bp, 23 predicted proteins | sample OrgLakmetagen175_FD_201846 | JGI IMG/M metagenome (GOLD analysis project Ga0307942, IMG submission 201846) | Saline water microbial communities from Organic Lake, Antarctica - #175 | ecosystem: Environmental > Aquatic > Non-marine Saline and Alkaline > Saline | place: Antarctica... | reverse complement strand
ACTGGCGAGCAGTACAGCAGAAGCAGTGGCTGCTTGTATGAAATCTGCATACAAACATCTAAACGTGTTCCATAAGCCAGCCTGTGTGTTTCAATTACCATCCATACAATCTCGCACTGGCGAGCAGTACAGCAGAAGCAGTGGCTGCTTGTATGAAATCTGCATACAAACATCTAAACGTGTTCCATAAGCCAGCCTGTGTGTTTCAATTACCATCCATACAATCTCGCACTGGCGAGCAGCACAGCAGAAGCAGTAGCTGCTTGTATGAAATCTGCATACAAACGTCTAAACGTGTTCCATAAGCCAGCCTGTGTGTTTCAATTACCATCCATACAATCTCGCACAGGCAAGCAGCACAGCAGAAGCAGCAGCTGCTGCTAAATGTGACAACATTCAAAAGTCAGTGGCTGCTCTGTCAGACAGTCTGCAGAAGTCAGTGGAGGGATTGACCGAGCTGGTGCACAAATCTGTGGAAGGGCTGTCAAGGTAAAACGTGCAGAGCCAGGTGGCTCGTTTATTCACAAAAGGACTTGTGAAGGAGGAATTGTGATTGTACACAGAGTAAGGGTATGCTGCAGCAAAACTGTGCAGCGTTTCAACCTGGACTTGTTTGCAGAAAAATAAGCTGTGCAATAATTGAATTTCTGCAGTTTTGGTGGTAGATCTTGCTAGCTTTTAAGCGCTTTGCCACATGCAAGTATTAATGTACACTTTGTGCTTACCATAAACCTTCATCCCCCTCTCTCTCTCTCTCTCTCTCTCTCTTTCTCTCTCTGTGTGTTTGTGTGTGTCTATCCATCCATCCATTTATCTATCATGCGTAGGGTTGGTCATATCCATATATATACGGTGTACGCACAGTATTTTTGGCAGAAAGTCCACCAAATATAGTCATGTAGGCTGTATACATGCGGTTCTGGTCAACTCTAATAATGTGGTTGTACAATGTTAACACACCCACACACAGCTCGGTGGTGCACCTGGGCGACGATGCCAAGAAAGTAAAAAAGCATGTCGTCAAGCTGGAGCGGAATGTGGAGGTGAGCAAGAGACAAGGGGTTAAAGAACTAGTAAGAAAGGATGAAGGTACTTACATTGAAAGAGCAATAGGAAATAAGAGTAAAGAAAGACATTCGAAAAGAATTAGCATGTAGCGTGTAGTAAGGTATGCACCAAACTAGCGCTTGCATGAGTCAGGCCGCTCATCCTCATGAATAGTAGTAGCTCACCAAGCGCATGGCTTCCTTGATCTGGTTGGCGCGGAATGGTGTGAAGAGATGGAGTGAATAGCCAGGTGCTACTGCTCCTTACAAGTTTCAGTTGGGATGCGTTTGAAAGGAGAAAATATTCACCTGTTTTTCCGGAAACTGTTTTTCCGGAAACGAGAGCAGAAATATTCTCCTTTAAGAATTGAGCAAGGAATACTTGTCTTAGGAGATCACTACTGGGATTTCTAGGACGAAAAGCATGCCAGTAGCGTCCCACTCCATGAGGGCACTGTTGGGAAAAGGGATCAAGCGCATGAACTGGGACCTGTCGAACCCCTGTATGCTATATGGCTCGGGGTGTTAGGATTAGTCTGTTACGTTGCTGTTAGGATGAGTCCGTTACGCTGTCAAAGGCTGACAAAAACAGGTAACACCCCAAAGTGCTGAGGGGACATTCGTTTCTGCCTCTGTGCAAATTCATACAGATGCATGCTGGTGCAGTGATCAGTGTTGCTCATACAGGACGCAGCCTTTTTGGTAGGGCTCTGGCTAGTGTGAGCACTGGTTGAGAGCCTTTCCTTAATGCACGCTGGTGACTTCCAGTGTAGAATTTTTACTTTTTACTTTTCTTACAGCCTGGTTTGGCCAATCAGCTGATGATCTGACTGCCTGAATTTTAAGGGGGCTCGATAGCTCCCTGCATCACTGCTTTTGTTCAGTATAGATCAAATCATCAATTGCAACAATACCATTTCTGCACTGGATGATGATTGCATCACGTTGTGTGTGTGTGTGTGTGTGTGTGTGTGTGCGCGCGCGCGCGTGTGTGTGTGTGTCCTTCAAATGATATTTTGTCCATGTCTTATGCCTTTAACTGATCGTGGTACCCCTTCTGCAAGATCTGCAAGAGTTGTTTTTCCGTAAGTTGGTGTTCGAGCAACGGAGGCCCTACAACTTGCAACAACCTTTTTCCACCTGTGCTGTGTGGTTTTAGGTGTCAGTGGCAATCTTTCTGCCAGGGATTGACCATCATATATCATACCATGCCTTCCGCTGTGACGCTACTCACGTCTTGCTTATCGTTACACACGCACGCTTAATGTTACACACACACACTTAGTGTTGTGGTGTGGTGTGGCGTGGCGTGGGATGTGTGTGTTGTGTTCTGTTGTGGTGTGTGTGTTACAAGCACATAACGAAACCACTCACATCACCGTCACCACACAGCCTCATATCCTGTTGAGGGGTCTTGAACATTCTGTGATTCCTGCATGGCGGCTTGCAATGCTGGCTTGTGTAAGGGTGACGGTAGGTCATTGTCCCGTTGTGCGGTGATTTTGCCTGCTGGGATGAATTAAGGTATTACGTCATAACGTTGGTGTTGGTGTACATTAAGATATCATAACGTTGGTGCACATTAATATATCATGCCATGGCGCTAGTGCATGTGAGGATTTTGTGTCATGAGGATGGTGTACATTAAGATATCATGTCATAACGTTGGTGTGCAATAAGATGACACTTCATAGCGTTGGTGTACAGTAAGATGCATTATGATATCATGTTATAATACTGGTGGACATCAAGATCATGTCAATATGTTGATGTCCTCCCTGATGTCCTGGTGTCCTGATGTCCTGATGTCCTGATGACCTGATGTCCTCCCTCATGTCATTATGTTGATGTCCTCCCTGCTGATGTCCTCCCTGATGTCTTCCCTGATGTCCTGATGTCCTCCCTGCTGATGTCCTCCCTCATGTCATCATGTTGATGTCCTCCCTGTTGATGTCCTGCTGCTGGTGTCCTCCCTGATGTCCTCCCTGATGTCCTGATGTTCTCCCTGTTGATGTCTTCCCTGTTGATGTCCTGCTGCTGATGTCCTCCCTGATGTCCTGATGTCCTGATGTCCTCCCTGTATATTACATGCCACCGTGGCTGTCGCACCTGCAGGGTTTACAATCGTTGGGGCACGTGGCTGTGGCAGCAGACAAAGCCTTGCATGAAGTTAGGCAGAGCTGCAATCAAAGTGCCGCAGCCATCGCGGGAATTAAATCCCGCAGTGAGGTAGGTGTGGTGCAGGGGCGCAGCTGTGCGTGTGTGTTGTGGCATGTGTGCTTGTGTGTTCCCGCACCTGTGATTATCTAGTAGTTGTGGTTGCATGTAGGGTGAGTCAGAATGTACATATATGTTCTATAGATATACGGTGCATATAGTATACAGTATTACTGGCAGGGAATATACAGTCTATATATACCATACTATACGGTATACGGCATACGGCATACGGTATACTATACGGTATATACTATACGGTCTATATACACTAAATGGTAAATATATTCGGTGTTTATTTACAGTTTTGGCCAACCCTAGTTGCATGCCGTTGCTCCTGCAGCTCTTCCAGATGTTGGAAGCAGCAGCGTCTGACTTGCACACATGCACACACACATACACACACACACATATACGCATAAGCGCACACACGTGACCTGTAATAACATAATATGCCTAGCACCCACACACACACAGGAAGCGTCAGAGGCAGTGCGCACTGCTATCTTGCGAATAGCAGGAGTAGAAGCTAACCTTGCACGTGCATCGGATGTAGAAGCCCAGATAAAAATTGCAGCTGATCTGAGCGCATCAAATCGTGTGGACTTGGGCAACATGGCGGAAAGCCTGGGATCTGCATTCCAGCAGGTAAACAAAACTGGGTGTGCAGTGTTGCCACTCCCACAAGAAATAAGGGAAAGAAGCTTCTCAGCAGGTATTGATTAGGAAAGAGGTTGACTCTGCGAGGCTTGTGCGAGGAGGCGGAGGTATAAATGGAGAGTATATTATGTCTGTTAGGTGATCTGAGGATCTGAGGGAAAGGAGAGGTCCTGTTACAGCTTGCCTGGAGGCTGTGTGCCTTTTGGTCTGGCTGGCACCCAAAAAGGGGTATGTTGGGGGAATGTTGGGAAGATCTAAAGAGCTTCATAATGAGAACATCTAAAGAGCTTCATGTTGGAAACATCTAAAGAGCTTCATGTTGAGAACATCTAAAGAGCTGCATGTTGGGAACATCTAAAGAGCTCCATGTTGAGAACATCTAAAGAGCTGCATGTTGAGAACATCTAAAGAGCTGCATGTTGAGAACATCTAAAGAGCTGCATGTTGGGAACATCTAAAGAGCTGCATGTTGAGAACATCTAGAGAGCTGCATGTTGGGAACATCTAAAGAGCTGCATGTTGAGAACATATAAAGAGCTTCATGTTGAGAACATCTAAAGAGCTTCATGTTGAGAACATCTAAAGAGCTGCATGTTGTGAACATCTAAAGAGCTTCATGTTGAGAACATCTAAAGAGCTGCATGTTGGAAACATCTAAAGAGCTGCATGTTGAGAAAATCTAAAGAGCTGCATGTTGAGAACATCTAAGGAGCTTCATGTTGGAAACATCTAAAGAGCTGCATGTTGAGAACATCTAAAGAGCTGCATGTTGGGAACATCTAAAGAGCTGCATGTTGAGAACATCTAAAGAGCTTCATGTTGAGAACATCTAAAGAGCTTCATGTTGGAAACATCTAAAGAGCTGCATGTTGAGAACATCTAAAGAGCTTCATGTTGAGAACATCTAAGGAGCTTCATGTTGGAAACATCTAAAGAGCTGCATGTTGAGAACATCTAAAGAGCTGCACTCTGTCACCCACATTGGGGGATTTGTTGGGGGGCATACATGGACCTGCAACTTAGCAGTGAAGCCTGGATGAGCTGCCTGCTGTGCAAGGCCCGCAGGAAATGTGTGTAGTTGGCATCAAATTGGGGGCATGTATAACATCTACTTTACAATCGGAGATGCAATTCAGCAGTGGTCGCGGTTGGATGAGCTGACTGTTTTGCAAGGCTTGCAAGGAATGTCTTTGATTGGCACACCTGTGATATTTTAGTCAATTGACACACCTGTGGTTGGCACACCTTTTCAGTTAATTGGCACACCCTTTCAGTTGATTGGCACACATGTGATATTTCAGATGATTGGCACACATGTGATATTTTCAGATGATTGGCACACCTGTGATATTTCAGTTGTTTGGCACACCTGTGATATTTCAGATGATCGGTACACCTGTGATATTTCAGATGATCGGCACACCTGTGATATTTCAATACATGGGTTGGGGCTGCCAGAACTTTCAACCGTGCATCTCAGTGGCATCTATTTAACAGGATCTTGTAGCTACAAGGGACATAGCCTTGCCCTCACTGTTAAACAACTAAACACAGCGCATACACGCTCATACACAAAAGAACATAGCACACATCACGCACACAAATCAAACATGACACGCGCACACACACACACACACACACTCACACACACACATACACACACACACATGCACACACACGCACACTTATGCTGCAGCTCAATGAAAATGCACGCAAGGGGCTCACACACCAGGCCCAGCAGCTGCAGCAGCTACAGCAGTACTTGCAGCAGTGCCTCCAACAAATGCAGCAGCAGCAACAGCAGCAACCAACCTCATATTTACAGGTGAAGCGAGTTTAACAGTACTGGTGCCAAGAGTGTGTTTGGTCATAGAAGGAATTTTGCTGTTTATGGCATAAGGTGTAATTGCCTCAAAAGTTCATAGAAATAACTTTGCTGTTTACGGCGTAAGGTGTATTTGCCTCAAGGTTGGCACACAGCCATTTGGTATGAGAGGTGCATGCGATGCACAAAAGAAATGGTATGTGCTTCATATGATACACAAATTGGGTCCGCAGTTGGCGCTGCAGTTGGCAATGCAAGCAGGAGCTGGTGTCCGGCCTTTGTTCTCCCTTCCCGGTCTTCTGTTCTTCTACCCTTGTTTTGAAACACTTTTGACCTTGCACACAACTGTGTCAACGCCTGCTTGCCGAAATTTATTAGTGCAGCTGTCCATCTTTTTGATTGATTTATTTGTTGGGACCTATAGGTTGAGCAGCCATGCCAGGCTGGAGGCCTTTGTAACCCAAACTAAACTAATCTAAACAACACCTGCTTGCTGAACAAGATGTCAGTCTTGTCACCCTTCTAAGATCCTTGGCGACAAGGACTGATCAATCTTTGAACTTTTGGCTGAAGGTCACCCCCCATTGTAACCATTGTAACCATTGTAACCATTGAACTTTTAAACGCCCCTCACATATTTTTGGCCTTCTCTTTGGATGCCCCTCACACATGTTTGCCCTTCTCTTTGGACGCCCCTCACATATTTTTGCCCTCCTTGCCGTCACCACGTGCGTAGGGTTGGCCAGAACCGTTTATATACACACTGTATATGACCGTATATTCCGTGATTTCCCTGCCAAAAATACCGTACATACACCGTATGTATGTGGTTCTAGCCAAACATTTTCTTCGGACCTCATGCCTCTCACATATTGTTGCCCTCCTTGCAGTCACCACATGCGTAGGGTCGGATTCCTACATGCCCTACATTCGAAATTTTTGGCAGGGGAATTAACAAATATATGGTCATATACAGTGTAAGTATACGTTCCTGGCCAACCCTAGCCTTCTGCCCTCATCGCTCTCCTGTTCTTACGCTCCGTAGCGCCAATGGCACTCACACAGCTGCCTGCAGTTTCTTGCTTAGGCATCTGGGTTTCATAATCACTGCTGTAGATCACCAGACCGTTTTGCCTCCGACGTCCCTTTGCGCCTGGAAATTCAGACCACACTGCCTCCGTTGGCACTTCTGCAGTGGCCTGCAATTCCTTCCTTGCATTTGCCAGTGCTCTTATTGGCGTACACGTCTTGTAAACTGCTATATCTATCACACTAGCTTAATCTCCAGATATGTACACCTCTGGAGTGCTGCGCAACTGAGAAAACATCATTTCTAGGGTTGGCCAGAACTGTATATGTACACCGTATATGATCATATATTCAGTGATTCCCCTGCCAAAATTACCGTATAGGCGTATAGGTATACATCGTGCATGTGTATGAAGTAAATGTAAAAGTCTACGCTGGAAGTCACCAGTGTGCATTAAGGAAAGTGTATATATATGTATGGTTGTGGCCAACCCTGATCATTTCACCTTTAAGGCACAACAAATTTACACACCTTTATGGCACAACAAATTTACACACCTTTAAGGCACAACAAATTTTCACACCTTTATGGCACAACAAATTTACACACCTTTAAGGCACAACAAATTTACACTGCATGCAGTCCTTACTTGGGCCCGGACCTTTGGCCTCCACTTCTGCTATGTCGATGGCGCGCATGCAGGTAAGCACTGCTCCATGCGTTGTTCTTCACATTTCCATCATCACTTTTATACAGCAGGTAAGCACAGCACCAAGAGTTGTATTTCAGATTTCCATCATCGCTTGTAGACGGCCACGGCTTAGCTACTGTGCATTGGCACGCAGCGCATGCGTTTCAATTCATGGATCGAATTTAACCCTTACATATTCGTAACCGTGCATGTATTTACATACACATGTACTGTTGAGGATCCCAAGTTCAGATGGTACATATATAGGCGCAGATTCAAAGGATTTGTGCAAACCATTGGCAAGCAAATGCGCTTCACGTCATATATACATGGCTGATATGCTTTTGGATTTTGTTGCAAAAACGTCAGCTAAGAAGAGTGCTGCATTCATCTTGCAACTCCCTCTTATTGGTTTGCCTGACTGCTTGCAGCTGCTCGGTGGGCAGCAGCAGCAACAACCACAGCCACTGCCTGTCCCAGTGGCGTCACAAGCCGCAGAACAAACCGCGGTGAGATGCTTTTTGAATAGATTGAATAAGCAGGAAAGAGCGAACCCTTGTCTTAAAAATATGGACGATTGTTCAAGAAGGTACATTCGTCTAAGTGAGGAGGGATCCTTATCCGGGCAGAGCAGGATGCCAAACAATCACACTGATGATAACGTCATGAACAGAAAAGAGGGCAAATACAGAATGTGGTGAGGACATTTACAGTGACACGTTGCCTTATTTTAGAATGCCTGGAAATAGAGGAACTACAGAGGCAACGATACATTCTTCACAATGATTAAGAAAAGAAGCCACTATAATGCCGAGTTCAGTAGGTGACCACACCAGAGTGAACCCAACTGAATGAATAAAGAGAAACCCTTATCTTCTCACACATTGCCAGGCTCACTGCCCTGTTCCTCCTTGGCGTGTGACAGGTCACAGACTTCGATGCATTCCTAAGGAACT
>Ga0307942_1000453_pt1:0-12500 | contig 28425 bp, 23 predicted proteins | sample OrgLakmetagen175_FD_201846 | JGI IMG/M metagenome (GOLD analysis project Ga0307942, IMG submission 201846) | Saline water microbial communities from Organic Lake, Antarctica - #175 | ecosystem: Environmental > Aquatic > Non-marine Saline and Alkaline > Saline | place: Antarctica: Organic... | reverse complement strand
TTTGTAGAGAAGGTGGTGTTCATGCATATCTGTGCTTTTCAAACCCGCCTGGTATTGAGCGTACTTGGCTGCCCGTCAGCAAGGCCTTTGTTTCCTCGACCAGTGCTTATAGGGTATGACCATCGCTTGCGTGCAATCTTTTTGTAGTGCCCGTCAGCAAGGCCTCTGTTTCCTCAACCAGAGCTTAGGGTATGACCACTGCTTGCGTGCAATCTTTTTGTAGTGGTTTTCCACTGCCAGCATGGTTTTGCTTCTCTTTTTATATTTTCTGCTAAGATAGTTGGCTCGAGGCTGCTGCTCAACGGGTTGGTGCCACAGCTCAGAAATAATCACGCAAGCCCATTCCGAGCGTAGTCCTTTGGGAACGATTTAATGGGACATATGAACATGAACAGTCACAAGTCGCCTCTTCCCCCCGCCTTCTTACTCACCCACAATTCACGCTGCATTGCCACACTGCATATCCCAACTTATATCAGATGAGGTACAGCTAAACGAGGCCTTCCTAGTCCCTTGCTAAATCCAGATGAGACAGCCAACAAGGCATGTCTAGTCCCTTAAAGTTAGAAACAGCAAAGAAGGCCTGTCTAGTCCCTTGGATTAAGGGTTCAAAGCAGGGATTTATTAATTGAAGCCTCCTTCCTTTCTGTGTCTCTCATGCACAGTCTAACGAGGCCTTCATCACCACTCTAGCCCCACCCTCAACCTCAACCCCAGCAGCAGTAGACAGTAGCTCAGGGATGGGCGGAGACGTTCGCTTTTCAACTGCTGGGCTACCATCCTCTGGTTCAAAAGCAGGTACGGCTGCAGCAAGAAATATGTGGTCCTCGTGTTTTGTTCCATGAAAGCCATGGACTCATCTTGACTCGAGGATCTCAGTTTGCGAGGGTAAACAATCTCTGTTTGCGAGGGTAAACGATCTCTGTTTGCGAGGGTAAAAAATCTCTGTTTGCGAGGGTAAACAATCTCTGTTTACGAGGGTAAACAATCTCTGTTTGCAAGGGTACACGATCTCTGTTTGCGAGGGTAAACAATCTCTGTTTGCGAGGGTAAACAAGAGAGTAGACATAACGCACCCAGCACAATAAAGGGTAGAAGCGCTTCAACGCCAGTGCCTACAGCCCCCTCGCCGCCTCTGACATCAAGATTAAAATAAGCTCTGTTGTACACTGTTTAACCATATGCACGCGAGCGCTGAATCCTAATTTAGAAAGCACTTGCCTCGGCTGCCCTTCTGCATCTCACCTAATCCTTTCCTTTAGTGCTGCTCGCTGCTTCTTTCTGAGTGTGTCTGCTTTATTGTTTGATATACTCATGTCTAGGGTTGGCCAGAACCGTATATATACACCGTATATGACCGTGTATTTGGTGATTACCCTGCCAGAAATACCGTATATGCACCGTATATGTATGGTTCTGGCCAACCCTACTCATGTCTTTTGTAGCGCTTTAGAACAGGGGTGAGCACTTTACTGTGAGCGTGTGCAGTATATTCTGGTGCTGCATACTCTATCAACAGCTCTGACACGCTCCAGGACCAATAATAATCATGTTCAGCAAATATTTTCCCCCAACAATGAAAAGGGACAGGTTTGGAGCGCAGTTACGGCAACGCCAATAGAGGATAAACCTGTTATTGAATTGTTTATAACAAGCAAAAACGAGCCGCTGTGATTTCTCTTTAGCAGCTCCGGGATTTTGTGACATGCCCCCTGCACGCCCCCTTTTCCTTTTGATCTTCTGGTGTCCACCATCTCAATATTTTCGATCACCCTTGCTTGTGCCACACATTCCTGTTTTCCATTTCAATACTCCCCTGCCAGTCACATTCGCTGGTCTCAAATGACAAATTGGAAATGATTTCCCAAACCCTTTTCAAACCGCTTTACACGCAGTGGCTGATGACAGATGGGTCCGGCGAGAAGCAGATCAGGTGAGGAAGGTCGAGTAGGGGGAACAGAGAGACAACACATGAACCCCACCATGATTGGAAAAACATAGGGTTGGCCAGAACCGTATATGTACACCGTATATGACCGTATATATGATGATTTCCCTGCTTAAAATACCGTATGTATACCGTACATACGTATAATTACATGGTTCTGGCCCACCCTAGAAAGGTATGGTGGGGTCGGAAGGGGGTATTAATTGTTTTGCTTGTCAATAAGGAGAAAGGGGTTCTGGCTCAAGACACGAGTGGCTAACAAAGATCAAAGTTCTATTTGTTTTGTATGCCATTTGTAACAAACACTGTAAGACCATGAGCCACGGATGTAATCAAAGAAATATGAAAAACAGCTCCATTTTTAATGTATGCCATTTGCAACAAACACTGTAAGACCATGAGCCACGGATGTAAGCAAGGAACTAGGTAGGTGTCGACAAATGAAAAACTCGAGCAAGGAAAAGGTTTTATAACAGTGCAGGGGGAGAACCACATGTATGTATGCACCTTTCTTGATTACTGGACCTTGCTTGTATAAAAAAAGCAAAGAATCGTTACTCAAGCTGTGTTCCAACGCCCTCAGGGATTCCACCCATTTTAAATTCGACGCACCTACGCATGCATGCAAGCGCGCTAGGACACATGCACAATATTACGCCGTATATGTCGAGAGCATGCCCTTGAATCTTATACCTCTCCTGACATCACCACCAACATTTCGATGCTCCTCCGACCTCCTCCCACAACCTCCACACGGTGCAACTCCCAATCTCTTTCATTGCTTGCAGGCCGCCTACCTGGCTTGCATGCATGAGCTCAGAAGGGCACTGGGCTTGCCTCAAACTCGCACCCCTGTAAGTACCGTCAAGCGAAAGCTGTTCCTATTTGTCTTGCTTCCCGTTGCATGCTGAGTGCCATGTTCCCTTAGGCGGCCCTGGACGTGGGTGCTGCACCAACACTAGCCTGCCCTTATGTTTTGCCATCGTGCCCTGTGCTCATACCTTGCCGCCATATCCTACCCTCACAGCCATCCTGCTCTCTTATTGTGGCCTCGTGCAATGTTGCCCTTTCATCGTGCCCTCACGTTCTGGCGCACACACCCATACGGCCACTCCACTGACATAACCGCTCACAGCATAACGATTTGCAGTGTTAGGGGGAGATCATTTGTAGGGTTGGCCTGATTCATATATATAGGGTTAGGGTTAGGGTTAGGGTTTCATATATATATTGTGTGTATACAATATTTTTGGCAGGGAAATCACCAACTATACGGTCGTTTACGGTGTATATATACAATTCTGACCAACCCTAATCATTTGGCTTGCAATCTGTCCGAAGAATGCAGTGCGCCTGTGTCTCGCCCTCCGTAGTTCGGAGTTTTGAATTCGCCCATCGTGAGTCACTGCAGCGACACCAGGAGCAGGATAATATAATGCCTGTTATACCTGTTAGACCAACAAGAGGCAAATATTTAGCCACATTCACAGGTGCAACAGGCACCTGCGTCTGGTGTGGCAGCTAAGCAGCAAATGTATTTCTTTTAATGCATGATACTGCACCACCAAACCCATTCACAGGTGCAACAGGCACCTGCGACTGGTGTGGCAGCTAAGCAGCAAATGTTTTATTTCTTAATGCATGATACTGCACCACCAAACCCATTCACAGGTGCAACAGGCACCTGCGACTGGTGTGGCAGCTAAGCAGCAAATGTTTTATTTCTTAATGCATGATACTGCACCACCATACCCATTCACAGGTGCAACAGACACCTGCGACCGGTGCTAAGCAGCAACGGCGATCAAGGCAGCAGCGGCAGCAGCAACGGGAGCAGCAGCAGCAAGGGCAGCCTCAAGAAGGGCAGCAACAAACAGCACAGGGCCAGCAGGGGCAAGAAGTGGAGCCGCTGCAGCCGCTGCAGCCGGGACAGCAACAAATACAGGGCCAGCAGGGGCAGGAAGAGCAGCCGCTGCAGCTAAGTTATGAGCAAGCAGCCCAGCTTGACATGCAGCTTCAGTACCAGGTAGAAACGCTTGCTGCTTTCCATTTCATACACCAGGCAGTGACACGGATTGCTGTTTCTTGCACAGATCTTTTTTTAAGGCTGACAAGGAAATTGCGTGAGATGGAATGCAGTGTACGAGGCTCTGTGTGCATGCTAATATGCTAATGCACATACGTACGCGGACGATAAACCATGCAACGTATCAATGTGAGTGTCGTATACTTAAAAATGTGTGTTGTATGCAGGAATGACTCTATGTAGGAATTGTTCCACAAAATGCATCGCTCTTTCTGGACCGTCTCCCGCACACACATACATACATACACACACACATACACACACACACACACACACACGCACACACACACACACAGGTGGGCGTTTGCGATGACTGGCTGCAGCTCAGCCACCTGGCATCTGTATTTCAAGACGTCCTGGGACCGGGTACAGCAGCAGCCCTGTACAAACGCACCGTTGCAGGTAGGGCATCGTGCTACTGCGTGTGTGTGTGTGTGTGTGTGTGTGTGTGTGTGTTTGTGTGTGTGTGTGTGTGTGTGTGTGAGTGTGTGTGTGTGTGCAGGTGGCGGCCATACCTGACTTTGATACTAGGTACAGCAGCGGCCCTATACAAATGCACCGTTGCAGGTAGGGCATCGTGATACTGTGTGTGTGTGTGGTGTGTGTGTATGTGTGTGTGAGCAAAGGCTGTGGCATTCTTTCTTTTGAGGCTGGGCACTACAGCAGCCCTGTGCAGATGCTCCGTGAATCATAAATCGGGAAATCACCAAGTATACGGTTAAATGCGGTGTATATACACGGTTCTGGCCAACCCTATGTATGTGCATTTGCCGTGGGGCCCACAGTGGTGGTTGCTATTGCAATGTAAGGAAGACAGCAAGCACCCTCCATTTCTCCTCTTCCGTACTTTCAACCTGGATCTCAGTAGCTCACAGGACGCACATCTCAGTGCAATGTGCCTGTTCTTTTTTGTACTCTTTAATTGAATCTCAGTAGCTCACAGGACACACATCTCAGTGCAATGTGCCTGTTCTTTTTGGTACACTTTAATTGGATCTCAGTAGCTCACAGGACACACATCTCAGTGCATTGTGCCTGTTCTTCTTTGTACACTTTAATTGGATCCCAGTAGCTCACAGGACACACATTTATGTGCAATGTGCCTGTTTTTTTTCCGTACACTACAATTGGATCTCAGTAGCTCACAGGACGCACATCCCAGTGCAATGTGCCTGTTCTTTCCCGTACACTTTAATTGGATCTCAGTAGCTCACAGGACACACATTTCAATGCAATGTGCCTGTTCTTTTTTGTACACTTGAATTGGATCTCAGTAGCTCACATGACGCACATCTCAGTGGGATGTGCCTGTTTCTTCCCGTACACTTTAACTGGGTCTCAGTAGCTCACAGGGCACACATCTCAGTGCAATGTGCCTGCTGTGTGCGCAATTGCAGTCGTGCCCATGCGTGCTGTCGTGACGTGGGGGGGGAGTGAGCGTCTTGCTTTTACTGCTTTCCGGGCCCAGCTAGCACGAGCGGCAGTCGGTGCAGTGAACGTGATGCTGCCAAAGCACCTTGGGCAGGTAGGTGCTGCACGATGTGTGTGTGTGTGTGTTTGTGTGTGTGTGTGTGTGTGCGTGCGTGTGTACGTAACTCGTCTACAGGTGTTGGAACTGTCCCTCATCTTTTGTCCTGCCTCAATGAGCACATTGCTGCCAAGGATGTCGGGCAGGCAGGTGCTCTGTGCTGTGTGCCGTATGCCCAAAATCTGAGGCGTCCAGTTGCTTAACTCCTGTCCCTCATCTCGAGCCTCATCACTCCTTTTTAAGTACATTTCTTGTCCGGTGATTTGCTTTCATGCCCGCATTCTCTTCTCGCCCTTTCATTTGGTGACGGCCTCTACGTAGGGGACACCTTCTTTGGTGCAATTGACCTACGGTACTGCAACTATTTATAGATTAGTGTTTAAATGCCCGTGTTTTCCCATCACCTTCTCATTTGGTGATAACCTCTATGTGGGGACACCTATGTCGCAGGTGGCCTACGGTACAGTAACTACTTCTAGATTGTTTTTATGCCTGCGTTTTTCTTCGCTTTCTCATTTGATGACGACCTTCATTGTTGCAGTTGGCCTACGGTGCTGCAACTACCGTACAGAGAATATATCACGCCGCAAAAATAATGTTTTTGCGGACAAAATTTAAAATAAAAATTGCCGCCAGGCTCATGTTTGCAGAAGGCGGCAACAGCCCACCCTGTAGTCAATATCTTCTGCAAAAGCAACTTTTATGCATGTAATGAAGCAATGGTAAGGTCTGGGGCCACATCAGGGGTTGTTTGGCCTTGCAGATTTATAGGATAGGATAAATAATTATTGAAAGGGGAGCGGATTGGGTGTGAATTGCAAAACTAATTATTATTATTCGGGGTGCGGAATGATTACATCTCTGTACGGTACTTCTAAATTGGTGGCATTTTTTATGCCCGTGTTTTCTCTTCGCTTTCTCATTTGATGACAACCTCTATGTGGGGGACACCTTATTTTAATAAAGGTGGCCTACGGTGCTGCAACTTTTTTTAGATTGGTGGATCTTTTTAAGCCCGCGTTTTCTTCTTGCCTTATCATTTAGTGACGACCTCTATGTGGGGGATACCTTCATTGTTGCAGGTGGCCTACGGTGCTGCAACTACTTCCAGAATGGTGGTTTTTTTAACCCGCGTTTTCTTTTTGCCTCTTCATTTGGTGACGTTTTGGTGACGTGAGGGACACCTTCTTTGTTGCAGGTGGCCTACGGTGCTGCAGTCACAGAACAGCTGCAGCACGCAGCTAGTGGAGCTCCAAAGCCAGAGGGCAGCAGCGTGTTGCTGCCCCCTTTGGCTGACGACCAGGGCTCACATCCTCTCCCCAAACAAGCATTAGGTACGGTATTGCAAGGATCTTCATGCATACTCTGAAAATTCTAATCTGCACCCAAACTGCTGAGTTCAGTGTGTAACAATTAAACTCCAGTTCTTGAAGTGAAGCATAGTGATATCTCTCATCATCCTTGCTTTTTATCTGTGTCACTCTCCAGTTTCTCCATCTTTTTATATACTTGTTCCTCACAACTGCTATTCCTTCTTCATTTGAGTTCAATTTTTCTACCTTTCTATTTATTTAAATTACACCTTTGCATGGATATATAATATATATAATTTTTATATTTTCCCTTTTTCTGGGCAGTTGTAAGGACTCATTTCCTTAGCAGTTGTGATCTGGACTTGTAAGTAATTTACCGCATTCAGTGCTGTACCAACCGGCACCCAACTATATATTAAGTGCTATGATTCCACTGATATGATTGTGTCACTGCTATGATGTATGATGTATGATCTATGATGTATGATTGTGTCAGTGCCATCATTGTGTGATACTGCTATGATTCCACTGAAATGTCATGACTATGACTAAAAATAAATTTGCCATCCCATGAACATACGCACGTGCACGCATGCACACAAGAAAGCATACACAATGTATGTGTGTATGTGCATTACACACACATACACACATGAGTGCATGTGCGTGCACGCATACACACAAGCAAACCCAAACACATACACGCACGTGCACGCATGCACACAAGAAAGCATACACAATGTATGTGTGTATGGTGTTACACATACACATATACACACATGAGTGCATGTGCGTGCACGCATACACACAAGCACACCCAAACACATACACGCACGTGCACGCATGCAAACAAGCAAGCTTACACATACACACATACACACTTGCACTCACCCATAGCCACACCCCTTTGCCATTGACAGGTACCTCAGAGCCCCAAGCAGCCCTCCTAGCCAGCCTCTGCTCTCGTGCTCTCAGTCTCTTGCAGCAAGAGCAACAGCGGCAGGGCTCCAAACCTGGCAGGCCTCTTCGTGTTACCTCCACACCTGGTGACAGTGAGTCCAGCGATGCTACTGCTAGCAGCACTTCAGCTGCTGCTGCTGCTGCTACTACTAGCAGTACTTCTGCTGCTGCTGCTGCTGCTGCTGCTGGTGGCAGTGCTGGTGCGAGAGGCGTGCTTTCATCTGGGGGAGTACAAGGTGCTCGTGAGGGCTATGACGTAATATCACGTGGTCATGGCTTGGAGGTGGGGTGGCTCCCAGCAGACTATGCCCAGCTGCTGTGGGGGGTGGGCAGCTTGGGGCATGTGCCACCTAGAAGCCTGCTGCAAAAAGTTTGCAGGTGTGTGTGTGTGCGTGTGCGTATGCGTGTGTGTGTGTGCGTGTGCGTATGCGTGTGTGTGCATGTGTGTGTGCGTGCGTGTGCGTGTGTGTGTGCGTGTGCGTCTGTGCGTATGTGTATGTGTGTGTGTCTGTGTGTGTTCGATATTTGAGTGTGTGCGCTCTTAATTTCATGTCCCGTTTCTCAAGCACTGAATTGCTCATCCGAATGCCTTTTTAACGTTCAACCTGCTGAGTCCAAAACTACTAACTAATAATTACTGCTAAGCAGGATCTCCTTCCATCAACTGATTTCAAAACTGATTCTTGGGGGGGTCCTTATTTTCTTTCAATCCAATTCCGACTGCCTCATTCCATCAAAAGCGTCCACCTCCCCAACAAAACAAGTGCTAGCTTAAGACAACCAAGCGCACGTCAAACACGCACTGCCTCTGTTCCCTTGCAGTGCCTCCTACTTGGGTTTAGACCGCTTCCAACCGGCCCAGCTGTGGGGTGTCCTGTGGGGAGTAGCGCGATTGAGCAGGGCGTGCGGATTTGCGCCCGAGCGCAAGTGGATGACCCGCTTTCTGAAAGTCTGCAGCAGAGTAATCGGGGTGCGTGGGTTTAAGTGAGCTGAGATGGCTGGCATGCGTCGCGAAACTTGTTTGCTGCACTAGAGCATTTGTGGATGACACGCTTCTTAGGATCCTGCAGTAGAGTAATCGGGTTGCGTGCGTTCAAGTAAGCTGATATGATTGGCATGCGTTGCAAAATTTATTCGCTGCGCTAGAGCATGTGTGAATGGCACGCTTCCTAAAAGCCCACAGCAGAGTTATCGGGTTGCGTGCGTTTAAGTGAGTTGATATGGCGCCATGTGTTGCAACAATTGTTCGCTGTGCTAGAACATCTGTGGATGATTTAGATTCAGATTTAGGTTTAGATTTAAGAGTCTGCACAATTATTTGGAGGAAGAGATGGTGTAGTCTGGAGCAATTGTGAGTGAAAAAATTGAAGCAATTCAGTTAGAGCATAACGCTTCATGCCGAAAGTGAGCATGATTTTACGAAACCCTTCTTTTAACCAGGAACCAGGTGCGACCGTTTAATGTTTAACCTGCTTTAAATAGGGACCAGGTGTTTCTTTTAACCTGCTTTAAACCAGCGACCAGGTGCGACCGTTTACTAAAATTCATTGAGCTTGTGTTAAAATGTAGGTGAAGTGGATCTGAGGCCCAACTCTTCTGTGGCGCTAGCGCTTTTTCCAACCTGCATTAGCAGCACAAGCTGAAGCATGCAGGCACTTACACACACTCACCCGCTCATCCCCATACCCCTACATGCACACATATGCACACAAAAAGACACTTTGCCTTTTCTCCCCACCCTACACACACATGCGCGCACACACACACACACACACACACACACACATGCGCACACACACACACTTCCACACACGCACAAACACGCAAACATGCACAGATATACACAAGCACACACACGGGCACACCCACGCAGGAGTTTGATGCAGAAGGCTTAGGTAATCTGATATGGTCCATAGCGGCCCTTCAATGCGTCATCCCTGAGCGTGAATGGATGCGCGAGTTTGTGGGTGCCTGCCATGCACGGCTGCGCTCTTTCCAGGCTCATCATTTGGTTCAGCTGGTGGAGGCCCTGGCAGTGCTTGGGTGAGTGCTTGCATCATTGAACACTAAGCAAGTGATATGGTTGTGAATGCGCTTGCAACATTTAAGCTGGTGAAGTCCCTGGCAGTGCTTAGGTGTGTGCTTGCAACGTTGAACACCAAGCAAGTGGTGTGGTTGTGAATGCGCTTGCAACATTTAGACTGGTGGAGGCCCTGGCAGTGCTTGGGCGTGTGCTTGCAACTTTGAACACCAAGCATGTGATATGGTTGTGAATGCGCTTGCAACATTTAAGCTGGTGAAGGCCCTGGCAGTGCTTGGGTGAGTACTAGCAACATTAAACACCAAGCAAGTGTTGTGGTTGTGAATGCGCTTATAACTTCCACGAGTCCGTGCCTGCCTTGCACGGCTGCGCTCTTTCCAAAGGCATCATTTGGTTCAGCCGGTGAAGGTTTGGGTAGAAGCTTGCAACATTGAACCTCAACAAGGGGTACGGTCGTGGATGAGCTTGCAAGCTCTATGTAATGGTGCCTGTCTGGCACGGCTGTGAATTTCCTATGCAGTGAAATTTACCCGTATTGCTTGAAGCTATTGGTTTATCAACGCCTTTTCCGTAAAACACGCAGCACGTGAGGCATCTACATGCACGTGTGTTTTTAGCTTGGATTAATTTATTTTGATCCTGATCCATCTTGACAGCCAGCGACCCTTGGAGGTAGGCCTACAACTTAAATCACCATAACGTCCATATCATACAGTGTCGCTTCATTAGAGTGCTACCTCATAATAGCTTATTGCTTTGTTACTTATTTATTTATTTATTTAATCATGCATTCATAGATAGCTTAGAGTAATACCTCATGATAGCTTGTGTGGAATTTTGTTACGCAAAGACGATGTGGGTCATATTTTTGGGTACACTCAGGTACACTCCGCGAGACGAGCTGTGCAACTCCATTATGGGCCAGATCCGTCGACAGATGCATACAATGAGTGGTGCTCAGATGTGTGTGGTGGTGCGTGCCATCGCCATTGCCCCTAGGTGCGTGCGTGTGTGTGTGTGTGTGTGTGTGTGTTTGTGTGTGTGTTGGTGCACAGAGGTGGTGTGTGGTGGTGGTGCACAGATGTGTTTGGTGGTGCGTGCCATCGCCATTGCCCCTAGGTGCGTGTGTCTGTATGCGCGTGTGTGTGCTTGTCTTTGTGGGTTTGTGTCTTGTTCTATGAAGGGATAGGGCTAGATCGTTGTGTTGCATCTGCATGTGTCTGCATAGAAAGGGATGGTTGTATCACATTGTTTTGTATTATTAAATTTGGGTTAGTGTAAGGTTTGGCTTTTGTGGTCCGGGGTTAGTCTTGGCTCTTTTCTGAAAAGGCGGGTAATGCTGCTCTTTTCCAAGAAGGCAAGAAATACTGCTCTTTTCTGGGAAGGCCGGTGATACTGCTCTTTGCAAAGGCAGGTTTGGCTTGTGAGCCTGTATTGGTCTTAGCTCTTTTCTGGGAACTCTTCAAATGATGCGAGCTTAACAGCGTTCTGCATTGCAAGTGGTTTAGGTAACCCTGTCATACCCAACATTCACTTCCTGCTGTTTGCAAAGCTTTACGTGATTTCTGTGTATTGCACAACACAACGTTTCAAGGCCCTCGTCTTTACAGGAATCTCCCCAGAATAAACGATGAGATGTGTATTTTGTTCTGATACAATTGTTCTGATACAAATATACTGAACAAACACTCTGATACAAATATTCTGATACAACTGTAACTATTGAACGTGGGCACACAACATTTTCATCCTGTCACCCGAGGTTATATTCCGACTGAGTCCCTTTAAATTTGGCGAAGAATTCTGCACTTGGCCGGCATCTGAGCTTGAATTGGCTGCCAGCTAACATACAATTACACTCGCCTCCAAGAACTTGGGCTCTCCTGCATGCTTCAGAGTGCTCGGCAATTTTCTCTCAGTTATAGCAAACACGCTTCAATATTCTAAACATTGCACATGACTGCATAAAAACACTTTGCATAGCACTGCATCAAATAATTGCTTTGGTTTAACCTGCATGCTGTAGAACTTGCGTTTAGAAGCAAAGTTAACATCACCAACATCACCACCTCTATAACCTGCTGCAGATGGACGCCATACCGCCAGTTCCTTTATGACTTCGTTGTTCAGTCACAGCCAAAACTCAACACGCTGAGCGCCTCCCAAGCATCTGGGATCCTTTGGGCCTTTGCAAAGTAAGTGTAAGGGTTAGGATGAGCACACCTCCATACTTGATGCGTGTGTATGTGTGTGTGTTTGTGTGTGTGTGCTTGCGTGTGTGTGTGTGTGTGTTTGTGAGTGTGTGTGTTGTAAAAAAACGTAGGCAGTGAAAAAACTCTCCTCACATTTATTAAGGAAACAAAGCCACAACAAGTAGGGTGTAATCCTGCGGATTACAAAAAATGGGGCGGAGCCTGCGCTGCAACCTGCATTGAAGTTGTACCTAATGTAGTGAGAGCAATTCAGGGGGGGCTGCACTCCCTCTGCCCCCCACTGCTCCTGTTCAACTATTTCTGAGATGGCAGCCTGGTCTTTGCAATGAAGAGCGGCATTCAAATGAGTTAGACAATTCAGGGGGGGCTGCGCCCCCCCTACACCCCCCCGCTCGTGCGTTTGCACAGACC
>Ga0307942_1000452_pt1 | contig 28433 bp, 24 predicted proteins | sample OrgLakmetagen175_FD_201846 | JGI IMG/M metagenome (GOLD analysis project Ga0307942, IMG submission 201846) | Saline water microbial communities from Organic Lake, Antarctica - #175 | ecosystem: Environmental > Aquatic > Non-marine Saline and Alkaline > Saline | place: Antarctica: Organic Lake... | reverse complement strand
TCTCTCTCTCTCTCTCTCTCACTCTCTCTCTCTCTCTCTCTCTCTCTCTCTCTCTCTCTCTCTCTCTCTCTCTCTGTGTGTGTGTATACAAATATATATATATATATTGTTTTTTTTACTCCACTATATAATTAGCTCAATTGTACCCACAACACACAAATATACACATCATAGCATGCACATAAATTGCCTGTACATACGCATGTGCAGCAGCCCGTCCTGCGGTGCGCCGCTCCTCCGTGGCTGCACCACCGGTTACAATGTTCACAGGGTCTTGCATTGTTCCTCATGAAGCAAAGGTGTGCCTTTTTCTTTGCCTTTGTTGCTGTGCCTCTGAAGCCGTAGTCTGCTGTGATCAGTTGGTAAGGAATACTACCATTACCATTTTGCATTATACGGGCCTTTTCTTTGATCTTCCATGGCGACAAAAGCATCCTTGCTTTGCTGTCATACCCTGAGTTAAGGCTGTCAAGAAATGCTGGAAGAGGGAACAGATGCTACAAATTATTTGATTGTATGCTGGTTGTGTGAGGTTTTTCTGCTGGGAGAGGAACAAGGGGTTAAAAAGTATGCTCGAGGTTGGAAGCTTGGTGCAACCTAACATTCATCAAAAATCTTACTATTGAGAGGGATGCAAGAGTTTGAGGTGACCAAAGACTGCTGTTAGAGCAAGAAAACCGTTTCTTTTTAGTTTATGGCCTGCATTCAAGGGTCAATACATGACTTTCCTCTTATCCCGTTTCTTTCACAAAGCATGCATGTTTGTCTATACAACCTTGAAGCATTTAAATTGGCCCTTCATGAAAGTACCCTTAAAGGGCAGGCCCCAGAACCCAGTTCACGCGAACTGTCCTACCCTCTCACATTCCAGCAACAAATTGAATACTTAAAAAGGGTTGCACTTTAACAGCAGCTCGTGAAGCTGCTGTGTTCAATGTCTTTCAAAAATGTAGATGCATGCTGAAGATGGTCACGTCTTACCATGGTTCCTCTGAAGTCCATGTCTAACTGCAGGTCAAGTGTGGTAACAGGTGCTTGGTTTGCTGCCTGCGAGCCTTGACTGCCTCCACTCAAGACAAGGAATGCGTGCTTGAAGCCGTTTGTAGGCATCTGTCACATATACTCCTTCACGATGTGTGTGCCTACCTGCAGGTCGAGCGTGGTGGTGAGGATGCTGTGTTCACCACCTGCAGTGTAAGTGTGAGTGCGCTGGGCGTGGCAGACGGTGTGGGCGGATGGGCAGAAGACGGCATCGATGCTGCTGCCTACTCACGCGGCTTCATGGTCGCCTGCCAGGAGGCCATTGAGAGCACTGATGGCAGTGAAGGTGGGTGGTGCAAGTGTATGTATGTGGTGGTTCAGTATAGAAGGGAGTACAGAGGACAAGGTGATGGAGTGGACAGATAGAAAGGCATTTGAGTTGGGCAGATGGGAATTATTAATAACTCATGTAGAGCGCAGCCTGCCGTTTTGGAGATGTTGAAAGCGGGTGGTAAATGTAAGCTAAAGCAAGAGGTGGTGCGTGTGAATGCACGAAAAGGAGGTGAATACTTAAGCATGTTGCAAACCATTAAGTATGATGATGTGTGTTTGCAAGGGGGTATGTGATGGGAGGAGGAGACGTTGCTGGCCTGCTGCAAATACGCACACGCAATGAGATAGGATAACCCTTTGGCTGAGCGGTCCAGGTAGATGAATGTATAGACAATTGTTCTGGTCTCACGTGTTGTTCAGTCTGGCGTGTTGCTTGGTCTGGCGTGTTGTTTGGTTGTACGTGTTGTTTGGTCTCACGTGATCCTATGCCTAGAGCCAAAAAAGGAAGGAGGTCCTGACTTCAGGACGTCAGGCAACACTGAGTGAGAATTTGTAAAGCGTGCAAAAAAGCACAATTGAGGCATGGACATATGGTGCAGTAGTATGCCACCTATGGAGGCGCCTAGATAAAGTCAACTCTAGAACTGCCTGCCGGTATGCAGGGCTCAATTGTGGCCTGCTTCCTTTGTCGTCCCTCTTTTCTCCGTTCACTTCTTGCTTCAACCGTTACGTGTTGATAGGAGCACGTGAGGTGCTGGAGTATGCTCAAGCTGCTGTGGAAGAGCCGGGCAGCTGCACGGCCTGCTTAGCCATACTGAAGCCAAAAACAAACGTACTTGAGGTGAGGCTGGTTCAGGTGCAACACTTAATCAGGGGCGGGTTGTATTCAAACCCAGAGCTTACAGCCAAGGACCGGCTGGCCGTTGTAGGTTGAAGCTAGCCTGGCTTTCTTGTCTCAGGGATACGTTGTCTGCAACCATTGCTTATTTGCTTATTTGCGAGGTGTATCCAACAACGATGCGTGGCTTCTAAGTTTGTGTTGCAAACCCTCATCAATCACTCAGTAGTTATGTGTCCTCTTGATCACCTCCTCTTTGGTGGTCAGCTCAGGGTACATAATGGTATGACGTTTGAGTCTTCCTTTGTTTCGAATCCTCCCCCTCACATGCACACACATGCACACACACACACACACTCACATACAGAAACACCCTCACCCCTCTGTCACACACTTGCTCAGGTGGCCAGCTTAGGGGACAGTGGCATGCGTGTGGTGCGGGGCGGCAGTGTGGTGTTTGCCACCTCGGTGCAGCAGCACCAGTTCAATATGCCCTACCAGCTGGCCTGCCCCAGCATGCTACCAGACACAGACACTGCAGCGGATGCCCAGGTCTCCCAGGTACTGTACTGGCCTGGTGTACGTGGCAGTTTGGTGATCAGCAATTGCATTTGTGGGTGCACACGTGCTCCAGACGTTGTTTCCTGCCTCTGCCTGTGATGCAGCGAGTGGGTGGTGGGCATGGCAATTGAGTGGCACTCGTCCTTCAATGTATTGTATAATTACACTGGCAAGAGCATCTAAGACTCTAGGAAAGAAGGCTGTTGCTTTTTAATTATTTGGATTAAATGGCTTATGACTACACTCAAAGCAAACAGAGCATGCAAGTGAGCTAAAGAGATCCCCTTCCTTCCTGTTATCGTGTTTATTAAGTTTGTAGAAATAATGGTACATGCATAATGGTATTATGATGATGATGACGTGAACTCATGACATTGAATTCATCCTACTCTTACATATGACAACCAATGACACCAATCCATGCTAATCAGCTCCCTCATTTTTGACCTTATTTGTCGCTGCAGTTCGCTTTGCAGCAGGGCGATGTTGTGGTGATGGCCTCAGACGGGCTGTTTGACAACGTCTGGGATGAGCAGGTGCGTGGCCAGGATAATTCTTGGATTTGTGACAGTGTCTGGGATGAGCAAGAGTGTATTGCGTAGGTGTGTGTTTCTTTGGCCCTGATGCATGAACATAATTTTGCCTTTATTTGCAGAGCTTTCTTTGCCTTTTGAAGCTGGGACAGCTTTTGATGTGTATCACAACTTTGAGCTGTGCTGTAAAATCTGGAAATAGGACGTGGTCATTGTTGGAAGCTTTAACCTTGACGTACCCAATTATGTGAAGCGTGTGTAGGAGAGGCAAGCTTGCACAACACACACACACACACATACACACACATGCGCACACACATACACAAACAGGTACGTACACGCACAACACAATTTGTACACTTGCAGCTTATAGCTATGGCCACTCGACACATCTCCGGTGGTTCTCGTATCTTCTCTGTGGCGCAAGCTGCCCAGCTGGCACAGCTGCTTGCCAATCAGGCCCACCAAAATGCCAAGGATCCTAATATTAGGTAGGTGTACGACCGTGCAGGTCTGTCATGTTTGTGTTTGTGTGTGCTCAGTGGTCAAGCAAGCAAAAAGCAAATTTTGGCACTTTGTTCTGAGCCACCCCTAAGGTCGTATGAAGGGGGATGTCTCATGAAACTGTGTGCCCTGGTTTCATCCTCTAAAACTTTGTTCCAATTTTTCCCCCCTTGAAGCCTTTTCGTATCCTTCTTCACCCTTCCTGCAAATTGCAGATCACCTTGGGCGGTGGAGAGCGCACAGGCCTCAGCAGGGGGTAATTGGCTGGGGCGTATGTTTCCTCGTGGAGGAAAGATGGATGATATCGCTGTGGCTGTTGGTCTTGTGCAATAAACGCATTCTCGAGCAATTGTGCCTCTATCTGATAGGTACACAGAATTTTGCAGATACCGAGGTTCTCTTTACATAAGATCATGGAAGGCAAAACTCCAGCACCCTGATGCTTGCACACTTTCCAAACATCACTTTGCTTCCTCTATTCGTGTTACATTTTTCAAACTGACATTCATTTTTGTTGACGTCCAATGGTGCATTACGAGGTGCACTATGCGATTTACAGTTCGTGCGTGGTAAATAGCACCTGCGCTACAAGCCGTGGATTCCTGAGCGGTCGATTTTTGCATTCGAGGCGAGCATATCCTTGGTACTCAAAATTTGCACCTTATTCCTTATTTACAAGTATACATCCTGCAGTCCAGGAGTCTACCTGAATTGTAACATGTGTTGATTTCAAGGGGCACCGGTCTACTATTTTGCTGACGTCCAAACGGGTTGTTTTCTCTTGCAGTTTTGAGTGCATAATTTTCAAACTTTCTCAATATTTATATTTTTTGAATTGTAGCAGGTGGTTTTTGTAAAGTTCCTCAGGTTGGAATTCCAAATTCGAGTCGCCCCAAAAATAAGAATCTAGCCTGGCATGGACGGCATTTGTTCCTACGTATTCAAATCAATGCTTGCATCATCTTGTTTTCAAGAAAAAATAATGCATAGATAGTGCATGTTCTTCTAGCATTACCAACGCATGTGTTGTCTTCTAATCTGGCTGTTGTTTTCAGCACTGGGGAAAATACCATGGGAAAATACTCCTAACCTTATCAACTGCCTTAAACTTGAATTGAGTCTAGGACCCTGCAGTAGTATTTACTGCCGCTTCATACTATCGTATCATGATGCCATGAAAGAACAGATGCACCATAAAGTAAGCTAGATGACTGTTTGGTTAAAACATCGATATGAGCGGAGGTCGCTTTTCATTTCAGGATGTGTTGTAATTCCTTAACGCATGCTGGTGACTTCCAGTGTACTTTTACTTTTACTTTTTTCTAGGGAATTTTTTTGAGGACGCTAGGCGGGCGGCCCTACTAGGCCTCAGAAGCAGCTACGCTGCAAGCCGTAGTGGAACAGCAAGGAGCCTCCATTGCCCCCCACGCTTGATTTGTATTCCGTCGCTGGCATGAGAATCTTCCTTTGCGTGAAGGCCAAAATTCGGTACAACAAATTTGAAGGCACTCAGCCTCGCCGTGCAGCCTCTTTAGAATAGTAGGACTTGAGTTTTGAATCTCAGAGAGCGAGCTGAAGCTTATTCTTGCATGTTGATTCTGTCAACTACCGCTGCTAACTTAATAAATTTCTCCATACCAAACCCCTCTTCAGAATATCACCAGTTCTGTCTGACAGTGTTCCAAGAAGCTTTGGAGACACTTGCAAAAATTTAAGACTCCGCATTATTTGAGAGACATCATTCAGACCACATGCATGTAAACTGGACCTACCTTCCATGGCAACAAAATTTATGAGGAGGCTTGAAGCAGTGCTGCCCTCTAAATTTCCGTCTATATTCCCTTCATGACAATCTATCCCCTTCTGTAGTATTCCCTTTATAACAACTTGAATGACATGGGCAGATTCTTGACTGTACAGGCTGACACTGCCCTGGATTCAGTTCAGATCCCTTACTGTGATTATGCTGATGAGCGACATTGCGGCATGTGCCTGTTGTGAAAGAACGGTTCTACGTTGCAAGGGGAGCAACGCAAGCAAGCGTGCGCCCAACTACCAATTGGAAAAGGAGCAAACTGAGGGCTTTACAATACAGAAAAGAGCGGCCTAGCACTGGTGCTGCCACCAGGGAAGAGCTGATCCTCTGGGGTACAAGCCAGGTGAAAAATAGCTTTACAAGAGTGAAAGCAGTCAAAACAAACGCCACAAGCGCACTCCTGGAGGTTGAAAACGTGGAGTAAAATGCGTGCTGCACGTCCATCGCAACTATGCTAAGCCGTTCTGGACACCATGCTGTGCGTGCTGTGTACTACATCATCCAGGTCTCGATACACACGAACAGGTCAAATGGTGCAAAACAGACGCTGTGTGTGTGCTCCTGGTGGTCGAGAATGTGACCTAGGGCAAGTGGTGGGAGGTGCCGGAGCGGACAACTCAGGGGTCCGAACCATGCAAGCACGTCCAGCAATGGAAAAAATTCGACCTTTACGAGCACAGATGCAAAACCACACATTACAGCTGCTGAGAAGATGGCAGACGCCAGAGTTTACAGAACTGGTGACAGCAAGGGTATCAAACACAGAAAATATGCCAAGCTGTGGCTTTTCCAGGTCTTTGCTTTGACAGCTGGTCTGTACGGTTGTCAAGTACGGGCCACTTCTTCTCTGACATATGATTCCTCAAAAATTACCCTTACACACGTCCTTAAACTTGGCTTCCTGAAAATAAGACTCCTGGGTGTCAAAAAAGGTACTAATCCTCCTCACTGGGTTGTTGCTCTGCAAAACAGGTCAGATGCCCATTCTTTTCTATTGGTTCAGATGCATCGGAACAGTTAACTCTCTTCAAACAATCCTCTTCCTGATAAGAAAGTTGTGCAAACTGACCTTCCTCTTGCAAACAGAAGTGATACGTGGACTTATCAGGTTATGCACGCGCTCCAAGATTTCCATGCGTCCCAGCAATTTTTGGATGCCGTACAACCTTGCAAGTTTATCAATTTAATACAGTTTGAGCTCACTTTGCGCGAACATATCATCAGGAGCTGGAGAGAACTTGAAAATTTGACACCACATGATAATCACCATTCCAGCAGAATTATGAGGACTCATCACACACACTTTGGTATACCTTTGGGGATTGCTCCTGGCTGGTGGGATGACAGAAAAAGAAATCATAAGCCTGTGTTACCTATCTACCTTCGCCTGAATATTTCCAGCAATCTCAGCCGTGCTCTTTCTCGCCTTTGCCTATCTGGCTATAACTTTCTGGTCCAAAGAATGCGTCATATCAGGAATAGAAGGCCTTATGAGCTCAGGATCTGTGACAAATGTGACTGGCACACTGTTCAGGATGAGAAACACATTCTGCTGGGCTATCCGCATGAACATCGTGTCAGCATTTGCACACAGCACCGCCAGCTGGTCTTCCCACCTCAGTATGAGGATAGCACAACTTGTTTGATGACTTTTGTGAACCAACTAGGTATATCTGGTGTGGCCTCTTTTGTGGCTAAGTGCCTAGCCCTTTTCCCTTGATTATTTCTAGTGCCTTTTTTGGTCCGCTTGCATCGTGAGATGCAAAGGGCTCTGTCATTATTACCAAGGAGAACACAAAAAATCAGAGAAACCAGAGAAACGGGAGATTATAAAGACTAAAATATAGAAAAGAGGTGAGGGAGGCGGAAGTATGCTAAAGAGAGAGTTGTGTTTTCCAAGGAATAAAAAGAATGGAGAAGGGAAGCAGAAACCTGAGAAAACCAGATAGTGAGATCATCTCACTTTATGCTACACTTCAAGAACCTGAGTTCATGTGTTTCACACTGAACTCATAAGTTCTATTCCGCTTGCATCGTCAGATGCATAGGGATCTGTCATTATTACCAAGGCAGACTACAGTCGTGGTCTAGTAGTGCATGGCCCTGGTTGGAAGCAATTTATTGGCAATAGGCCTCTCAATGTACGCGTGCATGGCCTGGACCTCCAGGCTCCATGAGCCTGAAAATTATGATCAGGAACACCCTTCTTGGCAACGAGGGCAGCACCCCCAGAGTGAAGGGAGTGCAGGCCGTATCTGTCAGTAAAATCTGCGAAGGACATGTGAGCAGAATCAACCAAAGCTTGCAGAACGCGAGCTTGAGCAAAGGAGTAAGACCAGGGCTGATTTGTGGGGCAAAACTTTTCAGAAGAACCCTCCCTGAAGGAGCGAAAAACGGCAACGTGCTTGCCCAGGGATCCTGCCTTCACCAACAATGATTCTAAGAGAGCAACTGGGCAGGAAAGGGACTTGCCCCGAGCAATACATACTACTGAGCCTGAGCGAAATTGGTCGTTCTTCCTTTTGGCCAAGAATATTTCCATGTGAGAAGAGTAGAACCTGACTTCATCTGCAAAAATCTGGCAAGCGCAATCATATCTCAGAAAACCAGAGAAGCAGACCATAATAAACGTTGCAATTTGGAGGTTGAGTAGGGTGGACTGGCTTGGCTTAAGCAGGAAAGAGACTGTTATAATACAGAAGTCAAGGGACAAGGGAGCTTTCCTGAATTGACCTCCAGAGAAAAGTGACCTCTGTGCGCAGGATTGAACCGATTGAACACAGGAGTGGCTGGTCACATTTAAACCAGCTTTTATGCGCGGCAAAGATGGCTGCGCTTGCTGCTTTGATAGTAGAGTAGGTCAAACCTTGGTTGAGAGCAAAACGCAGAGAATTTGACAGAAACATAGCAACGTGCATTGGATCGGCTGGCAAGAAAGAAAGCTTGTTTTGTTGACACTAACTTCTGAAACGGATCCAGTGAGCGTCGTATTTGAGCAACTTTTTCTGACAACGTGATTGAGACATGCAGCTCAAAGTGTACGTGTATTCAGCTTTCAAGGCAGGTGTAGGGCATTTACCAAACAAACACTTTGAAATATCGGACTCAAGGGTGTACCTGTGTCCTGCAAGCAAAGGAGGGGATTGGGATTGGTTGAGGAGGGGGTTTAGAGGAGAAGCACAAGACGGCCAGAAAGGTCCAGCGCGTGAATGCACGCGGGGCTGAGGCTGTGCTGGGGCCTGGAGTCAGCAGATTTTTAAAGCGTGTAGCACGCGACAACCGTGTACAAAAAAAAAAGTGCTGTCCTTTAGACAGTAGAGGCCATTAAGAATTAGATGGCCAGAGAGGTAGGACAAGGATAGAGGCTGCACTGAATTGCCGGATGATGGATATGACCGATGGAATCAAGTTGAAAGGTGGGAAACACCAGTTGAAATGTTCTCACCAGTCTCTTTGAGCAAGCGCATTGATACCGACTGAACCTGGGCACCGCAACATAGAGTTGAACCTGTCAAGTATATGATCGGAGTGGCTTGCAAAACGGTCAATGGTAGGTAGGCCCCACTGTGCAACAGTTTTTTGGAAGACGTCAGCATTCAGAGTCCAGTCACAAGGGTCTTTAAGGTAAGGCCATCGGCAATCTTGTTCTGATCGCGTGGGACCCATGTGGGGAGCAGGGAAATGTCATGTTCCATTGTGAGTGAGATAAATCTGAGTACAAATGTCATTCAAGCGCAAGTCTGTACTGCCCTGGCTCATAACTCTGACCACGTAGGAGTTGACAGAGAAGATCTGGACGGACTTGTGCCTAATGATGTCCAAAAAGGATTCAAGACTGTGAAGAAGTCCCCATATTTCTCTCGGTGTGCTACTGGATGTGCCATGCCACAACTCGGGGGGAAGAAACTTTCTGCCTGCAATTTTTGATTCTCCATTGTGGCACCCCAACTTGCTGCTCCAGCATCACACCATATGAAAATGTCAGAGGGGAAGGCCAAATCTTTTCGCGAAAATGCGTAAGAGACAAGTGAGAACAGTAAGTGATTTCGTCTCGCAAGCCGTCAGAGATAACAACGTAGAATTGCAAGCTGTACTGCTGCAGATAAGAGTGGCATTGCCTTGATTTGATGAGAGCAATAGGGCCAATTGCCAGAATCATGCTGCTAAGGTGGCCAGCAATTCGCGAAAGCAGGTGCACTTGCACTTTCTGTCTTGACAATGCTGCTGTGATCAGCTGTTGCAAACTCTCCCGTCTCTCTAGCGGCAATTCAAAGGAACCTCAATCCAAGTCAATGACAAAACCGAGGTGGGTCAGGAGGCGTGTAAATTGCAGATGAGACTTGGACTCATTGATTGCCAGGCCAGTTGATTTGAACGTGTCCAAAACCAACTGCATGTGTGCTGTAGACTGGGAATCAGAGACCAGGAAAAGGAGGTCATCCAAGTAGTTTATAAGCCGGACCCCCCGAAAGCGCAGGTGTAAAAAGATGGTTCTCATAATTTTTGTGAAGCACCAGGGGGCAGAAGCAAGACCGAAAGGAAGGACTCTGAAAACATAGAGTTCACCCTCCCATTGAAACCCAAGGTACGTGTAATATCTGGGATCCATATCCACATGGTGGTAACCGCTGGCAAGGTCTAGAGAAGACATGAGGTCTGCCAGGTCTGCCAGGTCAGTCAGAAGATTGAGAGAGTCCATGCGAAAAGAAGGTACCATCACGATCAGAAATTTTTTCACGTGTCGAAGGTCCAAGATCAAGCGTTGTTTGCCATTTGATCTAGTAACAACGTTCAAGGGGGACACACATTTGGGCTGGGTATGCCACTTCATAATAGCATTTGCACGGGGGAAAAATGGAAGATGTGACAAAATCGCTGCAGGCCAGTGCCTCTTTGTTGTTTTGTTGGAAAAAAGGTGGTGCTGGGCCTGGGAGAAAGGATCAAAATAATGGGAAGCCATGCTGCACCCACTGAAGTATCCACTTGTCTGAAGAATCTTCCAACCACCAAGAACAATGCCGCTTCAGCCCACCTGAAGACGGAACTGCCGGTTTTGCTGGGCCTGCAATCAAAGAAATTCGAAAAGAAAGCCCGGGCCCTGAATTATTGGTAGGTTACATATACGTGGTTTGGGCAAGAAATTTAAGAATTATAAATATCAAGGTCAAAGTGGTAGGCCCTGGGCCTCCGTGGTGCCTGGCACCTTGCAGGCCGGGCCTGAATCAGTTCAAGGATCAAGGTAATAAATGCGTGAGTTCAGGCCTGGCCTGGATGATATCAGGGATCAAGGGAATTAATCATGCAAACTCAGGCCTGGCCTGGGTCAGTTGTGAACATGTGGGCAGCAGGCCCTGGGCCTCCACGGTGCCTGGCACCCTTCAGGCCCGGCCTGGAAAAAGTACCTAATAAAGATAATTAATTGCCGGATGCGTGGTACCAGGAAAGAAATTGCCTCAAGAATGAATGCATGTAGGAATGAAAAAATCAAGAGTTACGTGTGCCCAAATCAGCGTGGAGTGCCGTTAAAGTTGTTGTAGCCGTTGTAACCTGGCCAACGGAAAACGTTTGCCGCAGATTGGTTGTGGCCATGCGTGTGTGCACCAGACGTTTAAGATGGGCCGTTCTAATTCCCTCCCGCATGACCATTAATGTAAGGGGGGGGGGCGGCATAGGAAAAGATTGCTGAAAAATTAGGAACCGGATGGAGTGGTGCATTATATTGTTGTTGAGGCATGGAGGGGTTCAAAGTCTGAGTGGTAAAAGGTGGGCGGCGTTTGGGAAGAAAGGGAAGAGGTGCTTTACTGACATCACCAGCCTTCACGCCCAACTTCTTAGCGAATTTCTTTGTACTTGATGGCAGGTGACTGTGGTTTAGTGCGTTGTCAAGTTTTTCCCAACCGTATGTCGCTCCAAAAAAGAGATGATTAGATTGCTTCTCAAGCACCCTCAACACACCTTGGATCTCTGCCACCACTTTCTTGGCAGTCTTGTGTGGAGCACCCGCTTTCTGGACGTCGTTAAAGTCGGACTCGGCGTGCTTGAGTGCCCTGTGTAGCGGCTTGTTCTTGAGCTCAACTAACCTGTCACGCCTCTCTTTTGCTGGACGCTTGTCGTTGAGGTTTGGAAGCCAGCTTCACTTTGAACTTCTTCTTGCTCTTGTTCTTGCGGTGATAGGCAGAGTCAGAGTCGGTGTCAGAGTCAGAAGAAGAAGAGGAAGAAAACGACAACGAAGATGACGATTCAGAATAAGAATCGGAAGAGGAATGCTTGCGGTTGCGGTTGCGAATCTTGCTGCGCTTCTTGGACTTCTTGGACCGTTTTTGTTATTGTTAGCTTCTTTGTTCTTTGGGCAGGGCGCGCATCAGGTTCAGGTTCCTCAGTGCCATACTCATTGCCATTCTCCATCCCCATCAGGAGCAATGTCAACTTCTTTGCATATATCCATCAACCGAGGTCTGGAAGGTGGAGGAGGGGGGTGATCATCGATATCAGCAACACATTGCTACCAGGTTGTAGTGCACTACCACGACTCCTCCCTGACATGAACAAAATTGATTGCCGCAGCAGTGATAGAGGGGAAAGAGTCAGAGAATTCTCATCATCGTCCAAGTCGCAGGAGTCATCTTCGACAAGAAGGATAGTAGCCTAGATAGAACATAACCAGCATCACCGAAGCGAGAAAGTACGTGGGGCTCATCACAAAATGTGACGAGAATTGTCGTGTGATAGTAGGGTACGAAAGGTCATGCGCAAAAAGGCGCGTGTCAAAACGTAAGCCCAGATTCAATGACGGTTGTGTTACGTGGATATAAATATCGCACGAAGCACAGAAATGGCATCTGTCGGATTACCCTTTTTCAACGGCCTAGAATAGATAGAAGTATGCTAAAGAGAGAGTTGTGTTCTCCAAGGAATAAAAAGAATGGAAAAGAGAAGCAGAAACCTTAGAACCAGATAGTGAGATCATCTCATCACTTTATGCCACACTTCAAGAACCTAAGTTCAGGTGTTTCACACTGAACTCATAAGTTTGAATCCAGGCTGTTTCCAAGCTTCGCTCAAATGCCCCCCAGAGGCATATATAGCGATGTAACCTTACCTTATCTTTATTCTGCGGTACTCGGTACCAAAGTGGCTCCTTGCTTCAAAACCGTGGGGAGTGGTTTCTCACTTCCTGCTTGTTTCTTTAGGGGGAAAACAAAACTTTCCTCTTTACAATTGAGAAAGGGGGGAAAACAAAACTTTCCTCTTTACAATTGAGAAAGGGGGGAAAACAAAACTTTCCTCTTTACAATTGAGAAAGGGAAAAACAGAGTGCCAATAACAACAAAAGGATAAACCAATACGTGATTTTATTGTGAAAGGTGTGGATGAATATCGCAAAACTACTTCTTGAACATGCACCATTATGACAATATTAAAGTTCGTGCAGCGAGAGAGAGGCACACGTTAGTTACACTACTGTTCCTCAATCTCTGCTGACCGCCACCTCCCCACCTTTCCCCTTCGCATTCTTCCTCTGCCGCTTGGCCTTGTTTCGTGCAGTCTTATCAATAAACTCTTGGCCATGGATGCCCCCCCTTTGTTGATCTGTCACGACAGCAGCCTTCCCCTTCCTTCCACTTCTCTTATTGCTGCTAGACAGCATGTCACCATCTTCAGGCCCTCCAAAAAGATCGTCAAAGGGACCTGGTTTTAACATCTGAACTTCACTCCTGCCCACCATATATTTTCCACGCCTTTCACGCGGGCTCACTTCCGGCTCCTCTTCTTCCTCCTCTTCCTTTCCTCTGTCATACTCGTCAAAAAAACCCTCGTTTCCATCCCCCTGCGTGCATAAAAAAGAATGTAAACAAAGAAGAGTGTGGGATGCTTGCCACCACAACAACCTGGTCAGCAGCATGATGGTAGTGCATGCTGCATCAGCCATTATTGTTGTCCCCAACTACAGGTCAGGGTCGTGAGTCAACATGTGCTAACCAGCCTTGTGGACTTCTTTGTGGCAGGTGCTACGAACTCAAACACAACTGTGACAGGGCGATGCTTCATGCATGAAACTAAAGTGAAACTAGGCTGTGCAATGTATGCAACTTGCCTGCAGCCGCAACTATTTCATGAACACTTTTTAACAGGTGCAACACACCTGTTGCCCGGCCACATACGCCTGCTGCTGCTCCAGCTCCAGCTCCAGCTCACGCTTAAAGCGTTCCACATCTTGGGCCCCAATGACTTTCTGGATCTGCAGGTGTAATGTGAAGGCGATGCTTGAGCAAATCTCAGTTGGCAAACTACAGCACCCCTACTCCAACAGGGTCAATACAGGTGACCATCCTCCTCCTCTTTAACTTTTTGGATGTGGTGGTTTTGAGCCATTGCGTGGCACGTGGCACAAACACACAAAGTAGTGTGGGAGATTTGTACAGGCACACAGGAGAGGCTGCTTCATAATAATGTTCAGAGGACAAAAGCTTCACAGATAGAAAGCTCTGCGCTGACCTTAGCATCCCGTCAGCATGGTGTGTGTATATCGGGGTTGTTCAGTTCGAGGTTCGACCAAAATTTCGGGTTCACAAACTTCCACGCATTTTAACAAATTTGATTAGTGCCATTCAGAGTTCGGTCAAAATTCGACGACCTTCTAAGAGTTCGCTGAACTCTACAGCATGCGTCTGTCAAAATTGCAAGGGACAGCAGCCCTTCCCAGTTCAGTCCCACTCTTTCCTTGCAGTAAAAGTAACATGTTCAATGACTTATATATGAAACATGATCTGTAATATGTATCAGGCCAAAAAGTTTCCTTGGTCTTGAGGCCAAACTTGTCACACATTTCTCAACTGCTAAGGATTTGTACAACCCGGCACTTGCACTGCACCTTAAGGTTCTTTTTCTGCTCTACAATGATTACACTGTCTCATTCTGGCCCCCTTTTTCCCCCTATAATTATTAATAAACACACGGCTCCGCTGTAGGCGAAGCGGGGAACCATCGTCCTAAACCTCGGGCATGCGCTGCCCAGCAGCTGGCCTTTTCCTGGGCTGAACCAGAGGTCAAGATCACCTTTTTTGCAGAGAAACACACCCAGATCAGCAAGTACCTAATCTGGGTAGCAAAGCACCAGCATAGCCTTGTCGTAACCCTTCAAACCAAGATCAGCATTTTCCTGACCTAGGTCACAAAGCACCAGCGCAGCGAAGCAGCTCACAAATCATGAAAGTATATGCATTAGCACCACCATATGCGCAAGGCACAACATACATAAGAAAATCCCAAAACTAAAACTAAGCATTGTGAGTCGTGCACAAGTTGTCGTGTGCAGTGTGCTGGGTGTGCCTGGACAGCCTGGTGCTTGTTGTGTTCAGTGCCTGGTGTCGTGCGTGCAACTTTATACGTGTGCAATGTGCACTTTGCGCAATGTTCTGTGTGCAGTGCGAGGCATATGCACAAAGCACATCATGCATAGGCAAATCTTGTACGTGCAATTCACAAGAAGGAATGCATTGCATTGTGCTGGTTGCAGTGTGTTTCAGGGCCCTGTTTGTTTTGTGCACCATCTTAGTAGTGTATCCCAATCAGTGTGCAATGTGCGGGCAACAAGCAAGGTGTGCAATGCTAATTGCGCAAATGTCGTGCGTTTCGCTGTGTGCACTGTGACTTTGTGACCTGTTTGCTTTGTGCACAAGCACTGCACAGAACCCATACAGTGTGCATTGTGCGTGCAGCAGGCAAGGTGTGCAATGCTCAATGTGCTCGGTGTGCATTGTGCAAATGTCGTGCGATTCGCTGTGTGCAGAATGTTTCAGTGCCCCGTTTGCTTTGTACACAAACTCTGCTCAGTACCCAGACAGTGTGCAATGTGCGTGCAGCAAACAAGGTGGGCATTGCTCAGTATGCTCGGTGTGCATTGTGCAAATGTCGTGTGCGTTTTGCTGTGTGCAGGGTGTTTCTGTGCCCAGGCTGCCTTGTGCACAAGCTGTGTACAGTGCCCCCCCATCCCTGTGCAATGTCTGTGTACCTTGTAGGGGTGTGCAATGCTCGGTGTGCACAGTGAGAACAGTCCCCATCCCAAGTGCAAATTGTTGCTCAACACCCACGCCCACTCCCACCCGCCTTCCTCTTGTGCTCAGTGTGTGCTTTGTACATTGTGTGCACTATACCCACCAGCGATGGGGCCTGCCGTGGCTCCCAGGTCCCGCCGTTCTCCAGCCAAGTGTGTGGTAATCGTGTGAACAGTGTGCTCTTGGCCTAGAAACTTTACAGCCGTGCTTCTACATAATTACTTGTGGTGAAAGCGTGCTCACAGTCGCCCCGATGTGTGAAAAGTTCCGCGCGGGCCTGACGCCAAACCCAATAGCAACTTTACAGCCGTGACGCAGACTCATTACAAATGCATTCCATCCGTTTCATACGTGCTCAGGAACTCTTGACCCCCCCCTCCATCAACGCCAAACGCAATATCAATCACACAGAGCAATAGAAGACTGAATCAAATGTCATTCTGTCCAGTCACTATGCACGGAGGAACCGGTGCACTCTGCTCTCCGGGCAATTCTCCAACAGCGCCAAATGCAATAGCGATTACACAGACCGAAAGAACATTAATTACTCATTCATTCTGCCGCACCCAAAAACACGGACTCGCAACTCTTTCCGCGATCTGATCTAACGCAGGTCCATAGAAAAAAACATTTAGTGGGTACTTTGGTCGCCCAAAACTCTGCTTCTATTTGCTCCAATTTTTACACTTCGGGGTGACCTGCGACAGAAACTGGCTCCGGACTTCCGACTTCCCCAATTCCGACTCGGCCATTAATTCTGGACCCCCCTCGAACCCTTAAGTACCCCTTGTAGTCAAATTCCACACCCTGTCCAATTCCCCGCCCAGAAGGAACCGAGTCCCTCCGGGACGATGGTTCCAACATACACATCTAATCGGGAAGTTTTGAAGGTGGGGGGAGGAGCCCAAGGGTCCGTTTCCCAAAATTGCACATCAAACCCTTTGAACAGTTTGACGATTTTAGACCTTTCACGAACTTTATCGAACCCTTGCTCCCCAAAAAATGAATTGAACAACCCTGGTGTATATATGTGTGTGTATGTGTGTGAGTATGTTTGTGCGTGCTTCTTTGTATCCGAAGCAGTTTTCATTATAAATGTGGGTAATGATTTGTGTGTAAGCAAACACGTGCCAAACATGAGTGCATGAGTATGCAAGGTTAGAACTCGGTGCAAGGGTAGCATCCTTTAAAACATCAAAATTAGCTCAGACAGCTTAGCTGTTTCCTTCTAGAAACCATAGACCACTTGGATATGCATAATCTTCTGCTCCGGAATATTACTGGTCTTCAAATACACTGCGCCACACTACGAGGGTGTGCGCGTAAGAGCACCGAAGACTTTCAATGCAACTGAAATAAACAGCTGCCTCACCTAAAGCCTGGTGTGTAACAGCTGCTGCAGCCCAAGGCAATTTCAAGCTAATTTAACAAGCCTGTGTAAGCACTCATATTTGAGAGGGAAAGCGCTCACCATCTCAGCTTGGTCCAGCGAGTCGTCGTACTCAAAACGGATTTCAGGGGTGAGGCGCAGGACCACACGCTGCCCAATTTTGGTGCGCGTGTACCTGAGAGGCAATGGAGTACCGAGTACCACAAGAAAACAAGGTGCTGATGAATGTACAAGCATAGAACCACATGCTGCCTGGATGATCAGGTGTGTGTGCGTCATAGCTGAGAGCAATCTGAGGCTTCACAAAGGCCATGAGGCACGAGAACAAAATGTGGCAAGACGCTGCGCGTAAAACAAAAAGTCCAGATTCCTGCGTTGGCGAATATCTGAAGCTAATGCTTCTGCACAAATTACAGGAAACGTCAAGTCCTTGAGGTGCGAAACTTCCATACACGTACAAGGGTTCAGCACTACTTCACTTGAACTTGGAAGCTTCTTTCCTGTGATGAGCCTGGCATTTTGTGGAGACGCCTCGGCTCATTTGCCTACTCACCCTTCCAAATTCTTGAGGCGATCCATGGCACGCTTTTTGCCCCTTGCATCACTGTAAACAGACACGTACACTTTCACCACCTGGACGCAAAAAGGAAGCAGTTGCACGTGGCTCAGCTCAGTGCACTCAAGAACGTACGGACAGAGCTATCTTAAGCCTGTTTTAAAGAGAAGCCTGTTTAAAAGAGGTTCTTGTAAGTTTAGATTCGGGATGCAAAGGATACAAAAACGAGTCAACGCGCATGGCTACGAGCGTGCATGCAAAGACATGACAAGGCTCAAACGTGACCTGTGCTAGTTACGACAAAAAACCAGCTCACCTGTAAGTCATTTGACACGTAAACATCTGTCACACTCGCCAGGGCACTGATCTCATTCCCTCCAAGTGCACGCTCCGGGCAAATGGCGTTCACGAGCACCTGTGTGTGCATGTGTGCATGCATTACTATTACAAAGCTGTCATCGATGTCTTGCCTTGGCTGTGCAGTCAGGTGGAACGGAATAGACTCAAATTCATACATGCCAAGGAAAGGCAGTGACGCATAGATGCAGCGCTCCCTCCTTGTCCTTGTCCGCCTCACCTGGTCAGTCACAAACAGATTGCTGATCTCGCGTTGTAATTGACTTGACACCCTGGCTATGCGCCGAGGGTGGGCCTGTGTTGCACAGCATATGGAGGCATACAGAGTGAGTAAAAAGCAAGTATGTGCGCGAGTTTTATGAACGTGTGTGCGCGTGCATGCGTGTGTGTGCCTTTGAGTTCATGTGCGCATGTGTGTGTTGTGTGTGTGTGTGCGCGCGTGTGTGTGTGTGTGTGTGTGTGTGTGTGTGTGTGCGTGTGTGTGTGTGTGTGTGTGTGTGTGTGTGTGTGTGTGTGTGTGTGAGAGTGTGTGCACGTGTGTGTATGTGTGTGTTATATGTGTGTGTGCGTGCGCATGTACGTTGTGAGTGTGCGTGTGCGCGCGTGTATATGTGCGTGAGTGGGTGTACGTCTGCTTGCAGACGTGCACTTGTAGGCCAGCCTTTGAGGTGACGGCTTTTTGCTGTGCTATTAAACAGGAGCAATGCAAATAATGAAGTGTAGGAAACACCCACCATGCAGACCACAGACATCCTCTGACGTCCTTGCCCAGAAGTTGTGGCAGGCTGATTTTGCTGTGGAGAGGGGCCAGTTTGAAGCAAGGTCTTGCTGAAAGAGGAGCCAAACCTGCTGCTGCTGCTTCGTCTGCTGGTTGTGGGTGTGAAGGGAGTGACAGAGCACGTCACACAGTGTACCCGCCTGTTGGTGGAGGCCCCTTTCTGCACATGCCCCCTGGACAGAGAATTACCGATGTTTCGATGCAACATTGTTATAATTACTTCTTCTTCCAAAACCAGTCAAATTCGCGGATTACCGGTAGTCTTTTGCTGGGTAACCGAAATTTCCCCTTTGCTGTGCAGCCCTCATCCCACAATAGGAAGTTCTATTGATCATCTCCTTTCTTTTACTTTGGGCAGGGGTTACTGAGCCAAGCTTAGGCTCATGCAGCGCCTGGCCTGCAGCACTACTGCCAGCGGCACGCACGCTGGCCGTACTGCCTGTGCCCTTCCTGCCAGAGGCTGGCAATCATTGAGACGAGCTCCTGTCTATAAAACGTCCAGGCGAGCCTCTCTGGCAGTATGCAGAGTAAAAGACGGGCAAGTCAAGCTTTTTTCTCCATCAAAGGTAATTTTCATACGTCTACCTCTTCAATCGACACAGTAAATCTCAATGAAGGAATGATCCATCCGTGGCATGTGCCAGGTCAACCTTTTCCTCAGAGTGGTGAGGCGGAGGGAGGATGGCTACCATGACTTGGCCTCCCTTTTCCACGTGAGTGATGGCACAAACAAGGACCTGATGATGCACATTGATCGTTTCGGTTTATGCAAAACAAACAAATAATCAGCTTTTACCTGTTGGGCAGTGCTTGCAATTGTGAGAACATGCAACGTATGAATACACACCACATTACTAAGGTTGGCCAGAACCATATATCTGTGCACCGTATGACCGTATATTTGGTGATTTCCTTACCAAAATTACCGTATACATATGGTTCGAGCCAACCCTACACATTACGCATACGATTCACACATAAACTTACACATATACGTGCATGCAAGCACAGCACAATGCAAAATCTCTTTTTAAGACTACGTTACCATCAACAGGTCATAGATCTGGGCGACGACATGGACTTCAAGTTGCTGCCTGAAGGTGCCCAGTGTGAAGTGCTAGAATGCTCGGACCCGACAGTTCCTACGGACGACTCCAACTTGGTCATTAAAGTAAGTGTGGTCATCATGCCACATGCAAAGTCCTTTTTGTACGAAGTCAGCATGGGAGGATTTAGACCCCAAACAAGTCATGAGGATCAAAATTAATCGTGAGGAGTGAGTGCTCATGCTCTTTTGTGGTCAACAACCACTTTCCAGCAAACAGAAAGTCAGCCACATGCCAGGTTGCGTAGACGGTGCAACTAAGTGATGAATTGAGGTCTGAAAAAGCAGCAGGGTGCAAACTTAAACAACCCCCTTTTCTTACCCTATAGGCGCTCAACCTCTTTCGAAAGATGACGGGCATTAACCGCTTCTTCTACGTCAACCTGGATAAAAAAGTGCCTCATGGTAAGAATTTAACTGCTACATTGTTAAGCTTTTTTCTTTTGTTTATCAACACTACCATGCACCACAACATTCCAGCGCTGCCTGTTTTTGACGCTACATAGATTTACATTTGTTAAGCCTGGCTTACGCACATACAACCGTAAGCAGCTATCCCCAAGCGTTTCTTTAATACCTTGCGCATGCTCATCAGTGTGTGTGTGTCTATTTTCTATGTGCGTCCATTTCCATGTTTTATTCACACACGCATATCTGGGAGCTCAGGCTGGACTTTGTGTATTCCCACACACAGGTGCAGGCCTGGGGGGTGGCTCCGGAAACGCTGCCACAACACTATGGGCTGCCAACGAGCTGACAGGGAAGCCCGCCACTACAGCACAGTTGCTGCAGTGGTCCGGTGACATTGGGTCGGACATCTCTGTGTTTTTTAGGTTAGTTTGTGCTCCGGTTTCTGCCTCCTACTTCATTTTGTCCTCCCTCACAAAGGAGGAGAGTTAGAGGCACTTTTGCTTAGCGTGACAGCATGAGCCTGCTCCCCTTGGCTTTTAATTGACAGGCGCACACACACATGCGCACGCACACACGCACATACACATGCACATACACATACGCACTACACACACAAACGCATGTTCACACACACACACACACACACACACACACACACACGTGCACGCTTATACACAAATACACACTACACACGCATACACAACACACACACACAAACGCGCGTTCACACACACATTGGTCTGAGAGCTGTAAACCTGATGAGAGAATTTTTTGCCTGCCTGGTGCTGCAACACAGAACACCTCGGGCCTCCCTTTTGTAGAGGTGCATATCAGAGATATGCAAGCAGACGCGTTTGCTCGCCAACAGTGTGTAAGCCCTCCAATATGTACCTCAACAAAGAGGTCCTGTTTACAATTTGGTGATACTTGAGCGCTGTAAAATCCCAGCACTTTGCTAATTAAAGGCCGCACCTTTTAATCCATGTGTACATGCATGAAAAGGCTTGTTCAAAGCAATTACCTGCTGCTCATTAATGTGCACCGGGTGTTAAGAAACTTGCAGGGCCTCTCACTATGTCCTATACTCGCTCTCTGCTTTTCCCTTCCTACATCTACTGCCTATCATAATAGGAGTCACCCCATATCACCCCACATTACCCATATGTGTCAGACATTCTGGCGCGGCTGCTGTGCGGCTGATGCGGCTAAATGCAGCCGCATTTAGAAGCGGCTGAAATTGCGGCTGAAATTTCTTTTAGCCGCGGCCAGAAAAAGCGCGGCTGAAAAAACTTGCGGCTGATTTCAGCCGCGTTCAGCCGCCCTTTTTATGGTGGTTTTTGTGTTCATTTTACAGCTGAGACCACGGATGAACACGGTTGAAATCAGCCATTGGATGATTATTTTCTGGCTGCCAAACATGACGTCCGGACTTGTCTGTACTTTGCAACCCCTTCATCTATTTACAGTCTTTGTTTGATCAAGAAGCATGATGATAATGATGAAAGAAAGCCACAACTTAGATCTTGACTCCACACAGGCAGGGGTCTTTTGAGTACACTTCAAGGAAGTAAAAGTATAAACTAAACTCGTCCACCACACCAATCATGCTCACTGAGCATGGTGAGCTTCAGCATCAATAATCAGTTTCTGGCACGTGGCTAACGTCTGGCAGCGGGTCTTGTGTAGATTCCTGCATGCAAAAATGAAGTGAATGGCACATTTTGTTTTGCTTCAAGCACACCAGGGCAGTTCAACATAAAGTTGTTGTTGAGCAAAATTTAACGCACGCAAATCTTCAAGGCAGTTAACACAGTTGTGTTCTTATGTGTACGTGTATGTGTGTACGTGTATGTGTGATTGTTATTGTGTCTGTCTGGCTGTATTTGTAGCATACGTGTGCTGTGTGTGCGTGTGTGCGCTGTGTGTATGTGCGTGTGCGTGTGTGTATGTGTGATGTGTGTATGTACATGAGTGTATGTGCTTGTGCTTTATGTGCGTAATTGTATGTGTGTGTTGTTTGTGTGTATGTATCATGAGCTTCTATTTGTTGTGTGTGCACTGTTTGCGTGTGCGCTCGTGTGTTGTGTGTATGTGTATGTTTGTGTGTGCAGTGTACGTGTGCTGTGCATGCATGTGTGTTGTGAGGGTGTGAGGGTGAGGGTAAAGTGCTGAGGTTACATGTTTGACTATGCTGAGGTCACAGGTTTGACCAGCATGTCTCGGTCCTGATGTATTAGCCTCCATTCTTCAGCTGGAGAAACTCAAGCTTCTAGTAGTCTGCAGCTGGTCCTGGTCAAAGGTGAAGTTCTAATCGCGCCTCCCACGATGTTCCTCATTTCAAATATGAAACTTTATTATCACCCGTAATTTATTTAAATGATGTCGTCCAACCATTTTCGCAGCTTCTCGCTTCTAAGATTGCCCGGGGCATGCTGAAACATTAATATATCAAATTTTACTAAATTCAACTGAATTAAATGGGCATACATGGCATGCATGAAAGTTTATTTGGTTCACATCAACAAAAAAGAAACTCAATTTGTTTGAATTTGCAGCATTGTCCCAAGCAAAGTTTTTAAACACGCTCCTCTCATTTATCCAAAAAATGTATTTGCGGCTGAGCACAGCTGAATGCAGCTGAAAAAGCTGCACGGCTGACAAAAGCCGCAAGTGGTTGAAAAGTGTTTCAGCCGCGCATCAGCCGCTTGCAGCCGCAGGCCAAAAAACTCTGACGCATGATAAATGTGTTTCATGTATGGGAGACATGCAATTCATTACTATTTTCTCTCAAAGGAAAAGCTTTCTTGCTGTGCCAGACCAGGCAAACATTCTCTCGCGTGTACATCCTCTACATTATCCTCACTCAATGCAGCTGTTGCATTTAGAAACGCTCCACCTGGTCCAAATATTTTTCTGTCCCTCACAGCATTCTTTCCTTATCTGCTAAGCCATAACTGAAATTCCTTTTCCGTTTAACACTGCTACCCTCTATAGTACATCACTTACCTCATACTGTTTATGAATTGATCACAGCCACGGGGCAGCCTACTGTACGGGAAGAGGCGAGGTGGTAGAGGATGTGGAACCTCCCCTACCACTCACCACGCCCCTCTTACTGGTAGGGAAATCCTGAGGCCTTAAATTGTAGAGTCAGCCACAATCGAACCTAGAGATGTAACAGGCCTCTTACGCTTCATACAATCTGAGACTGTCCATTGTGTACTGAAAAGCCCAGGCTGTGTAGGGTTGAGCGGAGGAATTTTTTTATCAGCCTGATCTGGGAGCATTTGACAGGAAAGGATGGGGGCTGAAAACTCCTATATTAAAGTTGTTTTAAATGCTGTCCCCTATGCTAACACAGAGGCAAATTGAAAGATAATGAGTCAGCTCTCACAGCCCCATCCCAAGCCTTGGTATGGAATGCTTTGTCTTCTCACTACCTCCCTGCAGGTAAAGCCTCCATTGGGTCTGTCGACGCCCACCATTTTCAAATCACTGGACCTTTCGCGTCGATCAAAGATGGACCCTAGGGAGTTGCTCGCTTCAATGGCAAAGGTCAGGGCATGTGGCATCTTATATTGCACAGGATACGTACACACGTACACACACAGTAACAATATAATCCTAGAAAATGATAACTTCACTTTAAAGCTTTAACGCATGCTCCGACATGACGATATATTTGTGCTTGTATGTTCGGATGTAGACTGGATCACAGATTGCTTGCATGGCTCAGGCCAGGGAAGGAGGCTACAAAGAAGCAGATGCGATCATTTGATTTGGTGCATAAAACAAGAAAGCGCCATCAGTAAAGCAATTAGGAGTCTGAGTAAGTCAGATGCAGCATCCTGCTTGCAATTGTCTTTCGCAAAACCTTGGCGACCTTCTTTTGTGGCAGTGTAACTAGTTGCCAGTAGGAGCTTTGTAGTAAAAGCTACTTGTTACCTTGTTTACACAGGCCATTGTAATTTTGAATATCAATGTCCGTCTTGAATATTAATTTTAATGTGCATGCACACACTGAATAATGTGTTGATTGGTGTGTACATGTGTGTGCCTGTACAACTGCAGGCAGGCAGGGACGGTGAGCTAGCATTACAAGAGTTTTGTGTCAACGACTTGGAACAGCCCGCCTTTGACAAGTGAGTGAAGGTTGTTCTCATCTTTCTGCCTGGGAATGGGTGCTGACCCTTGGTCTGCTAGAGTAAGATGAAAAGAATTTTGAATCATTTGTGGGCAGCTTTTGTGAGCCATCACCACTTCACTAATTGCCAAAGTTTGACAATCCACACGGCTTGAGTTTCACTGCCTCGTTTTTAGGATACATAGATCAGCGAATGGTGAAGTGCCCTTATTTTGGCTTCTAGCAAGGATTGGTACTTCATGAATTTCTTAGATCATAGCGCCAGAACAGCATCAGGGCTGCTCAATTTACATCCAAGAACACACCATGCACACATAGACTTACACTAATTGCAGCCTTCCTCAGCTTGAAGCGCTCAAGACCAGCCTCGGAGCTGCCCTAGGCTCAAGTGCTGTATTTGTGACGGGCAGTGGCTCTACGATCGTGGCAGTTGGATCTGACACTCCCCCAGCTTACTTGTCAGAGCCCCAGCATAAGGTAGGAAGTCAGTGCTCTCTTGATAGGATGAAAGGCCGTAAGCCGGGAGAAATTTTGTTGTAAGAGGTTATTGTTATGGTGTCCCTCCAAAAGAGCGTCCGCGTACAGAAACTGTCGCCAACCAAACTTAGCCAAGCCGTCAATCTTAATAAGCAGAAGTTGCAGACAAGCTTAAACGCAGAACGCCCCTACCTATATTGAAGTCTTGTTGCATGATATGATGATATGAGTAGTTTATTTTGTGGAGTTAAGCTCTAGCCTTGAATTTATAGCAGTTTTTCTTAGATGACGTGCGTGCTTTTCTTATGACCTTTTTTCATATCTTGCACAAATGCTCTGCGGCACGCAGGACCTCTTTGTCTCACCAGCTCGGCTGATAACACGGAAAGCAGGGGAATGGTATAAGCCCAGCGGCATGTGGAAAGACGGAAAGCAGCAAATCATGACAAACATAGCATTGTCATCATTTCCTTGATCTAACTCGGACAACAAGTCATCAAATGCAGGAACATTATTTGATGGTTTGCTAACTCTTGGCAAAGCATGGATTGGTGTCTCGGTTTGCTTTTGATATGGTATTTTTATTGTGTCAGGTCAAATCACCGTCAGCACGAGACTCAGCACATCAACTGCCTGGGTCCTCTAGCTTACTGAACACGGCGCGCTAGGCAATACCATTTAGTTTAATTTGGATTACAAAGGCAAGACCATTTCATCTTAAAAGATGAACCAAGGCTAATTGCTCATCAAACAGTATGCCGCTGCCACCAATTGGATTGAACTATTGGGAGGAGACTCCTTTGCAATATACATTTAATCGCAATATATATGTAACTGAAATAAAGTATTGTGTAGACACTTCCCCTTCTTAGGCAAGGTTACATCGCTATATGTTATTGAAATTAAGTACTGTGTAGACACTTCCCCTACTTAACAAGAAGAAAAGGCATGAGATCTAGACAAACAAAAGCTGCCTTGCTTACTGGGACACCGTAGCTAAGACCCTTTACACATGCTGCTAGGAGCACCAGGCACCATCTACAGCAGCCACGCAAGGAACTTACTCACTGCCTCGGAGTTGCCCCACAGCACTCATGAATAAATCAAGCCTACACGCAATCGCTAATGTTACGATCTAGTAGATCGTAACAAAAACCATACAGAGGCGAGACATTGAATACAACCCCTCCAAATATCGAAGCAATACTCCTGGTGTGCCAGCTTCTGCTTCCCAACCACCTGATCTCCACTGATAAACTTCTCTTCTTTGTCTCCAGATGTTGTGTGTCTCTGCATCCATTGGGTGGTGCAGAAGAACACAAAACAACATGTTTTTTTCCTGATCCATGCCGGTAGTGTTTACACTATCTGCGTTCCTTCTTTTCTTATCTCGCAAGCATGCTACCTGGTTCTTTTAAATCATTGAACCAATGATTGGTGTGAGTCGAAATGTTTACAGGTCCATTCAACCGGGCTGTCCCCAATTAACAAATCAGAATCTGATACAAATGCCGCGCCTCCATACATGTTCGAGGATTTACGGAGCCACTCACTCCAGTTCTTGTGAGAAAATTTAGACATGGATGTTGTGCCCATTTCTTACCCAAGGGATACCAATGTAACAATATGAGGTGTGGTAAAGCACTTATTAAAAAGCCATTAGTAAGCCACCAGTAGGAATACCCTGGTGCGTGCCCAAATTGGTCATGGCTACTTCATGGTTGCTAAAAAGCATGACAACCTCTATGTCAGAAAAGCAAGATAAGCTAGCAGGCAGTGAAAATTTTTCCTTTGTGACTCTTTCCTCCTTCTGGTTCTCTGTTGGACCTCTCTGGGCCTTTTTTGTCTGCTGGTTAATGAGCTTTACGGTACTCGGTACCAAAGTGGCTTTCTTTTCCTTAATAATGTGGGGAGTGGTTTTTACTGCCTGCGTACTAGATTTTCTTCTTCTTTTCTTAAGAAGAAGAAGGAAAAAAGTATAATTAAGCACTGATAGCATCTGCGGACAAATATAGAAATTGAAATTGCTGAAGGGGATCAGCAGGAGGGATCTTGCCATAAACTTGTCCATACTAGACGTGCCCTTTCCAGTACTTTTATCAACTCTCATCAGCAGGAGCCGGTTTCAGGCCAAGCCTGCAACCCTCCTCATCCCCATTGATTGTTCCTTTCCTTTTCGCGGTGGGGGAGCTTTACGATACTCGGTACCAAATTTGGCGGCACGCCACCAAAGAAGTGCATCGGAATGTTGTATTTCATTAACGGGATACTTACTGCTGGTTACCACGGTAATCACAAAAAAAATGACTAGGATTATAATGCGGATCGGGCTAGTAATCAGTGATTCCTAGTAACAGAGAGGTAATTGGAGCAGGAATCATTGATTACTTGATCGATATTGTGTGCAAGCTTGTGTGTCTGCATGTGTGCGTGTGCCTGTCTTTTGATCTGTCAGCGTGTCTGCGAGCCTGTCGGCATGCCTGTGTGTCTGTCTTTCTGCGTGCGTGTTTGTCTGCCTGGGCGTCCAGAAATTTGGGACTGGCGCCCTGCGCCCTTCTATAGAGAGGTAATTGGAGCAGGAATCATTGATTACTTGATCGATATTTATTATCATGACCAGAAATCGGTGATTACTGATATGATACCTAGAAATCGGTGCTTTATCAAGGAAATGGAAGCAATTTCTTCGATTACTTAGTAATCATGCAGAAAACGGACAGGTAATCAACATTTTCCTGATGACTTATCGATTACTGGCCCAATACCCATAAATCAGTCAATTTTGCATGGAACTGGCTGCAATTCCTCCAATTACTAGAAACCGCACAGAAATGTAGAAGGTGTTCATTAATCCCGTGATTACCGATTCGGTTACTGGCCCAATACCTAGAAATCAGTTGATTTTGCATGAAAATGGCTGCGATTCCCACGATTACTAGAAATCTAAGAGGAATCGCAAAGGAAATGTTTTCCCCTTGGTTACCGATTTGGTTACTGACCAATACCTAGAAAGAATTTGTTTGCATGAAATGGCTGCAATCCCACTATGACTCTAGGAATTTAAGAGGAATTGAAAGGGTTAATGATGCTAACTAGCCACACAGCCACTTGCCAAGTGATAAAAAATTAAAAGACATGAGGACTCCTCACTCGGATGGAGAAAGTCTCAGCAGACTGCGCAAACAACTTTGGCACGGCGCCTTTATTTCAGGCCTTGCCAACCAAATGCACTGCTGGTTCAACCAAGTTGGCAACCGTTTTGAATCAGTCGGACTTGCACTCCTGCATCCAGGAAACTATTCAAGAGGAACTACCCACACTTCAAGTTGCTTCAGAAAGAACCGGATTTGGAACAATAAAAAGCAAGTTGCACGCAGGCCCCAGCCCTGTACACCTGTCAAGAAATGTCTTGACGAGGCCTCTCATTCCGATCCTGGGCAGGCTGTCCCCCATTTGCTCTACCACCATCTTGCCCACCTCCAGCATCATCACCCGCATCCCTCTCCCTGACTCGGCCAGCTTCCCCACCTCGCCTCCTGCCGTTCCCCCCCCACCTCGCCTCCTGCCGCCCCCCCCACCTCGCCTCCTGCCCCC
>Ga0307942_1000451_pt1 | contig 28443 bp, 33 predicted proteins | sample OrgLakmetagen175_FD_201846 | JGI IMG/M metagenome (GOLD analysis project Ga0307942, IMG submission 201846) | Saline water microbial communities from Organic Lake, Antarctica - #175 | ecosystem: Environmental > Aquatic > Non-marine Saline and Alkaline > Saline | place: Antarctica: Organic Lake... | reverse complement strand
TGATATGCATGTCGTACGCGTCGTACGCGCTCTTTATCTATTGATCGTGTGTATAGCAACACAAACCATGCAGCATCAGAAGACAATGCATCCTTGATCCTTGATATGCATGTCGTACGCGTCGTACGCGCTCTTTATCTATTGATCGTGTGTATAGCAACACAAACCATGCAGCATCAGAAGACAATGCATCCTTGATCCTTGATATGCATGTCGTACGCGTCGTACTCGCTCTTTATCTATTGATCGTGTGTATAGCAACACAAACCATGCAGCATCAGAAGACAATGCATCCTTAATATGCATGTCAAGTGCGTCATGCGCGCTCTTATCTATTAATCGTGTGTATAGCAACACAAACACAGCAAGCAGAACACGTAGCAGCACAAAAGAAAGGTGGACATGCAGGAAACCCAGGACAACTGCATGTCACATCATTCGTGTGTAGGCGAGTAAACATGCATGCATTTAAAAGATGGTGTGTGTGTGTGTGTTTGTGTGTGTGTGTGTGTGCGTGTGTGTGTGCGTGAGTGAGTGCGTGTGTTGACGTGCCCGTGTGCGTGCGTTTGTGCGTATGCGTATATGCGTTAAAGAGTGCATGTGCAGGTATGCGCACATGTTTTGTTACCTGCAACAGCTAGCATCGCGAGCGTAAAGCCCAGCACATGAAAGTTAGGCTCTCCCCCGCTAGCTATGATGACGCCCACTACTACTGGAATTAAGGCCATATACGTCGTTGCATTCTCCCGTGCACCCTGTGTATGTATGTGTGCGTGTGCGTACGTGTGCGTGTATGTATGTGAGTGTGTGTACGCTGCATAACATGCTGCATCGGCAACGTTTGTGTAACTGTGGGGCACGCTGCAACATACAACTTGCGCGTCATGGCGAGGCTGTCTGAGGACGCCCACTTATAGCTTGCCACCAACGATGTTGTGGCCAAGGGGGCCCAATAAACTCAAGCAGAACTGGCCAGGCTCATACGTTTAATTTATCATACACACAATTATGCGGTGCAAGCACGGAACCGTGAGCAGGAAATCCTGCACGTGTGCGTTCATGAATGTGGTGCACTTTTACGGTTTACGCCTGCGGCTCCCTTCACCAAGGGCCTTGTTTTACAAGTCCCCGTTGACCTTCTATTTGAGCCTGTGTGTACAGCGTCTAGATGACGAAGCCTTCCCACCATGAGAACATGTGCTGTACACAAAGGCCTAATAATGGCATTTGCGTGAACACCTACAAACAGCCATGCGCATCCAATTAGATGCCTGATCTAGGTGTCGAGCAGGAATCTAGGAAGTTAGGGTTTCTGAACGAAGAGAGAGGTACCAGCTGTTCTTGACAGTTGTATGTTGACCAACTTGCTTGCTTACGGGGGCGTGTACCACTGACCTGGAAGAAGTAGGCCAGCAAAGCCGTAAAGAAGGGTGTAGTCGCTCCGATGGCTTGTGTGAAGGACACATGCAAGTACCTGTTAAGGATACATTCAGCCAGGAGTAAACGGGCATCTAATTACAACCCACATTGCAACACCGCATTTGCAAAACAACCTCATGATCAAAAACCCACAAGAAAAGGGCGTGCTTGCACACTGCCGTCTGCTTCTGTGTGCGAGTTGCGCTAGCACTCAGCTGTCGAACGCGTGCCAAGACACTCAAATCTTGAAGCCCCCACACACTGGAAGGAGCAAAGACTCACTTGAGGGAAGCATTGCCCAGCACGATGGTGGAGCAGAAGATGACTGCCAGAATGGAGACCTTGGCCAGCTGCATCCTGCTCTTCAACGGCTTTACTGGAATCCACCCTGATGCAGAGATGACGATGCCCAGGAACATGCAGGCTGTCATGTGGCACAGTGTCAAGAACACCTGTTGCGGGGGAGTTTTTGTGGAGCCGGTTTATTGGGGCGATACGTCGTTGGCTGCGTGTAGGAAACATGAAAAGCGTGAACAACACGCTTCCCGATTCGAAGTGTGGACACGCACCGGCTGCCTGAAGCCGGTGTTCGACAGTAGAAATTTGTTGCCCAGCAGCACCAGGATGTTCGTGGCATACCAAATGATAATCACAAACACAGTGGACGTTGCCCTCTGAGCGTCGGGCATCGCCCCTGCCTTATTTAGTTCTTCGATCTTGTCTATTTATTAATCTAAAGAACTAGCCATTTGCATCTTTATTTATTAAAATACTGAGTCATCTGAACTAACTCGTCCTAAAATGGCTTCGGATCGCCAAGACATCCAGCTCCCTACTGACATCCAAGCTCTGCTGAAGGTGGTTGGTTTGTAACACGAACACACAAAATAGAGCAACACACCTACACACTAACGCACTCACATGCACGCACATATGTGCGCTCACCCACACGCATACACACGCACGTACACACATCTGCAACACATGTATACACACAAATACACACACACACACAAAAACACACACACACACACACACACACACACACACACACACACACACACACGCACACACACACACACACACACACACACACACACACACACACACACACACACACACACACACACACACACACACACACACACACACACACACACACACACATACACACACACGCGCACGCATACACACGCACGTACACACATCTGCACGCATATATATACACACACACACACATTCACACACACGCCCGTTCACACAGGGCCTCTCAAAAGAGAGGGCAGACGAGGTGCTGAGTAAGCTGTTAGAGGCCTCTATGCTTGACTACAAGCCCCTCAGTAGTAGGGAGCACGTGGACGTTATCAAAGAAAGGTTCCTGTCTTACGGGGTCTTAGAGCGTGACATGGATTTCACGTGGGAGGAGCTGCAGCAAATTAAGTGAGTCAGTGAGTAGTAAGTCTGGGATTCCTGGGTGCACCAGCTATAAGCAGTAAGTTCTTCCTGCTCTATGCTCTCTGATAAACGACGTACCTGCTCGTTTTCTTGGCAGTGCTTGGCTGTTTATATATGCACTACTTTCCCTTTGGCAGCAAAACTCACTCTGTTGCACTGCTAGATTTATTGTTCACTTGCGGCACCCCTTGCTTTCTTTTGTTATTCTGCTTTCTTGCATCCTCCTCAACCTCATCAAACAAAACCGATGCTTCTTCGATCCTCACATATTTTGTGAGTGCAGTTCCATAGGCATTGGTGCCTTTGACACCAATGGGCTGCCCGTAGCTTTCTTGATTGCTGAGGTAGCCAGCCTGCAAAATTCTAGGGTGGGTGTGTCTGTCAAAGATCGGCCATTGCTTGCAAAGGGATCTCCTTTGGCTAACAATGCCGCATGGGCGCGTGGGCTGTTCTTTGCCGCACCTTTTGATTCAGATTTACATGAACAGGTGTACTCTGCTTGCCGATAGAACTATCAGAAAGATGGCCCTTGCTTTTCAGGAGCCGTGCCGTGCGTTGTGTGTCTCGCTTGCAGTGCGCCACACTTCAAAGTTGCGAACGCGCCAAATGCCATGCAGGAATTTTTTGAGCAGGACAAGCCCTCACTCACATCATCAGCAACATTTGAAACACCACCGACATCTTTGCCAGCAGCAGCGCCTTCACCACCAGCACCCGAAGCAGCGGCAGCAGCTCCCTCATCATCTCCATCAATATCTCCGGAAGCAGGAGCAGCAGCAGCAGCAGCAGCAGCAGCAGCAGCAGCAGCTGAAGCTCTATCGTGTTCTTCGCCAGTTGCGCCTAAAGCAGCGGCAGCTACACCACCACCACCCACGTCACCTGCAGCGACAGCAACAGCAACAGCAACCGCGTCTGCACCAGAAGCCCTCACTGACACCCAGGTAACCAAGTGGTGTGAGTCTCTCTGCGTCCATACGGTGGTGCATTCTACATCAGCACATACTTGGGGTTTACCATGACCGTGTACACAGGTGTGTGTGTATGGTGTGTGTGTGCTTAGCAGGGAAATCTTAAAATTGTATGGTCCTGACCATATGCATACTGTTCTAGCCTATCTTACTTACCTTTTTGTGGGTGGCACACGCATATAGCGTACTACAGCAAATTTAGCAGAAAACCTAAACTATATTGTCGTAGTCGTTTATGTATATGTAAGGTTGAAACCGCCCCTGCGTTTTTTTTAATCCACGCGGCAGTGACTGAACTGGCCTCTTTTTCTTTCTGACACGCCCAAAAGTTCCTACAAGCCCACAATCAGCAGCATAAAGGGCACGATCCCAACATAAGCTCCTAATAACTCTAGCCAGGACAATTTCGATCCTCTTTTTCTGACACGCCCAAGAGATTTGGCCGCACATCAATTGCAGCAGAGGGCACGATCCTGTTATCGTTTCCCCAAATTCTAGGGAGGACAATTACTAATTCCCTGTTCCTGACACGCCCAGGAGTTTCTGCAGCACGTCAATCTCAGCACAGAGGGCACGATCCTGTTTTCATTTCCCCAAATTCTACTGATTCTCTGTTTCTGACACGCCCAGGAGTTTCTGCAGCACGTCAACTGCAGCATGGAGGACACAGTGCTGGAGATTCGCTTGTTAGGTGAGTCTGAGCTTCCACACATGCTGGAGTACGCTTGACAAGCAAGCCTGAGCTTCCGTACAGATATGGAGTTCTGATCTTTCAATCGAACTTGAGCTTAAGGGGTACACGCAGGTTATTGTGTGTATACATGGTGATGATTTGGCAAGCAAGGAAACCTCCAAGCAATTAAGTCTGCTGTTTCATTTATAGTCCGTGAGAGTCATAGTTTCATTTATATATTATGAGTCATAGTTTCATTTCTGGTTCGTGAGAGTCATAGTTTCATTTATAGTTCGTGAGAGTCATAGTTTCGTTTATAGTTCGTGAGAGTCATAGTTTCATTTATAGTTCGTGAGAGTCTTAGTTTCATTTATAGTTCGTGAGAGTCATAGTTTCGTTTACAGTTCGTGATAGTCATAAATTCATTTATAGTTTGTGAGAGCCACAGTGAGTGAGTCGTAGTTTATAGTTCGTGAGAGTCATTCATGTACATGATTGTAAAGTACAGGCTTGGAGATGTCCTGCTGAAATGCACACACTGTATGTACACATGTGTGTACGTTATATGTACATGGTCACAGTATGTACACCGTCACTGTATGTACACCGTCAATGTACAAACTGAACACACACTGTACATACTCTGTGCACACTATTCACACATTGTGCATACTATACCCACACTGTATGTACACGGTCACTTATGTAAATGGTCACTGTATGTACATGATCACTGTATGTATACGGTCACTGTATGTACATGGTCACTTTATGTATATGGTCACTGTATGTACGTTATATGTATATGGTCTTAGCTAAAGCCATGTAGAATAAGAAAGGGAAAAAAACGCAGATAGTGTAAACACCACCGGCACGGAAAAGCCATGAATGGATGGTCCTGGCCAACCTACCCATGTTAGGTTGTGGTGGAATGCAATTAATTTTAATGTCACAAGTGGTGCTTATAGTCTGGGTAAGGGCGTGTCGGTCGAATGAACATTTCCAAATTGACGAGAGAAGCTAATAATTATGGACTAGGGCGTGCCGATTAAATGAACAGGGTTGACAGCGTAATCTAGAGTGTGTGCTGGAGCTTGAGGGGAAAGGCTCCACGACTGTCAGGGCATTGCAACTTACATCCTTGGGCTCCATAGATTCCAGCATTGAAGTTACTGGGTTGGCCATGACTGCGTCTATGTATTGTACAGGGCTGTTCAGTTTATAACTCCTGCTACTTTTAAGATCCGCATTTTGACCTTAAGGGTAAGGGTTACACAGCTATATCCGCCAGCGAGGGCAGTTGAGCTATAGCATAAAAAAGCCAGCTTCAAGAAGAGAAAGAGGCCAGACTGAACAAGACACCAGAAAAAGAAGCTAGAATAAAGTGTATAGAAAAAGAGAACGTTTGTGTTGAAGAAGCGCGAAGAGAAAGCATCAAGGAGAACGAGAAGAAAGCTGTTGATATGTCTCAGGAAGTTTGTACAAGAAGCATGGTTTGACCTTAAGAACGAATCACGCAACCCAGGAACCGTAGGCAACCTTTTTCGCTAGAGCTTTCAGTTGAAAGCACCATGCTCAGTACAAGTCTGACCAGACCGTGTAAAATGCTTGAACTTGCATGCAGGTGTGGATTACGAGTACCGGCGGCAAGGCATTGGCAACCAGCTTTTGGATTATGTGAAGCAAGTCGGACAACTAGCAGGGTGTGTATTGTCCAGACATGGTACTGAACAGTGTATTTTGGAAACGATTTTGGTGCTTAGTAGGTTCCATGAGCATTTTGATATACTTGTGGGCGCAATGAGACCGGGGGCGCCTGTGCCAGAATCCATGCTTGGGCTGTCATCACTGCACACGCTTATTGCTCTTTTGCTTAGGACCAAAGGGCGTCAGACAGCTGGGCATGCCTCTGGATCTTAAAAAGCATGACGTGTGCAGTGAATTCATTCCCCGTATATGCCCAGAACAAAAAGCCACTCAGGTATCAAGCACCGTAAAGCTCCTCCACCACAAAAGAAAGGGAGTCAGTGGGGATAAGGAGGGATGATCTAGTACCTGCTCCTGTCGAGAGAGGTAATGAGTAAGCTAGCACACCATTGAGTAACGTTTGTGCCCGTGTTGTCCTCAAGCCAGCAAACCATCTTCGGGTTTGGAAACTCATTACAAGCTTTTGTTTTTATGCGGCCAATCCTCTTGGCACAAAGCATTGAACAGGTGGCTGGATGCCAAAATCCAGCCGTTCTTGATGTTTCAACTACCAACGTTGAACAACTGCACCAATTACCCCTTCCTCTCTACTTTCAAATTAACAACTCGTTAGCTTACGTCGACTGAGATTCATCCGCTTTATTATAAACACCACAGTGCTCGATTGGCTTGGCTAAACGTTGCTGACTTCAACCCAAACGCGATTGCCTTCTACGAAGCTGCTGGATTTAAGAGGTGGGAGTGGATCTGCTTGATGTTTCTCATGTATTCAAATTAGCTGCTTTCCTTGCCCCTGAAGTCCATTCACGTGAGACCTATTTTCTTAACGATCATCACACAAGTGGCTGCAACTGTAGCTCATCTCCCCCCAGACATTAGGATAGCTTTCTTATCACTAACAGCTTCGGCTTTTCTTTTGTTCAGGACAAACTGGTGCAAACGCAGCGAGGCCGGTACCTTTCCGCTCTATGTGCTGCCATTGAAACCGGCAAACAAAAAGTCAAAGGTAAGCGAGGGCTGAGTGATGAAGCTGCAGGTCTGCAAGGCATGAGAAGGTGGATGATGTTGCATCATTTTTAAGGCTAACACCAACGTTCAACAAGTTCAAATCATATTTGAATGAAGCTCCTGAGTTAGTTTTGTGATTACTGTACGTAAGGTATATCACTGCCATTAACTAACGTTTTTTTGGAGTGGCGGTGATCAAACCACTCTTGTATGTTTTATGTCAACCTTCAGATTTTGCAGGGATTTTACGGGATTTGGGGGGTGACGTTAAAAAAAAACATCCTTGTAAAATATCTATTTTTTGAGGGGGTTGGAAAAATGCAAGTGCGGTACTGAAAAAACGTCCAGAGCAAAATTGGTTTTTGAGAAAACTACAAAGGCTTTACCGAAAAACGTAAAAAGGGAAAAAGATTTTGCTGCCAAGTTATATTTCTTAAGGAAGGCTGGCCTTAAATACCTGTAGCTATAATCAATTTGTAGGCCTATCAAATGCTCGTTACATCAAATGTCAATTTTCCTCCCAACGTGTTTGCATACAAGTCTTATGGATTTCGGGATTGCCTATGCTGACACTGCCCTTTGAGCCCCACCAACTTGTAAGCTCAACTGAGCCCCACCAACACGGAGCTTTTCCTTCTCTCAACAAACTCACAATCGACAGCTGTCCAAGTAAATCACATCGCCGCCATGAACTACGTTGACAGTTTTGTCTGTGCTGGCACTAGAATTAACGGGTGTACCAAACCTAAAACACAACGGTTCTTTTTAACTAAATGATAATAGCGGTGTACTGAACCCGTTTGATAATAACGCTGTAAATAATCCCTTGTGCTGGCGGCTTGTCCTTGAGCAGCACAGAGCCCAGATCTGGTTCAGTTGCACACATTATTTGCTTCCTTGATCGCAGCAGCGGAAGGGCAGAAAAGGGACGATCAAAGGGAAGGGGTTTGGACAGGCGCGAGCGTCACTGTCGTGCCAGAAGATGGAGGATCACAAGGAGAGGGCTGCACCGGGACACACTATTGCTTTAACTGCCAAAAAGAAGCCACATAGCTTTGTGCGCTCTCCTGTGCGCTCTTCAATTCAGAGGGACAGGCTGCTGTCGTGTGCATTTAGTAGGCAGCCACCGAATTGCAGGGCTCCTAACTCATATTTTTGCGGGGTTGCGTAACCTGCGTCAATGGCGCGTGTAAAGAAGAGTAAAAGAACGCCATGGTGTAAGTACTTCCGGCGTGGACTAGATTCAGATATCATGCCTAACCGGCTGATCAGTCGGCCTGTGATTGGTAACAGGATAAAGTTTTACAGGTTTTACAAGTTTCCAAAAAAAGGCCTTCAGTCAATTGACTTCTTGCAAGAAGTGCGACTGCTAGCCTGCTTATAATAAGCGATTGGTTCATGAGGAAAAAATAAAGCTTGTCACGCCCAATTTTTTGCAGCGACGAATCGTGTGACAGAGCAGTTCAGTTCATTAGTATATGTGCTGAGTCTTATACTTTGTAGTGACGGTAATTTGATCTGACAAGCTTTTATTGTGCTGGTTTAAGAAGTAAACACATCGGGGGCCCCTGTCGGGGGAAACAGAGATGCATGATTCCTGCGGAGAGAATTTACGTGGGGATTGGCGCAGTGGAAAAGAACATGCTTTTTTTTGAACATCATCAGTATCACACAGGTCACAGGTGGAGGTAGGGTAATTACTTTAATTCAATGCCGCTGTAAGAACCTAGGGTGTGAACACGAAGTCTGAAACGAGCTGTATAAGGTTTACAAGATTTACAAGAAAAAGGCCTTCAGTCAAGAGGTGTGACTGCTCGCCTGTTCATAAAGTAAAATAAGTCCATGATGGAAAGGTGGAGATTTATTGTTATCCTGATGTAAAAAAGCAGAATGAAAATGCGTACTTCCTGCAGAGAGAAGCCATCTGAGGGTGCGTGCAGAAGCAACATGTCTTTCATCCTGAACATCATCATCAGCCTCACACAAGTCACAAGTAGGGGAGGAGGTGGAATTCTAAGTTGCTTTTTCAAAGCGAAGGGTGTGGACACGAAGTTTGAAACGAGCTGTACTAAGGATGACATCACGAGGCAGGTAGAGAAACTTGTATTCGGGAAGGATGTAAGGCGAATGAGACCCAAAGTTCTTTTTGTAGGCACATCATTGGTGATAAGTAGAGCGTTTGCTTTGTGTTCTCTCGGATGGGTTTCAGAATAAGGTGTCCAGTACTCCAAGTGTCTCTCTCTGAGGTCTACGACAAAACGGCTGAGATCAATGGGTTCACAGTTTTGCAGCTTTATGTATGAAAATATACGGTTGTGTCAGGCCATAATCCATGGCAGAAAGAATATGTGCTGACCAGCAATCACTGGATCGTGTACTCAGCTGCATGTCAGCATGTACGACCTTATTCATTGTGTAGCTGTTGGATTTAGTCAGAAGTGTACAGCTGCATTGCCGCGCGAAACCAAATGAACTGTAGGGGTTCCAAGAATCCACTCTCGCATGACACACCATGAGGGCATGGTGTCTCTGACTCCAACATCATTTCCAACTCTGCCATCAGCCATTTCTGAAGGGGACTGTCCATCTCTTTGCCTTGTTGTAAGTAAGGAGTGGCCCAAATCTGACTGGCATACATATCAGCCGGAGTAGCGTATGTCTTGAGAAGCCACATGTACGCGTGTAGCCTGTTAGCAAGGTAATGTTCTGAACACACTCTTTGACTCTGAACGTAACTGTCGTGAATGTGCAAAGTGTTGCGTCAGCCGCGGCATTCAGATTGATCTGCTTGTCGCACACCATGCCCAAATATTTGAATGAGTCTTTGCAGGGGAACAGTACACTGTACTCCAGGAAAATTTTTTGTTGTTATGTTGCAAGCCACCGAGGTTGCTCTGGTGGAGAATGGTGAATCGAAAATTCTTGATTGTACAATTGAGCAGACTTTCAGCACGGAGCACAAATGGATTACTGGCTACAATGATAACAATGGGGGGTGGCCTTCAGCCAGATTGTTTGGCTGATCGGCTGCTGACTGGTCTCGGCCAGCCACAACTATTCACAAGCTCAAGAAAGAGAAGAAGTCTAGTGTTCGGCTAGAAAAGGAAATTATAAACAAGTTTGTCAGGCTCTTTTAAGGTTTACAAAAAAGGGTTGGGCTGCTGAAAAGGTGTAAACAAAAAAAAGATTTATTTCCTCAGCTCACAACCCCGATGGTCTTGGCAAAATAAAAGAGCATGCACCTTGTTCTAACATGTACCTCAGAACCAGCTGAACGCCGCAAAGGAACAGCACAAAGGCCTGTGCAACATTTTCCAAGGAGCCTCCGTTCCTCTCCACATCATCCTTTTGGGTGTGGGTGGCACCATCTACAGCACCCACACTCTGAAGCCTTTCAAGAAACTGGGTTTCGATTTTCAAAGAGCTAAGAAGTTTAGAAGCTTACCTCCAAGCTCCATGTGCACTCTGTGAACTTTGCTGCTAAACTTGTCCATACTAGACGTGCCCTTTCCAGTACTGTTATCAACTCTCATCAGGAGCCGGTTTTAGGCCAAGCCTACAACCCTCCTGATCCCCATTGATTTTTCCTTTCCTTTCCTGGTGGAGGAGCTTTACGGTACTCGGTACCAAAGTGGCTCCTTCTCTTTACGTTAGTTAATGTGGGGAGTGGCTTTCAATAATGCCTGCGTAGTTTTTTCTTTCTTCTTTTTTCTTTTTGAACATGTTCATCTTCACCAGGACACGAGGTAACATATCGAGAACCACCTTCAAGCCATGCTGCCTCAACTTTCAAAGTATGCACATGCAAGCGGAGTTTACTGACAAACGAATCAACACTACTTACACGAAATCATCATGCTGACCGAAAGAGATGGAATTACAGCAGCGATGTCAATTCATATTGCATTATTTATGCCGATTTGTGCTCTACTATACGTAACGTTTGTTGAGCACTGGCTGTTTATCAATAACCAAGAAGATATATATACATTTTAGATTTACATCATGCGATTGGACTAGGTAATCGCAGGTCTCAATCGTAGGTCTCAAACCCGAATTGAGCGATGCAGGCGTTGCACCATAAGCAGGTTGTTTCTTCTTTGTCCTCGCACGGGCTGTCCTCCTCTCTCCCATGTCAGGTGTGACAGGGGAATTGGGACTCGCCCGCTGCTCAAGAGAAGACACATTTTGGTCGCGGTTGCTTACTCCTGATGTATGCCCTTGTTCCAGCAACCGCGTCTGGGCGTTATCCCAAATTTCATCCAACCACCTCTCACGAAAACACACACAACACACACACGCGCGCACACACACATACACAGGGCAGCATCGTGTCTCCCTCCCCTGTCCCATCCTCACGGAGCTGCTGCTGCAGCGCTCAAGAGCACCATTGTCATCGGTCCAGCCCCACCTCGCTGACTAGGAGGGCAAGGCCTCGAGGGACTGCTCCCCCCTCCCCCCTCGTCTGCCGAGCAGAGGACGCCAACTTCGTGTCCGGCCCTATTTCCGTGAACACCAACACCGGCATTCGCCCCGACCCCGTCACAGCGGCCAGCCAGGAGAACACGTCCTCGTCCAGGCCGGTAGACCGCAGCAAGGGGCTGTGGACCCGGTGTGACAAATGCGGAGTCATCCTGTACATCAAGCACCTGAAGGTGTGTGGGAAGGCCTGCAGAGAAGGGGTGGACTTTCCTTGACAAGCAGATTGATCTGTGCAATCTCAGTTGCCTTCTTTCCATTGCAGGAGCACCACCACATTTGCTACAGCTGCAACTTTCACCTGAAGATGAGTAGCCAAGAACGGATTAGCCACCTCATCGACCCTGGTACGGACGACAGAGGGCTCCATTCCAGCCCTGTTTTTGCTGTGCTTCTGCACTACTATGAAATCTTGCTGCAGATATGCTTGCACTGAGACTGCGCTCTCACACACGCACGCACGCACTCACACACATGCATATACACACGCACACGCGCATTCACACACTCATACACAACACACGCACACACACATAAACACGCGCACACACACACACACACACACACACACACACACACACACACACACACACACACACACACACACACACACACACACACACACACATACACACGCTCACACATACACACATACTCACGCACATACACGCATGCACACACGTGCATACACAACACACACAGGCACCTGGCGTGCCCTGGATGAGACCCTGTCACCCTGCGATCCCCTGGAATTTGCAGACATGAAGGTGCGCAGAAGAGGTTGCATGGCAGACCTCCCGCATATGCACTCGTACGAGCTGCACCGTAGTGTGGAGGAGTGTCATGCACGCAAGCGTATGCCCCATACTCGCAATGCACTGAAATGAAAGCACAAAGTACAACTCTGTACACACATACACACACGTGCAGAACTACACGGATCGTGTGCGGGAAGCCCAGGCTAAGACAGGGCTGCAGGACGGTGTGCGTACAGGTATTGTTTGCTGCCCGTACCCCTCTGCATTCATAGTACACTGGCACCTGCTTGTTACACGGACTCACCCCTGCAGCTCTACAAACGCTTGTTGCAACAATTGTGTGGTTCTGTGTGACGCACGCAACATAGATGCTTGGCCCTAGGCTAAAGCTTGCTGCGTGGCATCGCTTCATTCATTGTTGCACGTCCTACCACACTACACCCCAGGCGCACACACACACACACACACGCACACACACACATACACACACACACACACACACACGCAACACACACACACGCACGCACGCACGCACGCACAGACACACACACGCACATGCACACACACACAACATAAATCGCAGGCACTGGCTTGCTGCACGGCATTCCTGTGGCCCTGGGTGTGATGGAGTTTGGGTTCATGGGTGGCTCCATGGGCAGTGTGGTGGGCGAGAAGCTGACGCGGCTCATTGAGTACGCCACGCAGGTATGTGTGTGTGTGTGTGTGTGTGTGTGTGAGCACGAACGTGTTATCTTCCTTTGTCCATGCAATCCTGTTAAAAAGGCAACTGCTTTTTTGATGAAGAATTGAGTGTGTAAATTGTCTGTTGCGCTCATTGGTAAGAGGGTGATATGACATGGGAGGACCTACCTTTTTCGCGAGCAAGTTGTGTACGTGTGTGTGTGTGTGAGTGTGCGTTGCAGCGTATCACAAATCGCCAGAGGGCCCGTCAACTTCTTCTTGATACCCTCAATGCCCTGCAACTGCTTGTGCAGCACCTGTTTGCGTGCAAGCTGCAAACTCAGTGTGCTTGCACAGCAGCGCGTGACGTGTGTGGGAACTGACATTACACTACATCTGGAAGTACAGCACCTTTTTTGTGAGCAAGTTCTGATAGCCGTGTGTGTGTGTTTGCGTTGCGGCATGTGACGATTTGCAGGAGGGTCTGGCGCTCATGATCATCTGCACCAGTGGCGGTGCGCGCATGCAAGAGGGCATTCTCTCGCTCATGCAGGTGCGATCAAAGCTTTATTTCTGTAATGTTTTAGGGCAGATGTTGTGCACGCACACACAAAGGCATCCTCTCGCTCAGGCAGGAGCATTCAAGTTTCATGTTTGCTGTGTTCTGGGGTTTGCGCGGTGCGTGCGGTGCGTCCTGTTGCTCATGCAGGTGCACGAGTACTTTTATTTGGCTCCAACTTAGCAGGGAAAGGGTGGCGCACATGCGCAGGAGGATATCCTTTTGCGCGTGCAGATGCCCCCAAGAATGGGTGTTAGCATTGTAATTAGGATTAAAGGTGGCGCATGCACGCGAAAGGGTGTCCTCTCATGCAGGCGCGGATGTAAACAGGGATTGATGTTGATGTCTGGGCTGCCGGCCGGCTCTTTTCGACCCCATGGTGCCCAAAATCCCCTGCACTGCGTTACGCGCATGGACAGTGCTGTTACATGAAAACACAGCCCGCGATGACTGTCACGTGTGGCTTGGCTGTGTCCCTCCAACGATGCATATTAAACGGAATTTCTCACCCTAGTAATACATAGACACAGGTATATTACACAGATCCCATACGGTACTCATTCAGTGACCATGGCCAGTTCCTTCCCATGACTTGTGTAAACACGCAAGCTCATGCCCTAAAAAAACGTATGCAGGGGACTGTGGCCAGTTCATTCCTATGAGATGTGTAAATACGCAAACTCTTGCCCTAAAAAGAATGTATGTGCGGGTTTTAAGACAGATTGTTATCCGGATCTGGCAGACCCTGTTTCCTGTTTGATTAATCAGAGCATCATGTATGCAGGGTTGGCAAGAATCATGTAAACGTAAATCTTGAAGTGCTGTATTTAAGAACATCCCCCTGCCAAAAGTGTGTTACATAGGTTGTTTGTACGTATGATTGGCTAATGTAATGCAAATATTATTACTGTACACGGTTTGTACACCAGAGCATTTCCTTGCCAAAAATTCCGGGTGTATACCTAACGCACATCAAGTGCATGTTTTGGTTCGAACCGTGTGCATAAACCACCACACGTAGATGTGTGGATTGATCTGTACTATTGTATTCTAAACCTCCGTGAACAGCCTTTTACAACAGTACGTCGCACACGCTCCTTTGATCAGGCAGCCGGGCAAGCATCCCAAGCAAACTTTCCCGCTCCGTGTCACACAAAGCGCAGCGCATCGCAACGCATTTTGTGTGTGTGTGCAGATGGCCAAGATCAGTGCCGCGCTGCACGTGCACCAGAACGTGGCCAAGCTGCTGTACATCTCTATCCTCACCTCTCCCACCACCGGTGGTGTGACGGCGTCCTTCGGCATGCTTGGAGATATCATCATTGCAGGTGTGTGCATGTGTGTGTCCGTGTGTGTGCGTGTGTGGTTGCATTCTGTTCGCGGTGATCTCTGAGATGAGCGTCAACTATGTGTGAGTTCAGCGATGCCTGACCACGTGTTGTGCTATTCAGGGGCATCCCACCAAGCAAAGCACCATGTGACGTAAGTTTTCTTTCTGGCGCGTTCACGTTGCATTCATAAAGCCACTCATGTCTTTAAATACTGTTATACACAGTGGGTGTGCATACGTACAAGCACTAAGGTTTCTTTGTGGCGTGTGCATGTTGCACTCATAAAGCCATTCACGTGCCCAAACACTGTTATACACAGTGGGCGCGCATACGTACAAGCACAAAGTTCTCTTCTTGGCTTATGCATGTTGCACTCTCATAAAGCCACTCATGTGTCCAAACACTGTCGTACACAGTGGGCGCGCATACGTACAAGCACGCATGCACTCAAACACGCAAGTACCTCTGCAACCATGCAGCACACGCATCTGCACAAACAAAAGCACACACGACACGCACACACATACACCAACACATACAAACACGCACACATGCACCAACTCATACAAACGCACACACGCGCGCAGAGCCCCAAGCAATGATCGGCTTTGCCGGGCGCCGGGTCATCGAGCAGACGCTGCAAGAGCAGCTGCCGGACGATTTCCAGGTGATTAGTTTGTGAGGTCTCGCTTTTGCCGCCATACTTTTTGTGGACTGGCCCTGCTTTCAGGTACGGCGCAAGAAGAGCTGCATACGCCAGAGCACTGCACTGTGGTCGGTTAGGTAGGCATTTTGCTGAGCAGGCGTGGCGAGGGAGCTGAGGCTATAGGTACTTGAAAGTGAGGGAGGGGCTTGAGACCTGCACTGGCTTTTGTCAATGGCTTTTGTCAATTTGTTGGGCACTTTGATAAGCAGGCGCTGCGAGAGAACCCTATTTGGGCTATCAAGCAGGTGCTGCTCGGCAACTGTTTGTAGCTTTGGGAGTGTTAGCATCCCAGGGCTCCAAGGAGACAAACCCAACAAGCACCCCATCTGGGGCTCCAAGGAGACAAACCCAACAAGCACCCCATCTGGGGCTCCAAGGAGGCAAACCCAACAAGCACCCCATCTGTGACCTGTAGAGCCCACGGCAAGTGAAAGAAAGAGGGAATGGGTGTTGCTTCTCTGATTACCTGACGGTGGTTAGATGGTCAGCATGTGTCCAAAAGTAAAGCAAGGGTGTCGTGTCGGTCATTTCACCCTGCCGGAAATTGTCGTGCTGCAATTTGAGTAGTGCTGGGCAAATGATCATATGATCCACCCGAGTGTAAGCCATCTAGATAGTGATCTACCGTACGTACAAATATTTTACAAGAAAAAATTGACGCCGCCACCACCTACAAAAAATACCATGACAGTCACGTGTCAATTTTGGGCCTCCGGCCCAAAATGACCCCCCCTCCCCCAAACCCCCTTCCTGAACCCCCACACTAATAAAAAGGGTGTCATTCTGCTCAGAATGTAAGCAGCTTTCTGCCTGCACAGTTCTCATGCCAAATAATGCAATACCTGACGAGCTACAGGGCAAAAACTGGTTTGCGCACGCTCTTGCACCGACCACCTGTTTAGTGCACTAATCCAGCCAAAAACTTTGCCACTTTTTTACTTCATTCATGCAACTTATGCATAATGCAATACGTGAACTGTAAGTTTGGAATTAATTGCTGGTAATTTGCCTGAGCATACCCTTGCGGCCTACTTGGGGGCATTCCATGCATTTCTATGACCAGGCACCCAGACCCCCCCCTTTAATCAAATCACCCAACAAGGGTGCCTCGACTGGGTTTGAGGCAGATAATTTTGGAGACTCCCCCAAAATTTCTGAGCCCAAATGACCACCCACCAACCGACCCCTTAGAATCGACTCATTTATATACCAATCGATAGCTCTCGGCGTCAGGATTCCAAAAATGTAATTTTTATTTCAAGAAATTAAGATAAATACAGTCTCCTGGTTAGGGGGAGATTAAACTTGTTGCGTGACTTAAGTACAAATTACTTTTTTGTCTTTTAGAAACTCTTGAGCTTGGTTTCTGAGTACAAAGGGCCAATTTTTTTGTATTCTTTACGTACGTTATCTAAGTAGTGCTGGGCATATGGCTGTAGACAGGTAATGTGAGTCGAAGGGTGCTCTGCTTGTGAGCATGTGAGTGTTTTGGTGTTGGTGTAAGTGTGTGTGTATCTTGGTGTGCCTATATTATCTGAGGCACCTCAATGGGCATGGACTAATAAGACCTTTTTGTCACACACGCCCATGATTAGCACACACACACATCACTGCACATGAACACAGTTACACAAAAACATGCTCACATATGCGCACGGAAACTCACACACGCACTCACATATACACAACACACACAGACAGCTGAATATCTGCTGGACCATGGACTTCTAGACCTGGTGGTACCACGCTCTTTCCTGAAGGGGGCTCTGTTTGAGATGATTGGGTTTTACAAAGTGCGTGTATGCTGCGTTTGGAGTTCAATGTGTGTGTTTCAGTTGGTTAGGTGCTACTCAGGAATGAAGGGCTCTGTTTGAGAGGTCTGACATTTACAAGGCGTGCAGTCCTGCAGTTGGATGTGTTTGTGTTTCGTTCTTGTCGTTGGAAGTCGGGGAATCCCTGGGATGCTTATACACAAGGTTTTGCCGTTAAGAAACACATGTTATGCTGACCAGGAATTCAGATACCAGAATGTGTGTGTATACATGTGTGTGTTAATATTGTGCGTGCATGCGTGGCTGTATGTATCTTTGTGTGTTCGCGCTTGAATGCAAATCTGTAATTCCGTGTATGTGTGCGCCTTGATTCTTGCAGGAGGCTCCCTTCAAGCAGCGTGGCCGGGTGCCTTTCGGCATCCAGCATGGCCTGTTCATGAACACTGAGGAGAAGGTGAGGCATCCCCAAGTGGGAATGCTTGCGTGGGATGTGTGTGGGGGAACACACGTTTCGGCGGTGGTTTCTTTGACAGCCTGTTCATGAACACCGAAAAGAGGGTGATGCATGACTGGGTGGTGATGCTTCTATGGGTTGCGTATCTGGTCCCGCAAGTTTGGACGGCAACCCCAAAGGATCGCTCACTCGTAATATGGGAGTAGGTGAGACATGCCTGGGTGGTAATGCTTGTGTGGGATGTACATGGGTTCAGAAGTTGCGGCGGTGGTTTTAAGACAGCCTGTGCATGAACACCGAGGAGAGGGTGAGGCATGAATGAGTGGTAGTGCTTTTGTGGGATGGGGGGGGGGGGGTTCTTCACCTGCCAGTTTGGATTGCAAAGGCAATCGACCTGGGGTGGCTGCTCACCTTGTAAGCATGAAGGAGAACAAACCGAGAAAAAAAGGTTTTGGGCGTGGCTGTCTTCCTCATGCCTTTGCTCTTTAGTTGTTCAGACGTTGGTGCCTTTTTTGCTTGTTTACGAGGATTGGTATATGGGGTAGCTGAACGCCATACACACACGCGCGTGCACATAACTATATGGACACGCACATACGTGTGCGTACTGTAAACACACGCGCACGTGCACTCACACACTGGTGAAAGCACATGCGCATGATCATCAGGCCTGTGCACTGTACTGTGTACGGTACGCTTTTTACTGTACGTACCGTTACTTTATAAATTACGGCGTAATTACATTTTGGGAGGACCGTAATTTACCGTGATTACGGTAATTTACTGTACGGTGAACGGCACGGTGCCAAGTTGGCACTGCCAGTGCAAAAATGGCCTCAGAAAGGCCTCTTCACCCCAACACCTCCCATTTTCACCTCAAGCATGCTCCTCTTACGTGCTGACGCCGCATAATGCTTCCCTGAACGACCCTGAGGCTGGGTTGGGGCTGCATCAGCTCAAGAGAGGGGCCCAGCAGTGAATTGCATGGAAATTCAAGAGTCGGACGCAGTACTTGATTCCTGGTTGATGTTTTGTGTTTTCATAAATAGTTGTTGCAAAAAGAAAAAGAAATTTTGGGCCGAAATTGGAGCCAAACGGTTAAATTACGGTCAAAATTGTACTGTACGGTGGCACCGTCTTCTACGGTCTGACACCGGAATTTTGGCCAACTGTAATTTGGACCGTACTGTACGGGTTAATTATGGTCGGTACCGTTATTACGGTCTAAAATCCAATATTACGGCGTAAGTGCACAGGCCTGATGATCATACATGTAAGGACACGCGTGCGCACACAAACACACACACACACGCACATACATACACACACATCAGGTGCGACGACGTATGAAGCAGTGGGAGGCCACTGGAGCCCTGACAAGCGGCAGCAGTGAGGTGTCCTACAAAGACCTTGTGGAGTCGTTCCAGGTGCGCACGTGTGGGTGTGGGTTTGAGTGTTGGTGTGTGTGGGTGTGGGTGTGTGATTGTTTGTGCGGGTGCGGGTGTATGTGTAGGTGGCGAAAGTAGCAGCACTGCACACTTGACTTGTGGGTGTCTTGCAAACTGGGGCCTTGCACACTCCCTACTCGTGCTAGTGCCGTCCTGACATTGGTGTGGCCACGCGTGGTGTGGCTGGTATGTGACTGATTGAAACAGGAGCAGACTTTCTCTGGCACAAGGGGTTTCAGGTCTATTAGATGGCACGACTTTTTGCCTCACGCAGATTGTTTATCTGTACGGAACAGTGTAATATTGTCACCGCTCGCTAAGAGAGACACCCTCTCTCTCTCTCACTCTCTCTCTCTCTCTCTCTCTCTCTCTCTCTCACTCTCACTCTCTCACTCTCTCACTCTCACACACACACACACACACACACTCACGCACACATAGACACACGCACACACAAACAAACACAAAAACACTAGCACGTGCATAATAACATACGCAGTACACACAATTGCATACACAGGCATTGACAGAGGGTGATCAGGGTACCCTTGATTTGCAAACAGCCCTGAGCAGCGGTTCAACTATGACAGACGCCCTGGAGGTAGCCAGGAATGGCAGGTGCGTGAGTGTGTGTGTGTGTGTGTGTGTGTGTGTGAATGATTGATGACCTCTGGCTTCACAAAATAAAACTTGCTGGTGAATGATTGATGACCTCTGGCTTCACAATATAAAACTTGCTGGTGGTGGATGCCTTGTTTAACGTCAGACGTTGTCTTTTGTTGAAGAAACTTCTCCTGCTCCTCTTTATCAATGTTGACGTGTGCACCAGGCAGCAGCAAACACACGTGTCCTCTCTTTTTACACAAAAGCAAACTGCACACTTAGAAAAAGAAAGGCCATGTTCATATGAACCTTTCTCCTCTGACACGAAAGCAAACTGCTCAACACATACTGTCAGTAAGAAGTAGAAAAGGCCATGCTTCTACGCAAATTCTCTATTTTTGCACGAACGCACATTGCACACCAAGAACAAGAAAGGGCAATGCTAGTTCAACATTTTCAAATCTGTTACGTCGCCTCTCCGATGGTTGCATGCACAGGCTGGAGTGGCTAGAGCTGCCAGACACCCAGAAAGACCTGGAAAGCAACTTTGTGCTGCGCATGGCATCCAAAGAAGCCTAAGCAGCACCTCACTATTGCGGCCCTGCTGGGGCTTTGGTGTCAAACCGCTGGCGTGTAACGAGCTGCGATGGCGTCGTTACGTTGACCCTATTTCCATCCATGGTTCTGCACTGTAGAATGTCAGCAATCGATTTTCCGGCCGCTTTGTAATGCATGCGGGAGGACGTTGGTTTGAGGCGCTTGGAAGACAGTGTGTGAGGGCAGTCCCCCACACATGATTTGACTGCTTGGTTTGGTCGAGGGACCTTGAATGCTAAGACGTAGGCAACTTTTAAACTGCCTGTTTATTGCTCCTCACTTATATTAGAAAATTTAATTAGGTTAATGGGTTCTTTAAGTCAGCTATATTTGTTTTGCAGGACTGACGCAACATGGATACCTTACCTACTAAAAAATACGCAATGTTTTTAAGCTAAATACATGCAAGCCTGATTTGCTCGCAGTCTAAGAATTGATTGCTGAACCAGAGATCAATCAAAAACACCATCGGAACGATGCCATTCCAAGATCTTTCGCACTCGCGGTCTCGCCCTGCAAACTTATTGAACAAGACATAAAAAAACTCTCAACTGTCAACCAATTTAACTGCTTCGTCACACGATTCGTCGCTGCCAACGATTGGGCGTGACAGCGGAACTGAATTTTCTTCACACTTGACGAACGCCGGAAGGTATCTAAGAGACATGTTCGACGCGTTGCGTTTGCATGTATTTTCCTATCTATCTCATATGCTGAGAGGGTTGACTCATATTGCATGGGGAAAATTTAAGCTGGCTCTAATACAATCCAGACTTAAATCAACAATGGCGGAGATTCAGAAAGCCAGGAGCAGTCATAGTAACTCTGCCCCCTGGCAATGAGATCCACCATGGGACTTCCAACCGAACATACGCGATGTACATCAAGGGGTTACAAGGGGTTACAAGGATGGCCTACAGCCCGAGACTCTGGCTGATGGCAATTGGCTGGTGAAACAAAATCAACCAGCGTCGAGAATTGAAACTAAATCTGACACAAATTTGAGGAGCCTGTATGAGTCTTGATTCAGGAATGCATTGATCTCAAAATCAGTGATACTGTGATGACAAGCCAAGAAAGGAATAAATTTAGAGCTCGAAGGAGCAAACGCATGCAGAGTCTTAAACATTCCTTCAAAAAGGTCTTTGTATCTCATGCGCAGCTCGCACACTTCAGCACACTTGCAAGAGAAAAGCACATGCTTCTCATCTTGAACTTCTCCACACTCACATTTATCACAAATGCTAGAACCCCCATGCCATTTGCAAGACTCCACTCTCAAATGGTGTGCACGCAATCTGAACCTGCTGAAACTCCTCAACACATGTTTGTCCAAATCCTTGTACAAGTAGGAGGGGATAGAAAAAGGAGAACCTCTAGGACCACTCCCAGAACTCCCACACCACTTGTATACGTGACGCGATGTACATCACCTGATCGAAATTACACACTTCTCCAGTCCAACAAACAGAATAGGCACAAGAAAGAAAGATTGTTTAGCACTGCTGGCATGGAGCAAGATAGAGTAAATGAGGCACCCTCCGAGCACTCAAATGAAAGATTGTGTAAAATGATGTGAAGCCTCCACCATTTTGCTAAACTACTTTTGCAATTTGCCAAACCAGCTGTGTCTAACCGACTTTGCAAGCTGTTTGCTCAACGTTCTGGAATCAAGAAGCGACGTGGTGCAAAAGGTAATTGACTGACGCTTATATAGAAGGAGCAGCGATAAGCAACCCAAGTTCAAGTTGCGGTTGCCATAGTACCAGCAGCCTTTATCTTCAGCCTTCCTGACACAAAAGGCCAGCTCACCGCCATGTGCCTGTTGAAGAAGAAGTGCGGTTCTACGTCGGCACGTGGCCACCTACATAGCTCACCTATATCAATCCGTGGACCATGGCAATGGCCACCACATCTGCAGGAAGCGTCTGCTGCCCGTCAACCCCTGTATTGCACGTCAAGCTGGTGCGTTTGTGTGTGTGAGTGGTACAGATCAAATTTTGCACACCTGCTTCAATTTAGCGCATGAAAAGGTCGAAGACTTCTTGTCTTCTGTCTTCCTTTTTGAATATGGCTTGTCAAAACAAGCAATGAACTGATCTTGGCTTCTCTGATGATAAACTATCATTGCAAACTTGTCTGACAAATGCGTGAGCAGGCATGGTGTTGAGGATTGCACGGCCTTAGTATTGTCTTCTTCCTCTTCACTGGTGAAGCATACAGTCATACGGGCGGAAACAGTGAGATGATGCTGAGCTCTCTCTCTTTTGCTGTAGTGCTTGCTGCTCCTTCCATGCTTCCCATGCGTCCACGTTTTGCTGGTGCTGCGAGATTGGCTGTGGTGGTGGCGTAGGTCGTGGTGGTGGTGGGAGTTTCTGGGCCATGCGCACCCCCTTGCTGCTGCTGCTTATACTGGGCCTGATGCTTTCCCCAACTGACCAGCTGCACCTCATGATCCTTCTGCCTTTTGCTCTTGCGCACCTTCAGGCCCAAGTGCGAGTCAATTTTCTCCTTTTTGTCCAGCATGATGAGCACTTCCTCCCTGCTTCCCAGCTTGTGGGCTTGCCATTAACCGTACCCCTTCCCACTCGTCAAAATACCGGCCCTTGTGGCTGTTTGACTCGTTTACGCCCTTCGAATTTGACAGCTACATCTGAATTTTGTTTTGTCGGATATATTTGTATATTTCCGCAAAGCTTTTATTGAAATTTCCGTTTGTCATGCCTCCGGCAATGGGTTGTTACAAAGTAACTCCAGCGTAACTTCAGGTCCTTTCAGTTGCTCTGGCCGTTTTTGTCACACCATGGTCTCCGGCAAAGCAACCTCCACCAAAGCCATCAAACCCGTGCGAGCGCGCACGAGCATGGACGTGCTGTACAGCATCATGCAAAGCATGGAGGTGAGGCATTTCTCGCATCCTCCTTGCACACTCCTCTAACACTTCAAGACTTTCCAATCCAACGGTACCAAGACCTCGGCTGTCATTGGGCCGTCCTTTGCAGAACAAGCTCGGCGGAGGCGAAGGTGTGGAGGGCATTTATGGCAGCATCACCCTAGCAGGCATGCAGCGCATCTACGACAGCATGCAGCACAGCTGCGGCTTTGATAGCAGCAGCACGCTTGTGGACATCGGTGCCGGCCTTGGCAGGTGCGCAAACTGATGGATTGTAGGCCTGACAGACGAATGAAATTTTGAATTTCAGCAGCAACCGAAACCTGCTTGTATAGAGGCACCCTCAATTTTTTGGTAAACATGTATGTACACTACAATTATGAAACAACATTGCGTTTATACATTCACGCACACACACACACACACACACACACACACACACACACACACACACACACACTCACACACACACACACACACGCACACACATACAAAACACACACACACACACACACACAAACACACATACATACACTCTCAGGCCGCTCCTGCACGCGCTGATGGAGCCTCACGTTCGGTGTGCTTTCGGGATTGAGCTGGATGAAGTTAAGGTGTGGGACAGACACCTCTTGTATGGGACAGACACCTCTTTTTGTGTGGGACGATTTAGGCTGCACAAGGGTATTTAAGAACAAGAAAGGGAATGATATATATAGCGCACATACATACGCAGGCATATGTGCATATATGCCTGCTCATGCCGGGAAATTTGTGCAGGCCTGTGAATATCATTCCCACGTTGATTGAGAAAATGCGCCACTCTGTATTGGTGTTGGGTACAGGAAAGGAAAAACTAATGTGAACTGGAAGGATAGCAGGCATAGGCCTGAAATCGGCTCCTGATGAGAGTTGGCACGTTTATGTATAGGTACTATACATTTTACATTCATAGGGGTGGCGGGCAGTGTATTTGTTGAGCTACAGATGGAGAGTGTGACGTTTTTGGATGATCAGTGAAGGGAGTTAAAAGACAAGTAGAGGCAGAGAGTGGAATTTCTGTTCACTCTAAAGATTGGATTTTGTGGGGAATGCGCCGGACTGTGCTTAGTGCATTTGCAAGCACACTGAAATCGTGAATCTGATGTGTGTGCTTCTCGTCTACCGTCTTTTACTGTTGGACAATCGTTACCAAATATGTAGGGCTGGCCAGAACCGAATATACACCGTACATGACCGTATATATGGTGATTTCCCTGCCAGAAACATTGTATAGGTATACTATATACACCGTATATATTATATACGTGGTTCTAGTCAACCCTACAAGTATGTCTCCTCCAACAGAGCTGAGCTGCTGCTTCCCTTATGGGCATGGCCAAATTCATACACACACGCACACACACTCACCCGCAACCACATACATATACACATGCATGCACACAGAACAAACATACACGAATGAACACACACGCACACACACGCACACACACGCACACACACACGCACACACATGCACACACACAAACAAACACACACACAAACACACAAACACACACACACACCATACACACACACACACACACACACACACCAGCCTGCTGCCCTTGTAGGTGACCGAGCTATATGCATCCCTGTTACAAGCCACTACATGCATAAGCGCAGGCGCGCACACCCTAAGGATGAGCACAAACGCACAAACTAAGCGGCGAGCACCAAGAGACAAGCTGATTTCAGCACACACACACACACACACACACAACCACACACACACACACACACAAACACACACACACACACAATTACACACAATTACACACTACTGTCTGTACACACTACTGTCTGTACATTACTATTTTTCAGGTGACAAAGGCCCACGCCTTTCTTTCGCAAGCCATTGCTGAGCTGGCGCGGAGGGAGTTCCTGCCCTTCTCCTCTACACCTCACATGCTGTGTCAGAGCATAGAGGAGGTGTGGTGCTGGCTGTGTATGTGTGAAAGTGTGTGTGTATGGATGTATGTGTGTGCCCGCGCCACATGCTGTGCCAGATACTAAAGGAGGTGCTTTTCCAGCTGTGTGTGTTCAAATGTATGTGTGAAGGTACATCAAGATCTGCCCATTTATAACAAAACTGATTTGGCTTTACCCTTTACCTAAGCCCGCCAAAACACACAAACAACACACCAAACTCAACACCTGCCATCGGACACACACGCACACACGCACGCACGCACACACACACGCACACACGCGCACACACACACAGGTCGCAAGCCTACACCCAGCCACGCATGCGTACTCCTTTTGGGAGGGCGTGCCACGCAGTGGGAAGGCGGCCTTTGGGCGCCTATTTGCGGCGTCCAAGACCCTTAAGGTGTGTGTGCGCGCGTTTGTGTGTGTCTGTGTTTGTGTGTATGTGTGTGTGTGTCGCGCGCGTCTGTGTGTATGTGTGTGGGGGGAAGTGCGTAAATTTGAATTGATGTGAAGTGTTTCACTAGTATCTGAGCAATGGCAGCTCTTGGTCCATTACAACTCAATTTTCATAGATCATTCACATGTTTTAGAACCTATCTCGCACTCTATGCAACCGCTCATTCTGTATCTTGATTTGAATTGAATTTCATACTAGTCTGAATAGTACTTCTCAGAGGAACAACTTCCTTAATTGTTTTGTTGTAATTAACAAGTTCTAATAAGTTACAGCTTGAAAGAACTTATTCTAATAAGTTCTTTCAAGCTGTTTGTTGGCCCCTTTGGTGTGGTATGTGCCGGGTTGGCCAGAATAGTATACACACACATACTCACACACTCATACACACATCCACACACGCGCACACCATACATTTTATATACATATACATACGTGTTGATTACGAAATTCCACTGCTAAAATTTTTGTGTATGCACCGTAAATATGTAAAAATGTATGGTTTTGATCAACCCATAAGAATGTTTGACTTTTGCCTTATCCCTAGGGTTGGCCAGAACCATATACATACGGTGTATATACGGTATTTTTGGCAGGGAAATCACCGTATATACGGTCATATACGGTGTATATATACGGTTCTGGCCAACCTTACTTATCCCGTTGTTGTCGCGCGATGGTTGGCAGTAAAGTACCCCTATATATACACAATTATTTTTGTACGCCATATGCTGGTGTTGCTGGCATGTGCAGAAATATAAGATATTAAAGATAGTTGATGTAGCAGTGCACATGTGCACATGCACACACACATGTACACATAATTGCATACAAACATGTGTGCAAACATGTACACACATGCATACACATACGTACACCTTTTCAGGCGTGCACATACACACATACATATGCACACACGCACACACACACACACACATACACACACACATACACACACACACACACACGCACACACACGCACACACACAGGCAGTCGCTGTGGTGCAGCGCTCCATGAGAGGAGAAGACCCCGCCCAGCTCATGCACTCACTTGGTTTTGGTCCTCTTCTCCTGATTTCCAACTTTGTGGTCAAGATGTCAGGTGCGGTCAAAATGGCATGTGCACCAAGATTTGAAATCGCCAAAAGTTGCTCCGACTTTGTGGTCAAGATGTCAAATGCTATTACTGCAAGCGCACATCATCAGAGATGGTACTGTGCACCTTAATGCACCAAGATTTGAAATCGCCAATTCGTTGCTCCAACTTTGCCGTCAAGATGTCAGGTGCTATTACTGCAAGCGCACATCATCAGAGATGGTACTGTGCACCTTAATGCACCAAGATTTGAAATCGCCAATTTGTTGCTCCAACTTTGTGGTCAAGATGTCAGGTGCTATTACTGCAAGCACACATCATCAGAGATGGTACTGTGCACCTTAATGCACCAAGATTTGAAATCGCCAATTCATTGCTCCAACTTTGCCGTCAAAGTGTCATGTGCTCCAAGATATGAAATCGCCAACTTGTCGTTAGAGGTTCAGGTGCACTAACATCTGATCTTATGCTCCTTGGCTGAACATATGCGTCTTGCTTTAAGCCGCAGCAAATGTTACCATGGCCTGCAACAAATATCACACGTCGCAATGTAAAAATGTTACTATGATCTGTAACAAACATCACACGTCGCAATGTAAAAATGTTACTATGATCTGTAACAAACATCACACGTCGCAATGTAAAAATGTTGCCATGATCTGTAGCAAACATCATACGTCGCAATAAAAAATGTTGCCATGATCTGTAACAAACATCACACGTCGCAATGTAAAAATGTTGCCATGATCTGTAACAAGCATCACACGTCGCAATGTAAAAATGTCACCATGATCTGTAACAAACATCATACGTCGCAATGTAAAAATGTTACCATGGCCTGCAACAAACATCATACGTCGCAATGTAAAAATGTTACCATGGCCTGCAACAAACATCACACGTCGCAATTAAATATGTTGCCATGATCTGTAACAAACGTCACACGTCGCAATGTAAAAATGTTACCATGATCTGTAACAAAAATCACACGTCGCAATCTTACAAGTGTCAGACGCGGGTTTGCTGCTTTGAGCCTACTGCACGTACATCTGCCCCACTCATGAAGCGGGAAGTGGTTATGTTTGCCTATCTACATTATCTTCTTCCTTAGCGTGCAAGCATTGCAGCAGCATGCAAAGGTCAGAATGTTTGCAACAAGCCACACACACATGCCCACACACACTCATACAAACACACACAAACATACACACAAACACACACACATACACACCCATCCACACATACACACACACACCCACACACTCACACACTCGCACGCACGCACACGCACCCACACAACCACACACACACACACACCACACACAAACACACACAATCACATACACACAAGCGTCCTGCTGTTACTGACACTGTCACTCGTAACCACCTGCACCTGTGCAGCCCCTCAACC
>Ga0307942_1000450_pt1:12500-28446 | contig 28446 bp, 35 predicted proteins | sample OrgLakmetagen175_FD_201846 | JGI IMG/M metagenome (GOLD analysis project Ga0307942, IMG submission 201846) | Saline water microbial communities from Organic Lake, Antarctica - #175 | ecosystem: Environmental > Aquatic > Non-marine Saline and Alkaline > Saline | place: Antarctica... | reverse complement strand
GCCTGCACCAGCCGTGGCGCACACGCAGTGCACATCGCTCCTGCTGACTGCTGCACTATGGCACAGATTGATTTGCTGACCAAAACTGTGCTTGACCAGTACGGGCCCATTGACATACTGGTATGGACTTGATCAATTGACAGGTGTCCTGATATTTAGGTAAAATTTAATAAGGCGCGTGACGCTGTGTGCCCATACGACGCTTCTATGATATACCTAGGCAGCTTATATTAGGAGTATTGAGGAGAGAAAGTGTGACTTATAAGTAAAGCCATGCACTTGCATTGACAAGTTTCATTCCAAAATTTATCACTGCCCTGCCATCCTCTTGCTGCTTCTCAAACAGGTAAATAATGCAGGCATCTCCACAGGGAGTGTTCAGCCAGAACATGGAATATTGGGGAACCCACTCTTAAACGAGTCTCCACTCGAGGGTAATGCTGTCTGGACTGTTTTTTCCGAGCATCTTCTCTTGATTTCGCAGCATATATTCATTTGTGGTAGCCGCATTTCTGCTGTGCTTTTTACAATGAGCAATAAAACAAAGGTGCTGACAGCTTCGCTTCTCTGTATTCAATTAGCACGTCCGTTTGACGCAGGTGATCCAAACACCTGGAGCAAGGTGATAGCTCTGAACCTTGAGGTACTAAGAACGAGAGATGTGCAATTATCAATGCTCCCTACGCAAACTTTAATAGCTTTTCTATATATGTTGGCTACCAAGCGTTGTTGCTTAGGCAATGAAAAACCTTACACTTGGTCCTGCATGCTGACCAACAGGCCCCAATGCGTCTTACACGCGCCTTTTCTCCATCCATGGCCAAGAAGAAGCAAGGCACCATCATCAATATTGCAAGCATTTCTGGTGAGGATATTGAGCGTGTTGTAACAAAAGAAGAGACTGTGTATACTCAACGGCATGGAATAGTCAAGGGTGTTGTTCGACAAGGGTGAGGAAGTGTTGCGTTGCACGTTGGACTCGACCAGAAATACATAGAAGATTCTTACAACAATGCTGTAAATCGAACACCCCCTCACTGGTTTAGATCTGAATGCCTTTCCTTAATTACATGTTACATGCTCGTAGCGGCATCACTGCAGTGCATGTCTTAATTATCCATGTAGGTCACTGCACTTAACGTAGCCTTTCTTATTTTACTGTAGGTATTGATCGAAGTGGACACATCCCCGTGTACAGGTATAAAAGGGCTCTTTTACAAAGCAGTTCTAGCTTGTGATTGGGAACATCCTATTCGCATTCCTGTGAGGACGGGAAGAAGCTGTCCATAAACCCCTGCCTAGCTTTTCTCTGTTACGTACACTCCATGTGGTTTAGCACAATTGTGTTTGTGTGTTTCTGTGTATCACAGCGCCACCAAGTGGGGCTTGCGCGGGTGGTCAAAGTGCTGTTATGAGGCATTACGTCCACACGGCATAAAGGTGTCCTGCATTTGCCCAGGTATGTGTGAAAGTGACTCACAGTGGAAGTTGCTTTTTGCGGAACGTGAAGATTGTAACTGTTTCTGATCTGGTGAAGTTTGTAAAGAATGGCCTACGATGAAGTTGCTTCGCTTGCACATTCTTTATTGTGTGCTTGCACATTCTTTATTGTGTGCTTGCAACCCACAAAAAGCTCAAATATGTGGATGAAAGTCCCAGGCAAAGAGGCACTTAGTGCATCATCTCCATTTGGGCCTCAATTTCCTGAAGTCTGATGATCTTGAAACGTAAAACAGGGCTGGTTGACACCTCCATGACTGCGTGGCTTCCAGTAAAACGTGAAATGATCCAGCCAGAGGTAGGTGCAACCTAAAACAAAGTTTGCCTTTTTTTGTGCTCGTCCAATTCACATGCCAAGACCCTAGCCTATGTTGGATTTTTAGCATGGTTGTTTGCTTGATGTGCTTCACTGACATCAGTATGGATAAGATACCTGTCACCTCAGGAAAAAGACAGAGCAAAACAAGGTTACATAACAGTTTCAAATTATAGAAAGAGTTGCAGCAAAACAAGGTTTGCAAACCGTTGAGATTTTCTCTCTATGTCCCATATAAAGGAATCGAACATAAGTTGGATAAAGAATAAAAAAGAGAAGAAAAAATAACGCAGATAGTGCAAACGCTACCGGCACGGGTTTGGACAGGATGTTGTTTAGTGTTCTGCACCACCCAATGGATGCAGAGACACACAACATCCCACCTGGAGAATAAAAAACGTAGAGCTTTTCAGTGGGGATCAGGCAAAATCCTGCACACCACCAGGGGTATTGCTAAAATATTTTTGGGGGTTGTGTTCAATGTATTGTCTCATCTATGTGATTTTCGTTGCGGATCTGATTGCATGTAGGCTTTTTAATAAATGTTGTGGCATGTAGACCAGTAACTCCGAGGCTGTGGAGTGGGTTCCTTATGTGGCTGCTCTAAATGGTGCCTGTTGCTCCTAGCAGGATGGTGTGGAGAGTTTTGCGGTGTCCGAATATGCTTAGCGTTATTCGTAAACATTGGATAATGACGGTAAATGATTTCTGTTCTTATCAGGTCTGTGTCTGAGCTCACTGCCCACTAGCTCACTTTTTGTTACAACAGTGACCTGAACCGTTGCACACGTTGCAAGCAAAGCGCCGGAAGAGCAATGGTCATTGCTCCTGACTAGTTATTTATTATTTATCACATGCAGGACATTGCTGAGGCTGTAATGTTTGTTTGCCGCACGTCTGCGTACGCAGGTACGGGGATAAACACGCATGTGCTTTGCTCTACATCTGTGCATCATCATGCTCCCCCTTAACCTGTTGTCCTGCATCTTTGGATCTGTGCACCTGTGCATTATCACACTCCCATTCTACCCCACACTGCGCCCCTCCCCAACGCATATAGGCATAAGCCTGTGCAATCAAAACATGATTCATTCAGCACATGTGGCAATTTGTTACGTTGCCAGCCAATTACACCTAGCATATGTGCATGTGTCCATGTTTGCAGGGCCATATCTCTGTTTGCATTACACCTCCCATCCTTGTTCCTGAATGCAACCTGACAGATTAAATGCGGCATGACTGTTGAAATGTGCAATTCATGCATGTGCAGTGCCCGAGGAGATCGTTGTCCGCACGACCGTCCCAATTCATGTCGAAGGAGTAGGGGAAATTTGATTTAAGGTCAATTCTTCCGAGCTACAAATACAGCTAAAGCGTTTTTTTACTATCGTGTGCATTTTTATGTCTTAGCTTAAACTGCACCACAAAGCAGAATGCTCTTCCTATTACCCTGAAATGTAGTGCTCATATACATTAATGGTACTGAGTGACTGTTGGTGGAGTAGCACTGCAGGGTCAGTGCTGTAGATCTGGCTATGGGACATGAGGCTGGCAATGTTTGAGACAGGTGGTCATCCCTGGTAGACCCTTAGTTTAGCTCTGCAGTTCTGCGCCTGACGCTCTTGCTTGTTTGAGGGAGGCTGGTTCTCCAGTCTCTTTGTGACTTTTTTTATTCCTTCTGGTACTCTGTTGGACCTCCCTGACTAAGCCTTTTTTGTCTGCTGGTAAAGGAGTTTTACGGTACTCGGTACTAAAGTGACTTTCTTTTCCTCAATCATTGTGGGGAATGGTTTTCACTGCCTGCATAGTTTTATTTCTTAGTTAGTGCTAGTTAATATCTTAGCTACCAGGTACGTAAGATCAAGTAAGTTGCTATTGGATACTTCCCCCCCCCCCTCTGTGAAGAAACACTCTGCTAATTCATTTGCTAGATCATTTCTAATTGAAATAACATGTATTTGCAGGAAAAGAGTGAAAGATAGCAACTGTGAAAAATTCTTACAAATTGTACACTATACATTAAGACAAGTTTTACTGGTAGTATGCTCTTTAACCGCAGAAATGGAGATATCAACAGGGATCAGGAGGGTTGCAGAGTGGCTACTGATGAGAGATGGCTAGAACAAAACTGGAAAGGGCATGCATGCAACCCGGTGCCATGAATACTTGGTGCGGCACTTCCCTAATACCGTTGGCAAACAGGTTTGACAGAAATGGGCTTGCACGAGGCTTGCATCGCAGAAAACCTGGGTTCTTTAAAACAGCCCCTCTGCAGGCTCCCCCCGCGGATACCTGGCGGAGGGGCCTGGAACCAGCGCGGGGGGGAGGACTCCAGTAGGGATGTCTGGAATGAGCATGTCTCGTTTTGACAAGTTGCGCAGCGTGGTTAGGAGCCTAGGGACAAACAAGTTTTACAATTACGACGGAAAATCGCTCCAGTCCAGGTTCGATAGAAATCTTGCCTCTCCATTAAGCACACTGCTCCATCCATGGATTTCGAATTGAAGTCGCAGATAAATAAGTAAAATAATAATTAAAATGAATAAATTTTGTTGTTCTGGGTTTTATGTTTTTGTGGCTCGTTTTCATCAACTATATAAAAACGCAATATACGGCAGGCAAATTCGTGGCGTTTAATCTCCTTTCATTTTGTGACTTTTCATTAGCAGCGAATGGCGAACCCGACCGATGCTCCTTTCTCCCCAGTGAACGTGCCTCCTGGTAAGCAGGCTTGCAGACCACACGATATAAGTAGTGCAAGGTTCTCTTGCCTTGCCATGGCTACTACATCTGACCAGCGCATATGTAGCACTACAATTAATTGAGGTACGTACACTTCTTCAAATGCCAAGTGGGCAGGGGCGATCTGTGTGGTGTTTGAGTAAAGAAAGGATTGGCGGATGTGTACCCGCATTGAATAAACACTTATAACATGCTGACTTGGTTGGACTACAATGACCGGCAGCCATCCTGTTGTATACGCTGGCCTTTCTTTCAATCACGAGCAGGATCAGAAGCTGAGAGGGCGGAGGGGGCAAAACTTCTCACAGGGAAGAAATGCCTTGTCACGGGGTACGTGCACAATTGTAAACGAAGCGGGACCTTTGTCTATTTATGTACAGAGAGACATTACATGTAAGCACCCTGCACAATTAAGTGGGCGCCTCATCAGAATGGGGCAAAAGAAGAAGAAGCACAAGCTAGACCATTTGACCAATTTTAATCCATCTTGCTTTGCTGTGCCTTAATTCAGACAGGCTTTCCCTATGCGTCCTTTAAATAACAATGATCTGGATTTAACCCACTGCAGCATCATGGCTCAGATTTAATATGAAACTAAATTTGCAGTCAGCAGATAGATTTAATTACTCTTTGTCAACCGTAGCTGCCTCGTCTTTCCTTCTGTGACACCTGTAGTCTGCCCAATACAGAGGATGGCAGACGGTACTACTAATTTTTCTGCCCTTGCTCTTATTATACTGCATGCCCATGTCCGCCCAATCTCAGCACAGCCCTTTCTCTGCACCATCCAATTCAATGCTGATGTCCAAGCTACTACATTCAGAGCAGAACAAAATGATTGTGCAGAACGATGGGCGCAACAGCTGTTCTGGCACACGCAGCAGTATGGCAGAGCTACTGATTATTGCTTTAAATAATGAAATTGGCATATGTAAATGCAACATACTGACAATTTACATATGTTGAGCGTGCAGGGCTTCAAGAGGCATCGGCAGAGCAATCGCTATTGCCCTTGCTTCTGAAAATGCTGAAATCATTCTGTCAGCCCGCACCATACCAGATCTTGAGGAGGTAAACATTTGCAATATATTTGTAAATTCGCCCTCTTCTGAGCACTTCTTCCAGCTGCTGTAGAACACAAAAGCGAGAGGCCTAGAATAGAACAAGAACAGCTTGATGAAATTATGAACGCGCAATGCTGAAGTGTTGTAAGACACTGCCTGCCAAATGTGCAATTTCTGCATTCTTTCCTTCTGTTTCCCGTGCCTCACAGACAGCAAAGGCCTGCACCAGCCGTGGCGCACACGCAGTGCACATCGCTCCTGCTGACTGCTGCACTATGGCACAGATTGATTTGCTGACCAAAACTGTGCTTGACCAGTACGGGCCCATTGACATACTGGTATGGAATTGTTCTATTGACAGGTGTCCTGATGTTTAGGTGAAATCTAATAAGGCGCGTGACGCTGTGTGCCCATACGACGCTTCTGTGGTATACCTAGGCAGCTTATAGAAGGAGTATTTTGATGTAAAGGTGTAACTTGTAAGTAAAGCCATGCACTTGGATTGACAGGTTTCATTCCAAAATTTATCACTGCCCTGCCATCCTCTTGCTGCTTCTCAAACAGGTAAATAATGCAGGCATTGCCACACGTAGTGTTCAGCCAAAACAAGGAACAGTGGAGAACCCATTCATAAACGAATCTCCACTCGAGGGTAATGCTGCCTGATTGGTTTTGTAGTACATATGCAGTTTGTGGTAACCGCATTTCTGCTGTGCTTTTTACAATGAGCAATAAAACAAAGGTGCTGACAGCTTTTTCGTCCCTGTACTCAATTGGCACGTCCGTTTAACGCAGGTGATCCAAACACCTGGAGCAAGGTGATAGCTCTGAACCTTGAGGTACTAAACACGGGAGATGTGCAATTATCAATGCTCCCTACGCAAACTTTAATAGCTTTCCTATGTATGTTGGCCACCAAGCATTGTTGCCTAGGCAATGAAAAACCCTACACTTCCTGCATGCTGATCAACAGGCCCCAATGCGTCTTACACGCGCCTTTTCTCCATTCATGGCCAAGAAGAAGCAAGGCACCATCATCAATATTGCAAGCATTGCTGGTGAAATTATGAGAAACCGAGCATGTTGTAATAAGAAAAGAGATTGTGTAGACACACTGGCATGGATTAGACAAGGGTGACCAAGTGTTGTATGTTGTCTCGACCAGAAATACATAGAAGATTCTTACAAAAATGTTGTAAATCGAACACCCCCTCACTGGTTTAGATCTGAATACCTTTCCTTAATTACATGTTACATGCTCGTAGCGGCATCACTGCAGTGCATGTCTTAATTATCCATGTAGGTCATCGCACGTAACGTAGCCCTCCTGAATTTACTGCAGGTATTGATCGAATGGGAAGGGCTCCCGTGTATTGGTAAGAAGAGGGATGTTTCGCAAAGCAGTTTAAACTTCTGATATGGAATATCCTTCATATTATTGTGGGACGGGAAAAGGCTTTTCACAAGTCCCTGTCTAGCTTTTCTATGCTACGCTCTCCATATGGTTTATCACAATTGTGTTTGTGTGTTTATATTTACCCACAGCGCCACCAAGTGGGGCTTGCGCGGGTGGTCAAAGTGCTGTTATGAGGCATTACGTCCACACGGCATAAAGGTGTCTAGCATTTGCCCAGGTATGTGTGAAAACAGTGGAAGTTGCTTTTTGCGGAATGTGAAGTTTGTTTTTTGCGGAATGTGAAGTCTGTAACTGTTTCTATTATGGTGAAGTTTGTGAAGGTTGGCCTACAACGACAATTGCTTTGCTTGCGACTTCTTCATTGTGTGCTTGAGCTTGCATCCCACATAAAGCTCAAATATGTGGACGGAAGTCCCAGGCAAAAAAGCACCTAGAGCATCATCCCCATTTGGGCCTGAAATTTTTGAAGTCTGATATTAATGATTAATCTTGCTGAAACATGAAACAGGGTTGGTTGACACCTCCATGACTACGTGGGTACCAGGAAAACGTGAAATGTTCATCCAGCCAGAGGTAAGGTGCAACTTGAAACAAAGTTGGCAATAATAATGTGCTTGATTTGCGCCACTGGCATCAGTATACCAGGATACCTGTCACAAGAGGCTGTAGGAAACATAACTTGAGGACGCTCTTCTTCTCCCATTGTTTGATAGATATTTGGATTCCTGTCGTCAAGAACAATTGATTAGTATATAAATGGGTCACATCAGGGATGTGGGGGTGGGGTGGGGTGGTCCCGCGGTGGGGTTTTGGTTTCTGTGGGGAGGTCTCCAATTTTTTCTGGGCCACTCCCACGGAACTTATAACACATCTTTGGAATTCTCAGCTCAATCTCAATCAACACCCTTTTTGAGCAAATGTTTTGCTGCAGAATGGGTAAAAAGGGGGGTCAGTGGAACATGTCCAAAAGTCAGAGGCACACGCGCTCGGGTGCAGGCTGTGGGGGTGAGTCAAGCCAATGGAGCAGCACTTCATACTTCCAGGATTGTGCCAGCATGAGATAGTCAGTGGAATTTATAAGATTTGGAAGCAATGCGGGGCTGTGGAATCCAGTTATGGGTGCCTTGTAAGTCATGTGTGCATGGCGTCCGTATCTCAGTTTTTGCCCCACAACTCTGCAACGCTCGGGTGGAATATTATTTACAAGGTCGGGTCACAAATGCTAAGAATCTAGATCCTCACAAATCAACTTTGCCCCAAAAATAATCTCAAACTAAGAAGAAGTAGCAGTTGTGAGGACCAAGTATCGTACGAAAAGTATATCATCGCCCCTAAACTTTTTTGGTGGGGCGGTGACGGGGCGGTGGTTTAATGTCTATTTATTTTTAAGGGGGCGGTTGTAGGGCGGCAGCGCAAATCAACGTTTTTGTAGCAGTGCGAGCGATGAGTGGTCAGGAATTCCCGCACTGACCTTCCCTGCACTCCCTGACCCTCCAGCCCCAGCTCTGCTTGCCCCCGCCCATGCACCCCCAGCCCCAGCCCCCGTCTGCACCCGTTGCACCCGTCAGGAAGTTCTAGCGAAGGGGTGTGGTTGCAATGCAAAACTGTAAAACATTTGTGTTTGGGGGGGGGGCGGTTGCACATTATGACCACATAATATTTATGTTCTTCAGGGGGGGCGTTGGATCCATGGACGTACGGTAAATAAAAGATGACTGGAGAGGAACATAGATATAAAGCAAGAGTGATAGAGAAATATCACTTTGCATCACTCCAAGAACTGGAGTTCAAGTGTTACACACTGAGCTCAGCAGTTTCAGGTCTTGATGAGTATGCAGATGGATGTAAAATTTGAAAAGGAGCAAAATTGGTACCCTTTTCGTCTGGGTGGGAGGGAAGTTTGCAAATTAGGGGGTGGGTGGTCCCTCAGGGGGGTCTACCCCAAAAAGTGGACCTGCCTTCCAAATGATGAAAAAGCAGGCTCCTGCCTGTCATCTTAAAAAACTGTAAAAAGGCTAAGAGCAAAACAGGTTCCATACAACAAAATTCCTTGCAAACCATTGATATTTTCTCTCAAAGCCTGAACGTTACGTTAGATAATATTGGTAATGATTTTCTTCTCTTGATCAGGTCTCTGTCTGAGCTCAGTGCCCACTAGCACACCTGTTGATACAACAGTGACCTGAATCGCACATTTTGCAAGCAAAGCGCCGGAAGAGCAATGGTCATTGCTCCTGACGAATTATTTATTATTTATCATCACATGCAGGACATTGCTGAGGCGGTAATGTTTGTTTGCCGCACGTCTGCGCACGCAGGTATGGGGATAAACACGCATGTGCTTTGCTCTACATCTGTGCATCATCACGTTCCCCCTTAACCTGTTGTCCTGCATCTTTGGATCTGTGTACCTGTGCATTATCACTTATCACACTCCCATTCTACCCCACACTGCACACTGCACACTGTACACAAAATCATGTGTGCAATGTGCACCTGCGCCCCTCCCCAAAGCATACAGGCATAAACCTGTGCAGTCAAAACATGATTCGTCCAGCACATGTGGCAATTTGTTACGTTGCCAGCCATTTCTACCTAGCATATCTGCATGTGTCCATGTGTGCAAGGCTATATCTCTGTTTGCATTACGCCTCCTATCCCTGTTCCCAAATGCAACCTGACAGATTAAATGCGGCATGACTGTTGAAGTGTGTAATTCATGCATGTGCAGTGCCGGAGGAGATTGTTGTCCGCACGACCCTTCCAATTCATGTTGAAGGCGTAGGGGAAATTTGATTTAAGGTCAATTCTTCCGAGCTACAAATACGGCTAAAGTGTTTTTTTGTTTACTATCGTGTGCATTTTTATGTTTTAGCACACTGCACCAAAAAAAAACCATTTCTATTACTTTGAAATGTAGTGCTCATGTAAATTATTGGCTAGTGCTACTTGAGGGCTACTGCTATGTAAGATCAGGCAAGTTGCTACTTGATACTTACTGTGAAGAAACACCCTGCTAGCTCATTTGTAGGATCTTTTACATAATTTAAAGAACATATCTTTGTACGAAAGAAGAAGGAGTCAACGATAGCTACCTTAAAAAGAAGGAGTCAACGTTAGCTACTGTAAAAGACTTTTACGAATAGTACACAATACACCAAGACAAGCATTCGTTTTACTAGTAGCTTGTAGTATGCTCTTAAAATAGCTCCAATCCAGGTGTTAGATTATGCCAACTAGTTTAGAGAAAAATAAGGCAAACTCCTCAAATCTCCGTTTGTGAAGACCCGGCTTTTGTAAAGGCTAGAGAGAGTGATAGGAGGAGAGAGAGAGAGAGAGAGAGAGAGAGAGAGAGAGAGAGAGAGAGAGAGAGAGAGAGAGAGAGTGTGTGTGTGTGTGCATGTGGATGTGTGTGTTATAATAGTTGGTGCCACACGTTCAAAAGGATGACGTGGACAGTATGTGAAAGGAACCGTGATGCGACTTTGGAGGCACAGCAGGACCAGGTGGTTATTGTACCCCCTTCATTTTTCTTCGAGGTGAAATTTGAGCTAGTTTTCACGCCATCTGTGTGGTGTTTAAGTAAAAGGAAGGATACGGGTGCTTGCACCCGTATTAAGTATAAAATACAAGCCCTTGCTTCTAACCAAGCGCAGGATCAGAAGCTGAGAGGCAGAGGGGTTGGGCAATGCTTCTGACGGGGAGAAAATAACTCGTGACGGGGTGCGTGCGCACCTGTCTACGCCGTGTGCTACATATTTAATATATAAGTAAGATGTTGCTAAATGTACAGGGACGTTACATGTAGGTACCCTGCACAACTGCAACTCATCAAATTTGAGGAAAAAGTTAGAAATATTCCCCCCCCTCAATAAAACTGAAGCTGGCATTTGAAGACCAATTAAACAAGTCTCGTGTGGAGGTTTCTGATTTATATAATCAGGTCTGCACCATAAATTAACACACATAGCCATCATCAATTCCAGCCGCTGATAGAAAAAACTACTTTCCCTCTGTAGTGCGGAATGAAGGTACCTACCTAATCAATTGGCAACGGAAATCACATCTAATTACAGCGCTAATTACAGCCCTTTCACAATTATTCAGCCCTTTTGATGATATAGTTGGTATTTGTAGCCCACCGCATTGCAATTGTAGCCCACCGCATACAATTAGCAGCACCTTCGACCACATGCATGCTCGTAACGCGCAGTATTCGTATCGCGCACGTCAATTTCTGCTCAGCAAAATTCATAATTGAAAACCAAACAGAGCTCTGTGGACAATAGACGATTTACTGCTCATTGCTAAAATTTAGAAAGCTGCAAACCGCAAAGCACGTTGCACGGCAGCTGAGAAATGCTCTGCATAGTAAAACAACGTTTATATTTATAGTATAGATATTAATAAAACCCACACGAATCATTTACACCTCCCGATGAATTGGTTCACTGTCTCAGTGTGTGAGGAGGTGCCTTTTTAGCTGGGGAGAAGTGAACCCAGCACACAGTGCTGAACCCTGCACACCCCTGTCTACCCAGCTGTACTCCTGAGGGCCAACAGGGAATGCGTGCTGCTCCTGCCGCGGCCCAGAATCGGAATCACCACCTCCATAAAACCCTGCACACCAAGTTTCGTGACAATCGGACGTGGTCTGACTTGGGTCCCTCCCCTCCAGACTTGCTTCAACCCCCCCCTTTTACTTGCAAATGTAAGCCACTTTTGAGTCTCTGTGCACACACGACCCAAGCACGGCCTGCAGCGTAATGCTCTGTCACATTTTGCGCAAATGCCATGAGCAAGCGTGCAGAATCATGCTCTTGTGTGCGTGTGATGATTAATCTTACCATTGCGCCTTTGACACATAGTCCCACTGCTTGCCGATAAACTGCGTGTCACTAGCTGCCTGTGTGCCCCGTCCATCAAACACTATGAGCATACCACATGGTGTCTTGTGTGTGGCTGCACATGTCTTTATGTGATCAAACTGTTTTTTTCCTGGCATTGCACAAGGCAGGTGCTCTGGAAAGCTCATCACAAGGTCTTCAAGCTGTAGCGTGCCAAATCATTCAAACCAGACATTTTAGTTTTGAAATGCTTCTGTGATTATCAAAAAGCTCTCACAAAGTAGGCAAGAAATCATTACTAGGTTGAGCCAGGCCGCGGCAGGAGCAGCAGGCAGTCCCTGTTGGCCCTCCCTGGAGGAGGAGTACAGCTGGGTAGACTTGGGTGTGCAGGGAGGCCACCTGACTTTATCAGCACTGTGTGCTGGGTTCACTTCTCCCCAGCCAAAAAGGCACCTCCTCACACACTGAGACAGTGAACCAATTCACCGGGAGGTGTATGGTGGAATATCACGACCAATTAATTCTATATGTTTTACGTCTATGTTAAGTTGATTAATTAAACTAAAGCGCAATGGCCGACGAGGCCACCGCTATCCAGGAAGCTAAAAAGCTGCCGTGGGTGGATCGTTTGGCCCACACCAACTGGAAAGTCAGGAGCGCTGCCTTTGACGACATCAACGTTGCGTGCAACGGGGTTTACGATGAAAACGATCCGTGCTTGCACGAATTCGGTGCGAAGACGCTTGGGAAAGGCTTGCTTAGCAATTGCAAGACTCGTGCACAGCAGTGATCCTGATACATCCCCACAATTCGTTTGGCTGCAGCATCTCTGTTTCCCAAAGCGGTCCAGGACTCCAACGCAGCAGCCCAGGACAAAGCCCTGGACGCCCTGGCTGCTTTCCAAGCCAAGGCTACTGAGCAGCATGTGGCACGGTGGGGGAGATTGGGGGGAAAAGGGATGGGAAAGGGATGGGAGATGCAGAGAAGGGAGGAAGGAACACAGCATAATTGCTTGCAACTACTCAGAGTTGACTGTCAACCCTTCCTTCCCGAGACCCGTCCGTCCTCCGGTATTTCTTCTGCAGGAGTGCCGATAAAACATGCAGTAATATCATCAACAAGGCGCTGGCGGGGAGAATAACCACGGTGCAGCGAGCTGGGGTGGTCCTGCTCAACTATGTGGAGCTGGAACAGGCCCCAACTGTCACGGTACGGCCTGCTCTGAAACCAGCAGCACTCAGAGCTTTAGCAGCGTCACTCACAGTTGTGAGGCATGCAGCTGGGGGGTTTCCAGAGGACTGAACACACGGTTATGCAAGCGTACACAATGCATTTATGCAGGAGAACCTCATCGCTGGCTTCAAGCACAAGGTGCCCAAAGTGGCTGTTGCGTGCATAGACGTGCTCGTGCAAGCCATCAGGTGAGAATGCTGCATCTATTTTGTCCATAGAGCTCTGACTTCAATGGTCAAAGGATCGGAATCAAACGCAGTGCGAAACAGGCCCGATTTTAGTTGTCGGAGGATGGAGCATGCAGCATTAGCGACCATTCATAGCAACTAACCTGCTCTGTGACACTGTAAAGTTGTTTACATTGCATGCACTTCCACGACCTTGCTTCCCCACAGCCTATTTGGAACTAAAGTCTTGGAGCCCAAGCCAGTGCTGAAGGCCCTGCCCCCCCTGTTTGAAACAAAAGATGGCAAAGCACGTGACAAGGCCAAGGAGCTGGTGGTGCGTGTGGCTGCGTTGTCCCTGTGCCTTACTTTGTGTGTGTGTGTGTGTGTGTGTGTGTGTGTGTGTGTGTGTGCGTGTGTGTGCGTGTGTGTGTGTGTGTGTGTGTGTGTGTGTGTGAATGAGTGTGCATATGTGTGTGTGTGTGTGTGTGTGTGAATGTGTGTGTGTGTGTGTTACAACTACGACTTTTTCTTTCTATTTGACTTGTGAGCACGAGCTCTGCGTGCAAGCCTGCTTCTTGAGAGCGTGGAGTGTCGTGGGAGGAAGAGGGAGGGATGTTGATGTACCTGGGCGATAGCCCAGCTATAGCCGGGCCTTCACACACAGCTGGAGGGGGAATTTACATTGTACCATCACAAGGAAATCAACTGACTCCAAACCCACACTGAAGAAGCAAAGCCTGAAAGAAACCCTGCTAAAAACTCTCCTAACAAAAAGGAAGAAAAGAAGCCATGCAGCTGGGCTGTTGCCATCCATACCTGCCAACAAAGACAGCAAGAGGCTGAAGTCAAGAGGCAAGGAAGCAAGAGGGGAAAACTAAACCTCGAGTTCTAACTAGAGTACAAGCATAAAAGAGATGGCTTCCACAGCACAAGCTGTGCCAAAACAATTCCAACTGACATTCGGTCGCAATCGCCTGCAATAACTAGAGTACTTCTGCATGCTGCAGAGTACCCAGCAGTTCTATTCTGGCTCATATCCACCGGACTGCTGGAGGGGGAATTTACACTTGTACCATCACAAGCCAACAACAGTCGGCGAGCGTCCAGCGAGGAGTCTGCACCGTAAGAGCGAAAAATCCACGGCTAATAGACTAAACAGGAATCCCCTGATGAGGAGCTAGCAGCAAATTTAAGACCCCTCTTGGGTCACCTAAGCTTCTCTCCTAAAGGGAGCTTCCCCCTCATGGGACACAGCCCGCGAGGAAATTCTACCCCTTAAGGAAGCTAACAGCAAAACTAAAAGTCCTCTTGGGTCACTACTAGGAAGCTAACAGCAAATTTACGGTGGTCACCACTAGGAAGCTAACAGCAAATTTAAGACCCCTCTTGGGTCACCTAAGCTTCCCCTACACAGCCTGTGAGGGAACTCTACCGCTTAAGGAAGCTAACAGGGACACTAGACTGAGCCTCTACAACCAAAAGGCCCTCACTGAGCTACATGCTCCCTTAATGACCAGCGAGGTCCTCACTGAGCTAGGCGCTCCCTTCTAATGACCAGCAAGGTCCTCACTGAGAACTCACTCCCCTCTAATGACCAGCAAGGTCCTCACTGAGAAACACACTTCCCTCTAGAAGCCAGCAAGGCCCTCGCTGAGACATACACTCCCCTCTAGAAGCCATCAAGGCCCTCGCTGAGACACACACTCCCCTCTAACGACCGTCGAGGCTAACTCAGAACCCACCAGTGACTAGAAGCGTCCCCTAGGAGATGGAGGGGGAGGCCGTTGAGCTAGCGCCCCTGCATTGCCATGCAAAGTGACCTGCCTCTCCGCACTCGTGGCACGCAAAGCTCTTTGTAGTCTTGCTGCTGCTCTTGCTCTTAAACTGCTCTACCAGCTTCCAGTTCATGGAGCAGTTTAAGAGCAAGAGCAAGAGCAAACTGATATTTGATGCCATGCAAGGCATCAAATAGTGGACCAGTTGGGCTGCCGCTGCTGGTGGCCAGAACAGCATATCCTGCTACAATTCATTCGTAGCAGGTCTAATCATGTCTTGGTGGTCATGTCTCGGTGGTCATGTCTAGGTGTTCGTGCCTAGGAGCTGATGTGTGTGTGCTATGTGTGTTCCATATGTGTGTTCACGTCTAGGTGTTCGTGTCTAGGAGCTGATGAGTGTGTGCTGTGTGTGTTCCATATGTGTGTTCACGTCTAGGTGTTCGTATCTAGGAGCTGATGTGTGTGTGCTATGCGTCCCACCCTTCAGCAAGGATCAGGTTGGGCACGCAACACACGGTAATGTTGGTGAGGTCCTGCTTGTAACGTTGAACAGATTAGTGTGTTTTCTTTTAAAAAAAAGCTCCATTTGTCTTCTATTTTCTAAGGTAAGAGGCTTATGAGTTTATTCCAGCCAAGGCACATATGGCGTCAGGAAGCTCTTTCAGCCCAGTTCATTTTTAGCCTCCATCACTTTCGTAAGCTATTTGTCCACATCTCGTCATCATTCGTATATTCGTATAGTGTCGGCCAAAACCATGAGTGTGTATACCTATGTGTATGCAGTATGCGGTGATTTTGAGTCGTGCATACAGGATCAGAGCAGGAAAACCTCCCAAATATTTAGGGTTGGCCAGAACCGTATATATGCTCCGTATATGACCGTAT
>Ga0307942_1000450_pt1:0-7500 | contig 28446 bp, 35 predicted proteins | sample OrgLakmetagen175_FD_201846 | JGI IMG/M metagenome (GOLD analysis project Ga0307942, IMG submission 201846) | Saline water microbial communities from Organic Lake, Antarctica - #175 | ecosystem: Environmental > Aquatic > Non-marine Saline and Alkaline > Saline | place: Antarctica: Organic... | reverse complement strand
AGGCCTCGTTGAGGAATTGACTCGTTGGTGATTGCGTGCACGCACATGTGTGTGTGTGTGTGTGTGTGTGTTTGTGTGCGTGCGTGTGTTTGTGTGTGTGTATGTGCGCTTGCCTGCATACGTTGTTGTGCGTGTATGTGTGTGCATGTGTGTGTGTGTGTGTGTGTGTGTGTGTGTGTGCAGGTGTGTGTGATGCAGGCATGTGTGATATAACGTGCATTGTCGGAGGAAGGGCAAATCGTGTGAGTCTTTATTGGGCAGTGCACACGCCATTGACTTCCCTTCTTTGCATATGAACCTCTCAACCAAAAGTCACCCAAAATGTTTCGAACTCCATCGCCAAGTTACCACTCCCTAAATCCCCACGACTTTTTTTCTGCTTTGTGATCAAGGCATCTTTTGTGTCCGGTATAAACAGTGAACGCATCCTCAATTGCTGTTTTGTAGTGCAGTGTAGTGTGGTTCTGTGTTTACTCATATCCTCAATTGATATGTAGGAGAAGCTCCACGCAGATAGTTCTTACCCGCGGTCAAGGGCAGCTACTGCACATATGATAACCCTCTCTGAACCCTATTTGGTGTGTGTGTATGTGCGTGCGTGTGTGTTGTGTGTTGTTGTGTGTGTGTGTGTGTGTGTGTGTGTGTGTGTGTGTGTGTGTGTGTGTGCTGGTCCGCCTATGAAGGTGACGCTGGAAAAGTTCGGGAAAGGAAAGAACCCTGTGATGAGCGCACTGATCTCTCATACTCTGTTTGGATCTTTCACAGTCTCTATACGTGTGCTGGTGTGCCGTGTGTGTGTGCGTGTGTGTGTGTGTGTGTGTGTGTGCTGGTGTGCTACGCTTCATGTACTGCAGGAGTCGTCCAAGGAGAAGAACCCTGTGATGTGCACACTTGATAACTCATTCGCCCTCTTTAATCTCTCAGTCCCTACACGCGTGCTGGTGTGCCGTGTTGCAGGTGCTGCTGGAGGTGTCCAAGGAAAAGAACCCTGCAATGTGCACACTTGATAACTCATCCGCCCTCTTTAATTTCTCAGTCCCTACACGCGTGCTGGTGTGCCATGTTGCAGGTGCTGCTGGAGAAGTTCAAGGAGAAAAACCCTGCGGTAGGGAAGGCGGCCAACGAGTCCCTCACCATCATGCACAAGTACTGCTTCAGCTTATTGGATGTGGCGGAGACGCTGGCAGGTATGGGTGCAGTGCTTTTGATTTATGTTTTCTTGTGTGTGAATGCATATGCTCATGTGTGTGCGCGCACATGTGTGTGTGTGTGCCAGTTTGTTTCTGGCTTTATTTATGTGATTGCTCACTTGCCATGTGTGTTACGTGTCCATCCTTCCCCCTTACGACAGACAGCCTCGGCCACGCTAGCCCCAAAGTGAAAGAGGAGACTCTGCTTAATGACGCTTGACTTTGTGATTGCTCACTTGCCGTGTGTGTTGTGTGTCCATCCTTCCCCCTTACGACAGACAGCCTTGTCCACGCTAGCCCCAAAGTGAAAGGGAAAGTCTGCTTGTTAACACTTGAAAGCTGTGATTGCTCACTTGCCGTGTGTGTTGTGTGTTCATCCTTCCCCCTTACAACAGGCGGCCTCGGCCACGCCAGCCCCAAAGTGAAAGAGGAGACTCTGGGATGGCTCCGCACCGCGGTGTGTGAGGAGGCAAAGGCAGCCCTGTCTAAACTGGCCCCCCTGCTGCTCCAGCCCGCCTCCAAGTGTGCCGAAGAGGCTTTCCCGTCCACGCGTGAAGCGGCGCTCGCGTTCATGGTGGCCTTTGCCATCCAGGTAATAAGGATCCGCTTTTGTCCGTCCAATGTGTGTGTGTGTGTGTGTTTGTGTGTGTGTGTGTATGTGACAGGTATCTAAAGTGGATGCGTCACACGCCAGCACTGTCAGTTGCACACAAACGCACACACAAACACACGCACTCTCACACACTCACAAATACACACACAAACACACGCGCTTACACACAAATAAACACACAGACACACGCACCCACACACACAAATACACACACACACACAAACACGCATTCACACACGATCTTGTAGCATGGCCTCACGCTCACGCCCATGCGCTCACACTTTATGTATCCCAGTTCGGCAACCGTGCCGTCCTGGCCAAGTTCACCACCAAAATGGACGACACCCGTCAGAAGCGCCTAGACGAAATGCTGTCTGAGGCCCAAGCCGTGGTGTCAGGAGGAGGGGGTGGGGGTGGGGGTGGAGGTGAGTGCATTGCTGTGGAAAATTTGCTGCACGCTTTCATACGCTGTGGTGTTTGGTGGTGAGGGTAGGTGTGGTGCTGCCTTGCTGTGGAAAATCCTGATGCATACTTTCATACGCTGTGATGTTAGGAGGTGGTGATGGTAAAAGGTGGGGGTGAGGGTGGGTGTGGTGCTGCCTTGCTGTGGAAAATCCTGATGCACACTTTCATACGCTGTGGTGTCAGGAGGTGGTGATGGTGGTGATGGTGGCTGTGGTGTTGCATTGTTATGGAAAATCCAATGCACACATAAACAAGGGTATCAGGATGAGGAGGCGGTGGTGGTGGAGGTGGAGGTGGAGGTGGAGGTGCCTGGATGCTTTATAAAAATCTATTGCATATTTACACACACACTGTGGTGTCAGGAAGAGGAGGAAGAGGTGGGTGGGGATGGTGGCGTGTTGCTACAGGAGAATTGGTAAGAGCCCCCACCTGAGGAGCCGCCACCTCAGAGTCATCTGCACTGCCTGCACGCAGGCCTTACACTTACTCACACGGACACACGCACACGCACACGCACACGCACACGCACACACACACCCACTCGCACACACACATGCGGTGGTGGCGCAGCCAGTGCAGCCGCCCCCACCTCAGCCGCTGCCACCTCAGCATCATCTGCACCACCTGCACGCAGGCCTTACACTTACTCACACGGACACACGCACACGCACACGCACACACACACACCCACTCACACACACATGCGGTGGTGGCGCAGCCAGTGCAGCCGCCCCCACCACAGCAGCCGCCACCTCAGCATCATTTGCACCACCTGCACGCAGGCCTCTTACACTCACTCACACCAACACACGCACATGCACACGGACACGCACACACACACGCACTCGCACACGCAGGCGGTGGTGGCGCAGCCAGTGCAGCCGCCCCCACCTCAGCAGCCGCCACCTCAGCGTCATCTGCGCTACCTGCACGTGGGCCGTCGGCAGCGGCGGCTGCACTGGCGGCTTCAAAATCAAAAGGAGTGGGGGCAAGCCGTAACAGCCGCCCCGCCACAGCAAGCAGCAGCGCAGGAGGTGGGGCGGGGTTGGGTGGTGGTGGTGGTGTGATTTATGCATGCTCATGATATCACTGACACTCACACGCACACGCACGCACACGCACATACGCATGCACAACAGCATGGCAGGGTGTGTCTTTTGAGAGACACACACACATGGGCACACGCACACGCACACACCAAAGACAGACATATACACACAAACACCAAACACACACCAAACACACACACAAACATATACACACAAGCACCAAACACACAACCACCAAGCATACACACACACACACACACACACACACACACACACACACACACACACACACACACCAAACACACACCAAACACACACACAAACACCAAACACAAACACCACTCACACACACAAACATGTACAGACAAACACCAAACACGCATACGCACACGCACACACACGCACACAAATATATAAACACATAGGTACACACAACGTGTACACACAAACGTAGGTGGTGGTGGCGTGGCCAAGTCTGGGAGTGCCAAAGGCGTGACAGCTGGGGGGGCAAAGAAGGCAGGAGGGGGAGGGGGTGCATCAGCCAGCAAAGATGCAGGTGGGCGTGCTCCTGCATGTGTGTGTGTGTGTGTGTGTGTGTGTGTGTGTGTGTGTGTGTGTGTGCGCGCGTGTGTGCGTGTGTGTGAGTGCATGAGGGAGTTTGTGTGCGTGTGTTTGCATGAGTGCATATTAGAGGCAGTGTGGGCGTTCGTGTGTATGTGTGCATGTTTGTGTTTGTGTGTGCCAAGCGTGTGTTTGCGGATGTCCTGTTTAGTGCCTGTGTGTTTATTCCTTTTCCTTGTTCACCAGCAGCCTTTTCCCCATACATGCATGGGGGAGGTCGACAAATGGTCCTTTTGTCCCCCCTTTTTTTGCTGAATTTCTGACTGGGAATTGGATGAATAAAATCTGGCCATATGCTGTGCCATGCTTTGTACCTCAGCTAACTCACAGTTGGTGGCATCCCTGATTTCCTCTGCATCCAAATAAATAAGTACACAAGCCACACATGATTTCCTCTGCATCCAAATGCCTGGGTACACAAGGCATCCATGACTTCCTCTGCATCCAAATACCTGCGTACACAAGCCACACATCATTTCCTCTGCATCCAAATACCTGGGTACACAAGCCACCCATGATTTCCTCTGCGTCCAGATGCCTGGGTACACAAGGCATCCATACTTTTCTCTGCATCCAAATACCGGGTACACAAGCCACCCATGATTTCCTCCGCATCCAAATACCTGGGTACACAAGCCACCCATGATTTCCTCTACACCCAAATACCTGGGTACACAAGCTACCCATGATTTCCTCTGCATCTAAATTACTGGACACACAGGTGCACACACTCACACTCGTCACACAGACACACACATTCACACACACATACACACACATATACACTAGTACGCACATATTCTCACACATCACACATTCTCACACATCACACACACATATACACTAGTATGCACACATTCTCACTTGCACATGACAGACATTGAGGATGAGGCCACAGTGGCCTCCCAAACCCTCAGCAAAGACGAGGCCCTCGTGAAACTGACGGAACTGTTTGGAGAGGCTGCTGTGAAGGGTCTGCAGGATGACCAGTGGAAGGTGTGCATGTGTGTGTACGTGTGTGTGTGTGTGTGTGTGTGTGTGTGTGTGCGTGTGTGTGTGTGTGAAATGTGTGTGTACGTGCGTGTGTGAGTGCGTGCGTGTGTGCGCACGTGTCAGTGTATGTGTGTGTGTGTGACCGCAAGGGGCTGTACTTGGCTATGCACACAGCTACATGCTGTGTTTATGCTGTACCTATGCTTGTCGGTGCAAGGGGCGGTGCCTTTGCATGCAAGGGGCTGTACTCGTGTGATTGCATGGCATGCGTTAGCGGAGGACACGTAGTAGTTAGGCTGCATCTGAAGTGCCTGGCTTGCAGTCTTTTCAGTGCAAGCATGACAGACCATTATATATATAATCAGTTGTAGGGCTGGCCAGGCCAGGCTTGGAAATCTGAAACAGGGCATGTGTGTTATCCTGGTCAAACTTACACACACGTGATCAGTCTTACAAGTTGAAAGTGAACATGCATACACGCACAGAAACACAAACACACACTCACGCATCATATACACTCTCACACACACACACACACACACACACACGTACACACATACACACACACACGCGCACACACACACACACACACACACACACACACACACACACACACACACACACACACGTCTGCAGTCGCGGTTGGACACCATGGAGATGATTGTAGGACGAGTGCAGGAAGGTGCCATGGGAGAACACTGTTCCGTTCTGGTGCAGGCTATGGCCCACTTGCCAGGCTGGGCAGAGAAGAACTTCCAGGTGTGTGTGTGTGTGTGCGCGTGCGTGCGTGCGTGCGTGTGTGTGTGTGTGTGTGTGTGTGTGTGTGTGTTTCGCTCGTTTTGCAGGTCATGGCCAAGCAGTTTGAGGTCATCCGCCTCATGGCCAACGATATATAACTATATAACACGTGCCACATAAATTCGCAGCACAAAATTAATGATTGCTCATTTGTGTGTTTTCGTTCGTTTTGCAGGTCATGGCCAAGCAGTTTGAGGTCATCCGCCTCATGGCCAGCAGTGTGCCAACGTTCTCACGCAGGGACGCGTACGCTGCCATTGTGGGCCTGGTTGAAAAGGTGTGTGCGTGCGTGTGTGTATGCGTGTGTGTTGTTACATGTGTGCGTGTGTGTGCGTGTTGTTACATGTGTGCGTGCGTGTTGTAACATGTGTATACATATGCGTTGTTATATTTTGTATGTGTGTGTGCGCGTGTGGGTGTGGGCGCATGTGTTCTGAGCATGTGTGTGTGATCAGTTGGGTGCACACATGTGCGAATCAAGCTTGATGTGCACGTCATGCCCCAGCTTTGAGCCCCAGGAGCGTCACAGCTACAAAAACAAGGTGGTGATTGCTGCATGCATGTTGTGGATGTGTGGAAGCTCCTGAGCGTGAAGTGTGTGTGTGTGTGTGTGTGTGTGTGTGTGTATGTGTGTGTGTGTGTGTGTTGTGACCGTACTTCCAGGTGTCAGAATGAAATTGAAGGCCCCAGCTTTGAAGCCTTGACCATGTCTGCTCCATGTACGCGAAATTCTGTGCTTGCGTGGAAGCTCATTGTGGATTGTACGTAGGGTTTGCGAGAACTGTAAATATACGCCGTATGTGACCGTATATTTGGTGATTTCTTTGCTAAAAATACGTATATACACCGTACATACATGCATATATATATGGTTCTGGCCAACCTTGATTGTATGTGGGTTTGTCATATTGCGTGCATGCAGGTGTCGGACATGAAGTTGAAGGGCCCCAGCTTTGAAACCCTGACCATCATCGCTGAGGCTGTTGGGCCCCAGTTTGTGGGCACCATGCTCCACAAAAAAGCAGCTGCCCACAAGAATCCCAAGGTGTGTGTGAAAGAGTGTGTGTGTTTGTGTGATCCTGTTTCTATGTGTGTGCATGTGCTTGTGAACTACTCTATGTGTGTGTGTGTGTGTGTGTGTGTGTGTGTGTGTTAGTTTTGCAAATGAAGTAGCATGTGCGTGCCTCTCACACACGTGCACTCAGTGAATAAGGCCGCCCATAGCAAGCAGGAAGCTGGCGCTAGAAACCAAGGTTACCATACCTTCCTCAACAACACCCCGTGCTTTTGATTGCGCCTACATTTAACCAAACTGAAAGCGCTGCTTGTTGCCATGACGGCAGGCTTTTCGTCAGGCGCAGGCACGCACTCTCACCCTTCCCAAGAAAAGAATTGGTTAACTACGCAGGCAGTGAATACCACTCCCCACATCAATTAAGGAAAGAGCGCTGTTGCGAGCAATTTGTGCTGAGTGCAGTAAAGTTTAGTTTGGATTACTAAGGTCTCCAGCCTGGCATGGCTCCTCAACAACTGAGTGCAGCAAAACTCTTCCACCACCCTTCCCTAACAGGTCCGCTGTCACGAGCAATTCGTGCTGAGTGCAGTAAATTTTGGTTAGGATTACAAAGGCCTTTAGCCTGGCATGGCTGCTTAACAACTGGGTGCAGCAAAACTCCCCCCCCCACCCTTCCCTAACAGGACTGCTGTCACGAGCAATTTGTGCTGAGTGCAGCAAAACTCCCCCCCACCCTTCCACAACAGGGCTGCTGTC
>Ga0307942_1000446_pt1 | contig 28579 bp, 29 predicted proteins | sample OrgLakmetagen175_FD_201846 | JGI IMG/M metagenome (GOLD analysis project Ga0307942, IMG submission 201846) | Saline water microbial communities from Organic Lake, Antarctica - #175 | ecosystem: Environmental > Aquatic > Non-marine Saline and Alkaline > Saline | place: Antarctica: Organic Lake... | reverse complement strand
ATGCTGCTGCTGATGTGCTTGCTGTAGTCCTGTGCAGGTGCCTCTCTTTTCCTGCATGCTCCTCCCTCTGAGCGCTAGCGTCGGCAATTTCTCCCATTGCTAGCGAGCGCTGCGACTACGCCCTGAGAATTCCTGCCGGGTCAGCTTTGCATGCTGCTACACCTACGCTGGGATTCTGCCTCATGAAGTGCTCGCGGATGCGGGGGGCACCGCTGCTGAAATCTCGGAATTTTGGCATCTGGCATCGGCATCTGGCATCTCGTAAATCTGCCCCTTCTGTCCCATAACAACAACACGATGCCACTCAGGGTCTTTACCAAGAGGCATTATAATGTTCTGGAGGCTGGGGGGACAATTTGTGGTGGTTGGAGGGTGGTTGGTGCAAGCCCAGGGTACCCCCCAAAATAGCATAAATACGTTTACGTATTTTACGCGTATTGCGTATTAATAGCGTATTATACCGTATGGGACGTCTCAGAAGTCCGTATGACCCATCCCTGCTTTGTAGTGATGATTGCAAATAGTGATGGCATGTTCTCATGCACACACGCAAAAACATACATGCACACCAGCACCCCACCTGTGGCTCAGACACACACGCAAAAGCATACACGCGCACCAGCACCCCACCTGTGGCTTAGACACACACGCAAAAACATACACGCACACCAGCACCCCACCTGTGGCTCAGACACACACACACGCAAAAACATACACGCACACCAGCACCCCACCTGTGGCTCAGACACACACACGCAAATACATACATGCACACCAGCACCCCACCTGTGGCTCACACGCACACACACGCAAAAACATACACGTACACCAGCAACCCACCTGTGGCTCAGACACACACACACACGCAAAAACATACACGCACACCAGCACCCCACCTGTGGCTCAGACACACACACACACACACACACACACGCAAAAACATACACGCACACCAGCACCCCACCTGTGGCTCAGACTCCTGAGTCAGGTCGACGCTAAGGTGCGGCCCCACAAAACCTTGGCCACTGATCACAGCATTTTCGACTTCCTGCAGCTGCTCTGCTTGTGCCTGCGCCTGCACAAATGAGTGGGTGCGTGCGTGTGAGTGCGTGCGTGTGTGTGAGTGTGTGTATGTATGTGTGAGCGTTTGTAGTGTGTGTCTATGTGTGTGTGCCTGCGCCTGCACAAATAAGTTCGTGTGTGTGTGTATGTGTGTTTGAGCGTTTGTAGTGTGCCTATGTGTGTGTGCCTGCACCTGCTCAAGTGAGTTTGTGTGTGTATGTGTGTGTATGTGTGTTTGAGCGTTTGTAGTGTGCCTATATGTGTGTGCCTGCACCTGCACAAGTCAGTTTGTGTTTGTATGTGCGTGTGTGTGTTTGAGCGTTTGTAGTGTGCCTAAGTGTGTGTGCCTGCACCTGCTCAAGTGAGTTTGTGTGTGTATGTGTGTGTATGTGTGTGTGAATGTTTTTAGTGTGTCAATGTGTGTGTGCCTGCGTCTGCACAAGTGAGTGCGTGCATGTGTGTGTGTATGTGAGAGTTTCTAGTGTGTGTCAATGTGTGTGTAGCTGCGTCTGCACAAGTAAGTTCGTATGTGTGTGTGTGTGTGTGTGTAGCTAATCTGCACAAGTGTATGTGGGTGTTTATGATGTGTGTGAAACACGTCTCAAGTGTGTGTGTGTAAGTGTGTGCATGTGTGCCTCTTTGTGCGTGTCGCTTTTTGCTCTCCCTCTTCTGCCTTGCCTTGCCAAAGCATATTATACCGTGCATCCATAATCACTTCGTGAGACCGACTAAACTATAAAAATAAGCAATTTTCAGTTCGGAGAAAGATCTTAGGATTAATTTTAATACGTAAGGGGCACTTCACCGATGTGTTTTGTACCCCTGAGTGCCCAAAACTACTAAATGTCATTGGAATTTAAAATGCAGTTCGGAGAGGCACCGAGAATTATAACAACATTACTTGTTTGCTAAGTAACTATTTAAATATCCGAAGTGATCGTGGACGCACGGTATTTATAACCTGAACATCCGTCTTCTTCCAAAGCCAAATTATTGCACTGCACCACTGCACCTGATCCAACACAGACTGGCGCTTGGGCGTTCGCTTCACTGCATTGTACATGATCCAAAACCAACGCAGAACTGGCGCTTAAGCGTTCGCTTCACTGCATTGTACCTGATCCAGAACCAACACAGACTGGCGCTTGGGCGTTCGCTTCACTGCATTGTACCTGATCCAAAACCAACGCAGAACTGGCGCTTAAGCGTTCGCTTCACTGCATTGTACCTGATCCAGAACCAACGCAGAACTGGCGCTTAAGCGTTCGCTTCACTGCACTGCACCTGATCCAACGCAGAACTGGCGCTTAAGCGTTCGCTTCACTGCATTGTACCTGATCCAGAACCAACGCAGAACTGGTGCTTTGGCATTCGCTTCACTGCATTGTACCTGATCCAGAACCAACGCAGAACTGGTGCTTTGGCGTTCGCTTCACTGCATTGTACCTGATCCAGAACCAATACAGAACTGGCGCTTTGGCGTTTGCTTCACTGCATTGTACCTGATCCAGAACCAATGCAGAACTGGTGCTCTGGCGTTCGCTTCATCGCACCTGGTTGAACGCAAACTGGTGCTTTGCTGCTAATGTTGCACGTCTGCTTCTGCCTTTCCATCCGTCTTGCTGCTACACATACTCTCAACTTATCCAACACCTGCCTTATACAACATATATATACCTGCCTTATCCAACACCTGCCTTTCCATCCATCTTGCTGCTACACATACTCTCAACTTATCCAACCCCAGTCGATGCTGCTGCTCAACTTGTATCACACCTGATCCAATGATATCAGGCGAGCTGTCACACTTCTTGACTAAAGGCCTTTTCCTTGTGAACCTTGTAAACCCTAACAACTATCACACCTGATCCAATCATATCAGGCGAGCAGTCACACTTCTTGACTAAAGGCCTTTTCCTTGTAAACCTTGACACCCTTGTAAACCATAACACGTATCGCACCTGATCCAACACAGACTGCTGTTGCTGGCGCTGCGCTTCTGCCTCTGCTTCTCCTCTCTTTTTCTGCTGCTCATGCTGCTGCTCATGCTGCTGCTTCGGCACCAGCAGCTCTTGCATATTCCGTCCAGGGCCCTGCAGAGCACAAAAAGCACACGATGCGTGCGTACGTACAAGCGTGACAGCCGAAAGACGTGTGTGTGTGTGTACATACGCCTTCTGCTATGAGCGTTTGTCAGCAATCCGGTAGTTGAGATGGCATTCATGCTCCCCCCCTTTTCCAACAGGGTAACAGACACACGCCCTTTTCTGCTCCTGCTTCTACACCCGCACACTTTCCCTACAGCTGCACCTATGAGGACCCCCACATATATATAATATATATATATTATATCAAAGATCTTCCTCTTCCCAAACATGCAACTACCCTCAGCCTCAATCGAAAGGCACATCAGCAAAATTGAGGTTGTTGAATTGGGCCTGTTTTTGTGTGCAGAGTTGCGCATACACACATGCACATATACACACACATACCTCTGTCCAGCCTCAACGTAACCATAAGCAAGCACACACAACAGTCTTTGCATCCAAGAACAGCTCGACCCTGCTGCCGTCACGTGCACACACACACACATACCAGGCTTGACCCGACCACATACAGACGTGCACGTGCTTTCAGCCTCACCTCTAAAAGCACCGGCATAACACACACAGACACACACACCACGCTCGACCCGACCACATACGCACGTGCACGTGCTCTCAGCCTCACCTCCAAAAGCACCGACATAACACACACTCAGACAAACACACACCACGCTCAACCCGACCACATACGCACTTGCACGTGCTCTCAGCCTCACCTCCAAAAGCACCGGCATAACACAAACACACACACAAACACATACACACACACCAAGCTCGACCTGATCACATACGCACGTGCATGTGCTCTTAGCCTGACCTCCAATATCACCGGCATAACACACACACACATACACACACACCAGGCTCAACCTGACCACATACGCACGTGCTCTCAGCCTCACCTCCAAAAGCACCGGCATAACACACACAGACACACACGCACACACACACACCACGCTCGACCCGACCACACACGCACGTGCACGTGCTCTCAGCCTCACCTCCAAACGCACCGGCATAACACACACACAGACACACACACACACCACGCTCGACCCGACCACATAGGCACGTGCACGTGCTCTCAGCCTCACCTCCAAAAGCACCTCGGCCAAGTTGAAGTTGTCAAACTTGCCGTCGGCATGCAGCCGTGCAGCATAGTCATATCCTGTGGCGTACATCTGCCTGATCTCATCGTAGCTGCGTGAGTCACCACAGTGTTGTCAAATGAGCCAAAATGCTGAGGGAATGATGAAAGCATTGCACAAGCCAGGCGCACATCTGCATGACCTCATCGTAGCTGCGATGGCGTTTACATTTTATGCTTCAGTTGGATACGAAGAGGCACGCAAGCAATGACATGCAATGTGTGTGTGTGTGTGTGTGTGTGAAGAGGCACGCAAGCAATGACATGCAATGTGTGTGTGTGTGTGTGTGTGAAAAGGCACGCAAGCAATGACATGCAATGTGTGTGTGTGTGTGTGTGTGTGTGTGTGTGTGTGAAAAGGCACGCAAGCAACGACATCAGTGTTGTGCACCTTACGCTTGACGGCGTCAATGGTAAATGACGCTGACGGCGTAATTTATGTCAAATTGACGGTGAAAATAGTAGATTACGCCGTCAATTGTCAGAGTTTAGTGACGGTAACGCCGTTATTTAAAGATCGTTATTTACGGTGCCATTTTTGAATGACGCCGTATGTGCACAACACTGAACGACATAAGCAGTGCTTGTAGGCGCTTCCTGTTTATGAATTCACACGTGGACACCTATTACCTCTTAACCTCCAGCATGTCCATGCGCCCATTCCTCTTCAGGAGTTTGTCGTCAAAGTAGTCAAAAATCACTTTGCCCCCTTGCCTGCACGTGCAAGTTATTTGGCGTGAGACAGAATCAATTTGTCGTCAAAGTAGTCAAAAATCACTTTGCCCCCTTGCCTGCATGTGCAAGTTATTTGGCGTGAGACAGGATCAGTTTGATTTCAAAGCAGTCGAAAATCACTTTGCCCCCTTGCCTGCACGTGCATGTTATTTGGCGTGAGACAAAATCAATTTGTTGTCAAAGTAGGCGAAAATCACATCACCCCCTGGCCTGCACGTGCACGTTATTTGGCGTGAGACAAAATCAAAATTGGTACCCTTCAGAATTTAATCATGATAGGCTCTTTTTGTAGCTCTTGAAGAGCTGCACACCCGTATCTAATTAGTTGTGCCAAAAAATCAAAGTTTGAAGGGCTCGGCCTGTCTAAAGTAAAAAAAACATAATACCCATTTTCAGTGTTAAAAAAAGCTACTACTCCAACCACCAATAAAACATTGTGATTGATGCAAAAGCATGAAAAGAAAGTGGGAAGCAAAGGGAGAGCTAAATTAAAAAAGTCGCAAAAAATTTGACTACAAAGAGCAAAAAGGACTGTTTTTGCTGGGATCAAACCTGAGTCTGGGGGTGTACAAATACATAATACGCTTTGCACCGTATTTTCATACGGAAGTACGTTAGGTGTATTTATACGGCGTATACGGCTGAATACGGCGTATATACGCCCCCCCCCCCTGTATTATACGGCGTATATACGCCCGATACTACCTATCCAATTTTGATACAAAATACGGAATACGGATACGCTCCCCCCCCCGTATTATACGGCGTATATACTGTACTGTACACTACCTACAATTATACTTATACGGATCTGGCCCATCCTACGTGTATACACAGTGAATTTGTATATATGTAGGGATCTGGGCATCCCTAGCATCCAAGCTTTTTGGCACGCTAGTCTAACACACCTCCGGTCTTCAGTATCACCGCATTTAAGCTGCAGACGAGTGCACGAATTAAATTCGGGGAACAGCCAATGACATATGTACGTTGCGTCACACAGAAAAAACTCAAACCACGCCTCACCGCATCGCCTGGCAGTGCAAAACTAGTTTTACAAATTTGGGCAGCTGCCAAAGACGTGTGCACGCTTTGTTGCCCGAAAAACCTTGAAAACACACCCCACCACATTCCCTGGCTGTGCAGGTAAACAGTGCACGTGCGCACTGGGGGAGTGTCTTCTCCTGACAAACAATGAAACGCATGTGTGTTTGCGTGTGTGTGTTCTGCCCTTCCTTCTCCATCAGGTCCTGCTCGACGGAGCAGTAATAAAGATGCTACCCTTTCACTTGCACTAACCAAGTGCACTATTTTCCACAACTAACCAAGTGCACTAACCAAGTGCACTATTTTCCATAACTAACCAAGTGCACTAACCAAGTGCACTATTTCCCATTAGAGATCAACGGCACCTGGTACCAATCTGGCTTATTTTACTTTCACTCGTGAGAGTGGTTGGCACTGCCTGCGTAGCTTTCCCCCCTTCATTTTCTCTTTCTTTCACCAAACTGGCTTTTGTACTCTTACCCCAACTATTGTTTCATTGCCTGCGTAGCTTCCCCCCCTTCTTTTTCTCTTTCTTTCACCAAACTGGCTTTTATACTCTTACCCCAACTGGTGTTCCATTGCCTGTGTGCTTTTCTTTTCACACTCTCACCACCCACCTGGAGCGTGCAAACCAGTGTTGTGCACCTGACGCTTGACGGCGTCAATGGTAAATGACGCTGACGGCGTAATTCATGTCGAATTGACGGTGAAAATAGTAAATTACGCCGTCAATCGTCAGAGTTTAGTGACGGTAACGCCGTAATTTACGATCGTTATTTACGGTGCCATTTTTGAATGACGCCATATAGGCACAACACTGGTGCAAACACTCTTCCTCAGGTGCTGCACGAGGGAGGGGTGCGTGACACAACCCATTAATAACTCTTCCCCCAACTGGTGTTTCATGGCCTGTGTGCTTTTCTTTTCACACTTTCACCACCCACCTGGAGCGTGCATACACTCTTCCTCAGGTGCTGCACGAGGGAGGGGTGCGTGACACAACCACCTCCTCAAGGAGAAATCCACAGGTTATGCCTGAAAACCCTACCCATTTGCAGCACGTAATCATGCTTCACCCTTTCAGTATGTTTGAACACTCACCTGTCGGCCAGCCATATGATAACAGGCTTCTTGTGTTAACCCTGTGGGACCACATAGCCTCTCACACACACACTTGCATACGCACACACACAGCACACACGTACCGCAACAGCTCAGAATTGAGGCCGGTAAAGAAGTCAGGGAAGCTGCCGTCCACGCACTTCCGACCCCGGCACATGCGCGTCAAGCGATAGTCCAACTGCACACGTACCAACACACACAGGTTTACGCACATTTAGCGCTTGCCTTCAACACGCTTTGGTTTTGCAGACACACATACGGACACAGGCATGTCAAGCGCACATACATACACACATAGACACACTCAGGTTTACACACATTTAGCGCTTGCCTTCAACACGCTTTGGTTATGCAGACACACATACGAACACAGGCATGTCAAGCGCACATACATACACACATAGACATACACAGGTTTACGCACATTTAGCGCTTGCCTTTTAACACGCTTTGGTTTTGCAGACACACATACTGACACAGGCATGTCAAGCGCACATACATACACACATAGACACACTCAGGTTTACGCACATTTAGCGCTTGCCATCAACACGCTTTGGTTTTGCAGACACACATACTGACACAGGCATGTCAAGCGCACATACATACACACATAGACACACTCAGGTTTACACACATTTAGCGCTTGCCTTCAACACGCTTTGGTTATGCAGACACACATACGGACACAGGCATGTCAAGCGCACATACATACACACATAGACATACACAGGTTTACGCACATTTAGCGCTTGCCTTTTAACACGCTTCGGTTTTGCAGACACACATACGAACACAGGCATGTCAAGCGCACATACATACGCACATAGACACACAGGTTTACGCACATTTAGCGCTTGCCTTCAACACGCTTTGGTTTTGCAGTCACACATACGGACACAGGCATGTCAAGCACACACACATACACACATAGACATACACAGGTTTAAACACATTTAGTGCTTGCCTTCAACACGCTTCGGTTTTGCAGACACACATACCAACACAGGCATGTCAAGCGCACATACATACGCACATAGACACACAGGTTTACGCACATTTAGCGCTTGCCTTCAACACGCTTTGGTTTTGCAGTCACACATACGAACACAGGCATGTCAAGCACACACACATACGCACATAAACACACTCAGGTTTACGCACTTTCAGCACTCGCCTTCAACACGCTTTGATTTTGTAGACACAAATACGGACACAGGCATGTCAAGCGCATATGCATACACACATACACACACTCAGGTTTACGCACATTTAACGCTTGCCTTCAACACGCTCTTTTGTTTTTGCAGACACACGTACTGACACAGGCATGTGAAGCGGAAGTCTACTGCGTACGTATGTATGTACACACATGAGCACACACAACCACGCACACTTACAGGGTTGGCCAGAACCCTATATACACGTCGTGTATGGCCGTGAATTTGATAAAATCCCCGCCAAAAATGCCGTGTATATACTGTATATATATGTGGTTATGGCTAACCCTACACATTTATCACTAATTTGCTTATTTGCGACACACATTGCAGAAAGAGTACAGGTCTCCAAGCCTGTCACAAATACAGGCGCTGTTTATTCTGTTTCATTTTAAATCTTCCTGGATCATTAACGCCATTAATGAATCATACACATCAACAAAAGTGCTCACAAAAAAGGGGATGTGCGAATAACGTATATACACTGTAAAAATATGGTTACGGCCAACCCTGCACATATCCAACAAAAGTACTCACAAAAAAGGGGACGTGCGATGACGCCATGCAAGCGTTGATTAGGTCTTTCTTGTCATAGAAGTCACTGATGCCAATCTGTGATGAAGTAAGAAGCGTAGACGGTGTGTGTGTGTTTGTGTTTGTAATGTGTGTGTGTGTGTTTGTGGTGTGTGTGTGTGTGTGCGTGTGTGTGTGTGTGTGTGTGTGTGTGTGTGGTTGTGCGTCTAATGTTAGTTTAAGGAGAGCAGGTGTGTTTGTGTTTGTGGTGTGTGTGTATGTGTGTGTGTATGTGTGTGTGTGTGTGGTTGTGCGCCTAATGCCAGTTTAAAAAGAGCAAGTGTGTTTGTGTTTGTGGGGTGTGTGAGTGATTGTGCTTCTGATGTTAGTTGAAAAAGAGCAAAGAGCTGCATTTCACACACAAACACACACACACCTCATTATAGAGCATTATAGGGAACACACTGTGTATATAAGCGTGGTTGTCGTAGGACTACCTCTCCCTGTAGCCTTACTTAAGTTACTGCAAAGTCACACACACACACTCGCCCTGTAGCCTACACACACACACACACACATACACACACGCACTCACACACACACACTCCCTGTAGCCTTACTAAAGTTCCTGCAAAGTCACACACGTATATGATAGTCGGATGCAAGCTTAGGAAGAGGCTTCCAGCATACGCACACACACACACACGCGCAAGCACACACACACATATACATATATGCAAGTACATGCAAATGGAGATAATTCAGCAAACACAAACACACAAACATATGAACACACATTAACTCACCCGCTGCCAGTGGGGTAGCATGCGTGACCACGACACACTCAATTCCGGCACGGCCTTGTGAAATCAAGCATAAACACAAATGTACACACATACACACACAAGCATGCACACACACACAGCTATGTTGCCACACACAGCTATCTTGCCACACACAGCTATGTTGCCACAGATATGTTGTCAGGTAATGTCGTGACCACGCAATCGCAGCGCCTCTCACACAAAAAAGTACAAAACACACACATACATGCACACAAGCACACGCACACACCTGCTGCCAGTCAGGTAACGTCGTAACCACCACGGTCACGCGATTTCGGCACAGCTCATGGGCGTTGTCAGGTAGCAGTTTGTCCAACCAGCTCTCCACGAGGGCACCCCACACTCCAAGCAGGCCTGTTTTACGGTCCCAGATCTTTTGCTCCACGCTGCGTGTGTGTGTACATGTTTGCATGTCTGTGTATGCTGAATTGCCTTCATTTGCAGGGTCCCCGATCTTTTGCTCCACGCTGCGTGTGTGTGTGTTTGCATGTCTGTGTATGCTGCATTGCCTTCGTTTGCATGGTCCCAGATCTTTTGCTCCACGCTGCGTGTGTGTGTGTACATGTTTGCATGTCTGTGTATGCTGACTTGCCTTCATTTGCATGGTCCCAGATCTTTTGCTCCACGCTGCGTGTGTGTGTGTGTGTGTTTGCATGTCTGTGTATGCTGAATTGCCTTCATTTGCATGGTCCCTGATCTTTTGCTCCACGCTGCGTGTGTGTGTGTTTGCATGTCTGTGTATGCTGCATTGCCTTCATTTGCATGGTCCCAGATCTTTTGCTCCACGCTGCGTGTGTGTGTGTTTGCATGTCTGTGTATGCTGCTTGCCTTCATTTGCATGGTCCCAGATCTTTTGCTCCACGCTGCGTGTGTGTGTACATGTTTGCATGTCTGTGTATGCTGAATTGCCTTCATTTGCATGGTCCCCGATCTTTTGCTCCACGCTGTGTGTGTGTTTGCATGTCTGTGTATGCTGAATTGCCTTCATTTGCATGTGCTTGCACACGCACACGCACACGTGTGTGTGTGTGTGTGTGTGTGTGTGTTTGTGTGTGTGTGTGTGTGTGTGTGTGTGGAGGGTGTGTGGGGGGGGAGGGGTAGACACCCATTCCAAACATTGTTTGCTGTATCCCAGCAGCTGACATGATGTGTCTATATAAAATAGAAACATCTGTACCCTTGCATTATGAAGCATGAAAAAAACATACCAACCGCGTAAAAGCACACACACACACACTCACACACGTATGCACCCACACAACTTTGCACCAAGCTATATACATAATTATATGTCAGAAGGCAAGAGCTCTGCACCTCATGTTGTACGCAAGCTCAATAGCGTCGTCTGCATATACACTGCAGGCTGCGAGCACAGCTGCTAGGGCGCCCCCACTCGCACCGGCCATTGGGATCTTGGTGAGGTCGTAACGCTCTGCCAGGTACTTCATGGCACCTAAGCACAAGGCCAGAAGAGGCTCGGGTTTCTCCTGATTTCGTCGTAAGCTTGTTGTTAGCGTTGCACGTGACTAGGGTTGGCCCAAACCGTACATATATACGCCGTATATGACCGTGCATTTGGTGATTTCTCTGCCAAAAATACCGTATACATATATACGCCGTATATGACTGTACATTTGGTGATTTTTCTGCCAGAATTACCGCATACATATATAAATGGTTGTGACCAGCCCTACACATGACTCACATTTGGTGAGGTCGTAACGCTCTGCCAGGCACCTGCATTCTGCTACTACAATAATTTTCGTCATTCCTTGTAATCTCAAGCTTTGAAGACAGATATCAAGCTTGCACCTGCCCCACAATCGGTGCGATGCTCTGCTGAATGCGTCATGGCATTCAGAGATGAGGTCATGATGCTCTGCTGAGTGCGTCATGGCATTCAGAGATGAGGTCACGGTGCTCTGCTGAGTGCGTCATGACATTCAGAGATGAAGTCATGATGCTCTGCTGAGTGCGTCATGACATTCAGAGATGAAGTCATGGTGCTCTGCTGAGTGCGTCATGACATTTAGACAGGGGGGGTGCGACAAGAGGCTTAGGTGGTGTGCAATGTTTTGAGTTAGCCCCACAAATGGTTTAGTCACTCGGCCTTGCCACCAGAATGCAGCTACAGCTCATTTGTAACTAATATACTATAGCAAGTGCAGTCGAAATGCTCAGTCAGTATCGTGCAACGCTATAAGGGTGGCCAGAACCAACAACACATACACCATGTGATACTGCGTGTACGCAAATCTCCCTGTTGAATTTACTGCTGAGTATGCTGCGTGCACATTTCATATACATTTCTATACACAAATGCTCTGTTATATAGATATACATTGTTCATAGCACTGGTAAGGGTTGACAGAGGCCCAACCTAAGTTTGTGACCCCTCGTGTCCCGTTTTTGGTAAGATTGTAGGGTGTCCAATACACATTAAAACAATGCACAAGGAATATACGGCCACATAGATGACCTGAGCAGGAAATAGCACAGACAAGCACAATGCACGCGCTCAAACACACTTGCATGCACACACGCACACACACGACACACACGCATACTCTACGTATACAACCCACCTAGCTGCCAGAAAAAGTAAATTCCAGCTCCTGCAAGATAGAAAGGTGGGGGGTCACACGTGGCTGTAGGTGCTCTTTAAAATGTGCATGATTCCCCACGCAGCTGCTTATGTTCACAAAAGCTTTACTTGTGTGCGCTCACTCGCTGTTAATGTTATTCCGACTGTGGGTGTCTTGCTGTGCGTGTGTTAATGTGTGTTAATGTGTGTGTTTGTGTGTGTGTGTGTGTGTGTAATTGCATGTGTTGCTGTACTTGTGCGTGCATGAACGTGTGTACACATTTATCTTTCTGTGTATTGTCTGTGTGCACATACTTGTACATCATTGTCACTGTGTATTTCTGTTTGCTTGCGTGTGTGTGTGTGTGTGTGTGTGTGTGTGTGTGTGTGTGTGTGTGTGTGTGTGTGTGTGTGTGTGTGTGTGTAAACGTGTGAGTCTTGTGTGTGCGTGTAAACCTGTGAGTCTTGCGTTTGTGTGTGTATGTGTGTGTGTGTGTGTGTGTGTGTGTGTGTGTGTGTGTGTGTATGTGTGTTCGCGTATGGCTGAGGAGCCTCTCACTCACCAGCCCACGATAGAGTCAATTTTTCTTTTTCAAATGGCAGCTCCAGCCCTCCTAGCCCTCCTGTAGATGCTGCTGCTGTGCTCTCCGGAGCAGGAGGAGTAGTCAACACCTCCTGTTGCGGAGACACTGAGCTGCACGCAGAATGTTTGGTTCTGTCCTGTGTGAACGTTGGCAGCGCTCTCCTCCTCCTGGGCTGGCTCAAGGTATGGCATGCGTGAGCTGCTGGGAGAACGGTATTTCTGCTGTGAATTGGGCTTGCCAGCATTGGAAGTTTTTGTCAAGCACAGTGAATTTTAGTTGTTCTACCTGTGTTTTACTAAAAAAATCAGAACATTCACTCAGGTGTGATTTCACACGATGGCAGTTGGTTAAAATCCAGAACAATGCCACCAGATATAAATTAATAAAAAATAAAATCTAGCTTTATTCTTCGTCCCTTCCCTCAAAGAAACATGCTCGCGAACACCATCTCCCGCGGAGCTTTGGCCAGCGTCTCCTCCAAATTTGCTTCTCCAACCCTGGCCCCTGGCAGCAGGGGCAGCGCCAGCGCCCGCGCCACTCAGCCATCAGCCATCAGCAGTACACCCAGGCCCAGCGTCAGCACTTCCACCTCCTCTTCTCCTCTGCTTAGATCCTCCGCAGTTTCTTCCCGGCGTGGGGCGGTCACGGTTGCCGCTGGCAACGGGAACGGCCTGGCCATCGACCTAACTGGTGCGCGAATATATAAATACCAGGAGTAGGACTAGAACATTTAAGCACATTCCTTTTGCATTCCTGGATCTGTGCTTGTGGAGACGAGAACGGGCTCGGCTGAGACTGTGTAACGCATCAGCCCCCTCCTGGGACTGTCCAAGGTGGCATGCATGCGCGCACACACACACACACACACGCACATACACACACACATACACACGAATGCACACACACGTACATATGAATACACACACACCTTCACACTTCACACACACACACACACACACACACACACACACACACACACTGCACACACACACACACACACTACACATACACACACGCATACACACACATACACACACATACACACACATACACACACCAACAGGCAAGAAGGTCTTCATTGCTGGCGTTGCTGATGATCAGGTAGGTCCCCCCTCACTAACAACTAGTTACGATAGAAAACGAGGATCAAAGTTTTGCAGGGTTACGCAGACTCGGAGAGAATGTAAGTCGTCTCAAGCTTTTTGACTTCTGTCACCCTCAGGGCTTTGGATGGGGCATCGCCAAGGCGCTGGCAGAGGCTGGTGCTGAGATTTCCCTAGGCGTCTGGGTGAGTGCACTTGTCCGTGCATGTGCCCGTGCATGCGCACATGCTCTTGTGCCTTGCCTTTCAAATGAAAAACACCTTGTAGCCTACCTCTGCAAGCACACAATTACCAAAAGGTGTAAAAAGGAGCACATATGCTCAATTGGCTTTGCGTTCTACCCAGAAATACCTATAGTATACATGTGCACTAGTGCGCACACACACACAAAAATATATACGTGCCGCAAGCATACATCAAGAATGCTTTGATTGCTGCAGCTCGTTCGATGCGTGATACTTTTTGACTATTTAAAGGAAAAACACACACACACACACGCACTCAAAACACACACACACACACACGCACACACCACGCAGGTGCCTGCGCTCAACATCTTTGAGACCAGCTACCGCAAGGGCAAGTTTGACGAGTCCCGCAAGCTGTCCAACGGAAAGCTTATGGAGTTCACTCACATCTTCCCCATGGACGCTGTGTTTGACACCCTTGAGGACGTGCCTGAAGACGTGAGTGCTTGCAAGTAGTCCAAGAACGCGCTGCATAGTAAGCATGCGCGTGTGTGTATCACGCACAACTCAGCAATAGCACTGTGTTAGACACCCTGGAGGACGTGCCTGAAGACGCGAGTACATGCAAGTAGTGATTATGCGCTGTACTAGCAATCATTTCATTTGCTTGGAGATCACGCACACCTTTCTATGGACGCTGTTTTTGACACCCTGGAGGACGTAAGTGGTACAGATTTAAAGGAAGCAACAGAAGTCGCAGAGAGAACCTGACTCCTTCAAGTTGTGAGAGAAAAAGGAAAAGGCTGGATATGTCTGAAGGCGAGAGTGAATGCAGAAGGCAAGACAATGCGCCGAAGCAAACGCACAGAGTTCACGCACACGTTTTCCATAGACGCCATGTTTCAGACACACCCTCTCTGTTCCCTGTTGGAACATTGTATTACTTGGGTGTGGGTGGGAGTGGGGGTGGGTGGGGGTGGTTGTGAGTGTGGTTGTGTGGGTGAGGGTGGGGGTGGGGGTGGTTGTGTGAGTGTGGTTCTGTGGGTGGGGGTGGGGGTGGGGGTGGGGGTGCTTGCTGCAATGCCAGCTGCACTCCAGCGGAATGCGTGCGGCGTTGCAGCATGATGTCTGTTGCATCCCTGGTACCTGCAGCACAGGGGAGTGCAGCAAGGTGACCTGTGTGTGTGCGTGTGCGTGTGTGTGTGCATGTGTGTGTGTATTTGCGTGTATGGTGGTTTCTCTACAAGGCGTCCTGCTGGCTGCGCGCGTGCATAGAAGTCTTCTCTTTTTGTTATAGCTGGTTGATGTGTGGGCCGACCTGGGTAGATAGGCACACTCTCGGTGCACAGAACTGCTTAGAGTGCTTGATGTACACCATACATACGTATAAATGTATGGTTCTGGCCAACCCTATGTACCCGCAGTGCGCATTTTAGCATGCTGTCTTGTTGCAGCACATGGTGTTGCAGCTTGTGGTGTTGGAGCGCAGTGTGCTTATTGCAGCACGTGGTGTGTTGCAGCACGTGGTGTTGCAGCACGTGGTGTGCTTATTGCAGCACGTGGTGTGTTGCAGCACGTGGTGTTGCAGCACGTGGTGCTGCAGCGCATTTTAGCATGCCCTCTAGTTGCAGCACATGGTGTTGGAACGCAGTGTGCTTATTGCAGCACGTGGTGTGTTGCAGCACGTGGTGTTGCAGCGCATTTTAGCATGCCCTCTTGTTGCAGCACATGGTGTTGGAGCGCAGTGTGCTGAACCTCGTCAACTTGGTATTTGGTCTTACATGGAGGGTGCAACAAGACGCTGTGTTGGGCTGCACGAGTACAAAGAAGCAAAATGTATTACGATTTGGCTAGCATGCGTGCAAACCTGCATCAAAAAAGGGCTCCTCGTCTCTGTTCTTACATATCTGTGCGTGCTCACATGTGCATACTTTTTGTGTACGTGTTTGCATGCGTGCAGATCGCGAGCAACAAGCGTTACGCTGGAAACAAGGGATGGACGGTGTCGGAGTGTGCGGAGCGTGTGGAGAAGGAGATGGGCAAAGTGGACATTGTGGTACGTGCGTTGAGGCTTGAGGGGGGGTCGGCATGTGGTGGGTTGGGTTGGGGTGATGGTGGGGGTGGGGGTGTGAGTGGGGGTTGGAATGGGGTGGGGTGGGGTGTTGGTGGGGGTGGGGGTTGGAATGGGTTGGGGTGGGGGTGAGTGTCTGCGCAAGCGTATGCATGGTTGTAGTGGTGTGGGTATGCCAATTGGTGGATGTGATGTTGCGAGAGCACAAGGTACTGTGCGCTTTTTCTTCAGCGTTGTATTAAAAATGGGCTGATCCAACAACTTTTTTATGTTTGCGTCTTACGGCGCTGTGCGTCGCTGCATTTTTGCAAACCTTATGCACTCCCTTCTCTGCACCAAGGAAGCAAAGGCGCCTTGCTCTTTGCCTTGCTTTGACGTGCTGCTTTTCACACACAACCAAAACACACAACCAGCCTTAACACACAACCAATCTCAACACACAACCAATCTCGACACACAACCAATCTCAACACACAACCAATCTTGACACACAACCAATCTCAACACACAACCAATCTCAACACACAACCAATCTTAACACACAACCAATCTCAACACACAACCAATCTCAACACACAGCCAATCTCAACACACAACCAATCTCAACACACAACCAATCTCAACACACAGCCAATCTTAACACACATCTAATCTTAACACACAACCAATCTCAACACACAACCAATCTTAACACACAACCAATCTCAACACACAACCAATCTCAACACACAACCAAAGCTGTTCTGCTTTCTGCTTCCTAGAATCGCGACCCACACGCCACCTGCACCCTCAAAAATTGAGGCGTGTGGTTTTAATGTTGAAGCGTTTGCAGGAATGTTGCAGCAGTTTCCCTCTTCTAGTAGGGTAGTGCTCAATACGTTTGATTACTTTGTCAGGTTAATTGAAATAAATGCAGGTGTGGTTTATAGACAGTTGCAGCAGCCTTGCCACCACACGTGTGTGTGTGTGTGCCTGTGTGTTTGTCTGCATGCGTGTGTGAGCGTGTGTGTGTGCCTGTGTGTTTGTCTGCGTGTGTATGCATTCGTGTGTGTGTGTGTGTGTTTGTGCATGTGCATGTATGTGTGTGCATATGTGTTTATGTGTGTGTATGAAGCTGACAATGACTAGGTATATACCGTGCTCACCACCCACCCTGGAAAAAGTGCAACCCATAACATGATTTTTTAGCAGCCGCCAAGCTATTTGTTTGGGCCTCTTTTCACAATTTGTAAGAGCTAGTGAGTTCATGCACTTGACCAAAGAACTTGCTTGTTGCAGACCCGACCTTGCTGGGAAACAAGAAAAATCATAAAACCACATTTTGCACTCTGATTTACGTTAACCGCCCTTTCAAAAAACAAGTATATATTAGCATGATATACTAAGCAACCTTTTTAAACAGACCATTTAAACACCCCCCTCAAACAATAATTGCGGGCCATGATTTACTTGTGTACGATAGGTGCACTCCCTGAGTTCACACACACACACACACACACACACACACACTCACACACGCGCACACACACACACACACAAACACACACACACACACACCCACACTTCCACATAAATGCACAAACAATATATTGCCCGCTCTTTTGTGTAGGTGCACTTTCTGGACACACACACTCACACTCACACTTCCACACAAGTGCAAGCACAAATAATACATTGCCTGCCTTTCCTGCAGGTGCACTCCCTGGCCAACGGACCTGAGGTGCAGAAGCCCCTCCTAGAGACGTCACGCAAGGTTTGTACAGTGTGCAATAATAAACTCTCTTGCAATAGAAACCTCACGCAAGGTTTATACAGTGTGCAATAAAAACCTCTCTTGCAATAGAAACCTCACGCAAGGTTTGTACAGTGTGCAATAAAAACCTTTCTTGCAATAGAGACCTAACGCAAGGTTTATACAGTGTGCAATAAAAACCTCTCTTGCAATAGAAACCTCACGCAAGGTTTGTACAGTGTGCAATAAAAACCTCTCTTGCAATAGAGACCTCACGCAAGGTTTGTACAGTGTGCAATATTTGCAGCAGCAATCTTGCAATGATCTTTTTAGGGCGCTCAGCTCGCAGCAGCAACCTTGCAATGATCTCTTTAGGGCGCTCAGCTTTTGGTTAGGCCGGTTACTGCAAAGCCTTGTTATTACAAAACTGGGTATGTTCTAAAAGGGTGACACATATGCATGCACCCATACACACCACACAACCAGATCTGCATTGTGTAGCAACCATATTTTAGCATACGTACATCTCCAGGTCACAAAATTGAGTGTGTTCAAACAGGGTGCGCATACGATACGCACGCACCCATACATATCACACATCACACATCCAGATCTGCGTAGTGTGGCAACCATGTATTTGCATCCGTAAATCTTCAGGTAACGCTGACATACCGGGCCAATCATACAAAGATGGGGCTTTCCTAATCTTAACCTTTAACCTCCCGCTTTTCACCTCCATGCAAACACACAACATACACGATCATACACATGCAAACACACATACACACGATCATGAGGTTACAGATCCATGTGGATTTACACACGCAAACACATGCACACACACGCAGATTATACACACGTGCTCACGCGCACATACACACACACTCACACACACACACGATCATGAGGTTACAGATCCATGTGGATTTACACACGCAAACACATGCACACACACGCAGATTATACACACGTGCTCACGCGCACATACACACACACTCACACACACACTCACATACACACATGCACACACACATTCACACACACATGTAGGGCTACCTGGCCTCTATGTCCGCCTCCTCTTACTCCTTTGTCTCTATGATGCAGCGCTTTGCCCCTATCATGAACCCAGGTGATAGCTGGTGTGGTGTGGTGTGGCGTGGTGTGGTGTGAGGTTTGTGTGTGCGCATGTGTGTGTGTGTGTCAAGTTTGTGTGTGTCTTGTGGGGTGTGAACTTGCGCGCGGGAAGCACGTTTTTCCCACCAGTGTGTGGTGGAGGAACCAAGCTTACTTTCAAACAGCATAAAGATGTGGGCCGGTACAAAGCTTGACCTTCCACCACACACTCGTCACACTGTGCTCATGCATTGTTGGTCACACCGTGCTCGTGCATTGTTGGTCAAACCGTGCTCGTGCATTGTTGGTCACACTGTGCTCGTCACACTGTGCTCATGCACTGTTGGTCACGCTGTGCTCGTGCGTTGTTGGTCACACTGTGCTCGTGCATTGTTGGTCACACTGTGCTCGTGCATTGTTGTTGGTCCATAATACTTGTCCCGTTGCTACAGAATCTCAGGAACAGTATGCTAAACGCAGAGGTCTCACCACCACAGTGCTTTTTCATAGTCTTTCAGAGCTCAGAAACAGTATGCTAAACGCAGAGGTCTCACCACCACAGTGCTTGTTCATGGTCTTTCAGAGGGGTGCTTGCAAGCTTGACCCATTGCTACAAAACCTCTCAGTGAAAGTAAGTGGACGTCTGCTGATGCAGAGGTCTCAGCACCACAGTGTGTTTTCATGGTCTTACAGAAGGGTGCTTGCACGCTTGTTCGTTCCATCGCACGCTTGCTACACAATACACAATGCTCGTGATCCATCGCACGCTTGCGACACAATACACAATGCTCGTGATCCATCGTACGCTTGCGACACTATACACAATGCTCGTGATCCATCGCACGCTTGCAACACAATGCTCGTGATTCATCGTCTCATAGCAAAAGGGTAGGGTTGGCCAGAACCATATAGTTACGCACCGTATATGCACTGTATATTTGGTGGCTTCCCTGCCAAAACACCGTGTATACACCGTAACTATATGGTTCAGGCCGACCCTACAAAAGGGAGATCATAAGCTTGACCAATCCGCCGCTTTCTCGCACATTTGTAGTGTTGGCCAGAACCATATAGTTACGGTGTATGTACGGTACTTTTTGCAGGGATCTAATCAATTATGCGGTCAATATACGGTGCTTTCATATGGTCCTGGCTGACTCTGCACATTTGGCTTTTCTATTGTGACGTCTACTGGTCTCGCCTCCTAAATTGATTGCCACAAAGCTAGGCTGCTCCAGGTGCACAGTAACACTGCACACACACACACACACACACACACACATGAATAAACACACACAGACACACGCACACGTACAAACACACACATAAAACCCACACACACACACTCACACTCCCAATCAACTACAACAGGTGGCTCTGTGATCAACCTCACCTACGTTGCCTCAAACCGGGTCATCCCTGGCTACGGTGGGGGCATGAGCTCTGCTAAAGCGGTGCGTGGTTGTGCACACAGCTAAGTTTGGCCAAATAGTTAATACAACATTTTTGGCAGAAATTTCATTGTGCAGGCATATACGGTGTATACATATACGGTTTTGGCCAACCCAACTGGCGACGATGGCACTTGCTTTGCGCTGGCATACCTGAGTTGTGTATATGCTTACCTTTGTGTGTGTGCTCACCTTTGTGTGTATGCTCACCTTTGTGTGTATACTCACCTTTGTGTGTGTGCTCACCTTCGTGTGTGTGCTCACCTTTGTGTGTATGCTCACCTTTGTGTCTGTGCTCACCTTTGTGTGTATGCTCACCTTTGTGCGTGTGCTCACCTTTGTGTGTGTGCTCACCTTTGTGTGTCTGTGCTCACCCTTGTGTGTGTGCTCACCTTTGTGTGTCTGTGCTCACCCTTGTGTGTATGCTCACCTTTGTGCGTGTGCTCACCTTGGTGTGTGTGCTCACCTTGGTGTGTATGCTCACCTTGGTGTGTGTGCTCACCTTTGTATTTGCTCACCTTTGTGCGTGTGCGTGTGCGTGTGTGTGTGTGTGTGCAACCCTTGCCCCTGTGTGTTGATTTTAGAAAGGGAATGTGTATATATATATGTGTGTGTGTGTTGGAAATGAAGCATCGTGCATCAGAGCGGTCTTGGTTGAAACCTACTACTTTAGCAAAATTTATGCCGCTTATAACCCAGTATAGACAACAGCGTCTACCTCTCATGCCGTCGTTTGTATTGGGTCACCTCCTTTTATGGTGTAGTGTAGTCCTTACACTCCACGCTCAAACCTCTTTCTTAGTGCAGTCCTTACACTCCACGCTCAAACCTCTTTCTTAGTGCAGTCCTTCCACTCCACGCTCAAACCTCCTTGTTAGTGCAGTCCTCACACTCCACGCTCAAACCTCTCGCCAACATTGCAATCCAGTGTTGTGGTCAAATGGCTTCAACCTCGCACCTGCAGTGTCTAATATCTAATAGCATCTGCTTCTCACTTGCAGTGTCTAGTGTGACGTAATGGCCTGACAGCATCTGCTTCTCACTTGCAGTGTCTAGTGTGGCGTAATGGCCTGACAGCATCCGCTCCTCACTAGCAGTGTCTAGTGTTGTGGTCGATGCTGGCCAGGATCATTTGTGTGCATGTAGTATCAGGAAGCCTCCTGATGAATGATCCCTGTGAGAATGTCGGATCAGAAACGTCTCCAGATGAATGGTCTTGGTTAGAATACAGGATCAGAACGGTCTCCTGATGAATGATCCCTGTGAGAATGTCGGATCAGAAAAAGTTTCCAGATGAATGGTCTTGGTTAGAATACAGGATCAGAACGGTCTCCTGATGAATGATCCCTGTGAGAATGTCGGATCAGAAAAATCTCCAGATAAATGGTATTGGTTAAAATACAGGATCAGGGAAGCCTCCAGATGATTAGTCCTTGTAAAAATATAGGACCAAAGGAGTCTCGAGATCATATGTCCTCACGAGAATATTGAATCAAGGAAGCCTCTCATATTTTTGGCCTTACACGTCATATGTAGCGTTGGCCAGAACCATATAATAACGGTGTATATACGGTATTCTTGGCAGGGAAACCACCAAATATACGGTCATATACGGTTTATGCATACGGTTCTGGCCAACCCTCATCATATTGCAATTCTGGTCATACCACACAGACAAGCAAATTGCTTGCTTTGTCCTTGCCACCATCTATCTCTACATATATTTTAAATGCTATTCTCATGTTCACACATTTCACTTACAAAAATAGGTAGTTTGAAATTCTCATAGCATTGTAAATTGTTATGAATGCTCTTTGAAATGGCAAGAGGAGGGTGGGTGCTGAAAAATTAAAGACGCGCACGCACACACATGCCCGCACATACAAACACGGACACACACGCACACACACACTTACACGCACGCACACACACTTGCGCAGGCACTAGAGAGCAACACCCGTGTGCTAGCATACACACACACACACGCATACGCAATACCACATACACACGCACACGCACACACACATATATACACACTTGCACAGGCACTAGAGATTGACACCCATGTGTTAGCATACACACTAACACACGCACACCCACACGCATACGCAATACCACACACACACGCACGCACACATATATACACACTTGCACAAGCACTAGAGAGCGATACCCGTGTGCTAGCATACACACTAACACACGCACACCCACACGCAATACCATACACACACACTCACATATATACACACTTGTACAGGCACTAGAGAGCGATACCCGTGTGCTAGCATACACACTAACACACACACGCAAGCACACGCAATACCACACATACATACATGTGCACACACATATATACACACTTGCGCAGGCACTAGAGAGCAACACCCGTGTGCTAGCATACACACTAACACACGCACACCCACACGCATACGCAATACCACTCACACACGCACGCACAAATACATATATTCACACTTGCGCAGGCACTACAGAGCAACACCCATGTGTTAGGATACACACTAACGCACACACGCACGCACACACGCATACGCAATACCACACACACACGCACGCACACATATATACACACTTGTACAGGCACTAGAGAGCGATACCCGTGTGCTAGCATACGAGATTGGGCGCAAGTACAACGTGCGTGTGAACAGCATCAGTGCAGGGCCATTGGGGAGCCGCGCTGCAAAGGCCATTGGCTTCATCGACGACATGATTAAGTGCGTGATGATGAGCTCAAGATGTGTGTGTGTGTGCGTGCGTGTGTGCGTGCGTGTGTGCGTGCGTGCGTGCGTGTGTCTGTGTGTCCGTGCATGTGTGTGTGTGCGTGTGGTGTGTGTGTGTGTGGGGGGGGGGGAGTATGTGTGTGTGTCTTATTGCAGAGCAGCTTCCGATTGACTCCTGAAACCCTTCCTCCCAAACAGAAACACCGGCTCTGTGACATCCTAGTTAAGTGACCAAGTAAATGCGCGACATGATTCAGTATGTTTCTGCCTTGGTTGGTCCAATAGGATGGTGATACTTACAGGTGTAAAATAATTACGGGTGTGCAAATGTCACAGGTGTAAATAAGTTACGGGTGTGCAGCTGTAACAGGTGTAAATAAATCACGGGTGTGCAAATGTCACAGGTGTAAATAAGTTACGGGTGTGCAGCTGTCACAGGTGTAAATAAATCACGGGTGTGCAAATGTCACAGGTGTAAATAATTAACGGGTGTGCAGCTGTCACAGGTGTAAATAAATTACGGGTGTGCAAATGTCACAGGTAAATAATTAACGGGTGTGCAGCTGTCACAGGTGTAAATAATTTACGGGTGTGCAAATGTCACAGGTGTAAATAAATAACGGGTGTGCAGCTGTCACAGGTGTAAATATATTACGGGTGTGCAAATGTCACAGGTGTTAATAAATTACGGGCGTGCAAATGTCACAGGTGTAAAGAGACAGGGAGATGTTGGTTGATCAGAGGGCGCAAGGAAAGAAAAGCAGCAATATGGGTTGACCTTGGTTCCGTTTTGCAGTCCTGTCAAGTATATGCACTGTCCCCTCTTTTTAGATACCACGTGTCCTTATTTAAGATGTGGGAGTGTGTGGGAGTGTGTGGGAATGTGTGTAGGGTTTGGGGGTGTGGGGGTGAAATATAAGTCCAGAGTCGCGCATGCATTGTTGGTTATAAGAAATAATATGCAGTGATGAAAACACCGCAATATTTATAACACCGTATTTTGCTCAGTGTGATATTTTTCGATTGTGTGCATATAAATATGCTGCAACTGTACACATACGCACACACCCAAACGCACACACACACACACACACACGCAGGTACTCATATGAGAACGCACCCATCCAAAAGGAGCTATCTGCTCGTGAAGTCGGGAACGCTGCAGCCTTCCTGCTGTCTCCCCTTGCCAGTGCCATCACAGGACAGGTGTGTGTGTGTGTTCTTGTGCATGCGTGCGTGTGTGTAACATGTGTGTGTGCATGAGTGCGTGCGTGCGTGTGTACATGTGTGTGTACGTGTGTACATGCGTGTGTGTGTTTAAATCTAAGAGGACGCAAAGTGCCGCAATGGTTGCACCGCAGTCCCTCTGCACTGAAACTGTGGTGAGACGCATTTTCCTTGAAGCTGCTTCCGCTTTCTTGCAACACGATCGACCGAATGGACCCGTCCTCACTGAGAGATTCCTCCTGCTGTACCTCCTTGCGCTATTATTAGGGTTGGCCCGAACGTGTTTACGGTGTATATACATCATTTTTGGCACAGAGACACTACCATACATACCATCATATACGGTGTACATATACTGTTCAGTGTTGTGCACATACGGCGTCAATCAGAAATGGCACCGTTAATTACGGTGCTTAAATGACGTCTACGTCACATAACCGTAATTAACGGTGAAATTCATACTGACGGTCGGAAATCGTAAGTAACGGTGCGGCGTCAGGTACTCAGTGGCTCAGAGTGCCAACTCAAGCTCAAGCTCAAGGGGCGCTCTCAGCGCCCCGATTTCCCCACAAACAACATTTGCGATATAAATATAATATGTCCTCCGAAAATCAGGCCAAGAGGGCTCGTGTGGCCCTGAGTCAGTCGAGCCTGGCCAGCTGCTGACGGTTTCCCACCGTAAATAACTAATTCCTGACAGTTTCCCACCGTGAATAACTGTAAAGCCGACCGTCAGATGTCAAAAATTAAAATCACTGTGAATTACGCCTGAGGATTAGTTTCTGACGGTCAAAACCGTAAATTACGCCTGATCGTCAAATGACGGTTGACGGCGTCAACCGTAAAGTGCACAACACTGATACTGTTATGCCAACCCTAATTATACGGTGTATATATGGCATATTTGGCACAGGGAAACTACTATACATACAGGCATATACGATGTACATGTCATTATGCCAACCCTAGCTATAATACACGTCTGTGCGCTTCTCCTTTTACGCACCTATGCCCAACTCGGTACATATTTTTATGCTCAGGGTTGGCAAGAACTGTATGTATTCACCTTATATGACCATATAATTGGTGATTTCCCTGCGCCAAAATTACATTATATATATGGTTCTGGCCAAACCTAAAAACGCTGCATCGCATAAATGCATATCTAAACGCTACTGCACGTACACAAACAAGCACTCCTATATTACACATCATACTTACACATCATACTTACACATCATACTTACACATCATACTTGCACATCATACTTACACATCATACTTACACATCATACTTACACATCACACTTACACATCTGCGCGGGTAGTGAATGAGGACACTGGCCTGTCTGCCTTGGGGCTGAGTAATGGACAGCAAACGCATACTCCTCATATTTGTGCGCTGCAGCACATACACACTTGTGCAGGTCGTAAATGTGGACAACGGCTTGTCTACCATGGGCTTGGCAATAAAACCACCAAATGCATCCTTCTCATTTGTGCGCTCCTACTCATACACACTTGTCCAGGTCGTGAATGTGGACAACGGCTTGTCTACCATGGGCTTAGCAATGGACAGCAAGTGCCTTGACCGCAGCACTTAAAAGGTTGCACGCTCACGAGCACAGCTTCCACCGCACCCCAGCTCTCTTTGCTCCATGCGCCTTGCCCATGTAGCACTGTGAAACGATGCACAGTCACGGGCACAGCCTAGCCTGCGCTCGCAGCTCCCTCTGCACAGTGCATAAAACGTTTGGATAGCAAGTGCCTTGGCGGCGCTTGGCCGCAGGAACGAAGGGTGTAGGTCAGTTGGGATGGTGGCTGTTGGCTTCATTGGTGCACCCTCGCTCTCGCTCCCTCCCTCTCCCTCTCCCTCTCCCTCTCTCTCTCCCTCTCTCTCTTTGCACACGCGGCATGCAGCGGCAAGCGCCTTGACCGCAGCACTAAATACTTTAAAGTTACAATGGCCTGGTCTGTGAAGTCTCAATGAAAACGACGCACTGACTTGGGTGAGGAATTTGTGTTTATGCTTGGTATGGATGATGCTTATCTTGGTACACAGCTAGAGGGATGCCATAGCCACGCAAACGCAGTACATACTTTTCTGAGCCTGGTTTAAGCCATGGTTTTGAAGCATTGGATTGAGCATGTTAATACAAATTGCATAAGCGTTGGATTGAGCATGTTAAAGCTAACATTCCTGACCTCTTGCACAAAGACAAATGGTTGAAAGTTGGAAGACTGCAGCATATCTGCTCATACAAGCTTCCCTTTCTGGCGGTGTGTATAGGGTTCTTTCCAGAGTGAGGCATTTCTTTATTTGAGGAGCCTTTGGACTAATTTTGTATGCTGCTGCGTTGTTCTTGAGAGTGTGGCATGCAAGTTACGCCTGTGTGGCGAGTTTGCCAAGCCCCTCACTTGTCATGCAATTTCGGTCCTGGAAAAGAATACTTGGTTGCACTGAGAGTTTACAGATCAAGCTATTCAGTCAAAAAGTGTGACTGCTAGGCTGCATGTGTTATATGTAAGGATTGTGACAATTGTTGCACTAACTCACGCACCTCAATCATGCAAATAGGCACGCTCGATAGCCGATTGGCTAGCGGATGAACACTGCATAACTGCGTAACGCTTCACGGCCTTCAGGTTGCCGTTCAATTTCGTTTTTGGAAGGAGGACCTGCTCCCGGCTTCATTATAAAAGAACTCAATAAGCTCAAAAGCTGAAGCACTAAATTGTTACATGGGTTACAATTAAAGCCATCAGTCAAAATGTGCGACTGCTAGGCTGTGTATGTAAAACGTGTAAAAATTGAGATAATTGTTGTTGTAGCACCAGACTTGTAGCACTGACAAAAAAAAACTGGAAAGGGAAAAAAGGCACGACGTTGTTTGTGGCATTGCAGCACTGGATGATATTAGTAAACAATCAAGTATCTGCCAGGACCAACCGACCGCAAAAAATTGAAGAGGGGGAATCATCTGATGTTTTGGGCACATAAAACATGGACTGTCACACGGAGGATACCAAGAATGAGGGAGGCAAATGACATTATGTATAAACTGCGTGAGGAGCAGCACATGCACAACGAAAGAAATTGGAACATCAAACATGGTCTGGTTCATCACTCTTTTGCTGCGGGCCCTGCTGCTAGATGAACTCTAAAACACTAAAGAGTGCACGCTCCTTCATTATAGCTGTATACATACGCACCTCAGCCACCCCACCAGGCCGCTCCAAGCAGCTTTTAACGGCCTGTGTTCTTGCCTGAGTTTTGGAGCAAGGGTTATTGCCACTGGGATGCTTCTCTAGTCGGCTGAGGTTTGCTACGAGGTAACTAAGGTTGCATGTTACTTCACTACGAGTTGAGGCATAGTTTCGGAATTGTTACTACTGGCAGATCACTCGTCAGACCAATCGTCAGGCAAGCAAGTCAGTTATTGTCAGGCAAGTCACACTAATCCACATTGATCTAGCGTGACAACTGCTTGGCTGGGCCAGCCCGACTTCTCGGCCCTCCGTTGCACCAGCTGACCAGGAAACATCCTGCAAGCCACGGCTGCCGTTACTAACCATGTGTGAAAATACTTCAACCCATTTTTGGTGTAGCAAGTACGCAGACTTTCCTTCTTTATACAACCTCGCAGTAGGGAGTTCCCCTTGACCCATGAGATACGCCAACAACAACGAAGTATTGCGTCCAGGAGTCAATAGGCCATATAAGGGGTAAGGGGTTACACAGCTATATCCGCCAGCGAGGGCAGTTGAGCTATAGCATAAAAAGCCAGCTTCAAGAAGAGAAAGAGGCCAGACTGAACAAGACACCAGAAAAAGAAGCTAGAGGGAACATGAAACTGATGTATGTAGAAGAGAAAAATGAATAGAGAAAGAGAACGTTTGTTTTGAAGAAGCGCGAAGAGAAAGCATCATGGAGAACGAGAAAAAAAGCTGTTGGTATGTCTCAGAATGTGAGTGAATAAGAAGCCCCAGTC
>Ga0307942_1000443_pt1 | contig 28608 bp, 27 predicted proteins | sample OrgLakmetagen175_FD_201846 | JGI IMG/M metagenome (GOLD analysis project Ga0307942, IMG submission 201846) | Saline water microbial communities from Organic Lake, Antarctica - #175 | ecosystem: Environmental > Aquatic > Non-marine Saline and Alkaline > Saline | place: Antarctica: Organic Lake... | reverse complement strand
GGGGGGGGGCATGAGAGAACTTGCTGACGTCGGTCCTGCTGCTGCTGCTGCTACTGCTGCGGGCACTGATGCCAAGGGTGTAGCTGTTGCTGTATCGGCAGCAGCAGGCGCAGCAGTAATGCCTGGTACCGTGGATGGATGTGAGGGGGGAGGGGGTTGGCTTGGAGGCAGGCTGCTATGGGCTGCGGGGGGTGGAGCGAAGGCCGCACCTCCCCATGCAGGCTGACGTGTTTGAGGGGTGGTGCCAGGGAGAGGGTGGGGAGGAGCCCGTTTGTCCAAAGCACCTGTGTTGATTTGAGAAGGGAAGAGGTGAATAGGGCGTCCGCACAAGCAAACGATCCTCTGTTTTGGACCAGGGCTGCTGTTTAGACTAGGCGCTACAGCAGCGGGATCTCTCAACACAGGCAAGGCAGGATGCGCAGCCCCTCAGGCTGACGTGTTTGGGGGGTAGTGCCAGACACACCTAATAGCATCCCTGAAAGACAAAACCTTCACAGCAGCACACACTGGGCAAGGATGATGCGACGGTCTCACCTGAGAGGAACATGTTCAGGCCCCCCTTGCGTGCTTGTTGCCTCTCACGAGTCCCCCCTGCCAAATTGACAGGACCGGTGCTGCTGCCACCACCATCATCATTGGCAGCCCTGTTGCTCGCTGGATCTTCAGCCGCTGGGCCACGATCTGAGAAGTCTGCTTGCTGCTGCGGCATGTGTGGGAGGCTCTCCTTGCCTGCAGCATCTGATTTAAGCGGTTGCTCTTGCAAGGACTTTGAGCTGGATGGCTTGGGAAAGGCACAGGGCATGCCTACAAGTCGAGCTGCCACGTCTTGGGCTTGCTGCAGCATCCGTTGCACTGAGTCCAGTGGCGCACTGAACTCAAGCGCCTGCAGAAAAATCAGGCACACACAGCAACGTACATATCTGAAGACATGATACCAGGAAGAGCAGCACAGCTAAGCAGCAATACTGCTCTTAGCCGCCAAACATGGGTTGCTGACGCACGAGCGGGAAATTACAGCTGGCAATTGCGTGGGTCGTCAGCACATTGATGAGGGGAGTAAAGCCGGCAATTGTGGCTTAAGGGATGCTCGATTACAGGGTCAGAGACGATGGCGAATTTCAGCCAACATTGGTAGAGGTACTGTGCAGTGTGCAGCCATGGCCGTCCTAAGGATTAAGAGCCTTTGCTGCATCAAGTTACGTGCAGATACCATATGTATGATCGCTTAGAGCACATGGCGTAAGTAGATGCAGTGAGAGAACAAGGGTGCAGCAGACCTGGGTTCCCAAGAATTTCCCAAATAGTAAATTCTCAAACATTAAATAATAATGGGAGTACAAGACAGAAGATTTATTATTTGATTGTGTGCGATTGAGAGAGGGTGGTTGCCAGCTAGTCTTTTAGCAGCATCATTTTATGCCATGAAATCTATGCGCGTGCAGGCACTGTGTAGTCTATTGGGGCCAAATTCCTGGCTCTTCTGATGCATCATTTCTAGGGTTGGCCAGAACCATATATATACACCGTATATGACCGTATATTTTGTGATTTCCCTGCCAAAATTACCGTATATACACCGTGTATAAATATGGTTCTGGCCAACCCTAATAATTTCAACTCCTGGGCCATCGAGTCTACGGCTGGCGTGTGGACGTCACCATAGTGGCCGCGTCACCATATGGACGTCACCATAGTGGCGTGTGGACGTCACCATAGTGGCCATCGAGTCTATGGCTGGCGTGTGGACGTCACCCTAGCAGACCTTGTCACTACTGCACCTACGTACAAAGCTTGCTTCAAAAACACCTAGCTCTGAGGCGTGTTTGGAGATTTAAGCAGGCTCTGTTGCACCTCGACCCACCTGCAACGCCTCCAGAAGGGCGGCTTTCTGAGAGATTTTAGACACTTGTTGCGGGTCAAGCTGAGCGTCTTTGCTTTGCGCACGCGTTTCCAGTGCATCGATCTGTGAAACAAGGTGGAAGGTGATTTGCTTAGTTTTGGATTGAGGAGAATAGATGAGGTCTTGGCTAAATAAAGAGTGATGGAACTGAGTTGCCATTCCAGCGATAGAATTATGCCAACAAGCGTCTCTTCTGCTACGCCTCTGCCCAAGCATGAATAGAAACTACGCCAACTCAGCCATGAACGTGTTCAGTATAAGACACTAAAGTACCCTTTAACACTCACCCTTACCTCAACCTAAATGCATTTAGTTGATTCTGAACAAGTGGCAGATACAAAAAGTAGCCTTTGAAAAACACCGAGCCCATTCGTATCCCACCTGCTGCAGCTTCTTGCAAACATTGCGGACCAAGCGCTCTTTTGCTTCCTCTGCCTCACCCTCTGCGCTCTGAGGCCGGAATGCAAGAGAGCGCTCACTGCTACCAGGCTGTGTGTGTATGTGCATGTGTGCATGTGGATGTCTTTTATTTGTGTGTGTGTGTGTGTGTGTGTGTGTGTGTGTGCGTGCGTGCGTGCGTGCGTGCGTGCGTGTGTGTGTGTGTGTGTGTGTGTGTGTGTGCGCGCGCGCGTGCTAAGACCCAGACTGCGTGATCAACACGCTGCCTCCTATTCATTGTCCAGTTGTCAAGGCTCTCTTACCATGGCGTGCTCAATGCTGCTGCTGCCCGTCCGTATAAGGGACCCAGGCACGTGGATGGGGGTGCTGTTTCTGGGGCTTGCATTGTTGTGGATGTCATGGGTGGGTTGGAGGTAATGCAGGGAGGTCATGGAGAGAGGAATGGAGGAAGAGGCTAAGGCAGCGGTAGTGGTTGTAGCACTTGCGCGATGGTCTAGGCTGCTGGCTGTGCTCCCTCTCCTGTGGTGTGCTCTTTGAGTCACATCGCAAGCGATCGAGTGCAAATGCTGCTCTCCTGAGCGCAAGGCTGTAGACCTGCCGCTCAAACTGACGCTAGCAGGGTGCCTGGTGGGGCGCCTGCCCTGCTGTAAATGGTACGCGCGCGGCGCTGCTGCACCGTTGTGACCGTGGGGGCTGCCGTCCAAGAAGCTGCTGGGAAGCGGGCTGGTGCCGGTGATGGGAGTGGCTGGGCCAGAGGGGACAGCGCACGAGCTGCTGTGTCTGGATGGTGCTTGGAGCCAGCTGCAGTAGCGCTGCTCCAGCTCCAGCACCTGCACTTGTGTGTAAGTGCAGTTACGTAGCTTTTGCGTGAGTGCTGTTGCGTGTGTAAGTGCAGTTACGTAGCTTTTGCGTGAGTGCTGTTGCGTGCGTCAGCTAGCTTACACTTTGAGGACCAGGAGCACAGGCCCCTGTGTGCAGCAAGAGTGCTGTACAGCTAGTTAGCTTACACAGATGCTGTACAGCTAGCTAGCTTGCACAAATGCTGTACAGCTAGTTAGCTTTCACAAATGCTGTACAGCTAGTTAGCTTACACAAATGCTGTACAGCTAGTTAGCTTACACAAATGCTGTACAGCTAGTTAGCTTGCACAAATGCTGTACAGCTAGTTAGCTTACACAAATGCTGTACAGCTAGTTAGCTTACACAAATGCTGTACAGCTAGTTAGCTTACACAAATGCTGTACAGCTAGCTAGCTTGCACAAATGCTGTACAGCTAGTTAGCTTACACACATGCTGTACAGCTAGTTTGCTTACACAAATGCTGTACAGCTAGTTAGCTTACACAAATGCTGTACAGCTAGTTAGCTTACACAAACGCTGTACAGCCAGTTAGCTTACACAAATGCTGTACAGCTAGTTAGCTTACACAAATGCTGTACAGCTAGTTAGCTTGCACAAATGCTCCTACGTGATCAAAAGCAAGCTAGCCGGTTACACACTTGGATGAAGTGATGGTTAGGTGAGCAGGCGCTTCAAACAACACACACACACACACACACGCACACACACACCGGAGTGCAGGCACTGACTTCAGGCACTGACTCCAGGCACTGTGCAACTACGTACCAGGTGCACAAGCACTGACTCCAGGCACTGACTCTATAAGCACTGTGCAGCTACGTACCAGGTGCACAGGCACTGACTCCAGGCACTGACTTCAGGCACTGTGCAGCTACGTACCAGGTGCACAGGCACTGAGCCCAGCAGGGCTGGCGACGCTTCCAGCAGTACGAGATCCAAATTGCGTAACGCCACCTCAAGGCAGTAATGTCTGAGGACGGAGGCACCTGCCACATCTGCATAGCTCAGGATCTGCAAGGTTATCCAAACAACAGGGAGCGATTGATTAGCACAAAGATCTGTTGCATAAGCCTAACTGCTTTAATCAGAGTGGTATGTAGTTCGGTCAAGCTCATCGGAATTGTGGGTACAAAGCTGTCGGATAAATTTCACTGCCTAGCACCCATGGTCATCCCTTCCATTTATTAACACTTGAGGCATTGTTACTACTTGCGTCGATATCACGTAACATCTATTGGGAGTGGTGTATGTAGTGCTAAGAGCTGAGCCCTGAAGAGTTGGAGCTGATCACCAGCACTTTTTCCTTTCTGCTCCTTGCTGTTCCACAAAGCTAGAACACAGCGATCCTTGTTGAGAGCACATGCGTCGCCAAAGGAAATGAATGTGTTTTTAAGGGTCCCACCAAGCCTACCTCTCAACCACTGGCTGACCTGCTGCGCATAGCACAATCGATCGATTGCCATTCACGCGTGATTACACCCATTCACTAACCACTGGCTGACCTGCTGCACATAGCACAATCGATCGCCATTCACACGTGATTACACCCATTCACCATATTAGACACAAAGACAGGTGTTTTGCCCATACTTTATATCCAACTGCCACTGCCACTGCAGCTGGGCTGACTGCATACTCTCCAATACTAGCTTTCCACTCCTGTGAAAATATTGTACACATAGTATCCATCCTGCTGCTGCACGGCACAACCTCCTGCTTCCTTCCTTAAAGGGATAACTTAATACCCCTCCTAAATGCCTCCCTTACTAGCACCTGTAGCACAGATCGAGGCTCCACAAGGTGACGTGCAACACTACGCTGGGCCAAAGTTTGCAGGCTAGGGAGCTGGCTTCCTGACTCAGCCGCCCCTTCCTCCACTAGATCGCTGTAGTGAGCAGGAGGTGTGTGCCCACCCTCTCTGGAAGGATGAGTGGGCGATCCAAAGGCACGAGGGGAGGCACCTCCATCAAAGGCAAAGAGGCCTCCCTCATCGTCGGAGGCTGAGTGAGACAACCCCCCAGAGCTGGATCCACCACTTTCTCTCTTGGCCTTTCCCCCTCTCAGCCCACATCCTTCGCCTTGAGCTGTGGCGGGGTTGGTGGTGGCGGAGCTGTCAGGGTAGGGCGACGAGTGTGCGGGGTGGTAGGCCGCATTTTGTAGGGGTGGCAAAAGCCAGGAGCACAGAGCCAGCACATGCTTTTCTGCACAGGCCACCTGCATGCGTGTTTGTGTATGTGTATGCATGTCTGTGTGCTGAGCGCTTGCACCTTCAGCCTCACGACACACTAGTTGTGTAGGAGGCTCAGTGCTGTAAGCACTGATTTGAGATTTTACAGTGATCACCGGTCGGCAGCATGCTTCGACAGGTAATACAGTTTCTCACCAGCCAAGCGCAACACGCTTATTACTTATTACCAGGCTAATGTTGAACCAAGATCACAACTACAGCCCCGTGTGTTTGATCGTAGAGTTCAGCAACAACACAGGCAGACTCCCTCGTTGCACATTAGAAAACATGGATGAGTAGCCAGTCCGTGCAGTCTCAGCAGCCAAGCGTCAGCACTAGGACACGTAATTAGGGTTGGCCAGAACCGTATATATGCACCGTATATGACCGTACATTTGGTAATTTCCCTGCCAAAAATACCGTACACACACCGTATTTATATATATGGTTCTGGCCAACCCTACACGTTATAACTTGGGTTTAATCCCAATTTATTAATGCCTCATAACTTTAATAAGTGGTAATAACTTTAGCAGGGTGAGGTAACAGAAACAGAGCAACCAACGATTGTCACCTGGGTAATACGTTTCAAGCCTGCCACACGTTGAGCCACGCAGCTGAACAGCTGACCAGGCTGCGCTGCCTCAGCAGCGGTGGCTGCAGTGGCAACGTCCGCCCCGCTGCCAAGGCCCCCCCTCCCATTTCCTGCACTGCTGCCCCCCCCCTTCCCACCGCTCCTTTTGCTCATCTGGTAGGCCTCCATGAGGTCACTTCCAGTTTGTCCCCTTGCACTACCTGCCTTGCCAATGCTGGTGCCTGTGTATTTTTTGGTGGTTCAAGTGGGATTAGCAGCACGTTTGTGCAGGTCTCGCCATGTGGATCCTCGTTGTCTTAAACCTTATTGCAACAAAACGCACAGGACACCATCGAATGTCGTGTGCAAGAAAACTAAGACACATGACACAGGTTTTTGCTTACAAGCAAGCACTCGTCAACCCCTAGAGAAATCACACCACAAAACTGTCAGATTGAAGTCTGAGCAACGCAGTGCAGCACTTTGTAAATATTCCTTGATATTATGAGATGATTTGACACGTGAAATCAAATATCGAGCAGTCGTTCACTATTAGCACTTTCAGAGGAGTCTGAGAAAAAGAGGAAGGTTCAGCTCTCACCACTTGTCACGTTGGGGGGGCTGCTGCCTTGTAACGTGTAGCCCCAACTTTCTGACACCTCACCCTGCCAACCCCCTTTGGGCACAGAGGAGGGCAGGGAGCTGCCGTCACTCTGCTGCCGCTGCTGCTGGTGCTGGAGTGCTGCACGCCCACCCTGGCCCTGCTGCAGCGCACTGCTGTGTGGCTTGGCAGCCTCCCACGTGTATACGTCCCCCTGCTGCGTGACCACGGCTGTGCGGGTCTTGGAGGCGGACACAGACACTGCCCTCTGACAGGCCAGTGGACCACCCACCTCCTAAGCAAGGTGCAGATGTGTGTGTGTGCTCATGTGTTCTCATGCTGTGTGTGACATGTACACACCACTTTCTGACAGGACAGGGGGCCCAAAGTCTAAAAAAAGCGGTGAATGAGAGACATAAGGCCAAAAGAGGGAAAACAGTTTCATGCAGCGATCATTTTCAAGAGCCAGTGGCTTGGCGCACCAGTCGCACCAGTCACACTCGTCACACCAGCAGGTGTGTGATTTTTGCTAGTATCAAAACCTGACATCTCATATATCACACCTATCACTTCTTCAAAAAGGCAAACACAAAACTCCAGCTGTACGCTCAAGCAGGAATTACATGACACTGACCTTGACACGCAGCATGGAATCCTCACTAGCCCAGGCCAGAACACATCCATTGGAAGTCACGCAGCTGCATGTATATAAATGTGTGTGTGTCTATGTGTGCTGTAAAAGGGAGAGAGAGAGAGAGAGAGAGAAAGAGAGAGAGAGAGAGAGAAAGAGAGAGAGAAAGACAGAGAGAAAGAGAGACAGAGAGGGAGAGAGAGACAGAGAGTATGTGTGTCCACGCGCGAGAAAGGGGTTAGGGTTAGAGGAGACTCACCAGCTGTGTGAGTACCCTGCAGCAATGGCTGTGGCCGTGGGGCGTGTGATCTCAGCTTGGCCCTTGTGGAAGTGAAGGTCCAGGGGGAGCTGTACAGCCATAACAGGCACACACAGGAACTGTCATGTGATGCACGCTGCTTTGACACGCCCATGCACTATTACGCGCACACACACACACACACACACACACACTCGCCAATGAACAAAATCGACCCAGGATTACAAGTGTTGAGAGTGCCAGCAAAAACAGGAACAGGTGACTGACACGTGCACAGCAAAAAGAGGCAGCAAGGGCATATGTGTGTTCAGTCATGGCACTATTCCCTTGCATACACTTACGGAACCTGGACCTACAAATGATACTGTCAGTGCATATCAGTTGTCCTTTTGGCAACAATGACCTTTTCTTATTCAATACTATCCCCAGGTGACAATATCAGACTGAACAACCGTATCTAAGGCCCATGCACACAACACACCCTCACATTGCTTAATCAACACGCCATCAGTTGTAAAAGCTGCATTGCACTTGGTGCATGCTTCTAAGGTGCAATTTCCATGTTTGAGCACCCCTTCCCACCTGTGGCTGGCCGGACGCTGCTTTCTTTGTGTCAACATCCCGGGCAACGTCCCGACTGCCCGCAAGGTTTATTTTCCGAGGGGACACCTGTGCAGTATGCCAGGCACGAGGAGTAGCTAAGGGAGCATTACTCACTTGTAATAGCAGACATTGCGTGCAAACCAGGCATCTTGTGAACAAGCTATAGCAGAAAGTACATGCAAACCACACCATGTTTGTCAGGCTCAGGTAGACATGCGCAACCCATTACACCATAATGTCTTGTATATGGAAGCCACGTGAGCTGAGCAAATTATTGGCACTGCTGATCAGCAGTCATTGCTCAGAAGCAAATGCAAAGCTACCACCCTTGCAAGAATTAAATGTGACATGCATCAGTGCAGAATCCTTAGCCCATATGCTGCACGTCTCTCAATACAAGACGCCAAGCATGTTAGTCTACCATGAAAATACGGCCTTGAATCTTGAGACTGCTCAAACGTGGGCTGTGGTTGTACATATGCACTTGTACATATGCACTTGTACATGTGCACATGTACAAGACGCGCAAACGCTGTTAACTAACCTATTCCATCATCTTATTGTATTTCTATGCATGGGCCACAATGTTGTGCCCCCCTTCATGTCAGCTATGTGATGCCAGTTGGTTAGGAGGGCATTTGTCAGGCATCTTGGCTTAACCTCAACTATGGATGTTTACCATGCACCTATTCACAGTTGAGCAGAGTCACATCCACACATATGGCCGTGTGCGGTGCATATTCTACTTTCCCCCTAAAACAATTCCAGCTCAATCTTGGCATGCCGCGTGAGCTCACAGGTAGTAAACACAAACCGTTGTTTGAAATATGTTGGGGTGAAAGTTCAGACAGCCCTGCTGCGCCACTATTCTGCAATAATTCTTCCTTTCTAGAGGGCAAAGCAACGGTCACGAGGAGGAAGATTGCATCGCCGCTCTTCGAGACTTTGCCACTGTCCTGCTCTTTGAAGGCCAGGGCCACTAGGAATAAACCAGCATGTAATTCTCTCTCATTGAAATAGTTTTGCTTCCCATGCTATCCAAACACACTTATCCACAGTGTTTCCCTCGTCACTTCTGTACTGGAAGCCCCCTCACGCCTCCACAACAGTAAGAGCATTTGCACGTTTCCACCTAGCTGGCTCCGCTCTGGAGGCCTTTGTAATCCAAATAAAAATAAACTAAGCTTTGCAGTCATGGCCTATCAAGTCGGGGAGTGAAGCAGGGTGTGAAGCAGGGTGTGAAGCAGGGTGTACACACATACAGGCACACATACACACACACTCACACACACACATATGTATTCACATATACACACAACACACACATACCCGCTTGAAGCCAAAGGTCCACAGCTCGCCATCGCAGCTCAGAAGCAGCGTGTGCCGTTTGGCAGCGGCTACGGAGCACATTGGCTTACCCTGTGCATGGTGAGCATGAAGGAGCACATTGGCTTACCCTGTGCACGGAGAGCATGAAGGAGAGAAGCATCATTGCACCACCAGGACTGATATCATCACCGCTGAATCATCATTGAAGACATCCCATGCTTTTAAGACAAGCAGTCAATTATTTGCTCCCTTGCTGCCTTTAGCACAACCTTGCATACAACCGTTTCAGCAGCGCCTCATTTTGAAAGGCCATTTTGGCGTAACACACCTTCAATGCATCAACAACACGTGGGCAGGAATTTGCGGAGGAATCACTGGTGCCATATCCAAGCTGTCCCCAGCTATTTGCCCTGCATGAATAAAATTGAACAAAAGCGGTGTGACACGTCAAAAGCGATAGATCATTACCTACCATGTGTGTACGACAGACCCTGCCCAGAAGTTCGAGCTTGACTAGCCCATGCACGGCGTCTTTCATCTTTGAAATACAGTCGCATAAAATATCCTGTACGTGACACGCTGTGCTCTGATTTGTCAGCATGTGCGTTATTTTGGCACCTTCTGAAGCCTGCAATTTGAAAACCTCCATACCTAACACACGAATTTGTGTGTCTACCAGCACAGGTACACATACCATAGCACAGCCTAGATTTGAGGATCTAATAGCTTTGCACGTAACCTTGTAATCCTTGTATGGACACAATCATGGCAAATAGTCACTTGGCGCATTGTGAGACAAGACCAGCAAGTCTCTTTTTTCATGATACCTCCTGAAGTGGTTTGTATTCGCATGCTGAACACCTGCCCAGTCCTTGCACCTAAGGCACACCAGCACTGCCCCCGTAATGCAAAGCTAAGTTGCATAAGTTGGGAGAGTTTGCTCTTACCGCAGTAGCATGCTTGCAATCAAGAACTCCAAGCTAGGCAGTAAGCTATACGTTTCTAATAATTCTCCCTGGCCACTTAATTGACACTCAAACAAACATCTCAAATTCTACCACGCTTAGCACCACGCATGGTGCGTAATGTACATGACCATCTCACACCTACCCCCAAGTATAGACATCTCCTGAAGCGCTGACTGCGGCGCTGTGCTTGTTAGCAGCTGCGATGGCCACAATGCGAATCCTATGGAGGGCAGTAATTCTGAAAGAAAGAGAAGAGGGACTTTTCTGTTTTTATCCTTTTATACAATAATAATGATGAAGCAAGAGCAGCAGAAAATAAAACAGTCTACCAGGCACTGTGAAACTCAAGCATCACGGAGGGAGGGGGCAGTTAGGAGTAGGACATTTCAGATAAGCTACCCAATGACCACCCTCAAGCCCCAGAAGGCCCAGATAAAACAAGTGCCCTGATTAACACTGACCAACCTCACAATTGTAATATTGACTAAGCACCCCAAAAGAGCTCCAGCCAAAACCTAACCCGTAAAGTAAAATATTGGCGGGATTGGACCTACACTGATGGCAGCCTCCAAAAGAATGAAGAAGGGCAAGACACCGGATCAGATGTATACCACCCTCACTTGAACGTTTTCCACTATATGAACCCAAAAGGCATGGGTATAACCAACACCATCTCACGTGCAGAGTTAGCAGCTATATCAGCTGCAGTCATACACGGCTACTCACATATAGCCACAGACAGCCTTGAATCACTGCACCAAATCAAAAAGCAGCTGTCACACCCGAATCTCCATCGCCACCACATCCAAGGAGATGTCCTTCAATCCATCGCTAAAGCAATCCGCCAATCACCATCGCCCATCTACGTCTTCGAAGTATAATCCCATGCCGGTATTATTGGTAATGAACATGCCGACGCCCTTGCTAAAAAGTCAGCCACCACCTACGCCGACATTGCTGGCACCTCCATCAGAACAGCAGGCCCTGAGGGGAATCCCTTCTACAACATCCATTGGCTAGCAAAAAAAGACATGAAAACCAAACAAAATCCCATAATCATACCCATACAACAAACAAGGCCCATTCTCCTCCTCTGAAGCTTTGGTACCTACCAAACCACCGTGACGCTCTTCAAGTACATATGCATTTTCTCCATAAACTGGAAAATGCCAAAACTGAAGCGAACTACCATGCGTACTACCAGACCCTCATAAAGGACGGCACTGCCAATGGAGCCACTAGCAATGCTTACCTAACATCATCCAATGTCCCCTTTAAGACCAAATGTATCATTATGAAATGCAGAACAGGCACCTTATATAATCAAAAACATGCGGTATTGTTCAAACTCTCAACAAATCAAACTTGCCCCCTCTACCCACAAGTAGACAGTGCCCTGCACATCCTTTCTGGGTGCCAACATATGCAAATAAGGAACATGATCACCGAAAGGCACAACATAGCATGCCGCATGATCTTTAAGGCTATCAGAAAAACAGGCTCCTTAGGATCATGCATTGTCTCCATGGATATAGGTTATAGCAACGAACGGGAGGCCATGCAAAATCTCCAGATTCCTAAAACAGCTGAAGTAGAACAGTTCCCAAATGGCTCTCCCCACCCCGCTTCCCAGATAAAAACAGATTTACCGCCAGCCGCCCAGATTTTGTGCTGGTTACTCCCATCGCTGCAAAAACACAAAAACAACAAACTTATGTAGGGGGGTGGGTTCTTCAAAGTGGCAGGGGGCAATTGAGGGAGACTGGGAGCACCTCAGCAGCACCGCCAGCTACCAGTAGAGCTACAAACCCCAGACAGCAATGACCCAAAGACCTCAGCAAACCTCGGCGTGACATCCACCTTGTCGAGATCAAGTACTGTGAGGACACCAGACCTCAGAACCGGCTGAACATTGCAAAGGAACAGCACAAAGACCTTTGCAACATCTCCAAGGAGCCTCCGTTACTCTCCACATCATCCTTTTGGGTGTGTGCGGTCCCATCTACAACACTCAAACTCTGAGGCCTTTCAAAGAACTGGGTCTCGAATTTCAAAGAGTTAAGAAGCTTGCCTCCAAGCTCCATGTGCACTCTGCGGGCGTCCATACCAGACGTGCCCTTTCCAGTACTGTTATCAACCGTCATCAGAAGCCGGTTCTAGGCCAAGCCTGAAACCCTCCTGATCCCCATTGGTTTTTCCTTTCCTTTTCGCGGTTAAGGAATTTTACGGTACTCGGTACCAAAGTGGCTCCTTTTCCTTAATTAATGTGGGGAGTGGCTTTCACTGCCTGCTTAGTTTTCTTTTTCTTTTTTCTTGACATTTCAGAGCAGCACTCGAGAACACAAAGGAAATGAGCAATTGTCTTGTCACAAATTAGGAGAAGGGCTGTTCCATATACAGTTCAATTTCTTGTTCAGTAAGGCAGCTAACACACATCTCACTTTCGCGGGGTTGGCTGCGTGTCTGGGTGAGCATAGCCCAGCTTGCCATCACGGTTGCTGCCAAAGCTGAAGACCTCCCCGGCGCTTGTCAAGGCCAGCATATGATGCTTTGCAGCAGCCACGGCGACAACCTGCTCGCATAATGGACACAATTAGTAAGAACAAAGGTGTAGTCACTACAAAAGTGGCGACAATCAGGTTGCAAAAAGTGGTACTGTGTCCGGCTGCTGCGTGGACGCTTTCACGCTCTCGCAATGAACAAATACAGAGGCCTGCACTTTGAAAACTTCTACGGGACTATCAGATGCTGCTTAGCGATGAGAAACCCACTAATTTATTCGAAAAAATAAATTGAGGTGTGTTCTGTGATGCAACCCATAGGAAAAAACGACGAAGTGGGCGTGAAAGCGTGTAGACGTGTGGGATGTTTGGAAATCTGTTACCCAACTACTTACGCTGAATGAATGAGCAGTTTTCAGTTTAGGGAAATGGTCAGCACATATAACAAACAGCGCAGAAATAGACAGCCCTGAAAACGCACCTGCCTCCTGCCCAAGCCTGAGACCTGCCAGGGCTTAATGAGTGCAGCCTCTCCACTGTGGATGTGCGTGTCTGGGTGCCCTGGAAACAAAACAGACGTATCAAGACAAATACCGTGAAACTGCAAAGACTAAGGCAGCAGTGGTTTGCAGCATGGGATAGGTATACCAGGAAAGTGGCCAATGTGGCTGAGTCTGCGTCAGGTAGCGATTCTGACTGTCAATGATCGTGCCATCGAGTATGCGAATGGTATGCTATTCATTGCACCTACTGCCCTCCCGCTTACACTCTCATAAACAAAAAGATGCACAACACATAACAAGTGTGGGGCCAACAGCCTAGCCCCACCCCTAACCACTAAAGGCAGTTTGACCCCCCCTAACCAGTAAAGGCAGTTTGACCCGTCGAGCTTCAAATGCTCATATGCCTACGCTATTATACAAAGGCAAGAAGCAAGGTGCTCACCAAGTCTTCCACCCCTGCCCCAGCCCCAAGTAAAGAGTTGACCACTGGAGGAGATGGCTGCGCTGTGGTATTTTGCGCACACAACCTGCACCACTTTCAGATCTGCCAACGGCTCCACACGAATGGGAGTGTGAGCGAAGTCGGTAGATCCTGCAAGTGTAAGGGGGTTGCATGGCTTCATTTATGGCCACCCCAGTAGAATAAGTCCTGACTCAATTTCTATGGTCCACACACACACACACACACACACACACACACACACACACACACACACACAAAACACACACACACACATACACACACAAACACACACACACAAAACACACACACTCTGCTGTTCTAAATGAATGCAACGTTGACAGCAAATATATATTTGCAAGTATTTGGGGGCGACATACCTGTTCCCAGTGCCCAGTTTGCACCCTGCAGCGTGAGCAGAGTAGAAAGTGTTAATTGCATGATTAAAATAAACAACATGCATGTTATTTGCAAACAGCACGCATGTTAATGATTAATGCAAACAACACGCAAGCAATGACTCCAAACTAATGCTTGCATAAGCCGGATCCTGAATAAAAAAGGACGAGCAGTGTAAGCACAGGAAGGAAGCACATCAGAAAATGTCAACATTGGAGGGAGGAAGAGTAGAATGCAGTTGTCTAGGTAGAAGAGTAAACAGCGCAAAAGATTTGCTTCCACGAGGCAAGTGGTACAAATAAATCTCTCAGGAAACTGAGATGCCCACAAAGAAGAGCTATGTGGCAGTAAAAAGCATCTGGCCCTCAGCTTACGCAGAGCTTTCCTGTCAAGGCATTTTCGAAGAACACAGAGAGCACCTAGTCTTCCCTTGTAATCTTGTGATGCACTTCCCCACATGCCATACCAAAGTAGTGCTGCTGCTGACGCCTAACATGTCTAAAAATGTTGCTACTTGCACTACATGTAAAGCAATGCCATATCGTCAAAGCACTTACGCTTCCCCAGGCATACACAAAGTGTTGCTGCTGCAGATGATGGACACGCTGTGCGGCATTGTAGGCACACAGTTCTTGTCCAAGCAGGTCCAGTGGTTTCCGGGCCTAAGGGCAAAAATAGAAGTACTCAAGGGCAGATGTTGGGGATAACTGAAAGTGGGCATGCACCTCATTCTGTTTGTCACGACAGGAAAAGGCGGCATGCTTTCAATTTCCAATTGGCAAGGTAAGTGCAAATAACATCTGGTGGGAGTACCGAGCACAAAACAGTTCGCACACCTCTCCCACCTTATTGTCAAATACATTGAGCCCTGCTCCGTCTCCGTGCTGCAACAGCAGCATGGCAGCTCTCAAGTGCCCAAAGTACAAGGCCTTTGCAAGGGCGTTCCTTTATATGCAGTGACACCCACAGTGGTTGTTTATGTGAGGTGTGGGTACGTTTGCGTGCTTGTGTGTGTGTTGTGTGTGTGTCTGTGTGTGTTAGTGTGTGCATGTATGTGTGTGTGCGTATGTGTGTTTGTGTGTGTTAGAGTGTGCATGTATGTGTGTGTGCGTATGTGTGTGTGTGTGTGTGTTTACAAAGCGGCGCAAGTGCATAGCCGTATTGCTGCAATGCTGTCGAAGCTTGCATTTTTGTGATGTGTGCTATGAGCAGGCCTGCAGCAGTTGTTGCTGCAGGTGGCAGAATCCTTAATAATTTACTGCAAATCCTCGATTTGTTAGCGGTTGGACTGGGACCAGCTGAAGCAAAGCCGAAGCAAAGCTTAGCTTTACCAGCAACTTCCTAAATTGTAAAACCAGTCGCACTCACCATTGACTTTCAGCATCTTGAATCAACACTGAGGCTCCCTCTTTCAGCAGATGTTCAACAATAGGCAAGTTGTTGAGCCACACAGCCACGTGCAGTGCAGTGTTGCCCGTGGGATTGAGCCTAAGACAGAACATGTGGTGAGCATGTTTGCAAGCATCAAAGCCAGGGTCTCATAAGACATAATATTTAGTGCAGGCATAGAATTGCTTGCATATGTGTGCGTGCGTGCGTGCGTGCGTGCGTGCGTGTGTGCGTGTGTGTGTGTGTGTGTGTGTGTGTGTGTGTGTGTGTGTGTGTGTGTGTGCGCGAGCGCGCGCATCTGCAGCATCCAAGCATGAACTCACTCATTAATGTCCTTGACCTTCTGTTGGGAGGTGGCGAGCTGCACTGCGTTGAGAGACCCCGAGCGCACGGCCTCGTTTAGCACCAGCACATGCTCAAGCTGCACAGAAGCCATCTATCCCTGAACCCTTAACTCCTTCCTTTCATTCTTGCTAGAGATCCACAGGCCAAGAACACCTTACAAGCCAAGCAAGTTAAAACTAGTAAAATACAAATTAGTAAAGTTTAAATATCAAATGAACGATGAGGTTGATGAAAAAGTGCTGCACGTCCTCACCTCCTTGATTGCCCACAAGAACAGGGCAGATGCCAAGGGGTGGAGGGATGCCTTTGAGAACATGCCTGTCTACCTGCAGGTTTGTGCACATGCAAGCTCTGCAATTCACGTTGTCATTGCGTGTTCATGTTGAACGGCACACGGGAACACTTAATTACAGCGTGTGGAGCTGGACAAGGCCATCCAAGGCCTCCCTGTCATCCATGTTGCTGGTACAAAGGGCAAGGTGAGTGGCTAATTGCCAGCATCACCCTGTTATTTGGCCACAGGAAAGTACAAGGGCTGTAGAGGAAGCTGCGAACACCGCGTCTGTTTTTGAACAACTGCACCCTTCAGGGATCTACATGTGCCATGCTGGAATCAATGCTGAGGCAGTGCGGCTACCGGACAGGGCTGTTTACATCCCCCCACCTTGTGGACGTGCGGGAGCGAGTACGCATCAATGGGTGAGCCTACTTAGTATGCACTATAATGCTTGCACCGATGTGCTTCCGATACCTCTGGCAGCTCACTCAGCGAAAAAAGATACCAACGATTAAGCAAAAATAATCATCCTCCATTTTGCATTCGCTGAGTTGACCTCTTGCACTCGTGCATGCATGTGTCCATGTCGCAGGCGCATGGTGGATACAGCTGTATTTGAGAGCCACTTTTGGTGGTGCTATGAGCGTTTTAACACCCTAGCCACTCCTGAGGTCGGCGTGCCTGGCTACTTTCGCTTCATTACGCTGTTAGGTGGGGTCAAGGGAGCTTTGCCTGATTTCTCTGTTTAGTGATCTGTTTTGTAGGAAAGTTAGAGGGCTTACCTTTTAAATGCCAAATGGCATGCTAAGGAACGTCCTTTGCGTGTTCAACATTGTAATGCTATACTGAAGTCTTTCTCTTTCGTCCTTGACCCCTCACAAATGCAGCCCTCAAAATTTTCCTACACCAACATGTCGATGTGGTAGTGCTGGAAGTAGGGATTGGCGGCCGGTTAGATGCAACCAACATCATACCCGATCCTGTGGTGTGTGGCATCACGGCTCTTGGTATGGACCACATGGACATGCTGGGTGACACGCTACCCGTGAGTGGATGCGCTGACCAACTTTCAGAGCCTACGATTATCACCTCACTCAATGCCTTTCTAGCTTCATTTACTGTGCTGCTGACTCAGGAGCTTAAACAGTCAGCAACAATGACAAATTGCATCAACCTAGCTTCACTACAAAATGTGTCAGCAACAATAGCCTTTGTTTCTTCGTGTCATCTCGGCTGTGCTTGTACGTTCTTACGTGCTTTGCAAGTGTAACTGGCTTCTTCTGTGCTGCCAAGCCTGTTATTGCCAGACGCCCTGATCAATGCCTTTCAACGGGAGCAAAGCCTTGATTTATGTGGTGAATGTCTCACTACCATTCTTCATTCCTTTTTTGCGTCATGCTCTTCACGTATGGTGCACCCTCCCTATGTGTGATATGCCCAGCTGTACGTCATTATGTGTTTTTTAAATTCTGGTCACTCCTACAGAAAATTGCGGGCGAGAAGGCTGGTATTTTCAAGGCGGGCAGGCCTGGATTCAGCGTGCCTCAACCAGATGATGCCATGCAAGTGATACAGGTGCCCTAATTGGTTTAGGCGCTTGGAAACGTAGTTGTTTGTAAGACTTCCCAAAATAATTAAGCGCCTGCCTCATGCACTGTTTTGTTTTGCAAGTGAGGAATGAGCGCAAGACTTCAGTGAGGCATGGAGCGCAAGTGAGGAATGGAGCGCAAGACTTCCCAAAATAATTAAGCGCCTGCCTCATGCACTGTTTTGTTTTGCAAGTGAGGAATGGAGCGCAAGGCCTGAGGACTTGTGACCTGGAGCATGCAAACCTGAACCTGACTCCACCTTTTTTGTCTGTTTGGCAGGACGCAGCGCGCAAGGTGCAAGCTCCTTTGCAAGTGGTGTCGTCATTAGACACCTTCACTCCTGAAGGTGGGCAGGTTTTGTGAAACTGCTTATGGGGATTAATCCGATTAAGGTGCCATGGAGACCTGTGGATCCAATGTGTTATCAGCACAACCTGTGTCAAGTCTAGGCAGACTCCACACAATCTTAAAATTATTCTGATGAATACATTATGCCACTTGCAAGCACAACCAAACCGTTTGTCGTATTCCTAGAAGATGTGTAAGTTGCATTTAATACATTCATGCATCTGTCCAAGAACTTATGAGTTCAGTGTGAACCACTTGAACTCAGGTTCTTGAAGTGTAGCATAAAGTGAGACGTTCTCACTTTCTGCTTTTCTCCGGTTTCTGCTTCCCTTCTCCATTCTTTTTATTCCTTGGAGAACACAACTCTCTCTTTAGCATACTTCCCCCTCCCTCACCTCTTTTCTATATTTTAGTCTTTAGTTTTCTCCCGTTTCTCCGGTTTCTCTGAGTTGTTGTGTTTTCCTTGGTAGTAATGACAGAGCCTTGGTAATAATGACAGAGCCATATGCATCTCACGATGCAAGCGAAATATAACTTACTGTTGCTCTACCATGGCAACCAGGGAAACACCGTGCGAGGTAGTCCTGACTCTTGGCACATTGTCCCATTCTGTTTTGTCAGACATTCCATCGATATAATTCACAAAAACGCATTTCATCATCATTTCATGCCATAAAAATCGCGAAGTCCCTTTTGAAGGGTGGTTCCTGAAACTTGGGCACAAAGTCTGAGACTTTGCAGAGGGTAGTGTTCCATCGTCAGGCCAGCGCTCCTTGATCGTTCTTCTCAAGCAATCTCCAAAGGCACAGCAAGTACAGGGCACTCCATGCTGCAAATACACCTCATGCATTTACAGATGGTCACGTGCCCATTGTGGTGGGCTTGGGTGGGGAGCACCAACGGTCAAATGCTGCTCTGGCAGTGCAGCTGTGTGCCACCTTTGAAGCAGAGCGCCTAGCTGTTGGTGCAGCGGCACCAGGTGGGAGTGTATTTTGTGTGTATATGTGTTTGTGTGGGTATGGGTATGGGAGTGGATAGATGTGTGGATGGTGGGTTGGGTATGTTAAATGTGTGGAGACACTCTTTTATTTTAGATATTAGATAGGTACAGGTCATTCCACTGGTCATTTTCTCTCGTTCTGAGATTTTACCCCAGACTTTTTATGCATTGCCAGGGGCATGTCATCGGGTGGACCTACTGCGGCAAGGTACACTGCCCTCCCCGTACACGCAAGGTCTGAGCGGAGCAACGTGGCTAGGGCGCAGCACGGTGTGTGTGTGTGTGTGTGTGTGTGTGTGTGTGTGTGTGTGTGTGTATGTGTGTGTGTGTGTGTGTGCGCGTGTGTGTGTTGCAATAATGTGGTGCTTTGCGTGCTGCAGGAGGTGTAAAGGCTTTTGAAAGCACACGCATACCTGCCACTTGCAGCGCCACATGCATTGCATGTGGGTGCAGCGAAGATATATGTCCGGTAACTTTTTCATGCCAGTGTACTCATATTCACATGTACATTCACTCACTCCCTCGCCACTTTGCAATCTTCATGCGTTTCGGATGTAGTTGAATGCTTGACAATCCTATTTGCTACCGATGGCAGTGGCCGGCAATGTTTTTGGACAGTTCTCTGGCCCTTCAGCTTGCCTCTCCGTTTTAGTTGTGTGCTGCTACCCCCATAAATTAAAAACATAGCTGTGCGCTGTTCTTGCTTCTGTCTAGGTGGTCCATGATTCAGAGTTTGCTTTCCGTGGCGCCTTAAAGCCAAGCACGCCCGGCCACGATCGTTGTCACAGCACACCAGCAGCAGCAGCAGCAGCAGCAACAGCAGCAGGGCCTGCTCAGAAAGAAGAGGTCTCAGAACAAGCGCACCAGGTGTTGGAACCGCCTGCAGGCCGACTATCTTTCTTCATTGATGGAGCTCACACACCTGAGAGCATGGTCACTTGTGCTCAGTGGTATGCTCAAGCAGCGGGACACTCCAACGTAATAGGTTCAGGTAAAATTTTGGTACTCTTGGTTCCGGTCGAGCTGTAACAGGGCCCCTCCTTTGCAAGCCTCTTGTCTAGCGTAAAGCATGGAGCTTTCAAATGTGATGTTCTGGTACAGCATGCTGCTTTTGCAAGGCGTCCGGTAATCCATTGCTGGGTGATGGGTGTTCTTTGCAAGCCTCTTGTCTAGCGTAAAGCATGGAGCTTTCAAATGTGATGTTCTGGTACAGCATGCTGCTTTTGCAAGACGTCCAGTAATTCATTACTGGGTGCTGGGTGTTGGGATGCTCTAGATTGTCTCTGCCTGTGACATGAATGGGAGTGTGTGCAATCTATGTTTGCCTCCTCTTTGGTTGACGTCAGATCTGTTTTGAGAGCAGAGCTACTGTGATAGCTGAGGCACGCAGGTACAAAGGTCTCACAGTGTCCTTCCACGGGCTAAAGACAGGTCATTGTGGTTGCAGTGTGAAAACAAAGCAGAGGGACTTCCGTGAGAGCACAGGTGATTGGTGTCAACTTTGAAGACCAAGCCAACCTTGTAGCTCATAGTATACTACGGGCCTTAGGGGTATAAGCGTTAAGTCCTTTCTAGCACCTGAGATTGACACCTGTCAGTCATTTGGAGCAGCCAGGGTTGCAGAACATAATATGCAAAGGAGGAGGCCGGGTTTAGAGACCAGCCTATGATCCTTTGGGGCTCCTTTGGAGCTCCTAGGCTTGGATCCTTTGGAGCTCCTAGGCTTGGATCCTTTGGAGACCAGCCTATGATCCTTTGGAGCTCCTTTGGAGCTCCTAGGCCGGGTTTAGAGACCAGCCTATGATCCTTTGGAGCTCCTTGGGACAATTGTACTGGCTTTCTGTGGAGATGTGTGGTACACCATAGAGGCTTATTTCCTGCCATAGGTGTAAAGGAACGTGAAACGCTTACACCATGATTACCTTTGTTGCATGAAGTTAAAAAAATATATATCAATTGTGTCTGTGCCTGGACAGGTGCAACGGACCAGGTTCACCACATCCTCGTGTTTAACTGCTTAAAAGAACGGGATCCTGCTGTCCTACTTCCAGCCCTGTCTAAAACCTTGGCCTCAAGTGGTGTCTTCCTCTCACAGGTGCGCCAGGTTTGGAACACCTAGCATCCGGCTGTACTGCTGCTAAAGACCACGCGAGGTTTGGACCTAGAAATTAAAGCAACGAATTGCAGGTCGTGCCAACAATATTGGAGTGGAAGGGCTGGTGAAACAATTGTGATGTGTTCTTGGGTGGGTAAGTTCTTATTCAAACGCACGTGGTACCTACCAAATAATAACTCAGAACTAGGAACCATACCCACAAAGATTAGGTATGCACACAGATGCTCTTTCAAAGGTTGGAGCACCCTGCCTTCAATGAAGTCACTTGTACACGCTATGGTGTTTCTTTAAAACATTGGTGAAAGGGTGATTTGACAGATGCCATTTATGTAGGGTTGGCCAGAACCATTTATATACGGTGTGTATACGGTATTTTTGGCAGGGAAATCACCAAAAGTACGGCCATATACGGTGTATATATATGGTTCTGGCCAACCCTACATTTATGTCCTTGGTGCGCTACGTATATCCACGTAACATCCTTGCCCACCCGAATGCTTGCAGGCCATCTTTGTCCCGCCGGAATCACAGTATGGAGCGTTGATGACTAAAAAACAGCCTCCAACTCCCATCGTGCCAGCAGCCAACCTCACAGCTCATGCGGGCAAAGCAGTCGTGAAAGATGGGCAGCAGCAGCACGAGCAGCAACACCAGCAGCAGCATTGCCAGCAACAGCCAGATTATGCATGGCAGCTGGGTATGCAACAAGTTTGGGAGGGGCATTGTTTGTCCCATGGCCACGGTCTGCCTCAAATAAGCGCAGCTGCCCTTTATGCTTGTGGGAACAAGGTGGCCAGCTTTCCATCACTGCCAAACATCCAAGGTATGCATATGGTGGACTGCACCTGTATGGTTGGGCTTCTCTTCTGTCTCATTATATGGAATCATAACAGAAAGTTACTCACGCCGCTGCTCTGAGGTTGGGAATTAATTACTCTTTGACACGTTAGTTTGAGCCACATTCATGTTAGTACGACTAGAAACCTTCACTTCTAGGGCATGCAAACGGTGCATCAAAAAATTGATCTTGAGGCCTCCCTTTTCTAGCACAGCAACGGTTCTGGTGCTGTACATATACCGTCTAACAATTCGGGCCAAAGCATCTATGGCTAACCCCTAAGTAACTGAAGGTGTAATGTGGTTACACTCTCATTCCCAAGATCGTTTTCAAGCGTGTATCATCATGAAATAAGGTCTTATTGTAATCACTTATTATTACCTTGTAGCGCTTCGTTGTTTCGCGCGCAAGTCATTATTGCTGAGGTTTCTTGCAGTAAGTCAGATCGGAAATAAAATAATGTTCTCTTGACCTCGCAAAACTTTGAGTCTTTAGCAGGGAAGATCCTGTTCTTCACAAAGGACTCCCATCTTTCTAAGGGCCAAGCATCGTCATCATGACTGTGTTAAACCCCTTAATCGGACGAGCCTCGGGAGCTCTTGAGGCTTGAATGGGACGCTCGCCCTGAGCAACTACAAGCACTTGCTGCCAACAATCCTTCCTGTTCCATTGTTGCCCCAGTGGACAGACTCGTGCGCATGCACAGCTCCAATGGGGGTGCAAGCTTCTCCAGAAGGGGTGCATGTGCGAGGCAGCTGCCACCAGGGCAAGCTCCTGTCCTTTGAGGGACCTGGCATAGGCTCGCAAATTAGTTATATCCAGGGATGGGTCATACGGACTTTTGAGACGTCCCATACGGATTATTACGCCATTAATACGACATACGCGTATAATACGCAAACGTATTTTTGCAATTTTGGGGGGTACCCTGGGCTTGCACCAACCACCCCCCAACCACCACCGAATTGTCCCCCCAGCCTCCAGAACATTATAATGCCTCCTGGTAAAGACCCTGAGTGGCATCGTGTTGTTGTTATGGGACCGAAGGGGCAGATTTACGAGATGCCAGATGCCGATGCCAGATTCCAGAATTCCGAGATTTCAGCAGCGGTGCCCCCCACATCCGCGAGCACTTCATGAGGCAGAATCCCAGCGTAGGTGTAGCAGCATGCAAAGCTGACCCGGCAGGAATCCTCAGGGCGTAGTCGCGGCGCTCGCTAGCAATGGGAGAAATTGCCGACGCTAGCGCTCATAGGGAGGAGCATGCAGGTAAAGAGAGGCACCTGCACAGGACTACCGCAAGCACATCAGCAGCAGCATCTACACAGTCATTGGACACCTGCAGCAAGAGGGCAGTGACAAGGCTTGTGTGGTGGTGCAGGCAGCTGTTGCACAATTCATCTACGTTACAGGCACCACCTTCTGGGTTGTGGTAGCAATAAGCAAGTGACCATGCTACGTTCTGAGGGGCTGGGAGTTCCTCTGGGGGGCTCTAGAGGGCTTGGAAGTGCCTCTGGGGGGCCTGGGAGTGCTTCTGGGGGGCTCTGGGGGCCTTGTGGCTGCAAACTTCGTCAAGTGCCCAAAATCGTATTATAGGAGCAATTTGTATAATACGGTTAAATACCATGGTTAAATACGTGATAAATACGATACGACGTATGATACGCCTACTCCGTATGACCCATCCCTGGTTTTATCTAAATATTTTGGGACCTTGCAATATGTTGGCTTTGCAACACTTGAAGCTCAAAACAATAGTTATAAACCAACACCAGGAAATACTTCGGCTCAATCTGCGTAACTTTAAGAAATGATTTTCTAGTCGTGATGCACCAACTAGGTCCTATAACAACAAGCCCCTCCCTCAACGAAGCTCGTCGAACCTCGTTGGCAGAATCCCTGTTACCATCCGTATTATGCCTATGCTAATTAAGCACTAAGCATAACCCGTGGGGGATTCACATAATTACAAAAAGCATGATGCACGTATGACTTTTACTTATCAAAACTGTCAAGTGCCTTACAAGCTGTTCTTGTTGACCCATCTACCACATTCGGTTGCATCAGCAAAAGCAGAACAGCAAAAGCGGTGAAAACCTATGCAGTGAAAACCTGCAAACCTATGCAGTGAAAACCTATGCAGTGAAAACCATGCAGTGAAAACCTGCTCCCCACATGAGCCATTATTGTACCGAGTATGCTAGAACCCACCACAGATAGAACAAGATGACTCATTGGAGATCAGGAAGGATGCAGGCTTGGCCTGAAACCGGCTCCTGATTAGTGTTGGCAATAGTACTGGAAAGGGCGCGTCTGTTACGGACAATTTTAGCAGCGTAGTTGACAGAATGCACTTGGAGCTTGAAGGCAGGTAATCTATTCTTGAAAACCAAGAAAGAAATTCTTGTAAGCTCAATCTTGTGAATTATTGTAGATAGTGCCGCCCATGCCCAAGAGGATGATGCAGAGTAACAGAAGCTTCTTGAAGAAGGGCACTGCAATTTTGTAACGTTCCTGCACTGTGTTCAGATGGTTTTGAGGTCGAATCGCCCTCACAGTTATTCATCTTAGTGAGGTGGATGTCCCTTAGCTATCTGCTAAGATCTTCAGATTGGTGTTTCTGGAGATGGTAGCTCTGCTGGTGGCTGGCTGGTGGGAGAGCTGGGTGCTTTCATTCTCCCTCAATTGCCCCCTGCCACTCTGAGAAACGCACCCCCCTCCGTTAGTTTGTGTTTCACATGTTTTTGCAGAGGTGGGAGCGACCAGCACAGCATTAGCATGGCTTGAAAAAGTATCTTGTCATTAGGAAATGAAATCGAAAGAGCCGTGGTATAGTTCTTGGTTCGGCTGTTTTATAATCTGAGATTTGCATAGTCAGCTGTTTGCTGCCCATATCCATGGAAACAAAGCAAGCCTTTTCATCAATTGCCTCTATGATCATACTGCATGCTGCATTGTCTCTCAACGCTTATATTCCTTATTTGTGGGTGTTTTCACCCAGAGAGGATGTGTAGGTCGCTCTTTAGTTGTGGGTTGAGGAGGCAAGTGGCTGGTGCGTTGCTTTGTGTCAGTTGCAAATTCAATCCTGTTCACTCTCCTACCTGGCACATATATTTTAAGTGTCACGCCACAGAAGATCTTCTCCGTTTCTGGGCTGGCACTTTTGCCTTCCCTATATTTGTAGGTACATTGCCTCAAGACCCAACTCGAGGAGCAGTGTCTCCCTCCCTTGGAGCAACTCTAGACTGGCTCAGAGGCATAGCTCGAACTCAGCCCCAGACGCAACTGCGTGTGCTTGTCACAGGATCTCTCTACCTAGTGGGGGACGTGTTGCGCTTAGTGGGTAGGGTGCCTAAATAGGTCTATTTACATGTCATGCTGAATCAGTGGCACGGACAAATTGTATGATTTTCCCTCGGATTTAAAACACGAGCAACGGATATTTAATTGTTTGGCCATTTTATATGGTTCTCTTGTAACAATCTCGATATGGCGCATAGTACTACTTGCAATCCATGCTTACCATGTTTTGCCGCGGGATGCCAGCAACTGTTACAATGTCAATGATTTCTTAAGACATTTAAAGGAAAGCCATCAGCCAAGTTTTTGGGCTACTGACGTTGCAATGGTTACAATGGGGGATGGTTACAATGGTTACAATGGTTACAATGGGGGGTGACCTTCAGCCAGGTTGTTTGGCTGATCGGCTACTGACTGACCTCGGCCAGCCACGTATAAATCCACAAGCTCAGAAACAAAGAGAAAAAGGTTGGTGTTCTGCTACAATGCTAATGAGCAGCTTCACGCAGGCTGGACAGGCCCCACGTGCTATTAGTGTCAATGGTCTCCTGCTCATTAGGCGCTCTGCCACAAAAGAGGCAGCACCGTACACATCTAGCTGTTTTAAAAAGGATTTCAAATGAGTTGTACCATCCTCATATTGAGAAGGAAGCAAAAACAAGCTGGCGGTGCTGTGTGCGAAGGCTGACAAGGTTTTCATGCGGATAGTCCAGCATAATGTGTTCCTCATCCTGAACAGTGTGTCAGTCACATTTTTCACAGATCCTGAGCTCATAATTCCTTCTATTTTTGTAAAGACGCACTCTGCTGCTGCTGCTGCTACTGTTGCTGTAGAAACCCATGCAATCTCCCCCCTCCTCCTCACCTGCCTTTTACTACGTAAATTAGCTACATTATTCTAGTGGAGTATCTTTAAGATACTTTGTGCCTTCTTTTCCTCCCTTTTTCTTCTGGCTGTTGCTGATCTGACAGATTGCTGATCGCCCGGCACAAAGTACTAGCCACATTGGATTAAAGTACAGTATGTCAACTCCACCGAAAAAGACGAGAAGAATCAGAAGCACCCACTTCCGCCCTGTCCTGTCACACGGTGTCGGCCTTTTCCAAGCACAGGGGCAGAGGCAACAAACAAGGTACACCCGGTCATGTATTCTAATCAGATAGGCAAGGGTTTTTAATCTAGCCAGAGGTCCTTCGTTTACCAAGCACACGGGTTGGCACTGCGCACCAAGCAGGTCCTTACGTGATAATTTCAACCCTAAACCCTAACCCCTCTCTCTCTCTCTCTCTCTCTCTCTCTCTCTCTGTCTCTCTATATATCTCTCTCTCTCCATCTCTCTCTCTCTCTCTCTCTCTTTCTCTCTCTCTGTCTCTCTATATCTCTCTCTCTCTCTCTTTCTCTCTCTCCCTGTCCCCCTCGCTATGTTACGAAGTGCGTAGCGTCTTGTAGTTAACCAACGGCTAAGGAAACAAGGTGATGTATACTACTTATATTAAGAACCGCCTTCTGGAGTCGAACCAGCTTCACCGGTCACCGTTGGACTAACCCCCAATTAGTTATACACCTTTTCTCAAGGGACGTGTACACATGTAACACTCCCCCCCACATGGTCCAGCCTCTGGCTGTACCCTGGGTACACCTGTCTCTGCCTGTACCCTACTAAGGTGCCTACTAAACCCTAGGTACACCTGCCTCTGCCTGTGGGTGGGTGGCACCCCGCCCTTGTGTTACCTCTAGTACACCAAGGACTCACACCATGCTACAACATGTGCCAAGTTCCCTCACATAAACAACTACTGTTTATGATCAAGCGTTTACCATATCAACGGCTTTCTCTGCTAGGCCATTCTTAGCCTTGTATTCCCTGATCATATCATCACAAGTCAGAAGTCCCTCTTCTGGCTCCCACTTGTTAATATCTTCCGTATAATTGGCCCACCTAATAAGGAACCTGCATAAAGCCTTTGGCTTCCTTTTTTTGCCCTTGCCTCTAGTGAAAGTGACCACTTCATGATCTAGCAAAGCCTCTACCTCAAACAGAGGCTCACCATCCAAAAACTGCAATGGAGCTGGTGGCTCAGTACGCTGCCTGCTAGGCTGATCACCTGACCCTTGCAAGTATGCTCCACAAGATCAACATGGAACACGTTGTGTATGCGCGTCCATTCTCTGGGTAAGTTCAGCTTTACTGCAACATTACCAACCATGCTGTCCACCTCAAAAGGACCCAAATACAAGGGTCTGAGTTCCCTGACACTAGGACCTGGCTGCCTGAGGTTCTTCGTACTCAGCAGCACCAGATCTCGGGGTAAACTTGGACTCCATACACAACAAGGTCATCCTTTATCTCCTCCCCTCTTTTCCCTTTTTATCAATGATGTGGATGATGAGTTTGGGAGTGACTTTGGGTGCTGTTACTGGCACTGAGGGGCTCAGGGTAACTCACATGCTCTATGCTGACGACCTGACCCTGACAGCTAATGCCCCAGTCCAATTGCAGAAAATGTTGAGACGACTGGAATCGTATGCTGCCAGGAAAGGACTTACAGTAAATGTGCAGAAATCCTACATAGTTAATTTTAATTCCGCAGTTCCTGTTTTTCGTCTCTTCAATCAGGAGCTTGGAAAGAGAGATTCTTTTACCTACCTTGGAATGTTATTTGATAAGCACATGAACTTACACCATGCTGCGACCCATGCTTTGAGGCCTTTCAATGCAGCTTTACGTAGAGTGAAAGAGTTTGGTATTGAAAAAAGGATTTCTGACAGGCCTCATGCGATGTTGTGGCTTTTCAAGACATATGCATTGTCAGCTGGCATGTATGCCAGTCAGATTTGGTCGACGCAATTTCTGAAGCATGACAATGGTTTCAGCAACTCTTTGCAGGTCGCACACATGGCGTTTTTAAAGAGAATTCTGGGAATTAAATCTACTTCTGCAAACTGGTGTGTGCTTCGAGAATGCGCGCAGGAACCCTTGCAATTTTACTAGTTCAGGTCAACTGTCAAATTTTGGAACAGGATGGTTAGTTCAAACAGCAATACTACTTTACGCGATGTTTTGAAAGCAGATATTTCCCTTGGGAATTCTGGTGCTTCTAATTGTTGGACTAGACAGATGAAGGATGCTTTTGGTGATTTGCAGAATGGCACTGTATACAGAAGTGACTTATTTCAATGCAGGAAGCT